>WNGL01000801.1_pt1 | contig 37662 bp, 26 predicted proteins | sample 5400591 | NCBI WGS metagenome assembly WNGL01 (sample SAMN13153377, study PRJNA577476) | soil metagenome | isolation source: 80 cm soil or saprolite under Garry oak tree replicate 1 | place: USA:California | collected 2016-06-15
CGCCTGCCGAGCGGGTCGCGTTCGTGCTGCACGACATGTTCGACCTGCGCTTCGACGAGATCGCCCCGATCGTGGGCCGCTCCCCGGCCGCGGCACGGCAGCTCGCGAGCCGCGCACGCCGCCGCGTGCAGGGAGCGACTACCACTCGCGGCGCCGACGTCCCCCGCCAGCGACAACTGGTTGACGCCTTCCTCGCCGCCTCGCGCGGCGGTGACTTCGCGGCACTGCTCGCCGTGCTCGACCCCGAGGTCGTGCTCCGAGCCGACCCCGCAGCCGTGCAGATGGGCGCAGCGGCGGAGGTCCGCGGTGCGCAGGCCGTGGCCGACACCTTCAAGGGACGCGCCCGGGCCGCCCAACCGGCGCTCGTGAATGGCGCCGCGGGACTCGTGTGGTATACGGGCGGGCAGCCGCATGTCGTCTTCCAGTTCACGACTACAGGCGGGAAGATCGTCGCGATCGACCTGGTCGCCGACCCCGCGCGCCTGCGCCAACTCGACGTGGTGGTGCTCGACAAGTGAGGTACCTGTGGTCAGCTTGCTAGGCCACGCCTGCAAACTTGCGTCGTTCGGCTTGGTGCGAGCGGATGTCAGCCGCCGTTTTGATGACAACGAGCAGCACGAGGGCGGGGAGCGGCGACCCGAGAGCCATGACGATCCAGCCGCCGAACAGCACGGTGAGGTGCAGGACGACCACTCGGCCGTAGGGCTGCGTCAGAAGGGCGTTCAGGGAGGCGCGCCGGTATTCTCCGTTCTTGAGGTAGTTCCAATAGAGCGAGAGCCCGTGGCTCGCGAGCAGGCCGACGACGGCCCAGCCCAAGTGATTGGCGTGGATGGCCGGTAGGACCGTTCCCAGGAGGTCGAACGGCTCACTTCCTTTGGGACCGAGCAGCGCGACCAGCAACACGCCGTGCACGAATGTGAACATGCCGAAGTGCACCACGAAGAACGGGATGACGAACACCTTGCCCGCCCAGGTTGCCGGTGCGCCTGGCTGCGCCAGGAGCAACTTGGCCACGTTGAAGCCGCCTACAACCACGTTTTCGAGCCAGTAGAGCAGCACCAGGGGGAACACCTTCCAGCCGAGGAACAGCACACCCGCGATCGGCAGGGCGTTCGCCAGGAGCAGGGCGAAGACGGACGGGGTCACTCAACTCGCCGGTTGGCGGCGGCCACGTTGCGGAACCTGGTATACGAAGTAGCGGTTGACAAGCCGCGCCCGGGAGGGAGAATAGGCGGGAGGGAGGTCTCGAAGCTGCAGTACCGACGTCGGTCCCGGAGGTGGCACATGGCCAAGAAGATCCTGATGCTGGTGGGCGACTTTGCGGAAGACTATGAAGTCATGGTCCCATTTCAGGCCTTGCTCGCGGTCGGGCACACGGTGCACGCCGTCTGCCCGGGCAAGAAGGCCGGAGACAAGATTCGCACGGTCATCCACGACTTCGAGGGCGATCAAACGTACAGCGAAAAGCGGGGGCATGACTTTACGTTGAACGCGACGTTCGCCGACGCGCAGCCGGAGCGCTACGACGCCCTGGTGATCGCTGGCGGTCGGGCGCCCGAGTACTTGCGGCTCAACGAGGAGTTGCTGGGCACCGTGCGTCACTTTTTCTCCGAGGACAAGCCCGTGGCGGCCATCTGCCACGGGCCGCAGATCCTGACCGCCGCCGGAGTACTGAAGGGGCGCAAGGTCTCCGCCTACCCCGCAGTGGCGCCCGAGGTGAGACTCGCCGGGGCCGAGTACGCCGACATCGGTATCGACAAGGCGATAACGGACGGCAACCTCGTGACCGCACCGGCCTGGCCGGCGCACCCCGAGTGGATCGCGAAGTTTCTGCAGGTGCTCGGGACGCGAATTGTGGACGAAGAGCCAGCGGCGGTCGCGCGGTAGGCAAACGCCCCAAGCGGTGGGAGCCCCGCGGCGCCCTGCGTCGCGGGGCTGCTTCTTCCCTGCACGCCCCTGCACCCTCGATCGCGTGCCGTGCGCTCCACCATGAGGACCGGTCTACGCCGCCCTGCGCCGACGCTCCGCCGCATCCGCGCAGTGCCCGAAAAGAGAACGACCCCCGGAACGCTGCGTTCAGGGGGTCGGGTACGATCCGCCCGGCGATCAGAGCCGGTAGCCGACCAGGGTGCCCGGCGCGGTCCGCAGGAACAGCATACCGGCGATGTCGTCCACCGCGTAGACCGGCTCGCGCTCCTTGCCCAGATCCACGCGCGCCCGCGGCTGGCCGCTGTCCTTGTCGATCTGCAGCAGCACGTTGCCATTCCCTTCGGGCGCGCGCGTCAGCATGAAGACCGACCCCGGCGTGGCAAGCGACGCCTTGAAGCGCTTCGTCGCCAGCGCCGCCGATTGACGCGAGTAGCCCGCGAGCTGTGCCCCGCCCTGTGTGTAGGCCGTCGCCAGCTGCCCGGTGACGCGTCGCGCGTTGGAATCGGTGGCGTTGCGCGACGCCTGCGCGAAGGCGTCGCCGTACGCCGACGCGGCGGCGCCGTACAGGCCGGCGCGCACGGCGTTGAGCCGGTAGAGCGCTCGCAGCAGTCCCGGGAGCTGTGGTGCTGGGTAATAGACCTGCTGCTTCACCTGCCCATCGCGCGCCACGACCACGAGGTTCTGCGGCGCGATGAGGACGATCCCCGCGGGACGGATCTCCATATCGACGGGATCTTCGTCGCCCTGCAGCTTGATCTCGCCGCCCAGCGCGCGGAAGGTGCCGGCGTTGCGATCCACCGCGTACAGCCGGTGGTCGTGGCTCGCGAAGACGTAGAGCGTCGTCCCCTCGACGGCATGGTGCAGGGAGTACCGCGCGGCGTTGTAGTCGTCAGGATTCCCCCCCCACGGCTTACCGCTCTCGATCGCGTCCTTGAACTTGGGCTCCCCCGAGGCGAGATCGATGAGGTTCACCTCGGCGTTCGTGGCCGGGTCAGGCCGCGAGATGTAGAGCAGGCCCGCCGGCGTGAGCTCCGCGTAATCGAGCCGGCCCTTGATCTTCACGTCCTTCTTGAGGCGCAGCGTCGCCGTCGCCACGTCCAGCACGTTCACGAAGGTACGCGACTCGGCGTCCACGGCGAGCACAGCGGAGCCGCCGGTGATCATCGCGTCCGTCACGGTGCCGCGCATCCGCAGCGGCTTGTCGACGATCGTCGTCCCGTCTTCATACCGGGCCACGTTGAGCCCCGTCTGCACCACTGCGTTCACGATGCGCACGTTGCCCGTGGCCTGATTGGCGGGCGGCGATTCCGGGAGGATGATGATCCCGTTGGGGTGCTGTACGATGCCGTGCACCCAGCCCTCCACCGTCGGGGGCTTGGACCACAGGGCCTGACCGTCGGCGAGGCGGTAGGCCATAAGGCGATCGTCGAAGCTCACGTAGATGCGGTCGGTTTTGTCGAGCGACGGGTAGAGCCGCACGTGGCGGGCGGGGTTGCCCGCGCGGGCGGTGGGCAGCGTCGCGGACCAGCGCACCGCGCCCGACCGCGCGTCCAGCGCCCGGAGACCCATCAGCGTGTGGACGACGATCATGTCGGGCCCCGCCTGCAGCACCTCCAGCGCCGTGGCCTCGGAAGCAGCAGTCACCAGGCGCTGCATAAGGCCACCCAACCCCTTCTTCTGGGGCCCGGTCTGCTCGAACAGCTCCTCGTTCGCCCAGCGCTGATCGCCCGTCACCAGATCGTACAGCGCCACGACGGGCGGCCCGGCCGCCCGCCGCCCGTGGACGAGCAGCGTGCCGGTCTGTGGCAGGACGCGGCGGGTGACGACCTGCGTGAGGCCCAGGCGCCGCGAATCGAAGACCACCGCGCCTGTTACCGGGTCAAAGATCAACAGCAGCCCGGGGCGCGCCGCCTCCATGAGGAGCGAGCCCTCGACCGGGCGGACGCTGTCGGCCGGAAGACCACCCAGCTCGGGCTTTTGCCACGCCGCCTGGCCGCGGTCGATGTCGACGGCAGCGAGCGCGCCGTCAGTCGAGACGAGGAGCACGCCCGCCGCCGTGACCTGCTGCCAGCGGACATCCCCGTTCACCTTGAGGGTCCACGCCGCGGTCGCGCCCGAGGGCGCGGGGGGGGGCGCAACGCCCTGCGCGTGCGCGGCCGGGTAGACCGCGACGACGAGGGCGACTGGCACGAGCATACGACGAGCGGATAAGGGGGCCATGGCGATCTCCTTTTTGGACCCCCCATATCCCCCCATCGCCAGCTCGGGCGCAAGAGCAGCCCTATGGTGCCAAGCGCCGCTCGCTGCGCCGGGATTGACCGGGCGACCCGTGCGGCACACGTTCCCGGGTCGTGAGTGTCGACTCTTCCACCAGCGAGGTCTTCATGCACAACGCCGGTCTCCCGCTCTGCACCGCAACCCTGCTCGCCTCGATACTGGCGATCACACCACCGCTGGCGGCGCAATCCCTCAGCAAGCGAACCCCCGAGCAGATCCGAGCGTCCTACGACGCGCATAAGGGGGAATTCGATTACCTGCTCGGCGACTGGGAGTTTACCTCGGTGAGTCGCGAGTTCGGTCCGGGCCGTGGATACTGGAGCGCGGTGCGCCTCGCCGAGGGACAGATCCTGGACGAGTATCGCGTCGTCGGCGACAGCGGTCAGACGTATTACGTGACGACGACGCTACGCAACTACAACGGCGCGCTCGATCGCTGGGAGCTCGTCGGCGCGGACGCGGGGAGCGGCCTGCTCGACCTCGGCACCGCGCAGCGCGTCGGTGCGGAGATGCACATCGAGCAGACGTTCGGTGTGGCGCGCGGCAACCCTTCGCGCTGGCGGATCCGCTACTACGACATCCGCCCGGATCGCTTTTCCTGGACCGGCGAGCGCTCCACGGACGGCGGCAAGACGTGGGTCACGGATTTCCTGCGGATCGAGGCGCGCCGCATCGGGCCGCCGCGCTCGCTCGGCCCGCTCGCCCCCGCGAGACACTGAGCCAGGGAGGTTGCTATGAGCGTCCTGTCGAACCTTCATCACCTCAGCGACTGGGGGCTGCTGGCGCTGCGGCTCGGTGTCGGGACCACCTTTCTGGTCCACGGCAGTCAGAAGCGGGCGATGTGGAAGATGCAGCCTTCGGCTCAGCTGCCTGCGGGCGTGCTGGCGCTCTTGAGGGTTCTTTCCATCGCCGAGCCGCTGGGTGGCGTGGCGACGCTCGTCGGCTTGCTCACACAAGCGGCGGCGGCGGGCTTCATCGTCGTCATGCTCGGCGCGATCCGCCTCAAGGTGACGCAAATGCGCAAAGGGTTCACCGGCGACGGGGGCTGGGAGTTGGAGTTTCTGCTCCTGGTCGGGGCAATCGCGCTGCTCTTCCTCGGCGCAGGGAAGTTCGCGCTCGATCGCCTGCTGCTCGGGCTCTAGGCATCAGGCACCGGTGAGCCGCCAGCGCCGCTGCAGCACCGCGATGACCGCCGGCGTGAACGGATTGCGGCCGCTCCGCAAAGCGTCGATCCAGCCCGGCAGGAGCCCCTCGTCCTCCTCGGGGTCGAGGCTCGGCTCGAGATCGGCCGCCGCACCCTCGAGGTTGCCGCTCAGGGCCCGAGCCAGCCCGCGGGCGAAGCGGGCGGAGGCGTAGCGGTCATCCTGGGCCGGCGTGCGGTCGACGGCCTTGTCGCATGTCGCGATGACGGCGGCGGCCTGTCCGCTCAGAGCGCCGTGCCAGCACGCGGTCTGCCACGCCGCCGGCCACAGAGCCAGCGTCGAGTCCCGAGCCTGCGCCGCCGCGTACGCGGCGAGCGCCTCCGTAATGTGCCCCTGCACGGCGAGGTGCCAGCCGTTGAGGAGGCCCGCGATCGCGTCCCCGGCCCCGGCGCCGGCAGTCCGCAGGCTCTGGGCGACCTCATCGTGACCTTCGCGCGCCGCCAGCATCCACGGCGTCCACCCGTCTTCCGTCTTCGCGTCCACCCGCGCGCCGCGGTCCAGCAGCAGCCGCACGACCTCACGGTGACCGGCGCGGGCCGCGAGATGCAGGGCGGTCCACCCATCGGCCGATGTCGCATTCGGGTCCACGCCCATCCCCAGCAGCCGCTCCACCAGGGCGCGGTGGCCGTTCCGAGCCGCGTGCGCAAGGGCCGTCCAGTCTGCGAATTTCAACGCGTCGATCTCCTGGTCGTTGCGCCGATAGTACGCCGTCGACCCCGTCTCGAGCGTGTACGCGGGGACGCGCTGGTCGAACCACAGCCGGCCCGTCTCGTGCCCCGTCGCCGGGTCGACCTTGACGACACTGAAGCCCTCGCGGCCCCCGTCGTCCGGCGCGCCGGTGAAAAAGAACACGTAGCCGCTCAGCCAGCGCGTGGTGGGCCGCATGATGTCCGCGCCCGCGCCGCTCCGTAGCGCCTCGCCGAAACTCTGCTTGGGGGACGGATACACGTGGTGGTAGCGCACGGTGCCCTGCCGATCCACCAGCATGAGATTGTGCCAGGAATTGAGCACCATCCCTTCCTTCCAGACGCCGAAGCCGCCCGGCGCCTCCCCTTCCTTGAAGCTCACCGTGCCGAGCGTCCGCACCGACCCGTCCGACACCTGGATCGCGAGCACCTTCTTGTCCGCGGCGACATACACCGTGTCGCCCCGCAGAACGATGCGCGTCGAGTTCTTGAGCGCTACGGGGGCGCGCCAGACCGACTGCCCCGTCGTGGGGTCGAGCAGGTCGAGCCAGTCGTCCCCGTTCGCGAGGAGGCCATGGCGCGTCACCTCCATGCGGATGACCTGGCTCTTGAACGCGCGCGGCGCGGCCCACGCCGCCTGCCCGTCGCTCACGTTGAGCGCCACGAGGCGCTTCTCGGACGGCACGAACAGGACGCCCCGCCGCCGCGCGATGCGGGCGTACCCGTCGCGCAGGGCTGGGATCTTCGCCTCGCGGAGCGCGCCAGCCCGCCACAGGAAGGCGCCGGTCCGCGCGTCCACCCGGATCGGCCCCTCGGTGCTCAGGTAGAGCACGAGCGTCGTGTCCGTGTCGGCCAGGGGCGGCTGGTGCCCGAGCAGGTAGGATACGCCACCCGTCCCGAAGACCTTGGGCTCGACGGCGAAGAGTTTGTCCTGCCGCCAGCGCAGCTTCCCCGTGGCGAGCTCGACGGCCATGAGCGTCGACGCGCTCTCGGCGGTGCGGCCGTACATGAGGACGAGCGTGTCCTCGCCAGGCAGCGGGAGCCAACCCCGGACCGCGAGGAGCGACAGGGCGCCGGTATCCCAGCGTCGCTCGCCGGTCCGGACATCGATGATCTCCATCGTGTCGCCACGGGTGATCACGCCGTACCCGGTGACACCCATGACGTCGAGCGCCACGCCGCGCAGGTCCGGGAGGTCTTTGCGCGTCCAGATCGCGCTCCCGGTGACGGGGTCGATGGCCGCGAGCTCCGCCTGGCTCGCGATCAGCAGCACGTCCCGGAAGGCGTCGGCGCCGAAGGGAGCACCGTCGGCCGGTCGCGGGACCGCCGCCGACGTGAAGTAGTTGATATCGCCCGGACTGGTGTAGCGCCAAACCATCGGGCTCTCCACGACGCGGAGCTTCTTGAGCGCCGCGGCGGCGATGCGGACCGTGTCGCCGCCCTCGGCAGCGCGCACGACCAGGGTGTCGCCATGCCACGCCACCACGGTTCCCTCGGTGGTCTTTCCAGACTGCTGCGATTCTGCTTTCACTCGCGCCCCGACGGGCACGAGCACACCGTGGGGTTCTTGTGCGACGAGGCTGATCAGAGGCGAAAGGCAGAGCGATGCGACGAACGTGCAGGCTGGGCGCATGCGGACCCCACTGCGGATGTCTGGATGTATGGGTGAAGCCTGATCGTCGCGTCAAATATGCAGCGCCGCTGCACCGCGGCTAGGTCTCCCCCTCGTGCATCAATCCGAGTATCATGTCCGACCGTCATGGCCCCCGCCCACGCCCCCGCGCCCCCGCACGCCGGTAAGCCCCTCGACCGCTCGATCGTCGCGGGCCCGATCGCCCGCGCCGTCTGGATGCTCGCCGGGCCGACGATGCTCCAGAACGTGATCGGTGGGCTGCAGGGGCTCGTGGACCACGCCATGGTGGGGCGCTTCGTGGGCTACGCGGGCAACGCCGCCATCGGCGTCGCGATTCAGATCTTCATCGTGGTGATCGCCTTCGTCATGTCGGTGTTCAGCGGGATGGCAGTGCTGGTGGCCCGCTTCGCGGGCGCGAACGAGCCCGAGCAGGTCAACCGCACCGTCTACCAGGCGTTCCTTGCCGCACTGGCGTTGTGGGGCGGCGTGCTGGCGCCCGTCGGATGGGTGCTCGCCCCGTCGCTCCTCGGCTTGGTGAACGCGGCGCCCGCCGTCCGCGTCGAGGCCCTGCCGTTCCTGCGCATCATGTTCGTCGGCAGCGTGGGCATGCTGCTGTTCTTCATGGTGGGCGGCGCGCTGCGCTCGGCCGGGGACGCGCGCACGCCGCTGCGCCTCGGCGTGATGCTCACCGTCCTCAACATCGTGCTCAACGTGATCCTCATCCGCGGGCTGGGGCCCATCCCGCGGCTCGGGACGGCCGGGGCCGCGGTCGGCAGCACGCTGGCGGGCCTCGCCTCGAGCGGCGTCGCCGTGTACCTGCTCTTCTCGGGGCGTCTCCCGGTGACGTGGCATCGGGGAATGGACTGGCGACCCGACTGGGCGATCATCCGCTCGCTGTTCCGCTTCGGCCTCCCGACCGGCGTGCAGGGGATCGCCATGAACGTGGCGGGCGTGCTGCTGCTGCGCTTCATCGGCTCGCTCGAGCGCAGCGCCGAGGCGCAGGCCGCTTTCGCCGTGGGATACGGCGAGCTGTTCTCGCTCATCACGTGGACGTCGGTGGGGCTGATGGGTGCCACCGCCGCGGTGGCGGGCCAGAACCTGGGCGCGGGTCACCCCGAGCGTTCGGTGCGCGGCGTGCACGTCGCCGCCGGGATCGGCCTCGGCGTGGCGGTCGTCGTGGGCGCCCTCTTTCTCCTCATCCCCCGCCAGCTCTTCGGGCTGTTCGGCATCGTCGAACCGGCGGTGGTGGCCATCGGCACGCAGCTCCTCGGGTTCCTCTCCGTGTCGGGGCTGTTCATCACCGTGGCGCTCACCTACACGGGGGGGCTGCAGGGGACCGGCGACACGCGCTCGCCGCTCTACATCTCCCTCGTGTCGCAGATCGTCGTCCCGCTCGGCCTGTGCGCGCTGCTGCAGGCGGCGCGCGGCCTGCACCCCGCCGACATCTGGGTGGCGATCCTGCTCGGACACATGACGCGGTGCGCCCTGAGTGTGCTGCGGTTCCGCCAAGGGAAGTGGCGCGCCATTCGGGTGGACATCGAGCGACGATGAGCCCGAAACAGACCGAGCTCGCCCATTTCAGCCCGGGGCTCTTCCAGTTTCTTCGGGAGCTCAAGTCGAATAACCGGCGCGAGTGGTTCGAGGCGAACAAACAGCGATACGAGGCAGAGGTGAAGGGCCCGATGCTTCGCTTCATCGCGGACTTCGGAGCCCGGCTGCGCAGGGTCAGCAACCAGTTCGACGCCGACCCACGTCCCGTCGGCGGATCGATGTTCCGCATTTACCGGGACACACGCTTCTCCAAGGACAAGAGTCCCTACAAGACGGCGGTCGCGGCGCACTTTCCGCATCGGGCCGGCGGCAAAGATGTCCACGCGCCGGGCTTCTACCTCCATCTCGCGCCCGGGAGCTCGATGGGAGGAGGCGGGCTGTGGCACCCCGACGGGCCCGCGCTCAAGCAGGTCCGCGATCGGATCGTGGACCGTCCCAAGGACTGGAAGGACGTCGCGACCAGCGGGATCACGATCCAGGGCGACACCCTCAAGCGGCCGCCCGCAGGCTACGCGGCGGAGCATCAGTTCGTGGCCGATCTGAAGCGCAAGGATTTCTACGTCGTGGCCGAGTTCTCCGACCAGAACGTGTGCGCCGCCGACTTCCTGGACCGCTATCTCGCAGCCTGCCGTACCGCGGCTCCGCTCGTGCGGTTTCTGACGCGAGCCCTCGCGCTTCCCTGGTGAGCGCGGCTCCCACCCCGCTGGGAGTGACGCCGAGTCGAGCTACTTGAGCGCCGCCAACGCCCGTTCCACGCTGGCACGATCGACGCCGGCGATCGCGTCGGCGACCCGCCGGTGCACCGCGCCGACCCGCTCGACAGCGGCGCTGTGTCGCTTGCGGCCGAGCGACGTGACCGCGGCCCGCCCCACGTCGCCACCGTCCGCGGGATCGGGTACGCGTCGCACGGAGCCATCGGTCGCGAGCTGGTGCACGAGCAGTGTGACGTGGGACGGGTCCCAGGCCACGCGCGCCGCCAGCGCGCGCAGCGGCAGCGGCTCGTCCGCGCTCACCAGCTCGCTCAAGACGTCGAACTGCTCGCTCGACAGTCCTACGTCTTCCAGTGCCCATTGCAGCGCGTCCTCGAGAGAGCGCGCCGCATGCAGCAGGGAACACAACACATTCTCGGTCTCCGTTCCAGTGGCAGTCTTCATCTCGCCGACCAACGCCTCCCCGGGTTGCCGTCCAGTAACCGCCCACCACAGCGCGAGCACATGACACGCATCGCACCAAGAAAGCCCGACCGCCCTGCAAGGTTCCCGGCGCCTTGTGCGAGCCTCAACCCGGTGTCTTATTACCACTTGGGATTGGCTCGGCGACGGAAGGGAGCGCACCATGAGAACCTGGATTGCCGCGCTCGTGCTGGCACTCGGCGCGGCGGCGTCACTTTGCGGGGTCGCGCAAGCGCAGGGCGGCAAGGGCGCGAAGGTGAAGATCACGGCGCCTGCTAACGGGGCCACGGTCAGCGGGCCGGTGAAGGTCACGCTCCAGGCGACCGGGGTGGAGATCGTCCCTGCGACCGTGGAGCGGCTCGGCACGGGACACCACCACCTCTTCGTGGATCACGACGTGACGCCGGTCGACGATACGATTCCGCGAGGCGTGACCGGAATTCTGCACCTGGGCCGGGGGCAAACGGAGTTCGTGCTGGACTCCCTCAAGCCCGGCCCGCATCGGGTGATCGCCGTGGTCGCGGACTGGAAGCACATCCCGCTCAAGCCGCTCGTGGTCGACACAGTGCGGTTCACGGTCAAATAGCGATGCAGCCCGGTCAGTGACCGGACCATGACGTTCTGGGAACGCATCACCGCGGCGCTGGGAGCGCATCGGGCCCTGCGCGCCGTGAGGTTCTATCCTCCGTATCTCGGCGCCGGCATTCGGGTGACCCGCGTCGACCCACGACTGCGCCAGATCGAAGTCGAGATGAAGCTCCGGCCCTGGAACCAGAACTACGTGGGCACCCATTTCGGCGGGTCGCTCTACGCGATGTGCGATCCGTTCTACATGCTGATGGTCATGCAAAGCCTCGGTCCCGGGTACGTCGTCTGGGACAAGTCGGCGACGATCGATTTCCTCAAGCCGGGCCGGGGGCGCGTGCGCGCGCGGTTCGAGCTCAGCGAGGAGCAGCTCGCGCGCATCCGCGAAACCGTGCAGCAGGACGGCAAGGCGCATCCGCGCTTCGAGGTGACCGTGCTGGACGACACGGGCGCCGCGGTCGCGCGCGTGAGCAAGGTGTTATCGGTCAGAAAGCGGGAGGAGCACCCATGAAGCCGTCGCCCGACCAGTCGGCACGCCTCAAAGCGTACTACGAGGCCAAAGTTTTCTGCGAAGTCGAGATCAACGCCGTCAAGAAGAAGGTGCGGGAGGGAAAGGGAGTTTTCGTCGTGCTCGACGCCCGCCCGCGCGACGCCTTTCTCGCCGGGCACATCCCCGGCGCCCTGAGCGTCCCGCTCGACCAGGCGGATGCCGCGCTGCAGATCCTTCCGGCCGAGCGCCAGTACGTGACGTACTGCTGGAGCCACACCTGACACCTCTCGGCTCGGCTGGCTCTACAGTTGGTAGAGCACGGGTTGTTCGCCCGGGAGGCGAACGCGGGATGGGCGGAATGGGTCGCGGACAAGCTCCCCGTGCACGCCACCGGAGCGGTGAGCGACTTCTCCTGTACCTGCTCCGACAAGCTTTAGACGCGGGTGACGGGGACGTTGCGCAGCCGCGCGCTGCCAGCGCCGCATTCTGCAACGCGTCGAGCGGGAGACAAGAGCCGGGACCTGGCCCCCGGAGCGAGGCTCGCCCGTAACCTGCGGTCCTGTCTCACGTAACGTGAAGCACCCCGCACGGCACAGCGTTTGCTCTTGCCGCACTAGGCACTGACGCCGTTTCGCCGGACGGGGTAGTGCCACCCCCGCCCTATCGCCGACCAGTCATCGCCAGTGCAACGCACCGGCCGCCCGCGCCCGCGCCCGGAGCCCCACTTTTTTTTGTGAGGATCCATCATGGCCGCGTGGAAGCTTTTCGGGCACGACGTGACGACGGAGCAGCTCCCTGCCGAGCTCCGCTCCATTCTCGCCCAGATGCAGCGGGAGCGGGTTGCTTTCGAAGCGCTGACGAACGGGGCGCGGGAGGCCGCCCAGAACCTCGCGCAGCTCACCCAACCGCTCACGGAAGCCCAAAAGACCGTGAGCGAGCTCCAGGCGCGCGTCAAATCGCTGGAGCGGCTCGTCCCCGTGCTGGCGACGCTGGACGAGCAGACCGAAGCCGTCTCGAAATCCCAGCGGCGCACCGAGACGCAGCTCACCCACACGGCGGACGACGCGAAGCGGCTGCGCGCCGAGATCGAGGAAGTGCGCGGCACGCTGGAGCAGGCGCTCGCCCTGAAGAACGATCTCGCCGGCTTCCTGGAGTTGGGCGGCGGCTTCAAGGCGCTCCGCATGGACTCGGACAAGCTGACGGGCGAGGTGCGCGAGATCACCCAGGGGTTCGACCGGGTGCGCGAGCGGCAGGAGGAGCTGCGCCGGGCCAGCGAGGCGGTCGCGACTCGGCTCAACGCGTTCGAGGAGCGCCAGCAGCAGGTCCAGGGCGGCGTCGCGGCGACCGAGTCCCGCGTCGCGGCCGTCGGGCAGACGCTCAAGGACCTCACCGAGGCCGCCACCGATGCGGCCCAGACCAAGCGCCAGCTCGGCACGCTCAAGGCGCTCGCGGATGCCGTCACCCAGAAGGTGTCGGCCCTGGAGCAGCAGCGCGAGGTCGTTGAACGCGTCACCGCCCAGGTGACGCACCTTCACGACCTCATGCGCGAGGTCGACGCCAAGATCCGCAAGCACGAGGAGAGCGCGAAGGGCCTGGGCGAGCTCGAAGCCCGGGTCAACGAGCTGAAGGTTCTCCAGGGCGAGGTGCTCGAGCGCTCCGAGGAGATCAGCGCGCATCACGACGAAGCGAAGCAGGCCGACGAGGAGCTGCGCGGCCGCCTGGCCGCGTTGCGCGACGAGGTGCAGCGGACGGTCAAGCGGTTCGAGCTGGAGAATCAGGGGCTCGACGCCGTCGGGCAGCGGATCCTCGATCTCCGCGGCGGCCTCACGGACATGGAAGCGCGCTTCCGGTCGCTCGAGGAAGCGAGCCGCACCATCACCGAGGTGGGGTCGAAGGCCGACGGCCTGGCGACGCAGCTCGGCGGCATCACGGAGAGCGTGACGCAGCTGGAGACGCAGGCCGAGCGGGTGCGCGCCCTGGAGGCGAACACCAGCCGGCTGGGTGAGACGGTCGAAGGCGTGACCCAGCAGGTGGCTCGGCTGGAGAAAGCGAAACCCGCAGTCGACGCGGCGTTGCAGGACGTCGCCAGCCTCAAGGGGACGCACGAGGCCGTCAAGGGCGCGATCGAGCAGGTGCAGGTCGCCGAAAGCGAGATCGCGCGGGTCCGCGAGGGTCAGGCCGCCACGAAGGCGTGGCTGACCAGCGCGACCGATTCCGTCACCGCGCTACGCGGCGAGCTGGCGGCGGTGGAGGAGATGAAGCCGACGGTGGAGCTGGTGCGCGCCGAAGCCGACCGGCTGTCCCAGTCCATGGCGCAAATCGAGGCGCGGCGCCAGCTCGTCGAAGACCTCAACACGCGGGTCTCGGAGCTCGCCTCCCTCGGCGGGCAGCTCGAAGAGCGGAGCCGTGGCCTGCTCAGCCGGATCGACGGTGCCGACGAACGCTTCCAGGCGCTCGCCGCCCACGCCGACGAAGCCGCGCGCATCGAGAAGCTGGTCCCGACCGCCATGGCCACGGCCGAGCGGGCGGAGCACCGCGTCGCCGACGTGGACGCCGCCGTGGCGTCGCTCGAGGCCCGCGCTCAGAACCTCGAGGCGCTGGCGGAGCGCACCCGCGCCCTGGGCCAGGAGCTGGAGCTGCGGCAGACGGCGCTCGACAAGGCGACGGAGCACCTGGAGCAGGTGTCGCAGCTCCGGGAGCAGGCGGCCGCGACCGCCCAGCAACTGGAGGAGCGGGGCGGGCAGCTCACCGGCGCCGTGGCGACCGCCGGCGGTCGTCTCGCCGAGCTGACGGCGACGCTCGACGAGCTCGACAACCGCGCCGGGAGCCTGCGCTTCGCGCAGAAACGCATGGCCCAGTTCGAGGAGCGCCTCGCCAAGTGGGAATCGGTCGAGTCGCACCTGACGCGGGCGCTCGAGCAGGTGACCCAGCGGCAGGCGACCCTCGACGCCCTGCAGGCCGACATGCACCGGTTGTTCGAAGTGGCGGAGCGGACGGTGGACGACGTCCGGTCCATCGCCGCCGCCAAGGAGGAAGTGACCCAGACGCGCGCCATGCTCGAGAACGTGCTGGGCCTGGTCAGCCATGTGCACGACGCCGCCAACGGGTTGGATCACCGGAAGCGGCAGGTCGCGCAGGCCGAGGAGCGGCTCGGCCGGGTCGAGGGGCTGCTCGCCGACATCCAGTCGAGCTTCGAGGCGCTGCACGGCCAGAAGGCCCTGATGGATCAGGTCATCGAGCAGGCCGGCTCGCTCGAGTTCCACGCGAAGCAGGCGGAGGCGCTCATCGCCACGCTGCGGGACGAGCGGGAGATCACCGACAAGGTGCGCGCCGCGGTGGCGCAGCTGCGGCAGGAGAACGTACCCAAGAGCGCGTAACCACCAGCGCGCGTCCGGTTCCGAGCCCCGCAGCAGAGTCCGCTGCGGGGCTCGTGCGCTTAACGTCGTCAGTGGCAGTTCCCGGAGCCCGAGTCGGTGAACGAATAGCCGGGGATGGGGATGAACTCCCAGACGTAGCTGTCGGGGCCGAGCGTGAGCTTCAGCACGCCGTAGTCGGTGGAAATGGCCTCGGTATTCGGTGCAATGTACGCGGCCGCCCCGTTGGCGTAGCCGCCGGTGCCCGCGTTGAACTCGCGAATCCCACGGGCGTCGTCCCGGAAGCCGTCTGGGTCCTGCGGCGCAAATCGCTCGTAGTCATACTGCTGGCCGTTCAGCACCACGTCCGCATTGGCGGCATACAGGTCATCCCAGAACGGTTTCGGGCCGCTGCTGCTGAGCCAGCCCGCGATACTGGACGAGAAGAACCGCGGGTAATGGAACATCGCGAGCGTGCATTGCTTCGTGCTGGCGGCGAGATCCGCCTTCAGCCACTGCTCCTGCGCCGAGCCGGCTCCGTACGGGACGGCTGAGCCGGCGTTGTTGAGCACGATGATGTGCCAGTTGCCCAGGTCGAAGCTATAGTACCCCTTGCTGGGATCACCCGCCGCAGCCCCGTAGTAGCCGAAGTAGCCAGTCGCCCCGGTGACGTCGTAATCGTGGTTCCCAGGTGTCGGGTAGGTGCGCGCCCTGTGCCGGCCCCACGTCGGGTCATAGCAGCTGGCATAGGTGGTAGCAGTGCCGCTCGGGTTCGCTCCGTCGCCGGTCGTGAACACCGTCCCCGAGATGTTGTCGAGCAGCTTCGCCGAGGCCTCGTCCCGATCAGTGCCGCAGGAGGTGATATTCCCTGCGCCGACGAAGACCTGGGCCGTGGCCGGGTCGAGCACCTTCACGAGCAGCTCGTCCCACCCCGCGCCACCATCCTTGTCGGTCACGGTGACGCGGGTGGTGTATTGGCCCGGAGCGGCGTACACGTGGCTCTCCGTGATTGCACTCGTCTGGTCCATCTTGGTCCCGTTCGTGGTCGCGCCGTCGCCCCAGGCGATGGCGTAGGACCACGGGAAGTCGTTCGCGCCCGGATCGCTGAATCTGGCCTGCACCTTGAGCGTCGCCCCGGGGAGCGTCGACTGGTCCGGCCCGGCGTTCACCGTCGGCGCGACGTTCGCGATGGTCGCGACCGTGGTCGCGGGGGCGCTGGCCAAGCCCTTCGCGTCCGTGACCGTCAATGTCACGACATAGGTGCCGTCCGCAGCATACGTGTGCGTGGCGGTCACGCCACCGCCGCTCGTCCCGTCGCCGAAGTCCCAGGCATAGGAAAGCGGGACGTTGTTGTCCGGGTCCCGCGACCCGCTGCCATCAACGGTCACAGGGCCTTCCGAGGCATACGGGCCGCCCGGATTCGCGGTGGGGGCCTGGTTCGGAATCGGGCCGCCGGAATGGCACACGCCGCTGCCCTTATCGCTGAACGTGCCGCCCGCCACCGGCACGAATTCCCAGTCGTAACTGGTCGCCCAGAGCGTCAGCTTCAGCACGCCGTAGGTGGTATTGTTCCGCACCTCGCTGTTGGCTGCAGTCGTTCCGAACAGGTCGAAGCCATTCCCCCCGGTCCCCACGATGAACTCTCGGATGCCGTTCGTCGCATTCGCGGTTCCGCCCGGGGTCTGCGGCGCGAAGCGTTCATAGAAGTGTTCATGCCCGTTGACCACGAGGTCCGCGTTGTAGTCGTACAACGCCTGCCACGCCGCCCGCATCAACGTGTCCGCCTTGGGCCCGGAACTGAAGAGCGGATGGTGCCAGTATGCGAGCGTGCACGTCTTGGGATTCGCCGCTAGGTCGGCACGCAACCACTGTTCCTGGGCCGAGCCAGCGATGGGCTCGCCGTTACTACTGTTGACCACCACGATGTGCCAGTCGCCCAGGTCGTAACTGTAGTACCCCTTGCTCGGGTCGCCCGCTGCCGCGCCAAAGTAGGTGAAATAGCCCGCCGCTCCAGCCGTGTTGTATTCGTGATTCCCGGCCGAGGGGCGCGTCCGCGCTTTATGGCGGCCCCAAGAGGGATCGTAGCAGTTCGTGTAGTCCGTGGTGCTCCCGTCGGGATAGGCGTTGTCCCCGAGTGTGTACACGGTCCCGGAAATCGCATCGAGCAGCTTGGCCGTCGCTTCCTGTGACGTGCGCGGACACTCTGCGATATCGCCGGCGCCCGCGAACACGGGTGGACCGGTCGGACTCTGGACGGTGATGACCGACGTGCCGACTGCGCCCTCGCTCGTCGCCGTGACGTTGGCGGTGCCCGCCGCCAGACCGACGACGAAGCCGGTGGAGTTCACCGACGCGATGGCGGGCGCGCTGCTTGCCCAGGTCACGACCCGACCGCCGAGCGGGTTGCCGTTGGCGTCCTTGGGCGTTGCCGTCAACTGGACCGTCCCGTTCACCTGGATCGTCGCTGCTGCTGGACTGACTTCGACCGCCGCGACCGGGACGGGCGTCACGGTGACCGTCGCGGTGCCGTTCTTGCCTTCGCTCGTGGCCGTGATCGTCGCCGACCCCGCCGCGAGGCCATGGACCAGCCCGTTCCCGTCTACGCTCGCTACGCCCGGGGCGTTGCTCTGCCACGTGACCGTGCGACCGCTGAGCGGATTTCCGCTCGCGTCCTTCGGCGTCGCCGTGAGCTGGACGAAGCCGCCGACCTGGATGCTCGAAGTGGCCGGCGTGACAGCGACCGACGCCACCGGGATCTGGGTGACCGTGACGGCTGACGTGCCGTTCTTACCCTCGCTCGTCGCAGTGATGGTGACCGGCCCGCCTGCCGCCTTGCCGGTCACGAGGCCGGTCGCGGACACTTTGGCGATGGTCGTGTCGGCGCTCGCCCACGTCACGACCCGGCCGCTGAGCGGATTGCCAGCGGAGTCCTTCGGCGTCGCGGTCAGCTGAAGCGTCTTCCCGACCTCGACGCTGCCCGTCGCCGGAGTGACGTCCACCGACGCCACGGGCACGAGGGACACGGTGATCGCCGACGTGCCGTTCTTCCCCTCGCTCGTGGCGGTGATCGTGACCGGTCCGCCCACGGCCTTGCCGGTGACCAGGCCGTTCGCGTCCACATCGGCCACGGTTGCATCACTGGTCTGCCATGTCACCGTCCGGCCCGTGAGGGGATTGCCGTTCGCGTCCTTGGGGGTCCCGGTCAGCTGCAAGGTGGTGCCAGCCAGGACGGTCGCGTTCGGAGGCGAGACATCGACCGAAGCAACCGGGACAGCGGTGACCGTTACGCCCGAGCTGCCGCTCTTTCCCTCCGATGTCGCCGTGATCGTGACCGGCCCGCCCACGGCCTTGCCCGAGACGAGGCCGCTCGCATCGACCTTGGCGATGGTGGTGTCGCCGCTCGCCCACGTCACGACGCGGCCGCTGAGCGGATTGCCGGCGGAGTCCTTCGGCGTCGCCGTGAGCTGGACGGTCGCACCGGCCTGAACGCTCGCTGAGGCCGGGGTCACGTCGACCGACGCGACCGGCACCGCCGTCACCGTGACGGCCGACGTGCCGCTCTTGCTCTCGCTCGTCGCCGTGATCGTGACCGGCCCGCCCTTGCCCTTGCCCGTCACGAGCCCATTGGCGTCCACGGTGGCGACCGTGGCGTCGCCCGTCTGCCAGGTGACCGTGCGCCCATTGAGCGGGTTCCCCGCGGAGTCCTTCGGCGTCGCGGTGAGCTGGAGCGTCGCGCCGACCTGTATGGTCGCCGTGGGGGGACTCACATCCACGGAGGCGACGGGGACGGGGGTGACAGTGACCGCCGACGTGCCGCTCTTGCCCTCGCTCGTCGCCGTGACGGTGACCGGCCCGCCCAGGGTCTTCCCCGTGACGAGGCCGCTCGCATCGACCTTGGCGATGGTCGTGTCACCGCTCGCCCAGGTCACCGTGCGACCGGTGAGCGGGTTGCCGGCGGAGTCCTTCGGCGTGGCCGTGAGCTGGAGCGTCACGCCGATGTGGGTGCTGCCCGTGGCCGGGGTCACGTCCACCGACGCGACCGGCACCGGGGTGACGGTGACCGCCGACGTGCCGCTCTTGCCCTCGCTCGTCGCCGTGATGGTCACCGGCCCGCCCAGGGCCTTCCCCGTGACGAGGCCGCTCGCATCGACCTTGGCGATGGCCGTGTCACCGCTCGCCCAAGTCACCGTGCGACCGGTGAGCGGATTGCCGGCGGAGTCCTTTGGCGTGGCCGTGAGCTGGAGTGTCACGCCGACGTGGGTGCTGCCCGTGGCCGGGGTCACGACCACCGACGCGACCGGCACCGGGGTGACGGTGACCGCCGACGTGCCGCTCTTGCCCTCGCTCGTCGCCGTGATGGTCACCGGCCCGCCCGGGGTCTTCCCCGTCACGAGGCCGTTCGCGTCGACCTTGGCGATGGTCGTGTCGCCGCTCGCCCAGGTCACGACGCGCCCGCTCAGCGGATTGCCGGCCGCGTCCTTCGGCGTCGCCGTGAGCTGCACGGTCCCGCTGGGGTGTATCGCAGCCGACGTGGGGCTCACGTCGACCGAGGCCACCGCCACGTGAGTGTGGCAGGCGGTCGTCCCGGTGTCGCTGAAGGTCTGCCCAGCCACCGGCACGAACTCCCACGAGTAGGCGGCCGTATCCAGCGCGAGCTTGAGGACGCCGTACGTCGTGCCGTTCCGCACCTGACTGTTGGGTTTGGGTGAGCCGGGCTTCTGAAGGTTCTGGCCACCGGTGCCCACGATGAACTCGCGCAGGCCGGTGGCGGGATCTGCCGCCCCGGCGGGCGTCTGCGGCGCGAATCGCTCGTAGACATCGAAGTGGGCGTTCACCACCACGTCCGCGTGCCAGTCGTACAGCGCGTCCCACAGGGGCTTCACGGAAGCGAGATTGTTTTGGCCGGTGGAGCTGAACCGTGGATGGTGCCAGTAGGCGAGCGTGCACTGCTTGGTGTTGGCCTGAAGCTCGGTCCGCAACCACTGCTCTTGGGGGGAGCCGGCGGTCATCGAGATGTTGTCGTTCAGCACCATGATGTGCCACGCGCCCAGGTCGTAGCTGTAGTAGTACTTGCCCGAATCGCCTCCCGCCGTGCCGAAGTACTGGAAGAATCCCGCCGCGCCCGCCGTCTTGTAGTCCTGGTCGCCCACCGCTGGTCGCGTCCGCGCCTTGTTCCGGCCCCAGGACGGCCCGTAGCACGTGTTGAAGTCATTGAGCGACGCGTTGCCGTTAGTGTTATCGCCCGTCGTGAACACCGTGGCGGTCGGATAGTTGTCAAGCAGCTGCCCGGTCGCCTCGTCGTTGGTGCGATCGCAGCGCGCGATGTTGCCGGCGCCGACCAGCAGCGTGCTCGATGCGGCGGCGGCGTTGGCTGTGAGGGAGACGATGGAGGGAGGGCGTAGCGCGGTCGGGCTGGTCGGCAGGTGGTCCTGGCTACACGTCAGGAGCAGCAGCAGCGCGAGGCTCTGGGCGGCGATGCCGCGTCCGGCAACACGGGCTGTCATCGTCCTCACCGTCCGAGGTGGTGCGTCTAGGGCGCTTCGGCGGACGCCGCACGGTCTTGCCCACGGCGCGACGGCCTTCTCGCAAGGGTGGTGCCGCTCACCCGGTCCAGCGAAGTGGCATTGTGCTACACCAACTTGCGACGCGGCCGCGCGGGCGTCAGGGGAGCCCTTTTGTGTCGCCGGAGGAGCAGAGTTGCGGCTGACCTGCCGCATCGCGAGCACGCGAGTACGACGCCTGGCGGCGTCGTCCCTTTATCGGGCCCCGCGCGGGGACCGCTGCGGGGCCTTTTGCAATGGCGCGTTCCTAGCCGACATGCGACCGGCACCCCGGTGGCTCCCGTCACCGCCGGTCCCGCGGTTGCCGGCGCATCCTACCGGCGCGGTGCTGCTCGAGAAGGCGCCCCTGAAGTTGTCGGCGACGTGGGCGACTTACGCTGCGTGCGTCACGCTCGCCGCCCTAGGGTCCGTTTCCCGCCCGAACCGGAACCGCGACATCATGGTGCGCGCCTGCCAGTGCAACGGAGGCGGCGATGTCTTTCCTCAAACCGTGTGCGCCCCTGCTCATCGTGCTCGTGACGGCCTGCGACCACGAGCTGCCGACCGGAACGTCGCTGCTGCGCGACCGGGGCATCGTCTCGCTCACGCCCCGCGTCGGCCGGCCGCTGCGCATGCTGACGCGCGATGAGCGAGCCCTGTTCGCGCGGGGCAGCGTGGTGTTCCAAACCGTCTTCACGCCGGCGACCGGGCTGGGGCCGCTCTTCAACAACACGGCGTGCGCTCAATGCCACGAGGATCCCGTCGTCGGCGGCGTGGGCGAAGAGCTGGAGCTACACGCGACCGCCTTCCAGGGCGGCGCGTGCAACGACCTCGCCGCCCTGGGTGGGCCGGTCATCCAGGACAGCGTGACGCCGGCGCTGCACGAGGCCCTCGGCATCGACCGGGAGCCGGTGCCCCCGGAGGCCAGCGCGACCGGGCGGCGGACGACGCCGTCCATCTTGGGCTTCGGGCTGCTGGACGCCGTGCCGGACGCGGAGATCCTCGCCCTGGCCGACCCGGAGGATCGCGATGGCGACGGTATCTCGGGACGCCCCAACCGGGCGGCCGACGGGCGCATCGGCCGCTTCGGCCGCAAGGCGCAGGTGCCGACGCTGCGCGAATTCAACGCCTCGGCGTTCGTGATGGAGATGGGGATCACGAACCCGGAGGCTCCGACGGAGCAGACCATCCGGGGCGCCCCCCTTCCGCCGGGCGTCGATCCGACGCCCGAGCCGGAGCTGGCCCAGCAGGATCTCGACGCGGCGGACGCGTTCGTGCGGTTCCTCGCCCCGCCGACACCCTTCGGGAGCTTCGTCGCGCGCACCAACGGCAACCGGATCTTCTCGCGCATCGGATGCGCCGGGTGCCATGTGCCGGCGCTGCGCACCGGTCCCAATCCCGTGCGGGCGCTGGCTTACCAAGTGGTGTACGCATTCACCGATCTGCTGCTGCACGACATGGGCCCGGACCTGGCCGACATCTGCCTCGGCCTCGCGACACCCTCCGAGTTCCGGACCGAGCCGCTGATGGGCCTGCGCTTCAAGACGACCTTCCTGCACGACGGCCGCGCGCCCACCATCGACGGCGCCATCCGGCTCCACGCGGGCGAAGCCGGGGGGGCGCGCGACCGGTTCTTGGCGCTCTCGCCCCGGGAGCGCGATGCGCTCCTTAGGTTTCTCGGGGGCCTGTAGCGTCCACCGGGCGGCATGCCCCGGGGCCCATCCGGGGGGGCGACGAGTACTTGACAGCGTCAACTAACCGCTAAACCTTCCCCCCATGGCGGAGGGCGACTTCGCGCGCCGCGTCGCGGCGGTGCGGCGCTTCAATCGCTTCTACACAAAGCAGATCGGCCTGCTGCGGGAGCGGCTGCTGCACAGCCCGTTCTCGCTCACCGCCGCGCGCGTGATCTACGAGCTCGCCCAGCGCCCCGAGACCACGGCGACCGAGCTGCGGCAGGAGTTGGGGTTGGACGCCGGCTACCTGAGTCGCATCCTGCGCGGCTTTCGCGCGCGCCGCCTGATCGAGCGGAAGCCGGCCAAGACCGACAGCCGGCGCAGCCTGCTGCGGCTGACCGATCGGGGCAAGGCGGCCTTCGCCCGGCTCAACGCGGACTCGCACCGGGAAATCGGCGCCTTGCTGCGCGCCCGCGCGGAGTCCCAGCAGCGGCGCCTGGTCGCCGCGATGGGCGCCATCGAAGGTCTGCTCGCCGCGCGATCCGCGCGCCGGGCCGCGCCGCCCCCCTCCCCTGCCCCCTCGCCCTCCCCGTACCTGCTCCGCCCCCCGCAGCCCGGCGACATGGGCTGGGTCGTCCACCGGCACGGCGTCCTGTACGCCCAGGAATACGGCTGGGACGAGCGGTTCGAGGCGCTGGTCGCGGAGATCGTCGCCAGGTTCATCAAGCGATATGATCCGAAGCGGGAGCGGTGCTGGATCGCCGAGCGGGACGGTGAGAACGTCGGCTCCGTGTTCCTCGTCAAGCAGTCACCGACGGTGGCGCGCCTGCGCCTGCTGCTGGTCGAGCCGAAAGCGCGGGGGCTGGGCATCGGCGACCGCCTGGTGAGCGAGTGCGTGCGCTGGGCGCGCCAGACCGGCTACCGCAAGATCACGCTCTGGACGAACAGCGTGCTGCACGCGGCGCGACACATCTACGAAAAGACCGGCTTCCACCTTGTGCACGAGGACCCGCATCACAGCTTCGGTCACGACCTGATCGGGCAGACGTGGGAGCTGAAGCTGTGACCCGCTTCACCGATCGCTATGCGGAACGGGCCGTGGAGTACGCCGCGCATCGGCCGACCTATCCCGCGGCGTTGGTGGACTTCCTGGCCGACGCGGCCCCGCGCCGCGGCCTCGCGTGGGACGCAGGATGCGGATCGGGGCAGCTCTCCGTGCCGCTGGCCGTGCGCTTCGCCCGCGTGATCGCGACCGATGCGAGCGCCGCGCAGCTCGCGCAGGCCATGCCGCGCTCCACGGTCGAATACCGCTGCGCGCCCGCCGAGGCCAGCGGCCTGCCGGACGCCGCCGTGGATGTCGCCACCGCGGCGCAGGCCGCGCACTGGTTCGACCTGCCCGCGTACTACACCGAGGTACGGCGCGTCGCGCGCCCCGGCGCCATCGTCGCGCTCGTCAGCTACGGGCTCATGACCGTGGCTCAGGACGTCGATCCCGTCATCGGCCACTTCTACGCGACCGTCGCCGGACCCTACTGGCCGCCGGAGCGCCGCCACGTGGAGGACGGCTACCGGTCGCTCCCGTTTCCATTCGACGAGCTGGAGGCGCCGCGGCTCGAGATCCGCATGAGCTGGACGCTGGCGGAGCTCGTCGCGTACGTGGAGACGTGGTCGGCCGTGGGCGCGATGCGGCAGGTCCGAGGAGACGCGCCGCTCGAGGCGTTCCGCCGCGACCTCGCCCGGGCGTGGGGCTCGGCGGCCGCGCGCCGGCCGATCCGCTGGCCGCTGTCGCTCCGCGTCGGCCGCCGGTGACGGAGACGCTCAGTACGCCACGGTGATCCGCTGGCGCACGTGGGCGGGGGGGGCGGGGGGGGCGGGGGCGGGGCGCTCGACCTCGTGGGTAACGCGCGACCCGGGCCTTCGTGATGCGCGTCACCCGACGAGGAACGTCGCGGAGTCCATGGTGTGGCCGACGGAGGAATACGGCGCCATGGCCAGCACGAGCGATCCCCTGCTCCCCCCGCGGCCGGCGAGACGCCTGCTCGTGCTCGCCGGCTTGGCCGCCGCCTACTTCGTCGCCGGCAAGCTGGCGCTGCAGCTCGGGTTCGTCCACCCGAGCGCCACGGCCGTGTGGCCGCCGACGGGGATCACCCTGGCGGCGTTCCTGATCCTCGGCTACGACGTCTGGCCGGTCATCCTGTTGAGCGCGTTCGTCGTCAACCTGACGACCGCGGGCTCGGTGGCTACGTCCATCGGCCTCGGCGCCGGCAACACGCTGGAAGGGCTGCTCGGCGCCTATCTCGTGAACCGGTTCGCCAACGGTCGGCACGCCTGCCAGCGCGCCCGCGACATCTTCAAGCTCGCCGTGCTCGCCGCCGTGCTGAGCACCACCGTGAGCGCCACCATCGGCGTCACCACCCTCGCGGTGGCCGGTTTCGCGCGGTGGACGAACTACGGATCGATCTGGCTGACGTGGTGGCTGGGCGACGCCGTGGGAGCGCTGGTCGTCGCGCCGGCCGTCCTGCTCTGGACCGCCGAGCCGCGAGTGCGCTGGACGCTGCATCAGGCGGTCGAGGCCGCCGCCCTGCTCGCGTCTCTCGTCCTCGTGGCCCTCATGGTATTCGGCGCGCTGCTACCGTCGCGGGAGCACAACTATCCGCTGGAATTCCTCTGTATCCCGTTCTTCCTCTGGGCCGCGTTCCGCTTCGGGCGACGCGAGGCGGCGACGGTCATCCTGATCGTGGCCGGGATCGCCATCCGCGGGACCCTGCGGGGCCTCGGTCCCTTCGTCTGGGACACGCAGAACGAGTCGCTCCTGCTGCTGCAGGCCTTTACGGGTGTCACGGCGGTGATGACGCTGACCCTCGCCGCCGTGGTGGCGGAACGGAGAGAGGCGGAACAACGGCTCCGGCACCTGGCGGTCAGCGATCCCCTGACGGGGCTCGCCAACTACCGCCAGCTCACCACGGTGCTCGAGCGCGAGATCCAGCGGTCGCAGCGCACCGGACGACCGTTCGCGCTGCTGCTGCTCGACCTCGACGGCCTGAAGAAGATCAACGACCGCCACGGCCATCTGGTCGGCAGCCGGGCGCTATGCCGCCTCGCGGACGTCCTGCGGGCGGCGTCCCGCTCCATCGACACCGCGGCGCGCTTCGGGGGAGACGAGTTCGCCCTGATCCTTCCCGAAACCGAAGAGCCGGCGGCGCGGCAGGTGGCGCGCCGCATCGCGCAGCGCCTGGCGGCGGAGCGCAAGAAACCGGCGCTGTCCGCGAGCGTGGGCGTGGCCCTCTACCCCCGGGACGGCGAAGCGGTCGAGGCGCTCCTCAGCGCGGCAGACAGTGCGTTGTACGGCGGGAAGCTCCGTCTCCGGGCCCGCGCCAAATCAGTGCGTCGAGCGTAGCGCGAGACCGCTGGCCTCGGACTCGAGGTAGGCGGTGTGATCGTGATACAGCGCTCCCGCCGGCAGCCAGTCCCACAGCGGTCCCAAGTCGCGCTTGACCTGCTCCGCGTAGAACGCCGGGAGCTCGGTCGTCGCCTGCTCGAAGTAGCGCCGCAGCGGGAGGTCGGTCTCGAGCCGGCGTCGCACTTCCGTGTGGTACTTGATGCGGCCGAACCCCTCCGACGACACGGCCCGCACCACGTTCATCCACCGCGGGATCATCGCGGGCGTCGCCCGGCAGCGGTTGACAATCGCGCGCCAGGAAAACGTGTACCGGGTCAGGTCGATCACGTGATCGTAGAAGTCCCGCCAGGAGTAGTTCTTGGGCTTGACGTTCATCGCGTGGTTGTTGTCGAGGAAGTGGAACGGGAACGGCAGCACGCGATTGGCGCGCTGGTATTGCAGATTGAGCGGCGCGGCCCGCCCGAACGCGGAGAGCAGCGAATAGCCGGGAAAGGCGCCCGGCGTCAGGTCCACGAAGCGCTTGGTCAGCTCGAACGGCTCGGGCCCTTCGTCGCTGTCCAGTCCGAGCACGAAGTTGGTCTGGACGTAGGGGATGTAGCGCAAGACGGTGTTGACGTGCTCGGAGACCTGCCGGACCTTGTCCATTCCCGTCGTCTTGCCCGTCTTCGACTTGTTGCCCAGGCCATACCACGACTCGATCCCCGGCAGGATAGCCTTGAACCCGTTGCGTTGGAGCCGTTTCAGGTGCGGCTCCGCCAACAGGGAGAGGCTGCTCTCCGCGACGAAGTCGATGCTGCCCGGGGGCGCGGCGGCCTCGATCGCCTCCATGAAGTCGTCGAAGCGAACCCCGAAGTTGGGATCGTGCCAGGCGACCCTTGGCCGACGGATCTGCCGCAACAGAAAGCGCAGGTCGTCCTTGAGCACGTCGAAGTCGAGCGGCTGATACGGGACGACCGAGTCGATGCAGAAGCTGCAGGTGTAGGGGCACCCCAGGCTGCCAAGGATCGGCACGATTTTGATGACGGGGGCCTTGCGCAGCGTCGGCACGATAAACTTCCAGCGCTCGCGGACGCCGGGGAGCGAGGCCGGCTGCCTGCTCGCCGCGAGTTGGACGCCACTCGGCCGGTGCGGCTCGCAATCGCGCAGTACTTCCCGGACGATCGTCTGGTCCGTGAACCCCAGCACGTAGTCGAAATACTTGCCCGCGTCCTCCGGATAGCAGCGCGCGTGCGGACCGCCGAGGACGGTCACCGCCCCACGCGACCGGAACAGGTTGCTCAGGGCGTAGGCGAGGAGCGCGGCCTCGGTAAATGCGCCAATGAAGACCAGGTCGACGTTGGTGGGCAGCTCCGCCACCAGATCCTCGAAACCGGTATAGCAGACCTGGGTGACTTCGTGGCCCTCTGCTTCGCACCACACCCCGATCACTTGGGGCATGATGCTCGCGAGGTTGGCGTGCATGATGCGCGCGTACAACGCGCGCGTCGGGCCCTTCGTAACGAGGTCGATGATACCGATGCGGAGCTTGCGCACACACCCTCCTGGCAGCGAGTGGTGAACCACTCCCCGCACGAGTGACGCAATGATCGGCGGGCGCAATCGCGGAGGGCGCGCAACGCGAAGATTTGAAGCGCCACAAGATGTAATTCCGCGGTGGAAAACACAATAGGGCACGCGCGCATCACGCGGCCCTCAGGACACGGAACGCGGGACCCGGGGGCGCCGCGTATGATTGAGTGTGCGCCTGTCTGAGCTGGTGGACACGTCTCAGCGCGTCGCCCAAACGGGCGGGCGGCTCGGTAAGGTCGCGCTGCTCGCAGCGCTGTTTCGGCAGGTGCCACCCGACGAAGCGGAGATCGCCACGGCGTTCCTGTCCGGAACAGTGCGGCAAGCGAAGCTCGGGATCGGCTACGCCGCGCTGCAGGCCGCCGCTCCCGCCACGGCGGCCGACGCGGCCGCGCTCGAGCTCGGCGAAGTCGACGCCACGCTCGACCGCATCGCGCGCCTCCGCGGGAAGGGCTCGGTCGAGGAGAAGGTGCGGGGGCTCCGGGACCTGCTCGCGCGCGCCACGCGCGACGAGCAGCGCTTCGTCACGCGGCTGCTCGGCGGCGAGCTGCGCCAGGGTGCGCTCGAGGGACTGGTGCTCGAGGCGGTCGCGCAGGCGGCCGGAGTGCCAGCCGAGTCGCTGCGGCGTGCGGTGATGGCCGCCGGCGACCTGCCGAGTGTGGCGCGCGTCGCCCTCGCGGAGGGCGGCGCGGCCGTGTCGCGCTACGCCATTCAGGTGTTCCGACCGGTCCTCCCCATGCTCGCGGACTCAGCCGAGGACGCGCCCGACGCCCTGGCGCGGCTGGGGGAAGCCGCGTTCGAGTTCAAGCTGGACGGAGCGCGGGTGCAGGTCCACAAGGACGGCGACCTCGTGAAGGTGTACTCCCGCCGGCTGAACGAGGTGACGGCGGCCGTGCCGGAGCTCGTCGACGTGGTGCGCGCGCTCCCGGCGCGCCAGGTGATCCTCGACGGCGAGGCGATCGCGCTGCGGCCGGACGGGCAGCCGCACCCGTTCCAGACGACGATGCGCCGGTTCGGCCGCAAGCTCGACGTCGCGCGGCTCCGCCGCGACCTGCCCCTGACGCCGTTCTTCTTCGACATCCTCTATCTCGACGGCCGCTCCCTGCTCGACGAGCCCGAGGCGCGCCGATTCGCTGCTCTGGCCGAGACACTGCCCGGCGGCCTCGTCATCCCCCGCATGGTGACCCGATCCGTCGAGGAAGCCCAGCGCTTTCTGGCGCTCGCGCTGGCGCGCGGCCACGAGGGCGTCATGGCCAAGGCCCTGGACTCACCGTACGAGGCGGGGCGGCGCGGCCAGCGCTGGCTCAAGGTCAAGCCCGCGCGGACGCTCGACCTCGTGGTGCTCGCCGCCGAGTGGGGGCACGGGCGCCGCCGCGGCTGGCTCTCGAACCTCCACCTCGGTGCGGGCGACGAGCGCGGCGGGTTCGTCATGCTCGGCAAGACATTCAAGGGCATGACCGACGAGATGCTCGCGTGGCAAACCCAGCGACTGCTCGCGCTCGAGGTCGGTCGCGACGGCGCCACCGTCACCGTCCGCCCCGAGCTGGTGGTCGAGGTGGCGTTTAACGACGTGCAGGCAAGTCCCCATTACTCGGGCGGGCTCGCGCTGCGGTTCGCGCGAGTGAAGCGCTACCGCCCGGACAAGACGGCCGCCGAAGCGGACACGGTTGCGGCGGTGCGGGAGATCTTCGAGCGAGCGACCGGGCGCAATCCCAAGCCCGCTTGCTGAGGCGAATCCCGCCGGCGCGCCTCCTTGCATGGTCCATGGGACCGTCCTAGACTAGCGCATGCCACTGATCGACACCAATCACCAGCGCGCCGCCCTCGTCGTCCTGCTGCTGGGCGTCGCCATCGTCATCGCCCTCTCGCCGTACGCCACGGGCTTGATCGGGATCCCCGTGCTGTACGCGATCTTCGCGCCCGTATACGAATGGCTCTGCATGCGGATGCGCCCGCGGCTCGCCGCGAGTCTCGTCGTCGTCCTGGCGCTGTTCCTGATCGTCGTGCCCGGGGTCTCGTTCGCCGGGCTCATCGTCAACCAAGCGCAGGGGATCGCGGCCGGCGTCATCCAGAGCCCGCTGCTCGGCAGGCTCAAGGAGCTCAAGCCCGGCGGGATCGACCTCGGGCCGCGGCTCGCCGACCTCGGGGCGCGGGTCGTCGCGTGGATCGGATCGTCGGCGTTCGGGCTGATCGGCACGGCCACGCGGCTCGCACTCAACCTCACGATCTCGTTGTTCGGCCTGTTCTACCTCTTGCTGCGGCCGCACGACGTGTGGGAGGCGGTCCAGCCCTATATCCCCTTTTCGGCGAAGAACACGGAGAAGCTGCGTCAGCGGTTCCGCGACGTGACCACGTCCACGATCATCGGCACCGGCGTGACGGCCGCCATTCAGGGTCTGCTGGTGGGGCTCGGCTTCTGGGTGACGGGGCTCCCGAACGCGGTGTTCTGGGGCGTGGTGACGATGGTGTTCGCGATCCTGCCCGTCGTGGGGAGCGGACTGGTCTGGGGACCGGGAGCGCTGGCGCTCATCCTCGGCGGTCACCAGGGAGCGGGTGTGCTGCTGGCCCTCTGGGGCGCGGTCGTGGTCGGCAACGCGGACTACGTGATCCGGCCGAGGGTGTACCGGCGCTGGGCGCACATCCATCCCCTGGTCACGCTCATCGGAGCATTGGCCGGTGTGCCCTATTTCGGGATCCTGGGACTGCTGATCGGACCGCTGGCGCTCAGCTACTTCTTCGAGCTCGTGAAGATGTACCGGGAGGAGTACCTCGGCTAGCGCCGTTCGAGTGGTGCCGTGATGTTCAGCCGCACGAGGTCGAGCGGATCGACGGTGATGTATCCATACGCCGCGAACCAGTGGAGGTGCGGCTTCGTGGCCCGCCCGGATGAGCCCACACGCCCGATCAGCTGGCCGCGGTCGATCGTGTCGCCCGGAGCGACCAGGGCGCGGCTCAGGTGAAAATAGCCGGTCACGAGGCCGGCGCCGTGGTCGACCAAGACGGTCGTTCCACTGAAAAAGAGATCGGCGACCAAGGCCACGACGCCGCGGTTCGCCGCCCGCACCGGCGCGCCCAACCGCGCCGCGAAGTCGACGCCGAGGTGCCGGCTCCGCGTGACGCCATTGAAGACGCGTGACACGCCAAACCCGCTCGTCACCGCGCCCGCACTGGGGCGCACGAACGCCTCGCGCCACAGCCGTGGGGTGCCATGCGCCTGCTGTCTCACCTCCCGCACCAGCTCGCGCTCGTCCCCGATGCGCTCGGCGAGAGACTCGGGCGGCTGCGCGAACCGGGAGGCCACCTGGAGTCGCTCGCGCGCCGCCCGGCGGAGTCGGACCGGCAGGGCCGCGATCACCGTGTCGAGCGCGCCGCCCTCGCGCGCGATCACGACGCGGGCCGCCACACTGTCGTGCGTATCGAGCGGCACGCCGCCGACGGCGTGCCACTCGTCCGCGACGAGCTCGAAATGGAGCGGCTCTCCCGCGAGCTCGCCCCACACCGCGGTCACGCTGTCTCCCGCGGCCGCGCGCAGTGCCAGGACGACCAGGGATCCCTGAATCGGGAGGCGCGGGCGCCAGCCAAAACGCCGAGTCCCGGCGGTTTCCTGTCCGGCCACGACCGCCGCGACGAGCGACGCGGCGAGTGACGTGGCGAGCGCGGTGAGATATCTCAACCGAGTCGACATGGGGCAGGATACACGGTCCGAGCCTCCGTGATCCGACGCGCCCTGCTCCGCAGGCTGCGGCAGTGGGGAGGGGGGGAACAACGCGACGCATCGCGGGTTCCTCCGAGAAGGACACGCCGAACGTGTCCCGTCGACAGCAGTTCACAGTGACCCATCTGGGCCCACCCGCTCCCCCGGGACTGCCATGCGACTCTCCCTCCGCTTCATCCTGCCGTTGCTCCTCGTGCTCGGGGCCTTCGCCTACGCGGTGGTGCCCCTCGTGAACAAGCTCACGCTGCAATGGTTCGTGCGGGATATCGACAGCCGCGCCAGCCTCATCGCCAACACGATCCAGGGACCGTTGCAAGACTTGGCCCGCGCCGGCAACCGGACGCGCTTGCTGGAGTACTTCACGCGGATCACGCAGGACGAGCGCCTCTACGCCATGGGGTTCTGCCCGTCGCCCCAGGACCAGCCGGTCGCTACCGCGACGCTCCCCGTGGAACTCCGCTGCGACGACCTCGAGCGGTTCTCGGGCTCCTCGGAACACCTGCTCAAGAGTCCCGCCGGCGCGCTGCTCGTTTCCGTCCGGCCGCTGGCGGTCGGGGGAGCGCCCGCGGGCCAGTTGGTGCTCGTGCACGACATGAGCTTCATCGCGCGACGCAGCGCGGAGACGCGGAAATACCTCTTCTATTTCTTCGTCGGCCTGGGTGTGACGATCTCGCTCATCACGGTGGCAGTCGCACAGCTGAGCTGGCGCGGCTGGGTGCAGGGCCTGCGAGCGCTGCTGCGCGGGGAAGGCTTGTTCCGGCCGGCCGACGCGCCCGACGCCCCGGAGCTGCGACCGATCGCGGCCGATCTCCGCGCGCTGATCCGCGACCTCGAAGCCGAGCAGCGCTCGCGCGACGAAGACCAGCTCACGTGGACGCCCGACACGCTGCGCGCCATCCTCCAGGCCGACCTGCCCGGCCACGAGGTGATGGTGGTCTCCAACCGGGAGCCGTACATCCATATGCGCCGGGGCGAGGTCGTCACCATCTGGCGGCCGGCGAGCGGCCTCGTCACCGCCATGGAGCCGATCATGCGGGCCTGCTCCGGCACGTGGATTGCCCACGGCGGCGGCTCCGCCGATCGAGATGTGGTGGACGAGCACGACCGGGTGGCCGTGCCGCCCCCCCCCGAACGCCCGGCCTATCAGCTCCGCCGCGTGTGGCTGACGCCGGAGGAGGAGACGGGCTACTACTATGGCTTCGCGAACGAGGGGATATGGCCGCTGTGCCATATCGCCCACGTGCGTCCCACGTTCCGCACGTCGGATTGGGAGCAGTACGTCGCCGTCAACCGGGCGTTCGCCCGCACCGTCGCGGAGGAGGCCAAGTCGTCCGACCCGATCGTGCTGGTGCAGGACTACCACTTCGCGTTGCTGCCGAGAATGATTCGCGAGTCGCTGCCGGCGGCGACGATCGTTTCGTTCTGGCACATTCCCTGGCCGAACCCGGAGGCGTTCGCCATCTGTCCCTGGCGGGATGAGCTGCTCGACGGACTGCTCGGGTCGGGCATTCTGGGGTTCCACACGCAATTCCATTGCAACAACTTCGTCGACACGGTCGATCGCCTGCTGGAAGCGCGGGTGGACCGCGAGATGTTCACCGTCTCGTACCGGGGCAAGCTGACCGCAGTCAAGCGCTACCCTATTTCGATCGAGTGGCCGCCGTCGCCCAGCCTGGTCGCCAAGCCGGCAGCGCAGTGCCGGGCCGACGTGCGGCAACGCCACGGCCTGCCGCCGGACCACGCGATCGGCGTTGGCATCGACCGGCTCGATTACACGAAAGGCATCGAGGAGCGGCTGCGGTCGGTCGAGCGGCTGCTCGAGGTCCAGGCGCAGTGGATCGGCCGGTTCACATTCATCCAGATCGCCGCGCCGACGCGTAACCGCATCGAGCAATACCAAGCATACGAAGCGCGGGTCCGGGACATGGCGGCGCGGATCAACGAGCGCTTCGCCGGCGCGCCCCACCCACCGATCGTCCTCCTCGTGGAGCACCATCAGCCGCAGGACATCTACGAGTACTACCGCGCCGCGGAGTTGTGCATGGTCTCGAGCCTGCACGACGGGATGAACCTGGTGGCGAAGGAGTTCGTGTCGTCGCGCGACGACGAGCGCGGGGTGCTGATCCTGAGCCAGTTCACGGGGGCCGCGCGAGAGCTGCCCGAGGCCCTCATCGTCAATCCCTACGATACGGACCAGTGCGCCGCGGCGCTCCACCTGGCGCTGACCATGCCAGCGGGAGAGCAGCGCGCCCGGATCCGGCTGATGCGCGGGTTGATCCAGGAGTTCAATGTGTACCGCTGGGCGGGCCGGATGCTGATCGACGCAGCGAGCATGCGGCGCCGCGGTCGGCTGCTGGACCGCGCCACCACCCCCGAACGGCTGTCGCGCCGCCTCGCGGACTCGGCGGCGAGCCCCGCCAAATGAGCCGCGGCGGCGACGGGCCACCTCTCTCGCCGCCGGCGCCACAGCCGGGCTGGGCCTATTTTTTGGACATCGACGGCACCCTCGTGGACATCGCCGACTCGCCGGCCGGGGCGCACCTCGACCCCGCGTTCGGGCGGCTCGTCGAGGAGCTGCATCGCTTGGCTGGCGGCGCGGTGGCCTTGATCAGCGGCCGCTCGATCGGCGACATCGACCGCCTGTTTCCCGGCATCCGCTTTCCCGCGGCCGGGCAGCACGGCGTCGAGCGGCGCGACGCGGCGGGGCGGATTTCCCGTCATGCGTTTCCGTCCCAGGAGTTGGACTGGGTGCGGCGCCGGCTCGCTGAAGCCGCCGCCCGCCACCCCGGGTTGCTGGTCGAGGACAAGGGCCTCTCGGTGGCGCTGCACTACCGGCGGGCGCCGCGGCTGGCGGGCTACGGCCACCGCCTGGTCCGCTCGCTCGGGGCGCGCTTGGGCGAGCAGTACCACGTGCAGGCGGGCAAACGGGTGGTCGAGCTGAAACCGGCGGGCAAGGATAAGGGAGTGGCGGTGCTCGAGTTCATGCAGGAGGAGCCGTTTCGCGGCCGCACGCCCCTGTTCGTGGGCGACGACGTCACTGACGAATACGGCTTCGCTACGGTCAATCGTCTGCACGGCCACTCGGTAAAGGTCGGACCGGGCCGGACGGTGGCCCGGTGGCGCTTGCCGGACGTCAGCGCCGTGCGGGCGTGGCTCGAGCGCGGGAGGAAAAGCGAAGCGGAGGCGACACCATGATGTCCCTGGACCTGGCCCTGATCGGCAACGGCACGGTGGGCGCGCTCGTCGATCCGCTGGGAGAGGTCGTCTGGGCCTGCTTCCCGCGGTTCGACGGCGACCCCGCGTTTTGCTCCCTGCTGCGCGAGCGGACCCGCGACGACGACTTCGGCTTCCTGGCGGTCGAGCTGCTCGACTGCGCGAGGCAAGAACAGGAATACCTCGTCAACACTCCGATCCTGGTCACCCGGCTTTACGACCGTGCGGGTGGCGGCGTCGAGATCACGGACTTCGCCCCGCGGTTTCGCCACTACGGCCGCATGTTCTGCCCCATGATGCTCGTGCGGCACGTGCGGCGCGTGGCCGGCAACCCGCGCGTCCGCGTGCGCGTCCGTCCGGCCCGCGACTACGGCCGCCACCGCGCGGACATCACCTGCGGCTCGAACCACGTCCGTTACGTGGGCAGCGAGCTCGCGCTGCGCCTGACGACCGACGTTCCCATTACCGCCGTCGTCGAAGAAAACCCGTTCTTCCTCGAGCACGCCGTCACCCTCCTCCTCGGTCCGGACGAGACGGTCCAGGGCGCCGTGGCCGACATCGGGGGCCGCTTCCTCGAAGAAACTACGTTCTACTGGCGCGAATGGGTGCGCTCGCTGGGCATTCCCTTCGAGTGGCAGGACGCCGTCGTCCGCGCGGCCATGACGCTCGAGCTCAACGTCTTCGAAGACACCGGCGCCATCATCGCGGCCGTGACGACATCGATTCCCGAGGCCGCCGGCAGCGCGCGCACCTGGGATTACCGCTACTGCTGGCTGCGCGACGCCTACTTCGTGGTCAACGCCCTCAACCGGCTCGGCGCGACGCGGACGATGGAGCGCTACCTGAGCTACATCGTCAACCTCGTGGCGGGCACCGAGGACGGGCGCCTGCAGCCCGTGTACGGGATCAGCGGACGGGCCGTCCCCGAGGAGCAGGAGATCGACGCCCTCCCGGGCTATCGCGGGATGGGCCCGGTGCGGATCGGCAATCAGGCGTACCGGCAGGTCCAGCACGATGTCTACGGCTCCGCCATCCTGGCCGCGACTCATGTGTTCTTCGACCGGCGGCTGCTCCGTCCGGGCGACGAGGTCCTGTTCCGCCGCCTCGAGCTGCTGGGCGAGCGCGCGGCCCAGCTGTTCGATCAACCAGACGCGGGCCTCTGGGAGCTGCGCGGCGCGGCGCGGGTGCACACCTTCTCGAGCCTCATGTGCTGGGCGGGCTGTGACCGCCTGGCGAGAATCGCCGGGTACCTCGGCCTCACCGACCGCGCCGCGTACTGGGGCACGCAGGCGGCGCGCATCCATCAGGTGATCTGCGAGCGGTGCTGGAATGCCAAGCGGGAGAGCTTCGTGGCCACGATGGACGGGGAGACGCTCGACGCCAGCCTGCTGCGCCTCACAGAGCTGGGGTTCCTGGCCGACGACGACCCGCGGTTCGCGAGCACGGTTCGCGCCATCGAGCGCGAGTTGCGCCGCGGCGACTTCGTATTCCGCTACGTCGAGGAGGACGACTTCGGAAAGCCGGAAAACGCCTTTCTGGTGTGCACCTTCTGGTACATCAACGCGCTCGCCGCGCTGGGACGACGGGATGAGGCGCGCGCCCTGTTCGAGACCGTGCTCGCCTGCCGCAACCGGCACGGCCTCCTGGCCGAGCACATCGATCCCCGGACCCGCGAGCAGTGGGGCAACTTCGTGCAGACCTACAGCATGGTGGGGCTCATCGGCTCGGCGATCCGCTTGTCAGTCCGGTGGGATCAAGCCTTCTAGCAGCGCCAGCGCCACGCCGTTCGTCCACCCGAAGCCGTCCTGCGTGGGGTACTCGCCCCCGCCGGCTCGCCGATTCAGGTCCACGACGTCGTACTTCTCGGTCATCTTGCCCGTGGAGCGGTAGGTGCGCCGGTTCAAGGCGAGCCAGCGATCGCGGGCGGCGTCGGCCAGGTCGGCGCGTCCGGAGCGGCGCACGCCCTCGATCGCCAGCCACTCGAGGGGCGGCCACCCGTTGGGCGCGTCCCACTGCTGACCCGACGCGATCAGGGTCGTGACGAACCCTCCGGGCTTCAGGAAATCGCGCGCCAGGCGCGCGGCGACCGCGCGGCCCTGCTCGGGGGTGGCGAGGCCAAAGTAGAGCGGGGCGGCGGCAGCGAGAGTAGGCCGGTCCGTCACGCGCTCGCCGGTGCGCCAGCGCACGTCGTAGAAGAATCCGGTGGCAGAATCGTACGCGGCGGTGAGCAGCGCCCGGCGGCGGTCCGCGGCCGCGCGCAAGAAGCGCCGGGCGACCTCGCCATCACTCGGGCGGCCACGGAACGCCCGCAGCGCCGCGATCATGCGCTCGGCGTAATAGAGCAGGCTGTTGAGATCGACCGGGATGAGGTCCGTTGTTTCCAGGGTGCGCAGATCCTTCGGTTCGCGCATCCAGCGGCTCGAGAAGTCCCACCCGCTCTCGGCCGTCGCCCGGACGTTTCGATAAAACGCCTCGCGTTGGGCCTCGGGGAGCGTTTGACCAAGTAGATAGTCCGGCCGGAAGGACTCCGGCCGTGGGTCGGGGGGGGCCCGATCGTCCCAGTAGCGGTTGAGCACCGATCCATCGCGCAGCCGCACGATGCGGCGGTAGGCCTCGCCGGACGCGACACGCTCCGCTCCATCCATCCAGAACGCGTGCTCCGCCTCCAGCGCGTCGAGATACCGCAACGCCTGCGTGGTATCGGTCGCCCCCGCGTACAGTCCGACCATGGCGGCGAAGAACGGGGGTTGGCTGCGGCCGAGGTAGTACGTCCGGTTGCCGTTCGGAATGCGCCCCACGGTCCGGATTAGATAGGCGAAGTTGTCGAGCATGTCGCGCACCAGATCGGTCCGGCCGCTCGCGACGAGCCCGAGCATCGTGAAGTAGGAGTCCCAGTAGTAGATCTCGCGGAACCGGCCGCCCGGCACGACGTACGGCTGCGGGAGCGGGATCAGCGAGGAACGGGCAGTCGCCGTGTCCGGCGCCGGGGCCCGCGTGAGCACCGGCCAGAGCGCGCGGATGTGCTGCTCCATGGACTGGGACGGGTCCGTGTGGAAGCCCTCCGCGATCGGCCCGGGTAGCTCGAAGTGCCGCTCCACAAAAGCCGGCAGGCTGAAGCCCGCCGTGCCGCGCGACGCCGTGTAGCGCGCGACGATCTCGGCCGGTGCGAGGAGCGGCCGGGCGTCGACGAACGTTTTCGAGTCCGCGAAGATCCCCGAAACCTGGACGTCGTGGAACAAGGCCCCGAGATCATGGGCGGGGTCGTAGCGCGAGCCGGGGGACGGAGCCGGCCGGCACCCGGTCGCGAATGCGGCGGAGACGGCAAGGACGGCACGGACCGCACGGACGGCACGGGCTCCGAGCACTTGCCGTCTCTGCCGTCTCTGCCGCCCTTGTATCACCGGAACACGTACCACAGGACTCCGACAGTGGCCGCGAGCACGATCGAGAGGGTGACGTTCAGGCGCCGCGGGCCCGCCGGGACGGGGACGGCGGTGATCTCGGGCGCGGCGTACGTCAGGCCGGCGACTTTGGGGCTGGCGGCGGAGCGGTCGCCAGGCTCACCGCGATCAGGATCCCGGCGCACAGCGCGAACAGCAGGGCCGCGAAGTGGAGGAAGTTGACGGTCGCAAACCAGTACAAGGCCGTGCCGCTCGCCACGTGAGCCTTCTCGAGCT
>WNGL01002925.1_pt1 | contig 37652 bp, 37 predicted proteins | sample 5400591 | NCBI WGS metagenome assembly WNGL01 (sample SAMN13153377, study PRJNA577476) | soil metagenome | isolation source: 80 cm soil or saprolite under Garry oak tree replicate 1 | place: USA:California | collected 2016-06-15
GTGGTCCGAGCGACGGCGGCGAAATACGACTTGATCGTCAAGGGAGGACGCGTCATCGATCGTTCGCGCAAGCTTAACGCGATCCGTGACGTGGCGATCGCCCATGGCCGTATCGTGGCGGTCGAGGCCAACATCCCAGCCGACGCCGACGAAACGATCGACGCGCGCGGCAAGTTGGTGGTGCCCGGGTTGATTGATATCCACACCCACGCGGCGCGTGTCCATGAGGGGCCGGCGCTGTGCCTTGCCGACGGCGTGACGGGGTTCGTCGATGCGGGATCGCAGGGCGCGGATCGCATCGGCGAAATAATTGCCGTCGCCAAATCGGCACCGCAACCGTGCCGCGTTCTGATCAACATCGGGCGTGCCGGTATTCTGCCCGAAGGCGACACGATGGACGTCAGCCGCGCCGATGTCGGCGCTGCGCGCGACGCGATCGGGCGCAACCGCGAGATGATCGCCGGGGTCAAGGCGCGGCTCTCAAGGGACGTCGCCGGCCCGAATGATTTCGAGGTGCTCAGGCGCGCACAGGAGGTGGCCTCATCGTTCAATTTGCCGGTGATGATCCATATGGGTCAGACGGTGTCGCCGCTGCCCAAGCTTCTCGCGCTCCTCAAACCCGGCGATGTCGTCACCCACATGTTCGCGCCGCCGCCGAACAGCATCATCGACGACACCGGGCACATTCTGCCGGAGGTGACCGCCGCCCGCCGCCGCGGCGTGCGGTTCGACCTCGGTAATGGGCGCACCGGCCATCTGCGGTGGGACGTTGCCGAACGCGTGCTGAAGGCGGGCTTCCTGCCCGACACTTTCTCCACCGACTGGACTCCCGAAGGCCGCGCCGCCCAGGTCATCGACTTTCCGAACGTCATGTCGAAGTTCCTGATGCTGGGCATGTCGGTCGACCAGGTGGTCGCGTGCGCGACCGTCAATGCGTCGCGCGTGTTCAACGTCTTCCGCGACCGCGGCACGCTGAACGTGGGCGCGCCAGCCGACGTTGCGGTGCTCGAACTAAGGGAAGGGACCTTCGAATTCGTGGATAATTTTGAGAACAAACGGACCGGCCGCCAGAGACTCTTCCCGAGCGCCACCGTGCTCGCCGGCAAGCGGGTTGCCACGCGCGCATAGAAGCGGCCCGCCGGGCTCCCCCAAATCCGAACCCTGTTTATCGACGCGCCGGGTCGACTGTCTGGTCTGCAAGTGGGATCGTGATCGCGATGCGATCCTCCAGACCCAGGTTTCGGGTGATGTGACCCTTCCCGGTCGTATCTTCGATCAAATTGATCTGGCCTGGACCGACTGCAACCTTCTTACCTCCTGCAACCTCGATCTCTCCTCGACCGCTGAGCGTGATCACGAACTGGCGCCTCGGACCTGTATGCCACTCGTTGGAGCTGCCTGGCGGCCTCCGACTGAACTCCACACCGGTAGCCTTGATCATCTCGGTCGCGTTGCCGGTCAGTTTCATCTCAATCTCTTCGGCGTGACTCTGGCCATCGGGACCCGTGTAGATGCGCGTTATCATGATCGGTTTGCGCGTCTGAGCGGCGGCAACATCCGGATCGGTGTGTACCATCCACATCAGAGAGAATGAACCGACAAGGGCAACGAATACCAGCGGTCTCGTGATCGATCTCATGACGTCCTCCTTAAATTGGTGGAAGGAGTCTATACTACTATGGCCGGGTCTCTTCGATTTTTGCGAAGGTTCTAGCCGCGAATTGCGCGAATGACGCGAATGGGCCGCACAGAATTCCTGTCGTTACCAACGGCATTAATGGCGTGCGGCCCATTCGCGTCATTCGCGCAATTCGCGGCACAGATTTTGGTTGCGGCTACGCAGCGCTGTGCGACAACCATCGTGAAAGTCCACGCTTCGCCGCCGGCGGCTCGGTGTATCTGCCGTAGTACTGCCGCCCGGACGCCACTTAGAGGATCTCGAAGACCTGGTAGATTGCTCCGCCCGCCATGCGATGGCCGTAGGCTACTGAGACTATGCGGTTGAGCCAGCCGTATTTCTCAGATGCCGTCTCATAGTACGGCGTGGCGCGCATGTAGTATTCCGAAGGACTGACGTTCTCGCCACGGGCTATGCGGTCCATCACTTCCTTTGGCCCGTGGCGCATGCCGAGATAAGTCATGCCAATTAGAACACCATCATCGGTCTCCATCACCAGGCGCACATTCAGAGTGGTTGTGCCATCGCTACGCAACGACTGCCAATCGCTGCCGCCCGAAAGAATTTTGCCGCGCAGCCGCTCGCCTTCGAAACGGCCACCGGCGATTTCGCCCACGCGTCTGTCGTAGCCGGGTGTCGCGCCGATCACACTGGGCGGCTTGACCTCGATCTGGAATATGAACAGAGGCTGATAGCGCATCGCGCTCATGTCGCGAGGGAGTAGAGCCATCAAAGAATTCGTACTCATCGCCTACCTCCAACGAATCGGTATTTCCCATTTTCGCTACGTACTCTTGCATACTTGCCTGCGAACTTCAAAAGTCATGATTCTTCAGATAACGCTGAAGACGATACCTGATCAATCTCTGCTGAACGAGGGCGGTAAAATTTCACAAAATCGCGGTCGGCCGATATACTGCATCTGATCGCCGAGACTACTGTTCGCGAATCGCGCCGATAACTCCTGACGTATATTCCCGCTGGCGCTCGCGAGGCAAGGAAGTTCCAGGCGAATGAACTGGAGGTCACAGAATGAAACGTATGATACCGGTCGTTCTCAGCATACTGGCGGTTTCGGCTATCGCGTTCGCGCAAACGCCGGCGGAAACCATTGAGAAGGCCTTGCTCCCCGCCCCGCGACAGATGAAGGAAGGGGCTACGGTCATCAAGTGGAAGGCCGACTTCACGTACGAGACGTTGAAGAAGGGCACCAACAAGATGGTCTGCTACGACCGGTCAGGACAGCCCGGGCAGCAGCCATTCGCGGTGGAATGCACCAGCATTGCCAACCTGGATCGGGTCGCTCAGAGCCTGAAGATCGAGGCGACCGTCCTCGACAAGAAGGCGCAGCAGGCGGCATTCGAAGCCGCCGAGAAGGACGGCGCCTGGGTGAAGCCCGAGTTCGGATCGGTGTGGATCCACTTTAGCGGCCCCGACCAGGCGCGAGCTCGCATGCACACGACGATCGCCGTGCCGGGCGCCACCACGCAGTCACTCGGCCTGCCCGACAATCCCAGCCAGGGCGGCGTCTGGATTATGAATGCGGGGACGTCGGCTGCCCACCTCATGACGCCGGGCAGCTAAAAGGGCCAGAGCGGGATATGACGGCCCCGCGCACCGGATGAAGAAATCGCAGGGCGGCCTCACGAGCCGCCAGCGCCGAGCCCGGTCTCAGACTCGGGGCCGCATTTGCAAAACCGATTTCAAGCGGACATCGTTGAGATCAGTGTGAAGGAGCAGTTATGAAGCCTCTGATCTTTGGTCTTCTCATGATTGCAGCACTGGCCGCAGCACAGGGCAAGCAGAAGTTCACCGGCGCCATTACGGACAGCATGTGCGCCGAAGCCGATCATTCCCGAATGCGTATGGGGCCGACAGATGCCGAGTGCACCATTGCCTGCGTCGGCGCGCACGGCGCCATGTATGTTCTGTATGACGGCAAGGAAGTCTTCACGCTGAGCGACCAGCAGACGCCGGAAAAGTTCGCCGGAAAAAAAGTGACGGTCACAGGCACGCTGGACGCCAGGACCAGGACGATCCAGGTGGACTCGATCACCGCGGCAAAATGAGCCGCAAAAAAAGGCAGGCAGGCTTGAAGCCGTAGGGCCTCGCTCTCACTCTTGTCCAAATTACGAGATGCGGTTCGTTCCAGAAGCAGGACTGATGCGGGTTTCATGGGACTCTCTATTTGGAAACCTGTTTCGGGGATGTCCCTCTCCCTTTGGGAGAGGGTGGCGCGAAGCGCCGGGTGAGGGCAGGAAACGCACCCTCATCCGGCCCTTCGGGCCACCTTCTCCCAGAGGGAGAAGGACACGAGCCTCCATTTCGGCTAATTTGGACACTAGGGCCTCGCCCTAGGGTTCACCCGCAAGTGGCGGCGTGGTTTTCGGTGGTTTGCGATGATGCGTCGCCTGCTCATATCCGTATGCCAACTTCAGGATGGTTCCCTCCTCGTATGGTCGTCCCATGAAAGTGATTCCTGCAGGAAGGTTGTCGGTCGTGAACCCCGCGGGGACCGCAATCGCAGGAACGAAGACGAGGAACGTATTCAGGTGCGGAACACCCTTCGTGTTCACAAAAGGCGGATTCACGCCATCCTTTATAAGCGTCGGCTGGTGCTCGACGGACTTGAAAGCGATGGCGTCCAGTTTGTTGTCCGCCATGACTTTCATGACGTTGGTCATGAGTTCGTCCTGTGCTCTTAGATACTCATAATGCCGTGATTCGTCGGACTTGCCCCGAAGACGGTTTTGCGCATACGGAACGACTTTTGCGAAACCCGGCGCTGCCAACATTTCCTGGAACGACTGGAATGGAGGCCTGGCGCTGCGGCCGAAGAATACCTTAAACGCGTCGGCCATTTCTGTTGGACTGGTGGCGCGTCTGGCGAGTAGCTCATTCAACCTTGGAATCGTGATCGGATCGACCAGCGTCGCGCCCGCTCTCTTCAGTTCTCCCACGGCCTTGTCAAAAACGGCGGTTATTTTTGCGAAGTCCTGCGATTGCGGTTCAGATCCACTACCCATCGGCTCGCGCAGAATGCCGAGGCGTGCTCCCTTCAAACCATTCTTGTCCAGAAATTTGGTGTACGTTTCCGGAATGTGACCCACGCCCCAAGCCGTCAGCGGATCTTCCGTATCGTATCCGGCCATGACATCCAGAAGCCTGGCCAGATCGGTGACTGTTCGTGCCATCGGTCCGAGAGAGCCAGTGACTTCCGGCCACCCGTCGAACATACCGCCCCGGCTGACGAGACCCGCCGTCGGCCTCATTCCCACAACAGAATTCCAGGTGGATGGGCGGCGAATCGATGCAAACCCCTCCTCGCCGACCGCAATCGTTGCAAAGTTTGCCGAAAGACCGGCGCCGGATCCGCCCGATGAACCGCCCACGGTTCGATCCAGACCGTAAGGATTGCGCGTCGAGCCGAACAGGGAGCCGTGCGTGTCTCCTCCTCCCAATTCGCCGAGTGTCGTCTTGCCCAGAATGATTGCTCCAGCCTTCCTCAGCTTCTCTGCGACAAACGAGTCCCGATCGGGGTAGTAATCCTTAAAGAGGATTGAGCCGAGCGTTGTGGGCATCCCTTTCGCATCCATCTGGTCCTTGATGATCACGGGAATGCCATGAAGTGGGCCAACGAAACCGGAAGCCTTGAAAGCGCTGTCCAGCCGATCCGCCTCTTCAAGCGCTCTGGGATTGATTGTGATGATCGCATTGATGGCTGGCCCCTTCTTATCGTATGCCTCGATGCGGTTCAGATAAAGCTGCACCACTTGGTGCGATGTCAGCCGCCCGGAACGGTAGGCGTCATGAAGCGAATCGATCGTCGCTTCCTCCAGGTGAAATGGCTGCCCTTGACTTCCAGCCTTGCCCGGCAAGACGGAGCCCAGAGCGAGCAACACCACAGCACATACCAGTACTGGCCCCATGAAGAACGAAAGGCGTCGTTGAATATGTTGGTTTTTGTTCATCGGATCGTCACCCCGTTACTCGGATTCCTGATTTTCTGGTTGAAGTCCTGCTCGTCGATTGGGGCAAAGATGACTTCGAGCATTTCCGCATTCGGCATACCCTTCGTTTGAAGACGGAACCGCTTGGGATCGGAAGTCCAGGGTTTCGTGTACATCTGTGGGTCATTCAACGTCAGGGTCAACTCCATATTGTCCCGATCCAAACGCCGCCACCGCTCTTCGACACGCATTTCTTCGCTGAACGGCATGCCCCATTCGTCGCCCCAGAGTCTCGGATCCAGCCCGGCGGTTTCGACAACGAAGGTATCGCCTTCCCATCGGCCGACGGAATATCCGTAAAATCGTGGCCCGGGATCTTCCGGCATCTTTCGGCTGTCCGTCCAGATTTCACGCCAAATGCGGAACCATTCGAAAAGTTGGACCACCTTGTCCTGGCTATGAATGAACTGAAACGGTCTTGCATAAACCAGCGTACGCAATAAACCCGGCACGTTCGCATCTCCTAGCGGATCGTTTCCCACAGCCGGCAATCCGGCCCTGGGCCCTTTGCCTGGCTTGCGAGCCTCGAACGCTACTTTTCCCGCAGGCGTAAAGGGAAGCGGTTGCCTGGTCCACTCACTTACAGGATTTTGATTGCTCCCTCCTCCACGTTGCAGCCAGACGCCGCTAAGGTCATGCGGATCATGGGGAGGACCGGCTGGTGGAGTTGTGCCGCCTGCCCCCCTTTGTGCAACTGCGACCGGAGAAAACGCTGTTGCCATGAACACCAGAAGAGTAATTGAAGCGATAACGTGATGTCGCATTAGAACTGTTCTCCAGGTTGTGCCGGTGAAGGAGTGGCATCTTTCCCGTTAATGATAACTTTGCAAGTGCCAATACACTCTCCAACGAGGGTTCCGGCTTTGGATGGGTGAACTGTAATGCTGACCTCGTCGCCGGGTTTGAACAGACGGCGGGTCCAGCCCTGCCGTTGCATCACCCCGGGACTGTTCATCTCAACAGCCCAATGCTGGATGTTTCCATCGGCATCTTTGGTGTCCAAAAATAGCTGGGCATGCGGATTTTTCCAGCCGAATTCGGTTACGGTCCCCTTTAAGACGATGGAGTTACTTTGATCGTAAGCGATACCGGTTCCGTGGTGCCCAAATGCCGCGATTGAAATCACGACCAAGCCGGCAGTCAGCAACAGAATTCTCTTTTTCATGTGGAGTACCTCGATAGTGTCGCCAATATAAAAACTTGGCTGGATCTCCGATGTTTTTAGTTGGTGGCGAAGAATATTATGCAGTGGTTCGGCACTCGCGACAAATATTCCGGTTCCGCTCGCCAAAAGTGACCCATCGCGAATGGGAGAAAGCTCGTTTGGCGCGCGCCCCGTTATCCCAACCGCACTTTTGCGACACGATCGGCCTGGCGCAGACAGCATTCCCTCATGGAACGCAAGCAACTACTCGGCATAGCACAGCGGGCAGAGATTCAAGCGGCTCTCGCGGGCAAATTGTCGATGCGGTACACGGGATAACGTTCCACGATGGCCTCGAAATCGGACAGCGGCGCGCCAACGGGGAGCGGGAAGTGCCGCCGTCCGCTGGAGGCGATGCGGACGTACTCGCGGAGAATCGGCGCCCTTTGCTCCGGCGTCGCCGCGACGAGGCGAACGGGACGCCTGCGTCCCTGCCGGATGACGGCGTCGCCGTGCGCAGCTTCGACGTTTTTCACCCAATCGGAATCAGGCCCCAGCATGGAGACCAGGTAATCTTTGCCATTCACCGTGGCGATCACCACGGGGTTTGACCGTATGCTTCCGGATATACGGCCACGGACTTCAAGAGCGGCCTGGAAACGGGGCGGCAGTCCGAGGCCGGACCACCAGCATGCGAACCGGTTGACCCACCTTCCAAAACGGGTTGGCCGCCAGTCGCGATAAAACAACCGCATGAGTGCGCTGCCCTCAGCGGGATCTGAAGGTCTCAAGTTCTTCATTGGTTCTTTGCTCCTCTGCTCTCACACACTAGGCGACTCGTTGCCTTGCCCTCGCGGCTGAGGAAGCCTGAATAGCGGAATATAGCGCGTCTCTGAGGGCCACATCCCGCGGGTCGCCGGTCAATCGCGTTCCCATTTGGCTCGTCACATAGGCGTAGCCCAAGCCGGCCGCCGGATCGGCAAAGCCAAGAGATCCGCCGGCTCCGGGTGATCCAAACGAGCTGGGGCTGCCGAATGGCCATACGGCACTCGGCTTCATGAAGCCCAGCGAGAACTGCACGCCTTCGACCTTCATGCACTCATCGTAAAAGCCGCGCGCCGGCGGAATGGCGGGAGCGGCCAGCAGATCCAGTGTCTCCGGGCGTAATCCCAACTCATGTCCGCCGGTGGCAAAAATGCTATACGCGTGCGCAATGCCGCGGGCGTTGCCGACAGCTCCGCCGGACGGCACTTCAAGATTGCGTGCGTAGATGCGCTGCTCATCAAAATACACGGCAGCGCCCGGATTGATTTCGAGTGCCCGGTATATGTTGGAGTGTCGATTCATTGCTTCCAGGGTTAAGCGAAGCGGAAAACCGAACAGCATACGGAGTCGCCCGGGTGGCGCGATCGTCGCCAGGCGAGAGTTTGGAATCTCTTCGGGCAGCCGGATGTAGACGTCCAGCCCGAGCGGTGACGCAATCTCGTCCTGAAAAAACCGTCCGAGGCTGCGATGCTCTGGATCGACACGCCGCAACAGTTCACCTTCATAGAAACCGAGGCTCAGCGCGTGATAGGCCTGCCGCGTTCCGGGTTCCCACTTGGGTTTCTGCCGTGCGAGGACGGTCGCCAAGCGATCGAGGTCCACGACAACACTGCGATCGACCGACTCGTCAATCGCGAATAAACCTGCTTGGTGTGCCAGAAGTTGGCGCACGGTGATTCGCTCTTTGCCCTGCTGCGCGAACTCCGGCCAGTACTTGCACACCCGTTCTTCATAGTCGAGCCAGCCGCGCGAGTGAGCGATGGCAAGCGTCATGGCGGCCAAGCCCTTGGTAGCCGAGTGGACGACGACCATGGTGTTTTCTTCCCACGGCTCCCCCGTCCGCTTGTTCCGAATGCCGCCCCACAGATCAACAACTTTCTCACCGCGATGAAGAACGCAACAGGCGCCGCCCAGTTCACGCCGCCGGCTGAAGTTTTCAATAAATGTCTCGCGCACGGCCTCAAAACCGCGGCTGACGCGCCCCTGAATATTGAAGCGTTCTGATGCCGACATGGGCACTCCTCCTATAGCGGAAACTTGAAATGGAGTAGTGCATACGGCATACCGCTTGGAAGGGACGGCATGTGATTGATGGCGCTGGAGTCGTACCGCTCCGGCTTTTGCCTTTTTGCCGCTATGTCCTTTTGCATCCGATTTTTCGGTCGGAGGAGGTGAAATATGACAAAACTAATTTATGGAAGCATTACGCTTGTTGTAGTGGTGAGCATGGCTGCCCCCGTGTTCGGCCAGACGAATCGCGTCCAAGTTCAGTGCAGCAGCATCGCTATGTTTCCTGCTCCATTTCTGCTCCATTAAGAAATGATGTAAGGCACGTTTTTGAAAACTCGGTAGTTTCTATCGTCTGAAATCAACACCATAGGAGATAAATTCTCCAAATTCAATCGACTACCGACTTCCCAAGCTGGACGTCGCGGGTTCGATCCCCGTCTCCAGCTCTTTGAAAAAACAAGACTTACGGGTAGACCGCTTCGAATTCGGTGCTCCTTTCGTGCTCCATTCCCCGACCTCTCCGCTTCCCCATCCAACTTCGACCACCTGAACGGCCTGGAGGTGCTTCAGCCAAAAGGTGTGGCAGTCATCGCCACTGCACTTGTCGATAGCCGACAGGCTTTGCAAAGTCGGATTTCAACGCTGTAATACCGAAGGGTGTCATTCCTAAGACAAACGGTCCTTCGCGCGGATCCGCGAAAAAGAACATCGCGTAGCCGGCAGGGTAGAACACCAGATCGCCCGTTCGGGGCTGGGTGGTTGGCGGCAGTTTGTCATACAGGCTGCGACTGGCCTCTGACAGCGATTCGCCGGGCCGCAGTTCGATTCCCGAGGCACGCTTTTGCCTCAATATGTACATAGCGAAACTGGGAGAATCGAACCCTTCCTGGGGAGATTGGGCGCCAAGCTTCCATTTGATACGCCGCTGGCGGAGATCGAGAATGTCCAGCAGCAGGCTTTCGCTACCAGGGAAACGGCTGGCCAATTCTTTGGCGTTCACATAATCGATAGTGCGCAGGGCTCGGCTCAGGTTCACAGTTTCGGAGAGTGTCTTTTGCGCCTCGGCCAGTTGAGCCTGCAACTCAGTCACCTGGTTTTTGTAGCTTTCGGCGTCCCCTTGCAGCGATTGTGACTGGGTCTTGTAGGTCTCTGCATTTTTCTTCAATGTGTCAATCTGAGTGGTGTAAGTCGTCGCTTCGGTTTTCAAGGCGTCCACCTGCTTTTGGGCGTTTCGTACGCTTGAGGCCGTGTAACCGAGCAGGACGACGGTGAGCGCCACAGGCAGGAGCGAATACAATACGCCGCGGCTCCGCGCAGACTTCTCTCGGCGTTCGATGCGCTCGAGCAGGACGGGAAGTTGGTCGCCAGGCGTTAACGAAGTCGAAACTTTCATCCTAGCCTCCCAGAACCATAGCGAAATACTGATCGAAATACTGATCGAGCTTTGCGTCCGGACTCAGACCGCCCACTTGCTGATGCTGGTAGCTATGAAGCAAGCAACGCAGGGCAACGATCTTGTCACGGCGACGGAAGAAAATGGGAATGAAGCCGCTGGCGGCGACCACTGTCCCGCCCAACGTCTGGCCGGTTTTCAAGGTTTCCGCGAGAATCAGGCCAGGATTCACGAAACTCAGAATGACCACCGTGATTCCCAGTACGAAGAGCATCGCAGCCAGAGTTGTTTGCAAACGCAGAGTAATTTGCTGGCGAGCAATGGCCCTCTTTAAAAGCTCTATTTTGGCGGGCATGTTCATTGAAGCTGTCCCACAAATCGGCGAGTATATCTCGTGGACATTCGTTCACGCGACTTTCTCAACTGCTTTTCAAGTTTTTGAGTACTATTGCCGCCTCAAATTTGGGAGGACTATGGGTATGGAAACATCAGGAGCAATGCCTCAGCCGTTGCCGCCTCAAGCCATCATTATTTCTGCCGCAGTTCTGCCGCGTTAAGACGAAGCTTTTCGAATATTGCGATTTTTCAGTGTTTTCTATGGACTCGGAAAGGGCACCATAGGTTGTTCGCCGCTCCGGATCCGCCACTCGCAGTAGGTAGTCCTCCGGGCGAGAAGTTTCTTACAACGGGCGAGCCACAAAGGAGTTAATAGGCCACTCTTCCTCGTTTGACAGTAGTTGTCCCGCTATTATCATGGAATGCGAAATCGAACCACGGGGGGTTCTCTACATGGCAACCACGGCTGTCGGCGAATTCAAACTAACCCTAGCCTTAGCCTTAGAGGCCTACGGAATTGAGCTCCGGCTATGGAAGGAACCAGGTGAACGCGAATGGGGTGCAACCCTTCGTGACGATAACAACATCGTTGACTGTCATTTTGAAGAAGACAATCTCACATTGGCTAAGCTTCATGTCCTGGGGGAAGCCAGAAACCGCGTCATGAGCCGATCAGGCAACGCGGAGTTGCCGGGTTGTGACACGTTTCTTGATTCCTGGAAGCCGGTCAAAATGGGATGCGGCTATTTGCGGCGTGTTAGTTTTGCGAAGGGAAATCCGAGGTAGTACCAAAACATTGCAAGCGCGTCCGACAGATCGGTCCGGCGAGGCAGCAACGAGCGCCAGCCTCCTCCCATGAGCAGGCCTGCAACGTATACCATGCCATTCAGCATGAATAAGTACGCGCACAACCAATGAAGATTTAGAGCCATGGCTAACATCCCCGGGCCGAGGCTCATGTGGTTGTAAATCCAGTCGGGCGGACTGATGTAGTGATGCAGTCCCGGCACATGTGCGCATATCCAGATTCCAATATCCGCCGCCACATCGAAGTTCCCCGTAATCGGGTCTGGCTTGTGTTGATAGATCGGCGAAGCCCAGTAATGGAGATGCCGCTGAGAATGAGGCCGAGAAGCATCGGCACATTCAGCCAGTGACTCCAGCGCACCAAGAGATGGTGCTTCTTGACCACGAGCACGCCCTGTTTCGGAGACGCGCTCGTCGCGTTCGATTCATTGACAATTGGCCGAAGCCCTACCGCGAGCTGTTGCCAGCTGGAATGAAGAGAATCTTGTTCGTCACAAGTTTTCCGTCCGGCAGCTTCTCAGTCGCTACATAGACAGTATCGCCCTCGGCAAATGCCACCTTTTCTGGTGCGACTTCCGTGACGGGGACATTTGGAGGCACGGAGATCGTCTGAGCGCCGTCCTGATAGTGGTTACTTTGCATGTCGCTTCGCGAGACACGCGCTGACCTCGGCGGCGGACCGAGACCAAAGTATTATGGACATCGGCGCGTAGGGTGGCGCATCCTCTTTTCATGGGGCGCCGCCAAGAAGGCACCGTAGCGAAGAACGAGGTCCAGCCGCCTCGTCAAAAGCCTTCCCGGGTTGATATCGATGGCGTTCCTTGAGCGATATATGTGGCGATCACGGTCTGTGGATGACCCATCAGACCCTGACGCAGGTCGATCAGATCATTCGCCGAATAGCAGGCTCACAATTGAGCTTGCATAGGTCTGGATCAAAGAAAGGCCTGGCCTATGGCGGACTCTTCGCATGAAGGCAGCGTAGACAATGCCGTTGGAGCCGCAACTGTAACACAATCTCCTTCGACACAAGCTCTATCCAGAGTTGAACCTGCGCAGAGTGAATCGGGCCTGTTTTCTGGTGAGTCGGTACTCAACATTCTAAAGTTGATTTTTGCCGGGGCCCCGTTGCCTGACGTTCTGACAATCATCGCTCGCTTGGTTGAAGCTGAAGGCAAAGGGATGTTTTGCACCATCTGGCTTCTGGATGAAGACGGAAGGTATGTCCGTTGCGCGACGGCGCCAAGTCTTCCTGGATTTACCGCCAACTGGGAGCGAACGCCTGTGGGGCCGACAGGTGCGTGCTGTGGGACGGCTGTCTATCGCAGGGAGCCGGTCTATGTGACCGACGTCCTCAGCGATCCCCTCTGGGACGGCTATCGTCATCTGGTCTTGCCTTACGGTATCCGCGCAGTCTGGGCGCAACCTCTGCTCTCGAGCGAAGGTAAGGTCCTCGGCACTTTCTCCATCCTTTATCGTCAAGCGCGTGGCCCTAGTACCGCCGACCTGCAGATGATCGAAAATGCGAGCCACATTGTAGGAATTGCACTTGAGCGCCACATGAAGGAAGAAGAGTTGAGGCGCAGTGAAGCATTTCTCGCGGAGGGCCAACGTCTCAGTCGAACCGGCAGCTTTTCCTGGCGTGTGGCGACAGACGAAATCACGTGGTCAGAGGAGCTCTATCGCATTTTTGAGTTTGACCGGGATGTGCCTGTGACGCTTGAGCTGATCGGTAGTCGAGTCCATCCGGAAGATATCCCGCTGTTGAATGACATGATCGACCGGGCGCGAGGTACCGGCAGCGACTTTGAATACGAACACCGGCTGCAGATGTCCAACCACTCGGTCAAGTATCTGCACATGGTCGGTCACGGAACGCGAGACCGGGATGGTCGGTTGGTGTACATCGGCGCGGCTCAGGACGTGACAGAGCGCCGGCTGTCGGAAGAGACACTCGGGAAGGTCCGTTCGGAACTCGCCCACGTGGCCAGAGTCACGAGTCTCGGAGCGTTGACCGCGTCGATCGCGCATGAAGTCAACCAGCCGCTGTCGGGCATCGTCACCAACGCCAGCACTTGTCTGCGGATGCTGGCCGCCGATCCTCCAAATGTCGACGGCGCGCGCGAAACTGCGCGCCGTACGATTCGCGATGGCAATCGTGCGTCTAATGTGATCACGCGATTGCGCGCGCTCTTTAGCAAGAAGGAGACCACGATCGAATCGCTGGACCTGAATGAAGCTATACGGGAGGTGATTGCGCTGTCGTTGAGTGAACTTCAGAGAAACCGAGTGATTCTGCGGACTGAACTTGCCGACGACCTCCCGCTTGTCACGGGCGATCGAGTGCAGCTTCAGCAGGTCGTCCTGAACCTGCTCCGGAACGCATCAGATGCGATGAGCGCCGTCGATGATCGTCCGAGACACATGGTGATCACAACCGAGCGGGAGGAAGGGGATCGTGTGCGACTGACCGTGCAAGATGCGGGAGTGGGTTTGGACCCCCAAGCTATGGACAGACTTTTCGAAGCATTCTACACAACTAAGAATGAAGGTATGGGGATGGGACTATCCGTAAGTCGCTCCATTATCGAGAGACATCATGGCCGTCTATGGGCAGCACCGAATGATGGTCTCGGAGCCACGTTTTCATTTTCTATTCCTTGCGGTCCGGCGAGTGCGACGGGCGCCCGCAGTCTTGGCGCCGGTCAAAGGCCTACCGGCAAGGATGCAAAGCGTGTCATGAGGAATCCGTGATGGTCAGGCGTTCGCTAGTATCGGTGGTCGATGACGACGAGTCCGTGCGTGAGTCGCTACCCGACTTGCTGCGCGAGTTGGGCTTTGCGGCCCATGCGTTCTCGTCGGCGGAAGAGTTCCTCACGTCTGATTACGTCGACCAGACTAGGTGTCTGATCCTGGACATCGCCATGCCGGGCATGACAGGACCGGATCTCCAACGAGAATTGAAACTTCGCCGGAAAGAGATTCCGATCGTCTTCATCACCGCTCACAGAGATGAGACCGTCCGCCCGCGAGTGCTCGAACAAGGCGCCGTGGGGTGTCTGTTCAAGCCTTTCAGCGAGCGGGCCCTGGTTGAGGCGCTCAACGCCGCACTCCGAATAAACGAGAGATGTATATGAGTCCTGCAAGCGCACCTGGCCAATCAAGGTCATCACCCAAGTCGCAGGCAACACCAATCGTGTTCGTTGTTGACGATGATATTTCGGTGCGCGAATCGCTGGAGTTGCTGATCCGCTCCGAGGGTTGGGAGCCCGAGACATTCAAGTCGGCACAGGAATTCCTTGTCCGCCCACGAGCGCTTGTTCCGAGCTGCCTCGTATTGGACGTTTCTCTTCCGGGCCTTAACGGTCTGGACCTGCAGAAGCGCATCGCCCCCGACCGGATTGACATGCCGATTATCTTCATCACGGGATACGGTGATGTGCCGATGACGGTGCAGGCCATGAAGGCGGGCGCTGTCGAGTTCTTGACCAAACCATTCGGCGACAACGTGTTGGTGAGCGCCATCCGGAACGCCCTCGAACGCAGCCACACTGCACTGAGTCACGAGGCGGAGATGCGGGTGTTCCGCGATTGTTACGCGTCACTCACGCCTCGCGAACGGGAGGTGATGGCGTTGGTGGTCTCCGGTCTGTTGAATAAACAAGTCGGCGGGGAGCTTGGCATCAGCGAGATCACCGTGAAGGCACACCGAGGCCAGGTGATGCAAAAAATGAAAGCCGACTCTCTGGCAGACTTGGTGAAAATGGCCGCGAGACTCGGCCTCGCATCTGCGCCGAAAGGCTGACACTTCTCTGCCCGGTCCTTCTCAGCTTGCTCGTGCAATCACGGATCAGCCGCAATCTGATCATCACTTATGGATAGCCCGCGGACCGCGTGTGTCAACCCTCAGGGCCTGCGAAGGTTAACGCCGATCAATAACCGTCGACATCGACGACAGCCTTGGCAAAGGCCTGCGGGGCTTCCTGAGGCAGATTGTGCCCGATTCCGCCCTCGATGATCCCGTGTGCATATTTGCGCGAGAATTTTTTGGCATACGAACCGGCATCCGGGTGTGGTGCACCATTGGCGTCACCTTCAAGGGTGATGGCGGGCACGGTGATGACTGGACCTTCGGCAAGCCGCTTTTCCAGATCGCCATATTTAGGCTCGCCGTCAGCTAGGCCGAGTCGCCAGCGGTAATTATTGATAACGATGCTGACATGATCCGGGTTATCGAAGGACCCTGCGCTGCGGTCGAACGTGGCATCGTCGAAGGCCCATTTCGGGACGAGCGACATTGTGCCTGTAAGTGAATCCTCCGCGGCCCGGAGGAATGAACCACGATGCCCTCCGGCTTCAAAGCCGGAAGCGGCGATGGCATCCACGCCGGCCTCCTGAAGTGCCGCTGCCTCATCGGGTGTGGTCGCCGCCCCAATCGTGACGATGCTTTTCGTCCGGCATTCCTCTAAAATTTCTTTCGGCGGAATTCCGTAAATGAAGCTGAATGCCGGTACCTTCGCGTCCAGCAACACGCGTGCCTGATCTTCAAATCGGATTGGCAAATACGGCTTGTACACCGGACGAGGTGCTCTTTTTAATTGCTGCTCGGCGCTGACTGGCCGAGAGGACTTCGCGGGTTACCATTTGCTCTTTCGCAACTGCTTTCATCTATCTTTCTCCTAATGAATCTAAGTCGGTGTTGCCGCGAATTATTGAAGGGACTGCACTGTCGGTTAACTTCACATCGTCAGAACGACGCGGAACTGTGCCTTGCCACTCAGCATACGTTCATAACCCTCTGCTGCTTTTTCGAGTGGATAGGTCTCAATCATCGGGCGCACGCCGGTCAGCTCGGCGAAACGCAGAGTGTCATCCTCATCCGCTGTCGTACCCGAAGCCCAGCCCTGAATGGATCGGCTGCCAGTAATGAGTTGTACCGGTGTTACCTCAATGGGATCGAAAGCCGCACCGATCACCATGAGCTTCCCATTCGGTCCCAGGCCATCGAACAGCTCTGACATTGCTTTTGAACTCGGGGCTGTAGCCACCACCACTCGTGCGCCGCCCAGTTTTTGCAACACTGCCGCTGAATTCGTCGATTTGCTGTCGATGTAGACGCTCGCTCCGAGCTTCTTTGCGAGCGGCTCATTCTCAGCCCCGCGCCCGATCGCCGCGACCTGATAACCGAACTTTTGCGCAAATTGAATGCCCAAGTGACCAAGGCCGCCAATACCCTGGACGGCAACGAGGTCGCCGGGGAATGCACCGCTGTGGCGCAGCGAGTTGAACATAGTGATGCCGGCGCAGAGCAGCGGCGCCGCCTCGGTATCGCTTAGACTTTCGGGTATAGCCACCACAGCCTCCACCGGAGCCACCATGTATTGCTGGTATCCCCCGTCGTAGCTGATGCCCGGAACTTTCACGTTTTGGCAGTTGCGAAAATCTCCTCGCTGGCACGCTCGGCACGTCCCATCGTGTCCGCCATGCCAGCCCACGCCGACGCGCTGTCCCTTCTTCCAGTCAGTTACACGGTCACCCAGTTCGTCGACGAGGCCGACGACCTCGTGCCCAGGGATGCGGGGATATTGAATTCCAGGCCAACTGCCATCTTTCGTGAATGCGTCACTGTGACAGATGCCGCAGGCTTGGACCTTGATGCGCACCGCTGCCGGGCCCGGTTTCGGAATTTCGCGCTCGGTGATCTCGAAGTCTCCTCCTGGCTTGGTAACCTGCACAGCTTTCATGGGTGCTACTACTGCTTTTGAAGTTGCCATGGTGCCTCCTTTGAATTCTCAACAATGCGTCGAAAAGCTAATAACTCGATCGACCACCCGAAGGTATGCAGCGCCGCTCTCATGGTGCCGCTCAGTAAATCCACCGCCATTTCTGAAAACAGCAGCCTCCTAACGGCAATTCAGTGCCGTCCCGTATTGTTAGCTGCATCGATAATCACGGCCGCCACCTTGTTTGGCATCGACAGCATGGGAACGTGGCCGGTGGTAAGGGTCGTGGTTCTTGCGTGAATGTGTTTTGCAATCGCCTGCTCATATTCCGGCGGCAGCATCCGATCGTTCACCGCGTTGTCCAGTGTGCGAGCCCAAAGCCCCACCTCATCAGCGCCCAGAGCCGAATTGGGCAGCTCAAGCACGATGCTGCAGACATCCTGGTCAGCGAAAAAATCCTCTCCGGTGAACTGCATTTGGTTGAACAAGCCATTCGCGTCGAAAAAGAAAGGATCGCTGCGCCAGCCAAAAAAAAGGCGGTAGTCGCCGGCCTCGGTGACTAAGGCTTTCGGCCCGATCGACACCGGTACCCCCTCAACGATGACTTCGCCGTTGGCGCACTCCGCAGTGGCTCGCGCACCTTGAACCCGGCGAAGTGTCGCCGTCTGCGTGCCGTCCTCAGACGCGGCGAACTGTACGCTGTAACACACGTCGGCAATGGCATCGCCGTTCGTATCAACTTTGATCTCGTATAACGCCCCGGGGGCGAAAGGCTCACGGGTTGTAGGCGCCACCGGGTTCACCGCCATCGACGGATGCACGTTAAAGATGATGATCGACTTGCTTAGATCGCCTGGTCTGCTGAAAGCATAGAGGTCGGTCATGTCCAACCGCGCGTCGCCGCGGGGAAATCCGAAGTCCGGACCGGAAGCATGGTGTGACATTGTGCATCCTCGTTTCTTCAGACGCTCAGCGCCCGATCTGGCCGACGTAATATCCCAAGCGGTCTTCCACATCACCCGGCTGATGAAATCCCCGCTCCATTAACATCCTGATCTTCTCTTGCGCGGCTGGCCGCATGATCGAGGCAAGGCACACATCCCACTCCGGCGCGATTTCGAAGTCGGGCGGCAAACTGGCCACGTCGACGAAGCGCTTGGTCTCGCTAATCGCCTGCTTGTCGAACGCTGCGATTCGGGTTGCAAGGAACTCGATAAACGCGTCGAGCTCGGAATCCGGAAAGGACCGATTGACGTATCCGTATCGTTCTGCCAGATCTCCCGGAATGTCGTCTGCGCCCAGAAGCACTTCCAGTGCGCGTCCTCGCCCCATCAAACGCGGCAGCCGTGCCATTGGGCCCCCGCCAGGCACAATACCGGCTCCGACTTCCCATTGCGACAAGATGGCTTTTTCGCGGCTGGCGAAACGCATGTCACAGGCCAGGGCGAGCTCACTTCCTACACCGGTTGCCCGTCCCCGGATCGAGGCAATCGAGACAACCGACGCACGGCTCAGGCGCACTAGCATGTCAGGCAAGGGCTGCAACCCTGTCGGTCCCGGAGGTAGCGCGGTTGTGTCTTCAATTTTGGCGAGGAAATCGTAATGAGTAAGGAAGAACCCTTCCACGGCGCTGTCGAAGACGACGACTTTGACTTCCTTGTCGGTTTCGAGCGCTGTGACGATCTCATTCAATTGCGGAATGCTTTCGGGACCGAAAACGTTGAGCGGCGGATGGTTGAGCGTCACTCGCCAGTACTGGGGTGAACGCCGGGTAAGCTCGATCCGCTTCGTGCTAGTTGCCGTGCCGGTCGCATTTTTCATATGTCCTCCGTCGATCAGTGAACCCCTCAATCCAAACAGACGCGCCAAAGCGAAACAATTGGACCTTAGTATCGGCAATACCTTGGTATCAAGAGACTGATTTTGCCTACTCTCCGACGACCTGACAGGTGCCGGCTGGTTTGCATTTGGCGGTAACTGCGGCGCTGTTTCCACCCAGCCGTTGGTTTGTGGAACCGGTAATCCCACCCAGTTCAAATTCGACGCTCCCAAAGGCATTCAGGTTCTGGGAAGGGGTCCTGCCGTTACGTTGGTATTTCCGCAGGTGGCGGTCGGCCCCGGATTTCAAACATCGATAATCGAAGTGAACACCGGAACGGTGAGTGCAGCCGCGCCGCTCTCACTCACGAAATCGGACGCTTCGTTACGAATGGAACGTCGTCAGGAATCAAAGTGGGATGGGTGCGCGTGACATCTCCGACCGCTATCGGAGGATCCGCGGTCTTCCAGACGATAGTCGATGGAAGAATCGTCTCGGAGGCCGGTGTTTCGTCTTCGCCGCTGGCCCCTCACTTCACAACGTACGTCGACAGCGTTGGGTCTGCAGAATCGGGACTGGCGGTCTGCAATCCCAATGACACCAGCGTGACAGTCACGTTCAATCTGCGGAATACACCAGGGCAGATCGTCGCCTCAACGACGAGAACTCTCTCGGCCTTCGGGCATATGGCGCAGTTCTTTACTCAGCTTTTCCCGGCGGGTTTCGACGAGTTCGAGGGGACGCTGGAACTCGTGACCAACGGAGGCTCCGTCAGCGGAGTGGCTCTGCGGTATGACAACCCCGGCGGGACCGTGTTTGCAACCAGCCCGGTCATGATGATCCCCTGAGACTTCTCACTGGCGCCGGACGAGCCAGACGTTACGCTTTCTAACTGCATTGAAGAAGTTTGAAGTCGAAGGCTTCATCCTGCTCTGACTTCAGAACTCGAGCCGCAGCGCGAATTGAATTTGGCGGCCGTTTCCGGATCCAGCGGTCCCGGTAATGACCCCTGCCGTAGGGCTAATGTCAGTGCCCGAGAAAACAATGAGATTGGGTGTATCAAAGTTCGCGTGATTCAGAACGTTGAAGATCTCTGTCCGGAATTGCAAGTTCAATCGCTCTTTCAAAGGAATCCGTTTGAAAAACGACGTATCCACGTTTAGCATGCCCGGTCCGCGGAACTGACCGCGGCCCGCGTTGCCGAAGGTTCCCGCCAACGGCACCAAGAAGGCATTGGGATCGAAATAGCGGCCGGTCTTCTTGAACTCCTTTACTCCCAGAATCGGGTTTCCTTTGAAGTCGGGGTTCAAGCTTGGCCTATCGGGAAGGCGACCAGTGTCCCCCGTACCGGACCGATTCGAGCCAACCTGAGGCGTAATGGGAAAGCCGCTATTGGCTGCAAAGATGCCGTTCCACTGCCAACCGCCGATCAGCTTGTCCACCCAACCCGTAGCTCCGCCGCCGAACGCCCTGCCGTTCCCGAACGGCAACTGATAGCTGAAGTTGCTGCTGAATTGGTGCAGGAGGCTGAAGGAGGCGGGTCCCTTGTCGAGCCTCCGGTTAAAGCGATTCAAGGTTGTGGGAGCCTCATTGTCCGCGCCATTGACGAGGTTCGCGGAATTGATGTCCAGCACCTTTCCCCAGGTGTAGCTGGTCTTGAACGTCAGTCCGCGGCTCGCGCGCTTGAGCAAGGAGAGATTCATCGCATGGTAGCTGCTGGTGCCGACATAGTACCAGCCCTGGCTGGAGCCGAGTAGCGGGTTCGGACGCGATCCAACCGGGACGTACAGGGTTCCCTGCGGGACGACACTCCTCTGGTTTGCCGCGAGAATTCCGCCGGCAAGGCAGCCCGCTGGGTTGTCGCACTTCAGCGGTTGAATCGTATTTACGTCCATTGTTGTCGAAACGTGATATGACTGGCTGCCCACATACTCGGCCTCGGCCACGAGGTCTTGCGCCAGTTGGTGTTCAACCGTCAGGCTCCATTGCTGGAGTGTAGGCGTGCGCATGACAGGATCGATCCCGCCGGGCGCATAGACCGAGCAGAGTGGATTCGTCTGTCCGACGAATTTACAAGCGGGCGGGGGTGCCGACTCCGCTGAGACCGGAATGATGGAGAGCAGCGGCTGGTTCTGGAAGGTCAACCGCCCGCTGAACGGGGGATTCGCGTTGAGCCGGTTGGCGAGATTGTCCTGCAGGTCGTTATGAATCCCAAAGCCGGCCCGCACCGCCCACTTGCCTGAACCGGTCACGTCCCACGCCAAGCCGACCCGCGGCTGCAACAGCGCCTTGGCGTGGTTCTCGAGGAGCGGCGTTTTCCCAATGAACGGGTCGGTCACCAGGATCCCATTCGCATCAAACAGGTAATTCGAAGAGTGGCCATTTTTCTCATTGATCAGCGTGGTCATCTCGTCCCGCAGTCCCAGCCGCAGGGTGAGATTCGGACGCAGCTTCATTTCATCCTGAAAATACCAGGCGGCTTGCTTCGAGCTAAAGATCAGTTCCGTCGGTTTCGTTTGGGTGTTGAATTGGGTCGGGCGATCCTGGAGAAAAGCCAACAAGGTGGGATAACTGACGGTTCCGGCGTTGTTCTGACCTGAGGAAAACGCGGTTTGCTCCACGCGCTGGAACCAGGCGCCGAAGCTGAAGCTGTGAATCCCTTTGGTCAGTTTCAGGTCGTCGGAGACGCTGAAGTTACGCCGGGCGTTGTAATTGAGGTTCTGGCCGTTGGGTGCGATTAAAGCCGATGCCCCGACCGTTACCGTCCCGCCTCCAATGACGATCGAGCCCGGGTTGTTCCGGCCTCCTCCGCTCAGAAACAAGAGCCCGTCCGGAAATGGCGCGACGGGAGGAGCCTTTTGCTGTGCCCTCGCGCTCGAGTAACCGAAGTTCGCGACGTTGACCAGAGTCGGAGAAAAGATATGCGTCTCTTGCGTGCTGAGGGTATGCAGATTGGTTTCCTGGTTTACGAGGAAAGTGGGGTCCTGCGGATTGCTCCGATTCCCCTTGTCCGCCGTGAAATTGACGTTGACCGAATTTTGGTTGGATAAGTAGTAATCAAAGCGGCCCAACCCAAAATCTTCCTGAACCGAACGCTTGGGATTGGCGCTATAACGGGCGGTTCCGGTGGGCAAGCCGTTCAGGAGCTGCTCCGGACCATTCGGCTCCGGCCAGTAGCGGAAAAACGGCAGCATGCGCGGCTCGAGGTTGGGAGCTTGCACATACTGACCCGCAGCGTTGGGCCAAAGACCCTGCCGCGCCTGCCGGCTGGGCACATAACCGTATTGGCTCACTGCCAACCGCTCTCGAAATCCTTCGTAGTTTCCGAAAAAGAACATCTTGTCCTTGCGGATCGGCCCTCCCACGGCTCCGCCAAACTGGTTCCGCTGGAACGGTGGCACCTTGGTCGGGTTTGGAGCATTGGCGACGTCGAAGAAGTTCCGGGTATCCAAAGCGTTGTTGCGCAGATACTCGAATACGGATCCACGCCATTGGTTCGTCCCCGACGTCGTCACAATGGTGACCTGGGCGCCGGCCCGTTTTCCATATTCGGCGCCATAGGTGTGCCCAAGGACGTTGAATTCCCGCACGGCGTCCACGCCAAGCAAAAACCCGCTTATGCCTTGGGGCGCGGTGTAGGTTCCGCCCGCGTTGTTCCCGACGTAGTCCATTCCATTCATCGTAAAGCGGTTGCTATCGGGCCGCTTGCCCGCGATCGAGAACGAGGGGACGTTATTGTCGGTGGTATTCGATCGGTTGGCAATCACGCCCGCGTTGAGCGTCATCAGCTCCAGGAAACTCCGCCCGTTCAATGGCAGATCCTTGATTTGTTCCCGGGTGACCAGGCCGGAGGTGGAACTTAGCGTCGTGTTCAGGAGCGGGGCGTCCTCCGTCACCGTTATTTGCTCTTTGAGGTCTCCTACCTCCAGCGTGAAATTCACCACCGCTTCCTGAGTCACAGCAAGGATGACGCCGCGCCGCACCTGCTGCTTGAAGCCCGATAATTCTGCGGTCACTTCATATGCGCCCACGGGAAGAGCCGGCATACGATAGCCGCCGGCCTCGGTGGTGATTACCGTACGCGTTAGCCCGCTCTCGGTATGCTTGGCCGTAACACTCACTCCGGGGATCAACCCGCCTGTGGCGTCATGCACGACGCCTGACATGGTCGCCGAGAATTCTTGCCCAAAGACGAGGCCGCTTGTCAATGCGAGCCCTCCCAGAACACCTATGAACAATGTTGCTAACCTCGTCAGACTTCTCTCGCTCCTCTTGCCCATAACTCCCCCCTCTTTTTTAGAATTTGAGTACTCTGCGAAACGCATTAGTCCGGCGTACTGCTTAAAGCAAAAGTGCCGTGTCGAACCCGGCCAGCTCCACAACGGTGCAGCAAGAACTTCAGCGAACAGTTGGTGTCTTTGTGATAGCAGAAAGGTACGCCAGCTTACCGAACTCGTCAAGACGCAAACCCACGCCTGTCGTTAGCACGCTAATTGTTGTCCGCTTTTGGTCGTGGTCGGAAGTACAGCGTCATCCGGAGGTAAGGGATGACACAAATTTCGGCGGCGGTCCATTTGATAAGGGCCCCACTTCGGCGTGGCGGTTCGGCCCTTTGAGGATCGAACCACGGCCGCTCGTCATGGCCGCCGGTCCTCGGATGAATTCAAGTCCGGCACGCTGGACGGCGGCTTGCGATGATGGGTTGCCTGCTCGTAGGCGTAAGCAAGCTTGATTAATGTGCCGTCGCCGTATGGCCGGCCCTGGAATGTGATTCCGGTCGGCAGGCCATCGCTGGTAAATCCGGCCGGAACCGTGATCGTCGGCACGAATGCCAGGAACGTGCTCATTGTTGGAACGCCGGGATTGGGAGCGTCCGGCCCCCTGCTGAGTAACTGCGGTTGAAGTTCGATGGATTTGTAAACGATAGCGTCGATGCGATTATCGGCCATGACCTTCAGGACGTTGAACATCAACTCTTCCCGAGCCTGCAGATGCTCGTAGTACTTTCGCTCGTCGATGGGGTCGGCGATTGTTTTTCCTCGCATTAAGACCTTGTCGTAGCCCGGCTGCCTGGCAATATCCTGACGTGTGTGGAACGGCGCGTTTGGCGGCTTCAGGTACAACTTGGCGGCCTCGTCCAGGTAAGGACCCTCCGTTCGCTTCGCCATCAATGCCCGCGCGTTCGGAATGACAATCGGATCGACGAGTTCCGCACCAGCAGCCTTGAGCTCCTCAATGGCCTTATTGAATACCTCACCGACTTTCTTGAAGTCGTCTGAATTGGGATCACCACCGCCGATCGCCTCGCGCAGAATCCCGAGCCGCGCACCTTTCAGGCTATTCTTATCGAGAAAACCCGTGAAATTCGGTGGAATGTTTCCGTAAGGAGCCGCCGTCAACGGATCCTCAGGATCGTAGCCCACCATGACCTCGAGCAGGCGCGCGAGGTCGGTGACTGTGCGCGCCATCGGACCGAGCGATGTATGGAGGGCGGGCCAGCCGTCCCACATGCCGGTTCGACTCACAAAGCCGGCCGAAGGATGCATGCCGACGAGGCTGTTCCATGTCGATGGCCGCCGGATGGAAGCAGAACCTTCTTCACCAACTCCAACCGTCGCAAAGTTTGCTGCGAGGCCCGCGCCCGTTCCACCCGATGAACCTCCCGGCGTGCGATCGAGCGAATACGGATTCCTCGTCGCTCCAAACAACGAGCCGAATGCATTCCCTCCCCCGAACTCGCCCAGCGTCGTCTTGCCCATAATGATCGCGCCGGCCTTCCTCAGCCTCCCGATCGCAAACGCATCGCGCTCCGGGTAATAGTCCTTCATCAAGATGGAGCCCAACGTGGTGGGAAATCCTGCCGCGTCAACCTGATCTTTGATGATGATCGGAATCCCGTGAAGCGGGCCCACAAAGCCGGACTGCTTGAATGCGGCATCCAGTTGATCGGCTTCCTCAAGCGCTTTCTTATTCAGCGTAATAATCGAGTTGATCGCCGGACCCTTTTGGTCGTAAGCCTCGATCCGATCCACATACATCTGAACCAATTGCCTGGCCGTGAGCTGCCCAGACTTGTAAGCCGCATGGATCTCCTCAATTGTCGTCTCCATAATGTTGAACGGCTTCGCTTCCTGTGTGGTACTGCTACACGATGCCGGTAAGAACAGCAGAAACACGAGTAGTAGGGACAGGCTTGTATGTCGCATGGAACCCTCCTTCGTATTTGGGTCGTCGCGGTCTAAGCAGAAACAGGCCGATGCGCCCGAAGGAAGGAACGTATCTGGCGCACTGCTAAGGGAATCCGCTCCTTGGGTTCCTTCCACGGGTACATGCTCACTTCGGCCTTCGGCGCGAGCATCGCGGCCTCCATGGCGACGGCGTACGGATGCGCCGGGACATCGTCCGGCAGGATCAGTACGGGCGTCTGGCAATTGCGCACGAAATCGCGCGTCACGGTCAAGACGAAGTCGGGGTTAGTGCGGTACATCTTGGTCAGATATTTCTCGACCATTTCCATCGTGATGTCGGGCCGGCGCTTGACCAATTCCGGCCCCCAGCCGGTCATGCTGTTGTCGTAGAGGAGGGTGGGCAGCTCCGGCCTGAAACCGACCGGCTGCGCCAGCACGGCCGCGACAACACGATCGGGCGCCCGCTTCAAGAGGTTCCAGATGAAGGGGCCGCCGATGCAGAAGCCCATCACCATGAACTTGTTGATGCGCAGATGGTCCATCACACCGAGCTGGTCATCGGTGTGTGAATCCCACGGCCTGTCGATCTCGAGCGGACCAGAGGACTGGCCGGGATTGGCGTTGCGCAGGTCCGCCGCGATGCAACGGTACTCTCCCTTGAACTCCTCGGTCACGTTAAAGGGATTCCTCAAGCCGGCGATCGTCGAGTTCAATCCCCCGCCGGCGATGAGCAACAACGGGAAGCCGGAACCGGCCTCCTCATAATGAATGCGAACGGAACCCTTTTCGTAGAACGACACGGCAGCTCCTCCTTTCCCAGTCTGCTTACCAAACACGCGCCGCACTGCGGCCATCGCCGTCGCCGCGGCGCCCGTTACGAGAATTTTGCGTCTGATCAGATCCATAATCGGCATCCCCCTTGATCATTGTCATGGCTGTGCGTGCGGCTCAAAGCGCGGGAGTGCTGAAGCCGCTGCTAGATTTTCCGGTAATGTGGTGCGCAATCTTATAGCACAGGTTGTCTTGGCGCTGAAACCGAATGCGATTTTAACAGATCAATGCTCTCCGGATCGGGCGGTTTGCGACTCTGGCGCACCGGTGCTTGCCACGGAGACGCCACATAACGGTGCGCGGAGAATTTCAGGAACGAAGACAGAGTCGCATTCACAATCTCTGTAGCGTACCTGACGATTGGCGATTGCAGATTTCAGATCTAGCTGCGTGGCGGTTCCCGACTTGTTGTGCAAAGCCCCCGGCACCTGAGAACCACAATTAAGGTTGGCGTGCCGGGAGGGGGGCTTCCCTCAAACCATGAATCTCATGTGAGTATAGCGTCCGGTAGCGAAGGTCCTTCCCGTCCTTATCGAGCCAGCCGAGGCTTGTGACGAACAGCAACGGCTCCGGAGCCCCCTTTGGCACAGTCGCTTCCACGTGGTCTCGGTGACGCGCGGCTGGCCCGGGAAGAGCGCCTCAAAGCCATCCTGCACGCGCCTGTATTCGGTCCACTCCTGGGCAAGCGCAAGTCGAGTGACGAGGAGGACCAAGGCGCACGTGGGATCCAGCGAAAAACTGCATCTCATCGAACGCTTCACGCGCACCGCGGACAACGTGCTGATGTACCGATTCACGGTTGAAGATCCCACAACCGCAATCTGCCACGTACTCGATAAGATGTGGTTCGACTGGAAATCAGTTCAATCGATCTGTGACTCTCTCAGGCCCTTTCCGGGTGAGCGTATGGACCCGTAATTGCCAAATTGCGTTCACAGTGCGCCTCCAGAAGGAGTCGGGACATTTAGGTGCGCCCGAGCCTCAGGATCTTGGCTCTATTCTCTTGGAGGCCGTGGCACACCCTCATCGCAAGGCTGCAGATTTTCGATAGATATTGACCTAGAGCGAGAGGAGGTATTCGTGAGCTCCTCCAGCGTGATGTCCCAAAGCCAAACCCAAACCGCGGCTCGGGGATAATTCTCTATCGCGAACGAGGAGGTGAGGTGTGACTCACCTCCTCGCTTGCAGTCGCCTGATATTGCAATCCTGAGGCGCGCTATAAGATCGGTAATCAAAAGTAGCGTACCGGACTAAGCGGGTGAGAGTCATGCCCCAAGCTGTGACGCGAGATCAAGCATGTCCTTCGACACGACGTCGAACTGTCCGGGATTCGCTTTGTCCGGCTGGCGTGTAGGACCGTATTCGTTCGGCCGGTGGATGAATCCGGTCCGCAAGCCAAAGCTGTGCGCAGCGTTGAGGTCACCGACGTGAGCGGCCACCATCATCACCTCTTGCGGCTTGAGACCCAACAGATCGACCGCCGTCAGATAAGCTTCGCGGTCAGGCTTGTAATGCCTGGCCAATTCCGCCGAGAGGATCAAGTCCCAGGGCAAGCCCGCGTGTTTGGCCATCTCGGTGAGCAGCGCGACGTTCCCATTCGACAGAGGCGCGATGATGAATTTCTTCTTGAGACGCGTGAGACCCGCAACGGAATCTGGCCACGGCTTCAAACGGTGCCATACGCGATTCAAGTGATCCTTCTCTTCCTCCGAGAGCGCCGGCATCATCCGGAATTCCTTGAGCAATTCCTCCAGAATCATCCGATGCAGGACGTCCAGTTTGGTCCATGGAAGTTCACCCTTTCGCACCTTCTCCATGGAAGGCTGGTAACCTGCACGCCATCGGTCCGCGAAACTCGCCCAGTCGATGTCCACGCGCTTGGTTTTCCCCCAGGCTTTGCCCTCTTCAATGATCGATCCACGCCAATCCACGACTGTTCCAAACGTGTCGAAGATGAGCGCTTTCGGCATGACCTTTGGCTGTGCTGTTGCCAAACTGGGTAACAATTCCATCGCCGCCCCCACACCCAACGTTTTCAAGAGTTCTCTGCGATTCATAGTACGGCGCATTATATACGTAGCCTGTGATCCGCCAAAAAACTTCGTACGAAACTTGTTATTGCTCACTGTCCCCGTTTTCCCGTTTTCTCAGGGACGGAGAAAAACTCGGGGCTCTATGCCAAGAGTCGTACTTCGCGAGTTTTTCCTCCGTCCCGAAATTCCCCCGCGTAATCCGCGCAATCCGCGGCTATTTTTGCTAGACAACGATTTTGGGTTTTGACAGCATAACGCAAGCTAATTTCTGAACAAAAAAATGCCGGTTTTCAGAGCGGTAAATCTTTTCATTGATGTTGTCACGGTTGAAGGATTGGGCGATGAGAAGAACCTGCACCCCATGCAAAAGATCGGTCACATGTACGTGGCCGCGGATTGCGGCTTCTGCACAGCGGGTTGGGAGGTGACCGCGAAGGGTCTTCTGGACAAGAACCCGAATCCGTCCGTGAATGACGTGAAGGCCGCACTGGCCGGACATATCTGCCGTTGCGCTGCATACTCGGCGATTATCCGGACCGTCGTCGATACCGGTAAGGTGCTCCGCGGGGAGGCGGAAGTATGAGACAAACGAAGACGAAGATCGAACCCAAGATGGAATCGGTCATTCAGGTGAAGCTGCCCATGGTTCGGAATTTTTCGACCGGTGGCGGACACGGTCCGGAGGATGTGCTGGTCGAAGGCGACAGGAAAATCGTGACGAAGAAGTGGCAGGGCTATCCCCCCGTAAATCTCAATGTGGTCGGAAAACCGATGCCGCCGTTGCCTGAGGTTGCGATACCGCGGTTCACGGGCAAGGCGGAATATGCGACTCGCGTGAGGTTGCCCGATATGCTCCACGCGAAGGTGCTGACGTGTCCACATCCTCATGCCAGGATTAAGAACCTGGATACCTCAAAGGCTGAGAACATGCCTGGCGTTCGGTACGTGCTCACGTACAGGAACGCCCCACCTACTTATCCATTACCTCAAGAACTAAACTTTCAAGGCGAAGTCGTTGCCATTGTTGCTGCCGAAACAGAGGACCTTGCAGAGGATGCTGTCGAGGCGATCGAGGTGGAGTACGAGACCCTTCCCTTTGCTTCTACGGTCGAACAGGCGATGTCGCCTGATGCGCCAGATCTTCGTCGAGGAAGAGGGAATCTCATTCGACTGGCTCCGAATAATCCGCACTACGATCCTAACGCCACATGGGTGTCCCAACATGGTGATGTCGAGAAGGGATTTCAAGAAGCGGATATCGTCAAGGAGTTCACCTATTCCTTTGCAGGAGCGGTTGCCGTTCCGATGCAACCTTTTGGAGGCGTTGCCAAGTGGGACGGCGACAAACTGACGTTCTGGGGCATGGGGCAGGGCATCTACCCGCAACGAGCGGAGCTAGCTCGGGGGCTGGGAATCGATCCGTCCAAGATCAGATACATTAACAAATACAACGGCTGCACGTTTGGGGCAGCGATGGCGGCGTCGAGGTTCAATCCATATATAGCCTATGTCGCCAAAATGGCGGGCAAACCCGTTAGGTTAATGCTCGCAAAGGACCAGGAACTGGCGTACCTCCAGATTAAGCCGGAGATCCGAACGAAATTTAAGGTGGGAGCCAGGAAGGACGGGCGCGTCATCGCTCTCCTCCACGAGGTCCACATCAGCAGTGGCGATATCGAGGGAGGCGGCCACGCGACGGCTGAAATTTCGAAGAACAACACAGAGCTGTACACATCGAGTGTTCCACACTGGAAATCGAGATGGTTTACTTATAAGACCAATGCCATGCGGTCAGGACCGGTCCGGAGCTACACACAGCAAGAAGTCAAGTGGGCCTGGGAAAACATGATGGATGAAATGGCAGAAGCGGTTGGGCTGGATCCCATCCAGTTCAGGCTTCTGCATATTTCCAAACCAGGGACGAAGCTCACCAGGGAATGGCATTCGGATTTGGGGGAGAGGTTCGAGGCCGAGAACGGCGCGGTCATGCACGATTCGTTTGCGTCCGTCGAGGTGCTGGAAGAGGGGGCCAAGGCTATTGGATGGGATAACAGGAATGCCGTGCCCGGCGGCATGCCTGGACGGTTCAAGAAGGGGATCGGAGTGGGCATGTCGCAGCACCATGCGGGACATATGGGCTATCACGAAGGAGAACTCTACTTCGACAGGCTGATCGAGGGGACTACCGGTGGCGGGCCAGCCTTCGGAATTTTCAGTGCTGAGCTGGAGCTGACCGCCGACGGCTATGTGACCATGAAGAACGCTCTTCCCGACAGCGGAACCAATCATGATACCGCGCTGGCCCACGTCGTTGCCGAAATCCTGGGATTCACAACCCGAGATCGTATCCGCGTGATTTGGGGCGACTCCGACGTTGCACCCGAAAGCAATACGTGGCTCGCGGGCAAAACCATCACCTTACAAGGGGCGGCTGTCTTCAGTGCGGCCGACAAGCTGAGAAAGGATCTTCTCCAACGCGCCGCAAAAACCTTGAACGTGAACGTAGCCAAACTTCAGATGCAAGATGGAGTCATCTCGTCGACAGAAGATCCCCGTAAGAGGATAACGTTTGCAGCACTGGCCAGGTCGAACAAAGGCGTCATACGCCAAACGGGCAGAGGCGCTCATAAAGATCAGGGAAGGGCGTTGAGTAAGGGTGTGGGGGCCTGCTTCATCGAGGTTGCAGTGGACACCTGGACGGGTGATTGGCGCATTGTAAGAACCGTATACAGCCATGACACAGGATTAGTTGTCAACCCGATGGTTGGCGAAGCCGATATGCACGGATCACTTGTTCAGAGCACTCAAATGACGACGGATGCCATTCCGTGGGATCGGGAATTTCCAGGTACTCGTCACTACAAGGTCGGCTACCTGTCCTTCAGGCTTCCCACGATCATGGATGTTCCCGAAGACCAGACAAACATATTCATTGATAGCTTAGAACCACGTTGGTTCTTTGGGATAAAGAGTTTCAGCGAGACGAGCATCGGGGCCGTGCCCGGCGCGATATCGAATGCCATCTACAATGCGTGTGGGGTCAGGATCCGAGAGCATCCGATCACGAGGGAGAAGATTCTGGCAGGCCTCAAGCGTGGGGGGACCGGCCGGCAATAAAAAGGCCGAATGTGTATCAGAACGCATACTTCAAGGCGAACTGCAGGATTCTCGGCTCCATGGAATTGCGGGTTCCAGCGAGAATATTGAGCGGAGTGCCTGCGGATCGTCTGAAGATTCCCGAGAACCTCCAACTCCGTCGCAAGGGTGCGCATTGTTGGATTGGCAAACTGCGGCGTTTCGGCCCCGCCCGTCAGGTTGAAGATGTGCCTCCGGTCTGAATCGCAATCGCCACGATCGTCTCGATGATTGTTGATATTGGTGTAGCTCTCGTACGGCCAGAGGGCCCGCGCCTCATATCGCCAATACGCAACCGCCGAGATCCACGTGCGCTCAGCAATACCCGATGACGTGAAACGGCAATGGGAGACTCGGGACTCATCGGAGCGGAAGGTAACGAACTTGCCCTTCATATTCGGCGTCGAAGCTGCACGTTGCAATCAGGATCACTGGCCTCTCCGATTGGGATCTCCTGACCGACTTCGAAGATGCCCGGCATTTGGTTTCCGGATTCGACGCGAGCATAGGCGTGTTTGGTCATTGTTGATGCGTCATGCGTCAGAAGGACTCTGTTTTCGGCGGCTGCCCATTGGAGAACCGCCGGATCTAATTTACCAATTAAACCTGCATCCTGCGCGCGAACGATATCGAGTGCTGGCAGCAGCCGGAGCAGACCACGGACAATACGGTTATCGAAGTCCTCGTCCACCGCAAAGCGAAGCATGCTTCAGGTTTGCTGATTGCGCTTTAACAGGCGTTCCCGAAGGCCGGCAGCATCGGATCGCGATTCGTTGAGTTGCCGGATCTCGTCGTGTTCCAGCCTTCGCTCTTGCAAATAAGCGTCAACGGAACTGCGGTGCTGCAAATAGTAGCTGATCGTCGCGTAGATGTCGGAAAGAGCCAGTGACGGATATTGCTGAAGTAGTTCTTCGGCACTGGCGCCCTGGTTGAAAGCATAGACAACCGTGTCCAGCCGAACACGTGTGCCTCCGACACGCACGACCCCGTCTTCGTCAGTGGTCAGGGGCGCGGGATCACTTGAAATCTTCAGTGACATGATTGGTATGTTATCACGCCGGTCATTGGGTAAAGAATTGGGTAAAGATCGACCGCGCCGGCTAATTTCCTCCGCCTCGCTAGCTACAATTAGCCCGGTATTGGCCGGCGGATGTGATCCACGACGCCCACCGCGAAAGCCGCTTTTGGCGCGCCAACAGACGTGCCATTTCTCGGGTAATCGATCCCTGTGGATTCATTTGCACAACGCCATCTGTTAGTGCAGCGCCACGCTGAGAGGCTGGCCGGCTTGTGAATACATCGAAACCCTTCCCTCGGCGGACTGGCCATGGCCGCTGAACAACACCACTTGTGTTGTGTAACCGCCACCGACAGCGATATGGGGAAACGTTATTTCGCTGTTGGAAACAGAAATGGTTTCATCAACGGGAGATGTGGTAGTGACGAGAAAATCCCTGCGTTCGTTGTACCGAGCACGTATGCCGACGACGAATATTCCGGGATCCAAATCCGTCGAAATCCGCAGCACTCCGTGAAATGGAGTCGGCAACGAAGCAAATCCAGGGATCTCGGTTAAAAACATGGCGGCCTGACCGCGTGCTGGGAGACTGATACTGCCGGTGAATCCTGTCGGGACCGAAAAGGTCAGCGAAAATCAGGTTCGCCCACGTAAAAGAAAGGGGCCGGTTACCGGCCCCTTGCGGTTCACAGCGAGCCCGGGCTAAAAGATGAAGCGAACAGCCAGACGAAACTGGCGGGCGATCTGAAAGGTTTGCGGTAGACCGTAGCGGCTGGCCAGGGTCAGTGGAGCCTGGAGACCGGCAAACGCTCCGGTCCCATTCAGCGCCGCAACATAGTCATAGCCGTTCATAACCTTTGCCCAGTCGGTCTGCGGATCACCGCTGAAGCGCGATGGGCGCGTCGGGTTGATCAGGTTAGTCGGGATCACGTATTGATAATATGAAGTGGCGGCGTGCTGGTTAAACAGGTTATAGGCATTGCCTTCCAACACGAGACGTTGGTTCTCGTTGTCCTTGCTTACCCTGATTTCATGCCGCACCGATACATCCGTTTGCAAGTACGGATCGCTGCGAGCATTCGTCCGAACGCCATCCTTCACGATATTGCCGGTGGCATCGCGATGGAGTTCAGCAAAATTCCCGCGTCCCTCGGCCCACTGGCATGCAGAAGAAGTTCCGATCACGGGAAGGCAGGAACTGATCGGGGTGCCCTGGTAAAATGCCTGCGAGAGGCCCACCGACGTTTCCTGGCCGCGCCATGGCAGCCGGTAATAACCAAAAATTTTCGCCGTGTGCGGGCGATCCGTTGCCAGACGACCGTAATCCGCCTTGCCGCTGGGCAAATACGTCATCGTCGGAAGGTCGAAGGCACGGCGTTATTGGGCGAGTGGCGGCCGCCGTTGCGATCGGTAGGATCGGTGTCGACCAGGCCGGAGTAGTTGCCCCGGAGTTGGCTGTACGTGTAACTCACGGTGCCATACCAACGAGCGCCTCCGCGCCGGGTCAAGCGAAACTCCACACCGTCATACTTGCGGATAGCCTTGACCACTCCCGGACACTCCGCACAGAATGGGACGGAGTTTAGATAAGGATTGCCGCTCGCGTCTTTAATGACCACCGGCCGGTGAAGCACGTCGGCAAAAGTCGTCCCCGGGTTACCGATGTAGTAACCAAGATCATCCGTGATCGACATGTCCTCAATGGTGTTATCAAGCCGCTTGCGCGTATAGCGGGTCTCCAGAGCCCAGTTCGGCGTGATCGACCAATCCGCACCGGTCGTGACCTCGTGGCTCTGCACGGCTTTCAATTGGATTGGACGGCTGGATCCCGCGGGTCCTCCTTGGTCGCACGGAAATCCACGTTCTCAATAAAGCGAGCATTGACGCCCGGAGCCGGACCCGAGGGCGGACAACCGGCGCCGGTGGTGAGAGTAGGGGTGATGGTGGTGAAGTCGAGCGTGTCTAAAGCGTATTGGCATTCGTGCCAATAGTCACTGCCGAATGAGCCGCGAGTCAGGCCAAGCTTCATCGTGTCGAAGAACTTTCCATAGCTGCATAGACCTTCAGCTTGCCGTTACGAAGCGCGTCGTAAGCGCCTCCGACACGTGGAGCGATCTTATCACCCCATCCGAAGTTAACCGGAGGGAAGCGGTGCGGATCGTATGGAGGATTCTTTTCCTGGTCGAACCGGACACCGCGTTCAGCGTAAGACCGGTATTTCGCACGGTCCAGGAATCCTGAATGTAGAACGCCTGGTCCGTGGCATTCGTGCTGCCGGTATTGGAGACTGTGTCACTGCCCACCCAGAAGTAGCCGTATAGGCCCTCGCAGAGTCCACGAGGATTACTGGCCTGAATCGCGGCGCAGGCCGTCGTGCTGGTAACCGGAGAGTAACTGACGCCCCATTTCAGGCGGACGTCGGCGGTGTTCGCCGTCTTCAGGACGTCGTTGTGTTGCGCCTGCCAGAAGTAACCCGCTTTGAAGCTGTGGCTTCCCAACAGATTTCCGGCGAAGTACGCCACATCGGAGTTGAAACTCTTCCGCTTATACGTGTCGAACAGTGTGGCGAAGTTACTCGGGATGTTCGAAAAACCCTCATTATTGAATGGAGCGTTCGATGGGAATGGATTGTTGTTGACGTCTCTGGTGGCGGCATTCAACGCGGTTTGGTGGTAGACGTAACGGATGCCGGTCGGCGTGCCGCGGCTTTCATTGTTGCTGAAGAAATAGCCGTAACGAGCGTTCACCAACAGTGCGGATGTCGGTGTCCAGTCACCGCTGAAGCTGTAGACGGAGAGCGGGTTCACCGTTCCGACATCCGATCGGAAACTCGTTGGATCCACGGTGGCGCCGCGATTGGTTTGTCCGGCCGCACTATCGGGAGTGCCGAGCTGGCCTGTCAAGCGCGAATAGGCGTAGTTCCAGCTTCCAAACAGACGCAGCGCGTTCGAGAGGCGGTAATCCAACCGGTTGTACGCGTTGTGCTGGTTGACGGTCTGGCTTAACCGGCGCGGTCCGGCGAACGTGCAGGCCGGGTTCGATGGCGGACAACGATAGGTTGTGGTCCGCTGAATCGTGTCTAAGGACGGAACATAGCTACTGAAGAGCCAGAGTCTGTCCGTAAAAAGCGGCCCTCCGATTTCATACCCAGGCTCGATGATGTGCCGGCTGTCTTTCCTCGGAATGTAGAACTCCGGCGCGCCATCCACGCGGGTTGTGGTGTTCAGCGCGGTTGCCGGATTCACGCGCAGTCCGCACGTCACTCCGTCGTAATCCGAAGGTAAGCCGAAGGTGTTGGCGAAGTTTCCATTCAGGGTGGAGGTGAAGCCGCTGGAGCATGGATCGTTTGCGTTCAGGGCGGAGGACTGGAAGTAACCCTTAAGCTCGCCATGCCACGCATTCGATCCACGCTTCGGAACCGCATTGATCACGCCTCCCAGCGCGCCGCCGTATTCGGCTTCGAAACCGCTGGACTTGATTTGAACTTCCTGGATGAAGTCCGACTGAAAGTCCTTGCCAACCCCGCCGTTCTGAACGTTGGTGATGTTGACGCCGTCAATCATATAGACGTTCTCCGAGTCTGTCGCACCATCAATCTGGTAGCCGTTCAGGCGGCTTTCTCTGGCGCCTTGCAGCGGCTCCTGCCGGGCGCCGGGAGCAAATGGAATCACCGACTGGAACGAGCGCGACTTTGGAATAGCCGTGAAAACAGCCTCTGGAACGGTGGTTTGAACCTTGCTTTGACTGACGTCGATCAGCGCAACTTCGGCTGAGACGGTCACCTCTTGCGTCACTGCGCCGACCTGCAGGCTAAAGTTTAAAGTCGGCAGCGAGCCGGTTTTCAGTTGCAGTTCACCCTGCGTCTGTGGACCAAAACCAGGCGCACTTGCAGTGATGCTGTAAAGGCCTGGAGGCAATTGTTCAAAATGGTAGTAGCCGCCTGCATCGGTTATTACAGTTTTCTTACCGATCAGCGCTGGGCTCGTCACTTCAAGAGTGGCGCCCGGAACAACAGCTCCCTGAGGATCTTTTACGGTTCCCTGGATGCCGCCCGTCGTCTCCTGCGCAACGCCAGGCAAGGACAGAAGCAGCATCGAGATGAACACACAAACACAAATTTGCCTCCGTAGAGACATCGTAAGCCTCCTTGTGAGCAAGAACCGTTTGAAACGAGTTCTCGTTAAAGTTGGTTTTATCTGAGTTTGTATTGAAGTGAGGTCACTTAGAGTTGATGCTCCAGCGCGCACGCTCGGAATCCTAAGCATAAACATGGTTTGTTCCTACAAACCCTAAATGACTTTGGGGTGAGAGTAACAGGCGTCGAAGCTCGCTGCAAGAAATTCAGTGAAAAGCAAGGCGTGCTCGGTGGTTCGAACCGTCAATGGCCGGACCTGTGAGGCATTAACGTGGGGCAGTGTTTGTTTGGACAGGACTAATCTCGGGGCTTTTCGGGGAACGGAGAGAAGCCAGAAGCCGGAATAACGCCACATTATTTGGAATTGTGGCGGAATCAAGCTCCTTCTGGCTTCGGGCTCCTGGCTTCCTATTTTTCACTTACCCGCCTGCGCCGTCCGCGGTGAAGTAAGCTTCTAAGGAATCCAGTTGGTCGGTTAACTCTTCGACTTTCTCATGCAACAGGTTTCGGATGGAGATCATGCCGGCCAGCCTGCCGTCTCTGGTGACGACCGGGAGGTGCCGGATATGCTTTTCAAGCATGTGCTTCAGCGCATCGTCGACAGTGGCGCTCCGGGGGATGGTCTCGACAGGAGATGTCATGACCTCCCTCATTCGCGTGGTTTTAGGGTCGCGCTGTTCGAGAACTACACGAAGCATGACGTCACGTTCGCTGAAAATTCCGCAGAGGATACCGTCCTGCATTACTGCGACCGCCCCAATGCCTTCCTGGTCCATCGTATGCACAGCATCAATCACCGTTGTTCGTGGCGTGCTCGTCACCACTGGTGTCCGAGCGATTCTTAGAAGACCCATATTCTTCCTCCTCCTCTCGTTTTCCGTCATTGAGCTTTAAGATACTTGGGGAGCAGCAAAAAATACCAAGATTCGGTTTGCACCCAAATTTCTTTTCCGAGCTCGGCCAGATCCGAAATTCTCTGGATCCAAGGATCATGTAATTTGGTTTGAAGTACGTCTTCTGATCCGGTTGGTGCTTATCGCGCGGTGCTGGTGTTGGATTCCACCTGGAGCCGTCGAGTTCTTCATCTGGGTCGCGCCGCCCCCCCTCGATGGACCACGTCTGGACCTGCCGGAACCTTCGCACCAAATGTGAAGTTTGTATCCGCCGATATCGAACCAAATACGAGATACTTCTGTCCTAATTAATACGGCGGTTCTCAACTTGTAGAGTCGCCCAATGAAGCGAACGACGGATTGGGATCCCTCTCGAGGCTGCAGAACAGCTCCAGCGTCGGCACATGGCTGTTGCAGCCTCGGATCATCAACACGGCTTAGCGAATTACTTTGG
>WNGL01000990.1_pt1 | contig 37631 bp, 23 predicted proteins | sample 5400591 | NCBI WGS metagenome assembly WNGL01 (sample SAMN13153377, study PRJNA577476) | soil metagenome | isolation source: 80 cm soil or saprolite under Garry oak tree replicate 1 | place: USA:California | collected 2016-06-15
ACTGGAGTATATGTCACCTCTGCATCCAACGGCTTCGGCTATGGCAGCATCCTCGTGGGCCGCACGGGACAGCAATCCTCGCTCTTCATTAACGGGAACAACTTCGCGGCGATCACCGGATTCAAGTTCCAAGTGAACGGCGTCGACGACAACTCGATTACCGTATCCGGATTCCAAGCGGGCGGGTCCTATCTCACGGCAACGGTGAACATCGCCAGCACCGCACCGACCGGGCAACGCACGATCGTGCTGATGCAAGGAGCAACGGAGATTCCCACGACGCTGCTGTTGGCAGTGAGCCTGGGTGATCCGTTCCTGTCGACCCTCCGTCCGTTGGGCGCGACGGTGGGCCAGGGCAACATCACGCTCACGCTGACGGGCGGGAACCTGACGGGATCAACGGACATCCAGTTTTGGGGCTACTTAGACAACGGCTTTTCCAATGACGCCGCCATCACATTCTCGAATATTCAGGTCAATGCCGACGCAACGCAATTGACCGCCACGGCCAACATCGGCGCCAGTGCCGCGCTCGGCTACCACACGGTTCAGGTGACCCGGAATGGGCAAGCATTCAACATTGGCGGCGATTTCGAAGTGTATGCCGCAGGCAACCTGGCGCTCTACACGTTCTCGCCGATTCAAGGCGATCTGGGTCAGACCGTTCACGCTACGATCACGGGCACTTCGCTTGGAAGTATCACCAGTATTCGGTTCTACAGCAATGACCAGCCCGATCCGGGAATCACCGTTCAAGGATTGACGGCGTCCGCCAATTCGATCACGGCGGATTTGGTTCTTACAGGCACGCCAATTCTCGGGTCTCACCAGGTGGTTTTGATCGGCTCGAATGGGGCGACGACCTTTACGAATGCCAACTTCACGGTCAGAGGTCCTGGCGGATTGACCGCTTCATCGGCGAGCCCGTCCTTCCTGAGCCAAGCCGCTGCCAATGTCTTGTTTACGGTCTATGGCGCCAACATGAGTGTGGTAACTGGCATCGAGTTCGTCAAGCCCGACGGCGCTCTAGAAACCGGGATCACGGCCGCGAACCTCCAGGCCAGTACCTCTTCCGTTTCTGCGAATCTGACCATTGGCGCCAATGCGCCGATCGGTCCGCGACGGATCGTGTTGGATTTTGCCGGCGGCGAGAAGGCGGTTCTGGAGCAGGCTGTCTACGTCCAGACCCAGACTGGAGTGTATGTCACCTCTGCATCCAACGGCTTCGGCTATGGCAGTATCGTCGTGGGCCGCACGGGACAGCAGTCCTCGCTCTTCATTAACGGGAACAACTTCGCGGCGATCACCGGATTCAAGTTCCAAGTGAACGGCGTCGACGACAACTCGATTACCGTATCCGCATTTCAAGCGGGCGGGTCCTATCTCACGGCAACGGTGAACATCGCCAGCAACGCACCCACCGGGCAACGCACGATCGTGCTGATGCAGGGAGCAACGGAGATTTCCACCACGCTGCTGTTGGCGGTGAGCCTGGGTGATCCGTTCCTGTCGACCCTCAGCCCGTTGGGCGCGACGCTGGGCCCAGGCAACATCAGGCTCACGCTGACGGGCGGGAACCTGACGGGATCGACGGACATCCAGCTTTGGGGCTACTTAAACAACGGCTTTTCCAGCGACACAGCGATCACATTTTCCAATATCCAAGTGAGTCCGGATGGAACTCAGCTGACGGGCACGGCCAACATCGGCGCCAATGCCGCGTTGGGCTACCACACCGTTCGGGTCACCCGGAACGGGCAAGCGTTCGATATCGGCGGCGATTTTGAAGTGTATCCCTCAGGCAGCCTGGCGCTCTACACGTTCTCGCCGATTCAAGGCGAACTGGCTCAGACCGTTCACGTCACGATCACGGGCGCGTCGCTTGGCAATATTACGAATATCCAGTTCTACCGCAATGGCCAGCCCGATCCGGGAATGACCGTTCAAGGATTGACGGCGTCCGCCAATTCGATCACGGCGGACCTGGTTCCCACCGGCACACCAATTCTCGGGTCTTACCAGGTGGTTTTGATCGGCTCGAATGGTTCGACGACGTTCACAAACGCCTATTTCACCCTCAAAGGCCCCGCTGGCGTGAGCGTTTCCTCGACGACCCCCTCCGTCCTGAGCCAGGGCGACGCCAATGTCCTGTTTACGAACTACGGTTCCAACATGAGTGTGGTGACCGGCATCGAGTTCCTCAAGCCGGATGGCTCTCCCGAAACCATTACAGTGGCGAACTTCCAGGCCAGTGCTTCTTCCGTCTCTGCGAACCTGACCATTGGCGCCAATGCGCCGATCGGTCCTCGACGAATGGTTTTGGATTTTGCCGGCGGCCTGAAGGCAGGTGCAGAACAGGTCTACGTCCAGACCTCGAGCGGGCTGTATGTCACCTCTGCATCCTATGGTTCCACCTACGGCAGCGTGGTCGCGGGAGGCACGGGACAGCAGTCTTCGCTCTACATTTACGGGAACAACTTCGTCGGGATCACCGGACTCAAGTTCCGCGTGAACGGCGTCGACGACAACTCGATCACCGTATCGGGATTCCAAGCGGGCTCAAACTTTCTTGGACAGCCTTATCTGACAGCAACCGTCAACATCGCCAGCGCCGCCCAAACCGGGCTCCGCTCGATGGTGCTGATGCAGGGAGCCACCGATATTCCCACGACGCTGCTATTGTCGGTGGGCCTGGGCGACCCGCTCCTGTCGAGCATCCGCCCGCTGGGTGCTACGGTCGGGCAGAGCAACATCGCCGTCACCTTGACGGGTGGGAATCTGTCGGGAACCACCGACATCCAGTTCTTCGGCTACTTAAACAACGGCTTTTCAAATGACGCCGCCATCACCTTCTCGAATCTCCAGGTCAATTCGGACGGAACACAGTTGACCGCCACGGCCAACATCGGCGCCAATGCCGCGTTGGGCTACCACACGGTTCAGGTGACCCGGAATGGGCAAGCGTCGAATATCGGCGGCGATTTCAGGGTGTATGCCTCAGGCAGCCCGGCGCTGTACACGTTCTCGCCGGCTCAGGGTGATCACGGCCAGACCATTAATGTCACGATGAGTGGTGCGTCTCTCGGAAGCATCACGGATATTGGATTCTACAGTTTTGGTGAAGCCGACCCGGGAATTACAGTTCAAGGATTGGTGGCATCCGCCAATTCGATCACCGCGGTCCTGGTGATTTCGGGCACGTCGATGCTCGGGCCTCACCAAGTTGCTTTGATCACCAGCGATGGTTCGACGATCTTCACGAACGCCGTCTTCACCGTCAGGACAACTGGAGGGGTAAGCGCTTCCGGCTTGAGCACATTTTTCCTACGACAGGGCGATGCCAAAACCGGAATTACGGCCGCGGGCTTCCAAGCCACTGCGTCATCCGTCTCCGCCAACCTGACGATCGGCGCCAGTGTACCGATCGGACCGCGACGGGTTGTGCTGGACTTCGCAGGCGGCGTGAAGGCGGTGTTTGGCTACCCCGTCTACGTCCAGACCCAGAGTGGACTGTATGTAAGTTCCGCCTCCGGAGGCGCGATCTCCGCCACCGTCATCCGCGGCAGTGATGGCCAGCAGTTCCCCGTTTACGGAAACAACCTGGGCGGTATCACCGGCCTCAAGTTCCAACTGAACGGCATCGATGACAATTCGATCATCGTGTCTGGATTCCAACCGAACGCATTCTATGTCACAGCAACGGTGAATGTTGCCGGTAACGCGCCTGCAGGACAGCGCACGATCGTGCTCATGCAGGGAGGGACGGAAATTCCGACTTCGCTCGTCCTCACCGTATCTGGGTTCGCGTTGACGGTTACCAAGAACGGAACCGGGACCGGGACCGTGACCGGCGGAAACGGCGCTATCCATTGCGGCTTCACCTGCAGTGCAGCTTTCGATTCCGGACGGCAAGTTATATTGACGGCCTTGGCCAATGCGAATTCCACGTTTGTCGAGTGGTCGGGCGCCTGCAGCGGAACCGGGCCGTGCACCGTGACGATGGACCAGGCTCGCACAGTGACCGCGACGTTCAATTCCACACCTCCGCTCCTTGCGTCGGTGAGTCCTCTGGGAACGGCAAGAGGTCAGGGCAACGTCCTGGTCACGTTGATGGGCGGGAACCTGACGGGAACTACGGACATCCAATTCTGGTACTTCTTCAACAACGGCTTTTCCAACGACACAGCCATCACATTCTCGAATATCCAGGTGAGTCCGGATGGGACTCAGGTGACAGCCACTGCAAACATCGGCGCTAACTCAGCGCTCGGCGCCCACTCCGTTCAGGTGACTCAAGGCGGGCAGGTTTTCAACGTGGGGGGCAACTTCCAGGTGTATGCCTCGGGCAGTCCTGCGCTGTACACATTCTCACCGTCTCAGGGCGATCAAGGCCACATGATCGACGTCGCGATAACCGGCACGTCGCTGGGTAGCGTCTCGGACATTCGGTTCTACATTGGGGATTTCGATACGGGAATTATGGTTCAGGGCCTTGTGGCCTCAGCGGACTCAATAACGGCACATCTGGACATCACGAGCGCGGCGATCCTGGGATCTCACACGGTTGTTTTGGTCGGGTTGGATGGTGGGACGACCTTTACGAACGCTTTCTTCACCGTTCGATCCAGCGGCGGAGTCAGCGCCTCCGGTTCGAGCGCCTCGTTCTTGCGTCAGGGCGACGTCAATGTTCTGTTCAGAGTTTTTGGCTCCAATATGAGCACGGTGACGGGAATCGAGTTCGTTAAGCCCGACGGCTCTCCGGAAACGAAGATCACGACGGCCAACTTCCAGGCCAGTGCGTCGTCCGTCTCCGCCAACCTGACGATCGGCGCCAATGTGCCGATCGGACCGCGACGGGCCGTGCTGGACTTCGCAGGCGGCGTGAAGGCGGTGTTTGGCAACCCGGTCTATATCCAGACACAAAGTGGACTGTATGTGACCTTCGCCTCCGGAAGCAGTGGCTTCGGCACCATCATCCCCGGCAGTGCTGGGCAGCAGTTCCCCATTTACGTTTACGGAAATAACCTGGGCGGTATCACCGGCCTCAAGTGCCAACTGAACGGCGTCGATGACAATTCGATCACCGTTTCCGGGTTCCAGCCGGGCGCGGGCTTCCTCTTCGGAACGGTGACCATCGCGGGGAACGCTCCGCTGGGAACGCGTACGATTGTTTTGATGCAAGCAGAAACGGAGATTCCGACCTCGCTGTTGCTTACCATTATTCCAACGGCTCCGGCTCTCACATCCATCTCGCCTGCCTCGGGCAATCAGGGTCAATCCGTCAATGTGACCTTGACGGGCGCGAACCTGGCGTTGGGAACAACGACAGTAACGGTCAGCGGCACGGGCGTGACGGTGCAGTCGGTCAGTGTACTGAGCAGCACTTCGATGACCGCGACTTTCGTGATCGCGAACGATGCGACGACGGGACTTCGCTCCGTTACCGTTTCCACCTCCGCGGGTACGAGCGGCACGAGGACCTTCACGGTGAATACCCCTGCTGGCAGTGGCGGTCCTCCAACTTTGACTTCGATCGCCCCCAACTCTGCGGCTCAGGGCCAGCAAGTAAACGTGACACTCAGCGGAACGAATTTCGTTTCCGGCGGTACTGTTATAACCGTTGCGGGAACTGGCGTGACCGCGCAGTCGATTGGCTTCGCTGCGAGCACTTCGGTGACTGCGGCTTTTCTGATCGAAGCTGATGCCGCGACTGGAGCGCGAGCCGTTACAGTTTCGACAGCCGCCGGCACGAGCGGATCCGTGCCATTTAATGTTTTTGGTTCTACCGAGACCGGTACTTCCGGGTATTCCGTTTCAACCGTAGCCGGCTTGACGACCATTGCCGAAGGCGAATCGGCAACCGCCCAGCCTCTACCCAGCATCCGGGACGTTGCGCGAGACGCCGCCGGCAATCTTTATATTGCCGTATTCAACCGCCACAAGGTTTATAAGATCACGCCCAACGGCACGCTGACAACGTTTGCAGGTAGCGGTATACCCGGACCCGCGGGAGACGGAGGTCTCGCCACCGCCGCGCAATTGAATGGTCCGCGGTCAGTCGATGTTGATAACACCGGGAACGTCTACATTGCGGATTCCAGCAACAACCGGATCCGCATGGTGAGGACCGATGGGACGATCACCACTGTTGCGGGCAACCAGAGCGCATTGTTTTCCGGTGATGGCGGGTCGGCGTTGGCGGCCTCCCTCTTCAGCCCGTCCGGCGTCCTTGTGGATCCTTCTGGAAATATCTTCATTCTCGATCGTGCCAATCAAAGGATCCGAAAGATCGACCCATTCGGCCGAATCACCACAGTGGCAGGCACTGGCACCGCGGGATTCAGCGGCGACGGCGGACCTGCAACTGCCGCTGAACTGTCCCTGGACACCAGCTCGAACCGAATGGCCCTCGACGCATCGTCCAATCTTTACATCCCGGACACCCTGAACAACAGGATCCGAAAAGTGAGCGCGGACGGGATCATTTCGACCGTCGCCGGTAACGGGACCTCAGGGTTCAGTGGCGACAACGGCCCCTCAACGGCGGCTCAGCTAGCCTCTCCGCGATCAGTCGCATTCGATAGCTTAACGGGAATCTTGTACATCGCGGACACCGCCAACAACCGCATTCGTCGCGTCACCGCTAATGGAACGATCAGCACCTTTGCCGGAACGGGTAGCTTCGGTTTCAACGGCGATGGACTGGCGGCAACGTCCTCTTTTTTGGCGAATCCCAACGGATTGATTTTCGACGCCGCAGGAAATCTGTATGTCGCCGACGAGTTCAACGATCGGGTGCGTCGCATCGCGGCGGAAACCGTGACGACGCTCGCGGGTTTAGGTCCGGGTTTCAGCGGCGACAATGGTCCCCTTCCGAACGCCCGATTTTATGCGCCGGGTGGCGTCGTGGCCGATCCGGCCGGAAACGTCTTTATTGCGGACACGCGAAACGCTCGCATCCGCAAACTGACACCAACCGGCGCAATCACCACGGTAGCCGGTAATGGCTCCACATCCACGAATGGCTCTGGAGGGCCGGCATTGACGACCGCCATCGGGATCGTCAATGACGTCGCGTTTGACCCCAGCACCGGCGCCGTTTTCTTTGCCAGCACTGATAATCGAGTCCGGAAGCTCGGAACGGACGGATCGATCACGGTTGTTGCAGGAAGCGGCACGTCCGGCCTCATCGACGGACCTGCCACACAAGCTCAGATAGCGAACCCACAGGGTGTCGCCGTCGCTTCGAACGGCGATGTGCACGTGACGGATTCGAACAATCGCATCCGCAAGGTGAGTAACGGCGCCGTGACCACCATCGCCGGCAATGGTTCCACGCAAGGCGATGGCGGACCAGCCATCGATGCGCAGCTCTCAGGACCCGGAAAGATTGCTATCGAGTCTTCCACTGGAAATATCTATTTCACAGAACGTACGACGGGTCGCTTGCGAAAGATCGATACCAGCAGCGGGACCATCACTAGCGTGCTCACATCAGGGGCGGGTTGGGGCCTTGGTTTCGACTTCAGTGGCGACCTCTATTCGTCCGGTTATAGTTTGATTTCGAAAACGCCTCCCGGCGGAACGACAACCAAGATTGCGAGTCCCACCACCGATACCGCCAGCGTCCAGGGATTTACCGGTGACAGCGGCGCAGCCAAGCTGGTTGCTATAGCGGCTGCGGGGCTAGCTGTCACTCCGGCGGGAGAAGTCTACTTTGCGGACGATCAAGATCAATTGATCCGAAAGTTGACCCCTGTTCCAGAGGGATCGGCCGCACTGAGTGTCACGTCGCTGGGATTCTTCATTCGCAGTTCAACCCAGACGACACGAAACCTGCCGATTGCCTTGGATGGCATCGGACCGTTTACATGGACTGCCAGTGCCAACAGCGCAAATTGGCTGACGATCAGTCCGCTCAATGGGACCGGTTCCGGTTCGACTACCCTGACGGTAAATCCAACAGGGCTGGCGCCGGGGAACTATAACGGCAGCCTCACAATCAGTTCGCCCCAGGCCGTCAATGGACCGGTGATCGTGCCGGTCACGCTTGTCGTTCCTCCGCAACCGCCGGCGCTCACTCTGGTCAATCCGTCGAACGGCAATGCCGGGACCACCGTGAACGTTGAACTGACAGGGACGAATTTCGTGAATGGCGCAACTGCCGTCGTCGTGTCCGGAACGGGCGTCACCACCACGTCCGTGAATGTCGCCAATGCGACCACGCTAAACGCTTCGTTAGCCATCGCCTCCGACACTGCGCCCGGCAATCGCGGAATCTATGTGGTTACCTCGGGAGGCTCGAGCGCAACTCAGACGTTCACTGTGAATACCAATGCTACGCCCAGCATCAGTTCCATCGAACCGGCCGACGTGCGTCAAGGCGATTTCAACGTCAATTTCAGGGTCAACGGGAACAATCTCGCCGGCGGCGGCGTGCAATTCCGGCTAAACAACCAGGTATCGCAGGCATTCACGCTGACCAACATCAACAACAGCAGCAACACGCAGTTGGTGGCAACACTTGCAGTCGGAACCGGGACTCCGCTCGGCAACTACGGCGTGACGGTTTCTACGGCCGCAGGGACGTCAAACAGCGCCACGCTGCCGGTGCTGGCATTCCCGGTTGTCATGAGTGTCTCCACGTCGGGGACGTCTCCCGGGGTTCAGTTCCTGGAAGTGGTGCGTGGGACGTTCGTGACGCTCACGGCCACCGGAATGGGGTTTAAGAACACGGACACGATGCAGATCCTGCCAAGCTTCGGCGGTTCGGCTTTGAGCGGCGTGGGAACAGCGACGTTTGATCCAGGCCTAACCGTGACAACCGCAACATGGAATGTGCCGAATGACGCGCCTCTGGGCCAGTACCGGGTCTACGTTCGGAGTACCAACGGAACCGGAAGTTCGCAAGCGATCCTTCAGGTGAAGAGCGCCGCCGGTGCGCTGATCACGCTCGGCGTCGATTCGGGCAACAATCAAACGGGGCAGATCAATCAGCCGCTGCCGCAACCAATGGCGGCGATTGCCACGGAAAACGGCATTCCGGTTGGCGGTATGACGGTGACATTTACGCCGACGTCCGGCGGAGGGGTGGTGCGCTTTAACTTGGCAGGTACGAACCAAAGTTCGGCTTCCGTCGCCACCGGAGCTGACGGCAAAGCCACAGCCGTAGGAGTGCTTGGACCGAATCCAGGCGCTAACACGTTTAGAGCCGCCTTATCTAATGCCCCGAATGTATTTGTGGATTTCAGGGCGACGGCGAATGAATAGGCGCACTCAAACACTTGCTTCCGGGGCGGACTCAACTGTTAATCGATATGTCGATCTCTGCAAGGGCGCCTACCCCGCGCCGGCGCCCGCCGTTCCCCACACTTCGCGCGTGGTCTCCGTAACGAGCCGAAGCTTGGCTTCCTGATCCGCAAGACTGAGTAGATTACCTTCCATCGTTGAAGCAAAGCCACACTGCGGACTCAACGCCAGACGCTCCAGCGGAATATAGGCTGTGGCTTCCTTGATGCGCTGTTTCAGCAATTCCTTGCTCTCCAGTCCGGGTTTTTTTGTTGTAATGAGCCCGAGGACAACAGTCCTGTCGCTGGGAACGTGACGCAGGGGTTCGAAACCGCCGGAGCGCGCATCATCGAACTCGAGCAGAAATAGCTGGAATCGGGTTCGGCTAAAGACTGCAGCGATCGGTCCGTAATCACCACTAGCATAGAACTTGCTTTGGTTGTTGCCGCGGCAGATGTGAATGCCAAAAGTGATGCCGGGATGATTGCCGATCACGGCGTTGTCGAGTTCAATGCATCTGTCTAGAAGACGGTCGGGATCGTTGCCTCTCTTTCGGTAACCTTCCCGAATCGACGGATCGAGCAACGCCGCATATTGTGGAGCGTCCACCTGGATGTAGGTACAGCCGAGTTTGATCAACTCCTTCACCTCGCCCTGAAGGATGTCGACAACATCCGCAAGATAGGCGTCAATGGTCGGATACGCTCCCTTCGACTTCTCTGCGTCGTAGTAAGCTGCAGCTTGCTGAGCGCTCAGAAGGGTGACTTTCGCAGTGCGATCCGTGCGGGCGCGCAGGTAGGTAAACTCTTCGGCGCACATGTGCCGCCTGCGCTTCAGCTTCGCGACAGCAACCGGCCGCGTCTGCACAACTTTATTTCCCTGCTCGTCGTGAAAAGGAATAGCCCACCCTCCGGTCTTATCAAAGCCATCGACGGAATCGGGAAGATGCCCAAAAAAGGCATAGCGCCGGAGTTCGCCATCAGTAACTACGTCAAAGCCCAATCGTGTTTGCAAGTCGATGGCTTCGTTCACGGCCCGGTCCTCAATGCGCTTGAACTCGACATCGCTGAGCGCCTCGGCGCCATGCCGCTCCCGCGCTTGCTTGAGGTAATCAGGCCGCAGAAGACTTCCAACAACATCGCTGCGGTAGTTCAACATCTAACCTCCTGTTCTTGCTTAAAAGTGTGCCCGCAGACTTTAGCACAGGTTGGCCGCAGTCGCGGGGGGACGAGGAGGATCATCCTTCGATTCCCAAGACCTATCTGCCGGCACTGCTCCGCTGCAGTTCGTCTTCGATGAGATCCCGGATTTCGGCATAGGGCTGGTTTCCGGAAAGCAGGCGGCCATTGATGAACAACGCCGGCGTACCGGTGACGCCCGCCCGGGAACCCTCCTCGACATCCTTTTTTACAGCACCCGCTTGTTTGCCGGAATCCAGGCACGCGTTGAAGGAGGCGGTATTGAGTTTCAACTCTACGGCTCTTCGCTTCAGCGCATCGACGGTGAGTTCCTGCTGATTGCCGAATAGGGAGTCATGGAACTCCCAAAAGCGTTGCTGCTCGTTGGCACACAACGAGGCTTCAGCAGCCTTTTGTGCATGAGGATGGACGTTGGTCAATGGGAATTGACGATATACGATCCGGACTTTGCCGGAGTAATTTCTCTCAACTGCCTTCAGTGTCGGGAACAGGCCACCGCAGAACGGACACTCAAAATCCGAAAATTCGACGATGGTGACCGGCGCTCTTTCTGCCCCGCGCGAAGGGTAACCCGCGGTGGCAACTTCAGTCCGAAGCGGGTCGAGGTACGACTTCACTCCATATTCCCGTTTCAGCCTGCGGATCAAAGGTTCGCGAAATTGCCTTCTACTTTGTTCGATCAGGTACTGCCGAACCTGGGGCAACGCCTGCTCACGTGGTAGCGGAATGCGATCCCTATTCGTCTCGTAGAAAGCGGCGACTTCCTCGTCCGATGGGACCTCGATGTTGCTCTCGATCTCGTTCCGGATCAGTTCTTCCTTCGTGATTTTTTGTTTGGCCGCTTCCGCCGCAAACAGCTTATCTTCTACGATCGAATCCAGAGCTTTGTGCATGATCTGGAGCTTCTCTTGCGCATAAGTGGCCTCCGCCTGGGGCCGGTGTGTCTCCAGCTTCTGCAGGTCGGCGCCGGCCGCTTGGGTTACCTGTTCTTCGGTAATGATCTCACCGTTAACGACAGCGGTTGTCTTTGAGCCCGACTGCGCGGCGCCTATTGTGGTCAGCGCCAACATTGCAAATAGGATCAAGTTGAGTTGTATTCTCACGCCGAAAACAATAACTCCAGCAAACAAGATTAGGCAAGTCACGCGCTGACGGATTGGTTGAACAGCTTGTGAGACGGGATAGGCAACACTCGCGTAACTCGCGCAAATCCGCGGCTCAGATTTTTTTGGGTTAGCGGCTTTGTCGACTATGCCTTTGTGTATTTGTATTCTTATAGATGCTGACTTATTCTTCGAGTGAAGCCTTAGTTTTTCGTAATCTTGAAATCGCCGTTGCGGTTATCGTGGTTCCAACTCCCGGTCATCGTATTTCTGTCCACTTTGCCGTCGATTAAGTAATGGACCGTCCTCCCGCCGGGGGCTTTCGCATCGGCTTCCATGTGAACGGCGCCACTTTTGGAGTCGAACGTGGACCTTTGCAGTGCTACGGCGTTAGGTCCAGGATTCACTGTTCCTGTCAGGGCCTTTCCGTCCCACTTGAGTTGGACTGTGACGTTGTTCCGGTCATTCGGAGTCGGGCCCCAATCGCCCGTCCACGTGCCGGTCAGAGGATCTGCTGAACCACGTTGCGCAAAAGCAGATGCCGTCATTAGGAAACACGCCATCAGGCAAATCCAAACAAAAACTCTCACTCGCATTTACCTCCATACGTCGAAATTGATCGAGACGCCGGAATATTACCACGACTCTCGGATGCTAATTTCAGAGCTATAGCATCGATGTCTTCAACTTCACGCTTCGCCCACAGGTATGCCGCGGAAGCGAAACGTGCGTCCGAATTCCCCTCCTAGGTTAGGAGGGGTGGCTGCGCCACCAAGAAAATGCTCCCGTTCCTTATAAGGCGCAGACGGGGTGGTACGGAATGGCGCGAAGCCACCTTATAGATACTCGCGTAGCGCTCCTTATTCAATCGGTGCGCTTCGCGAATATCTATAAGGTCGCTTCGCATCATGGATCGACCACCCCGCCGTTCGCTAAAAAACGCGCGAACGGCACCCCTCCTAATCTAGGAGGGGAATTTTTGGCGCACCTCGCAAAATGTCCAAACTCCAGTCGCGGGCTTTAGCCCGCGTTCGGCTCATTCTGTTTTCTGAAATTTTGTACGGGAGTTTTTCTTTTTGATGTCACTCTTTTTCGTTGCGTTACGTCAATACAAAGGCAATGGCTTAAGATTTAGGGGCAGTACCACAGAGCAAGTCAGACAATGATCAAAGTGTGCGTTCAACCAGCCAGAAGGATTGGTAACCCGCTTTTTATCCTGCTGCTTCTGACATGGTCGACTGCAGCGTATGGGCAATCGTCGGGGGACCTTTTCAACGGCGATGTTCTGCAAGAGATCCGCCTGGAGATCAATCCGAAAGACTGGGAGACGCTCAAGGCAAATCCCGGTTCCGACACGTACTATCCATGCAACCTGAAATGGCGCGGGCTTGTGGTCGAGAATATCGGTGTTCGGCAGCGGGGCGCGTCGACTCGGAACCGGACGAAGCCGGGGCTGCGCGTCGACTTCAACCGCTACGAAGCGAAACAGGAATTTCTTGGACTCAAATCGCTAGGGCTCGACAACATGGCCCAGGACGCTTCGATGATGAAGGAGCGCCTCACCATGGAATTGTTTTCCAAGATGGGCCTGCCAGCTTCGCGGGAGGTGAACGCGCGTTTGTATGTGAACGACGTATACAGCGGGCTTTATACCCTGATCGAGTCTATCGACAAAGATTTTCTTCAGCGGGTTTACGGAGAGAACGATGGATATCTTTACGAGTATCAAAGTCCGACCAATTACCACTTCGAATATCTCGGTTCGGACCCGTCGTTGTATTCCCCCCGTTTCTTTGACCCGAAGACACACGAGAAAGATCCGAACCCCGCTCCGATCGAAGCGATGATTCGCACGATGAACACGGCTTCCGATGCCGACTTCGCATCGGCGATGGCGCCCTACCTGGACCTGCCGCTTTTCATGAAGCATCTGGCTGTCGAAGATTTTATCGCGGAGACCGACGGCATTCTCACAGGGATGAACAACTTCGATCTATACCGGTTCGAGAAGAAGACTCTTTCTCAATTCATCCCTAAGGATAAGGACCTGACTTTCGGTGGACCATTTAACAAGACTGACCGCGACGCGACTCCTTTGCTCGTAAATGCCAGCAAAAATGTCCTGATTCGCCGGGCGATGAACGTTCCGGGCGCGCGGACGGCGTATTTCAATGCTCTGGGAGCGGTCGTTGCCATTGTCACTGCTAACGGCGGCTGGCTGGAATCGGAGATCAACCGAATCTACAACCAGATTCGCAACGCTGCATATGAAGACACCTTGAAATTGTGCTTCGACGGCGTTGTCCAGGCCCCATGCACCAACGCCCAATTTGAAGCCGAAGTCTCCGCAAATCTCGATTTTGCGCGACGCCGGCCAGGCTTCACAATCAACCAAATCGCGCAACTTTCGATGGAAAGTTTTTTTGCGATCAATGACCTCGGAGGCTATTCCGTAACGAAGGGAGATGTCGCGAAGTCTATCTATGCAGGGTACGGCGTTGTCGAGCCGGATATCGGCAGTCCAAATCCGGAAGGAATCGCCATCTTTACGTATCGGCAGAACGGCGTGACCGTGACCGAGGCGAGTGTGCCGGCAACGGCGCCGGTTCAGCACGGAGTCCTTTACGCAGAAATCAACGGAGGCGCCAAAACAGGTCTGGCCATCGCCAATCCCAGCGATCAGACTGCCTTCATTTCATTCTTCTATACAGACGCTGACGGCAAAACATTTGGGCAAGGCAGTTTCTTTGTCCCCGGCCGGAGTCAGATGGCCCGTTTTCTCGATGAGGATCCGTTCAAAACCGGCGCGGTCGTAAGAGGTACGTTGACCTTCGATTCTTCGGCGCCCATTTTTGTTACTGCGCTGCGGGGTTTGATCAACGAACGCTCGGAATTCATCATCAGCACGCTGCCGGTAGTCGATTTAACAACGATTCAGGGGACCGTTATCATTCCGCACTTCGCTGACGGAGGAGGATGGACGACACAGGTGATCCTCGTCAATCCGTCGACCCAGCCAATGCAGGGAAGCATCCAGTTCTTCGAGCAGGGAAATCCAACCTCGTCGTCTTACACGATTGCACCGGGCAGCTACTACCGCGTGCAGACCTTGAATTCCGGCGACATGGTTCGTACCGGCTCTGTCCGGATTGTGCCGCCTGCCAACGGTAATGCGCCCGCGGCATTTGGCATTTTTTCATTTCGCAAAAATGGTTTCACGGTAAGTGAAGCTTCTGTTCGAGCAGTGCCCGGTGCGACGGCTTATCGGACCTACGTGGAAACGGGAGCTAACATTCAAACAGGAATCGCTATTGCGAATCCATCTCCGGCAGCGATCACGGTCAGCTTGGAAGCGACCTCACTATCCGGCACGCCGGCCGGGCTATCCGGTAATGTCACTATTCCAGCCAACGGACAGTTTGCCGCGTTTCTTGGTCAGATCCCGGGATTCGAACAAATGACCGGGTCTTTTCAGGGGGTCCTCCGGATTTCAACAGCGGCCGCTTCCGGTGTTGCCGTGGCGGGCCTACGAGGACGTAACAATGAGCGCGGTGATTTTCTCATTGCTACAGTTCCGTCCGTCGACGAAAACGCGAGTACAGCAAGAACCCAACTCGCCTTTCCCCACTTCGTCGAGGGCGGCGGTTACACCACACAATTCGTTCTCTTTAGCGGCACAACAAGAACATTTGTCACTGGCGTCCTTCGCCTGTTCGATCAAACGGGACTTTCCGTCAACTCGTGGTAGGCGGTGCAAACAAAAAGACGCGAAGCACCAAGCCACAAAGACTCATCTTGCCCGGAGCACGCTCTGTGCAAATGGCCACTCCCGGTCCACCCATTGAACCTCACAGTCAAATCCCGCGCGATCCGACATGACCCGGACCTGGTCGGTGCGAAATTTGTAACTGCTCTCTGTCCAAATGGTCTCGCCGCTTTGCAACTCGACTCTCAACTGGCTATTGATGGAAGCGGCTTGATCGGCGGTGGACCGCAGGTGCATTTCGATGCGTTGTGCGGTTTCGTTATAGCGGGCCTCGTGGCGGAATCGGCCGAGATCGAAGGCGGCGCCAAGCTCTCGATTGATGCGCCTGAGCAGGTTTAAGTTAAAAGCGGCAGTCACACCAAGAGCGTCGTTATAGGCAGCCAGCATTCGATCTAGATCTTTCACCAGATCCGTGCTGAGCAGAAGAACATCTCCGGGCCTGAGGTTGTGCCGAACGGTTTCGAGAAAGCCTTCGGCGACGGGAGGTTCGAAATTGCCGATCGAACTGCCGAGGAACAAGACCAGAATCGATGTTCCGGCCCTTCGAAGTTTGGTTGCAGAAGCCAGGCCGTCAATGTACGAATCTTGGATCGGCACGATCGTTAGATCCGGAATATCGTCCAGGTCACGTTGACAACGGATTAGTGCCGCGCCGGAGAGGTCGATTGGGCAGTAAGTCAGACCGGCTCCTCTGGCAAAGTGAGGAAGAATCCGGTACGCCTTCTCGCCGGAACCACTTCCCAATTCGGCCACGACCGAAAGATGCCTGACACGCTCGGCCAGTTCTCCGGCATGCTTGGACAATAACCGGAGGTCCGCGCGCGTCAGCCCATATTCGGGTAACAGCGTGATGGCTTCGAAGAGTGCTGTCCCGAGATCGTCATAGAAGTACTTCGAATAAAGTTCCTTTTGTCCAGTCTTCGTCAAACCGGCGCGTACATCGGCTTGGAACTCCTCGGACGAGACGGGATGTCCAGGCGGTCGAGACAATCGGCCTCTAATTCTCCACGCAGCGAAAGGTCGCGTAGGTGTTGGGATAGTTTGGCTGAAACCAGTTACGGAACGATCGTCGCAATAGCAAGGCAGACGTTCGCGGCGACCCGCCTTTCATAACGAAATGCTTGCCGTCGAAGAAATCCGCTGAGTACCCGGGATAGAACGGGAAAGGGTGAAAGCCGGGAAAAGGTCCAAACGGCGTGCTGGTCCACTCCCAACCGTTACCCATGAGGTCGAAAACACCAAACGCGCTCCGGCTGGCGGGAAAGGCGTCAACCGGCCTCGGTGTCCACGACCGAAAGTTAAAGTTTCCGTGAGAGGGCCCCGGCGCCGCCTCGCCCCATGGATAGAGACGTTCCAAACCATCCCTTGAGCCAAACGCTGCGCGATGATACTGCGCCTCGGTTGGAAGCGACTTCCCTGCCCGGCGGGCATACGCCTGGGCCTCCGCATGGCTGACATACACCGGCCAGGATAGTGGCAAAGGAATTTGGCCGAACATCGATCGGTAGAACCAGTCCTCACCACGTTGTACCCAGAACTTCGGATGCCGCGTACCGGATACCTGGATCCACTCCCAAGCGTCATGGCTCCAGAGCGAACGCTGCTCATACCCGCCGGATCGGACGAATTCGATAAATTGCCCGTTTGTGACGTTGAAGGTGTCCATCGAAAATTCTGGGACGAAGGCCTTATGTGTATCAAATTCGTTATCCCATCCGAAAGAAAAGGGCCCATCGGTTCCCCGGCCCAAAGTGGCAACACCAGCGGGGATATCGACCGGATGGGCTGGGGACAGAGGGGTCCGGCCCCGCGGGGGGGCGAGGGGCCGGCCCCCTCTGTCCCCAGCGCATTTCATGTCATAAGGCAGCCAGTGCAGCATGTAAGCTAACGTTTCCGCATGCATGAGCCGGTGTTCAATCGCCACCCGGAAAATCTGGCCGTTTTCCACAAACGGCTCGCGTGAATCGACGAGCGCCGCGCGGTTCAGAAAACGGTCGACGGTGTGCCTCACGCGCTGATTGTAGGAATGGATCTCTTCGAGGGGCGGCCAGTCTGCCGGTGCGTCCTGAGGCAACTTTCCATCGATTGGATCGATGCCGAAGGCGAAAAGCCGATCAAATTGGGAGTTGAAGGAAGATGCGCCAAATGACATGCTGCAGATCATATTCCAGTCGAACGCTTCTAAATGTCCCAGATAGAAGACAATCCGGTGACGTTCGGGAATCGGCCTTTCGTATATCGCTAAAGGCGCAAGGATCTCGAAAAGCCGATCGGTTTGCGTCCGTGCGAGAGCCAGTTCTCGACGCAAGCCTCGACGCAGTTCGACCTGCAGCGTACTGGTTGGGAAAGTCACATTCCTATTTTTCCATGCTTGCAGATCTGGAGCGAACGATTTATTTTGTTGGCCAATCGAATTACGGAGAAGCCGCAAGCAAAATCTGAGCCGCAATTGCGCGAATAACGCAAATGGGCCGCGCAGAATTCCTGTCGTTACCAACGGCATTAATGGCGCGTGTCATTCGCGCAATTCGCGGCTAAAACCTTCGCAAAAATCGAAGAAACCCGCTGACCCTGATCCCGCAGGTAAGCCGACGGGATTTTTGGGGAGAAACCGTGACATTCGAAGTCGCTTTCGTGCGGCTTTGATGGCGAGGTCAGGACCGTACTAAAGAGCGAATTTGAAGAATATCTCGCGCCTTCTGCGGTTGGAGTGGCGGCGCCGGCGATTGGAACGTAAGGTGCTTCCAAGCTTCTCGTTGGAGGCTGAATGAGTACACGCATCGAACAAAAGAAGACGAAAAGACGGATTTTGGATATTCAAAGTGCTGCTTACCTGGCCGGGTTTTCGCCTCGGCATTTCCGCAAAGTCATTGAGGAAGACCACATTCCCGTGATGTACGTCGGAAAGAAATTGTTCATCGTGGCGCAGGACCTTGAGGAATGGAAAGAAACCAAAGGAGCGTCAAGACTCCGGCAAGCTATCCAACAAATTGATGGTTGGACCAAGCGAACTCTCGCTTATTCGACCCTGCTCGAACATTCGGGAGACGGAGAATAAATCTTAATGACATCCATCATTGAAATGCTTCTGATCAATGCCGTCGTGCTCGCAATCTCCACGGCATCGGCTCTTGGTCTGGGACACCTGTTCTTGAACGGCATCAGTTTCCTGCTTTTTTCCAACCGGCAACGTTAGTCACCCCTGAATACCTACCTCTCCATGCCCGGTTATGAGAGATAACCGGGCATGCCCGTCTACAAACTTACTTAGGATACGCTCAACAATAACTGTTCAGAACTGTCCGGATGTCGATAATGACTGAATAGAGACTTGGCCGCCAATTGCGCGAATAACGCGAATGGACCCGTTGGCGTTATTCGCGCGATTCGCGGCTAAAACTTTGCAGAGCTTGACTGGAGGACGAGATGTTATCAACACTGGAAGCCCGCTTACTTCGCCGAGTTGGGATCGCACTGGCAGCCTTGACCTTCGGCGCGCCATGCCTGGCACAGACCCGCGCGCTCACCGCGGGTGACTACGCGCGAGCCGAGAAGCTCATGGGCTACAACACAAATCCACTGGTGTTTCGCGCGGGCATCCGGCCCAGATGGCTGGCAGACGACCGTTTTTGGTACCGCGTGACGACCCAGAACGGCAACGAGTTCGTCCTTGTTGATCCCACGCGAGGAACTCGTGGTCCCGCATTTGACCAGACGAAGATCGCCACGGCGTTGTCCATGGCGTCGGGCACAGTCTACGATGCGTTCCGCCTTCCTTTTACGCAGTTCGACTTCTCCAACGACGGCGCGTCGATGATGTTCAATGTGGATAGCCGCCGCTGGACGTGTGACCTGCGGACGAACCAGTGCACTGCAACCAGCCGCAATCCCGAATCGCCTGGCGCGCCATCCCCGGACGGCAAACGTGCCGCGTTCATCCGCGAATACAACCTCTGGGTTCGTGATGTCGCGACCGGGAAAGAGACGCAGCTCACAACCGGCGGCCTGAAAGACTTCGGCTACGCCACCGACAACGCCGGTTGGATCAAGAGTGAGCGGCCGGTTTTACTCTGGTCCCCGGACTCGAAGAAGATCGCGACGTTTCAACATGACAGCCGCGGTACCGGCGAGATGTTTCTGGTCGACACGAAAGTTGGACATCCGAAGCTCGAAGAGTGGAAGTACCCGCTGCCTGGAGACGACAAGATCTTCATGATCGAACGAGTCGTCATTGACGTCGATCGAGCCCAAGTCACGCGTTTGCAAATGCCCGCCGACCCTCACCGTTCTTCGGTGTGCGATCACGTCCAATGCGGTGACGGTCGATGGGCCGATGTCGAATGGAGTCCGGACAGCGCATTGCTCGCGTTCGTCTCCACATCCCGCGACCACAAGCGAGCACAGCTCCGTATCGCGGATGCCGCCGGCAAGGTCCGCGACATTCTCGAGGAACGCGTGGACACTTTCTTTGAGTCGGGCAGCGACCGGTTCAACTGGAGGGTTCTGCCGGGTTCGAATGAGGTGATCTGGTTTTCCGAACGCGACAACTGGGGACAGCTTTACCTCTACGATCTTCAAACCGGCCGGCTCAAAAACCAAATCACAACCGGGGAAGGGAACGTCGTTGACGTGCTGAATGTGAACGAGAAGAATCGCATGGTGTACTTCCTCGGTGTGGGTAAAGAGAAAGGCCGCGATCCATATTTCGTTCACCTCTACCGCATAGGATTCGATGGGAAAAACCTGACACTGCTGACGCCGGAGGATGCTACCCACTCCATCACGGTCTCCCCCTCCGGACGCTTTTTCGTGGATAGCTATTCGAAGCCGGACGTTCCACCCGTCACCGTGCTACGGGATACGGATGGAAAGTTGCTTCGCACCGTCGAAACAGCCGACATCTCCCGCTTGCTCGCGGCCGGTTGGAAAGCGCCCATCCCATTCAGCGTCAAAGGGCGTGACGGCGTAACCGACATTTACGGCGTGATGTACAGGCCCTCGTACTTCGATTCCACCAAGAAATATCCCCTCATCAACTATATTTACCCCTCCATCCACGCTTCCACGCTGCGGCCTCGCAACTTCTCGCCCGCGCACGGCGACACACAGGCGCTGGCGGAACTCGGCTTCATTGTCGTCGAAATCGACGGAATGGGCACGCCATGGCGATCCAAGAAATTTCATGACGTGGGTTATGGGGACATGGGTGACAACACGCTGCCGGATCAGGTGGCCGGGATGAAGGAACTAGCCCAACGTTACTCCTGGATCGACATTGACCACGCCGGAATCTACGGACATTCCGGAGGTGGCTATGCCGCTGCGGACGCCCTGTTCCGGTATCCGGATTTCTTTAAGGTGGGCGTCTCCCAGGCTGGGAATCACGACAACCGGGAGTATGAAGACGACTGGGGAGAAAAATGGCAAGGATTGCTCGAACACCGCCCCGATGGAACCACCAACTACGATAATCAGGCGAACCAGAACATTGTAAAGAACCTCAAGGGGCGGCTGCTGCTCGCGCACGGCACGATGGATACGAATGTCCCACCGTACAACACCTTGCTCGTCGTTAACGAACTGATCAAGGCCAACAAAGACTTCGATCTGATCATGTTGCCCAACCGCAATCACGGCTTCGGCAACGAACCTTACATGATGCGCCGCCGCTGGGACTACTTCGTCCGATACCTGCTCGGTGCGGAGCCTCCAAAGGAATACGAGCTACACCCGCCGGCTGTGCCCGGAGGATAAAAGGGGAAAATGCGGGCTGAAAAAGGTGTGCATAATTGGGGGTTGTTTATTGGGTCATTCGGTTGTTGGGTTGTTGGACGTTCGCGTTACGGCGTTCGCATCCCGCCGGTTCTTGCCTCCAACCGCGCGAACGGTGTATGTTGACCAGCCAAACGCTACGCCTATGCCGGCGAGGAAAATAGGTGAGCTGTTTAGGAGGGAACTTGACCAGACGAATCGTAACGTTGGTTTTTGTTGTCGCGCTGTTCGGCCAACTGGCCATAGCACAGAACGGAAATGAACATTGGGTTTCTACGTGGGCCGCGTCCCCGCTGCTTCGCGCGCTGCCGCCGCAGCAACAGCCCAATGCGGCGCCTCTGCCTCCCAATAGTTTCAACAATCAGACTTTAAGGATGATTGTCCGTACCAGCATTGGCGGGCGCCGCATTCGCCTGCAGCTTTCAAATGCGTTTGGCTCTTCGGCATTGACCGTGGGGGCGGCGCACATTGCGCTGCGAAGTAAAGATTCGGCAATCGTTGAAGGCTCCGATCGCGCGCTCGCATTCAACGGAAAGGCGTCAACGATGATTCCGGTGGGTGCCCTGATGGTCAGTGATCCGGTCGATCTCTATGTGCCTCCTCTGAGTGACCTGGCGATCAGCCTCTATTTTCCGAACGACACCGGCCCCGCAACGATGCACGCCACCGGCTTGCACACGACATATATCTCGAAGCAGGGAGATATGACGGTGCAACCTGCCATAGCCGATGCAACGACGTCACAGTCCTGGTACTGGATCTCCAGTGTAGATGTTGTGGCGTCTGCGGCGGCCGCGGCCATCGTGACTTTTGGCGACTCCATCACGGATGGCGCTCGGTCGACGCCGGACGCTAATCACAATTGGCCGAGCGTACTGGCTCAGCGCCTGCTCTCGAACAAGGCCACGGCGAATCTCGCCGTCCTCAATCAGGGGATTTCGGGAAACCGCCTGCTCCGCGACGGCACGGCGTCGAACGCGTTGGCGCGCTTCGATCGTGACGTGCTCGGACAGGCCGGCGTGAAATGGGTCACGCTGCTCGAAGGCATCAACGACATTGGAAGAGGAGCCGTAGCGAATGCCGCGGCCAGCGACGTCGTGAGTGCAGATGAACTCGTCGGCGCGCTTCGGCAGATGATCGAAAGAGCGCACACCCACGGGATCAAGGTCATCGGTTGCACGCTCACGCCCTATGCCGGCGCAGGCTACTACAGCGAAAAGGGTGACGCGATCCGCGAAACCGTAAACCGTTGGATTCGGACCAGCGGCGCTTTCGATGCCGTCGTCGACTTCGACGCGGCGACGCGCGACCCGAATAACCAAAAACAATTTCGCGCCGAGTTCGATTCCGGCGATCATCTCCACCCCAACGACGCGGGCTACAAGGCGATGGCCGAATCCGTCAATCTTTCGATCTTTGATTCGAAGAAATAAGAACCAGCCGCAGATTTCGCGGATTGCGCAGATCGAATCCGTTTAATCTGCGCAATCCACGGCTAGTCGTTTGAGATTGGGACGCTCTCCCATGGCAATCAGGACGTCGCCGCTTTCGACTCGCAGATCAGAAGGTGGATTGAATCGCATGATGCCGTTCTTGCGCTGCACGGCAAGCACGATCACACCATATTTGTTACTGAGGCGCGACTGATCCAGCGTGCTCGAAACCAGAAAGCTCGACGGCCCGATTTGCAGTTGCTCGATGTCCAGATCGATGTCTGAAGACTTGCGGAAAGCCGAAGCCACATCAAGAAAGCTGATGACGTGCGGACGAAGCATCGATTGCGCCAACCGGTGGCCAACAAATGAGTAGGGAGTGAACACCGTGGTGGCGCCGGCCCGCCGCAACTTTTCTTCGGCCTGTTCATCGCTGGCCCGAGCGGCAATGAGCAGGTTTGGGTTGAGCACCTTAGCGGAAAGAGCGACATAGACGTTCTCCGCGTCGCTGCTGATGGCGGCCACAAGACCTTTGGCACGCTACGCCCCACGCGGCCGGCGTAGAATCATCGTTCAAACCGGCCGATCTCGCTGGCCGACGCCTGCTTGATCCGGTGTGCTGAGATCTACGAGGAAGCCCGGATCCTCACTTTCGATTCGGATTTCGGCATCTACAAGTGGGCGCGAAACAAGAAATTCCAGCGATTCTAAATTCCGGATACAATCCAGACACCATGAGCACCTGGACGAACGGCATTCGGCTTGGTCCCTACGTGCTGGTTTCGCCAATTGGCGCGGGCGGCATGGGCGAAGTCTGGAAAGCGCGGGACACACGGCTCGATCGCATCGTGGCAGTGAAGAGACTGCAGGGTCAGTACAGCAAGCGGTTCGAGCAGGAAGCGCGCACGATCGCGGCGCTGAACCATCCGCATATTTGCCAACTGTATGACATCGGCCCGGATTATCTGGTGATGGAGTACATCGAAGGCAAACCGCTCCAGGGTCCATTTTCGGCGGATCACACCGTACGGCTGGCGATTCAGATTGCAAGCGCGCTCGAGGAGGCCCACTGTCGAGGGATCATCCATCGCGATCTGAAGCCCGCGAACATCATGGTCACCGAGAAAGGAACGGCGAAGTTGCTCGACTTCGGGCTCGCCAAGCCGGCAGCGGACATGGATTCCGACGTCACCCGGAATACGATCGCTGGCACGGTGATGGGCACGGCCGCCTACATGTCGCCGGAGCAAGCCGAAGGAAGAGAACTCGACGGGCGTTCCGATATCTTCAGCTTTGGCGCAGTCCTGTATGAGACGCTTTCGGGAAACCGTGCTTTCGACGGGAACTCCATAGCACAAGTGTTGAGTTCCGTGCTGCGCGACAATCCGCCTCCGCTGCAGGCGCCCGCCGCATTGGAGCGCATCGTGATGCGCTGTTTGGCGAAACAACCCGCCCAGAGGTTTCAGACGATGTCGGAACTGAAGGCCGCCTTGGAACAAGTTCCCATAAGGTCTGCCGGCCTCGAGCCATCGATTGCCGTGCTTCCCTTCTCCAATATGAGTGCGGACAAGGAGAACGAATACTTCAGCGACGGTCTTGCCGAAGAGATTATCAACGCGCTGGCGCACGTTCCTGGCCTGAAGGTCACGGCCCGCACGTCAGCGTTTGCTTTTCGGGGAAAGGAGCAAGACATCCGAAAGATCGCCGAAGCGCTTGATGTGCGTACGATCCTTGAGGGTAGCGTGCGCCGAGCGGGCAGCCGCATACGCGTCACGGCTCAGCTCATCGATGCAGCGAACGGATACCATCTCTGGTCCGAACGCTACGATCGCGAGATGTCGGACGTATTTGCGATGCAGGATGAGATCGCACAAGCGATCGCCGGCGCACTGCAGGTGAAGCTTTCCACGACGTCTGCGCCACTCCATCGTTACAGGCCCAACCTTTCCGCATACGAGGCTTATCTGAAGGGCCGGTATCACGTCGTGAGACTGACACCGGAATCGCTCGCCCGGGCCAAGGAATACTACGAGCAGGCGATCGCGCTCGATCCGCAATTTGCTTTGGCCCATAGCGAGCTCAGCGTTTATTTCTTCACAGTGGCCATCGTCGGTCTTCGGCCGGCACACGAGGCCATGCCCCTCGCGCGCACGGAAGCACAAAAAGCGCTGGATATCGATTCCTCGCTGCCAGAAGCGCACGCCATGCTGGGTGTTGTCGCCGGGCTTTACGATTACAACTGGAAAGAGGCGGAGCGGCGATTCCGGCTTGCGATGGCTCGCGAACCGACTCCGCCGCTGGCGCGCTGGCTTTACGCTCAGTTTTACCTGGTGTCGATTGGCCGGCTGAACGAAGCCATAGACGAGCTTAAGCGCGCCCTGAAAGAAGATCCACTGAGCCTTCCGGGCCGTCTTCACCTCGGCCAATGCCTGAATTTGGCCGGCAGGTACACGGAGGCGGAGGTGGAGATTCGGCAAGTCCTGGAACTCGACGCGAACTCTTTCCTCGCGTGGAACGCGTTGGCGGGGAGCCGCGTCGTGCAGGGTAAACTTGAGGAAGCGCTCGCTTTTGCGGAAAAGGCGTATTCCCTGGCTCCCTGGCAGCCAGGGACCATTGGAGCGCTCGCAGGCCTGCTGGTCCGCAACGGAAACAAGAGCCGCGCGGAGATGCTGCTCCAGAAACTGGGGGACCCACAGAACTATGGGGTTCCCACAGCTTTCGTTATTTGCCATTTGTTCTGCGGGGAAATCGACGAGGCCGCGGAGTGGTTCGGGAAGACCATTGAACAGCGTCATCCCGTTGTTCCTTTGCTCCTGCGTACCGGGCTCTTCTTAACATTGTTCGGCCCCAATCCGCGATGGTCTGCCTTGTCGGGACAGATCAATCTGCCGGGGACGAGCTAGGATTTCGAAAAGAGCCGCGGCTGCTCAATCCTTCGGGTTCGTTGCAAAAATCGTCAGCTCGGGCGTGAAGCCGCGATCGTCCATCTCGAGCACAGCCTTCACCATCAGCGCGATCTCCTCGCTGCGCAGTTTCGTCGGGTTCTGCTTCGGTGGGTGACCTGCGGCCGCACCAAAATTCGTCAGGACTTCGCTCGGGTTAATTAAGAACACGCGGACGTTGTACTGCCGCAGCTCCGCGCGCCAGCATTCCGTCATCCCACGCAGCGCGAACTTGCTGGCGTAATACGCCGTGCCGTTCGGCGCGCCGCGGAGGCTCGCAGTGGAACAGATGTTGACAATGTTTCCCCGGTTCCGCTCGATGAAATGCTTCGCCGCCTCGCGCCCCATGAGCATCGCGCCGGTGACATTGGTAGCAAAGACGGCATCAAAGCTGGCGCGATCCATGTCCACGAGCTTCTTGAACACGCCGAAACCGGCATTGTTCACGAGAATGTCCAGGTGACCGAACGCCTGCAGAACCTCACGGTACGTGCGTACCACGTCCGCCTCGTTGATAACATCAGCCCGAATCGGCAACACCTTCAGCGCCTGCGCAGTTTCCGCCAGCCGGCGCTCGTCGCGCCCGGTGATCGCGACCCGCGCGCCAGCCTCGGTCAAGATCTGTGCGATAGAGCGCCCAATGCCGCTACTTCCACCTGTGATCAATGCCGTCGCATTCTGCAGATTCATGTTTTCCTTTCTTAGCGTCGGATCTTTACCCACAAGTTCGTGCTGGACACGGGAACATTGAAAACAACTGAAGGGAAAGCCGAAGTCCCCTCCTTGGACAAGGAGGGGTGGCTGCGCCCATTAAGAAAATGCCGCGAAGCCTCCTAGCGGGCGCAGACGGGGCGGTTGGTTCAAGCCACCGATTATCGGAAGTTGAACCAACCACCCCGTTCTTGATGTTTCGCCCTACCGGGCTCACGCTTCGCGCCGCGCCTCCTTTGCCAAGGAGGGGACTTCGCCTTTCCCGCCGGTTGTCCCAGACGCCCGTGTCCATGTGAAACAATCAAAAAACGTTTTAGGAGAATCCGAAGTTACGCCGTTCTTCCATGCTATCATATCGCTAGCAGATGGAGGCGACATGCCCAGTCTTTTAGTTCGGGATCTCGATGCGATAACGATCAAGCGTCTCAAAGCGCGCGCTGCTCAGAACCGGCGCTCTCTACAGGCTGAAGCAAAAGCCATTCTTGAAAGCAGCACAAAAGAACTTACGTTGGACACGCTTCGGAGAGAAGCGGAAAAGTTCAGCAAGAAATTTGCAGGACGCCGCTTCACGGACAGCGTTGAGCTGATCCGGGAAGACCGAGAACGGTGACTAATTACATCGTTGATGCAAGTGTGGCCGCGAAATGGCTGCTGCCCGAGGCGAACAGCGATCGCGCGAGGGCTCTTATCGATAGCAGGCACCGGCTCAGGGCGCCGGATTTGCTGATGTCCGAATGCGCGAATGTGCTTTGGAAAAGGATGGTTCGAGGAGAGCTGAGCGTTGATGAAGCTCGCGAGATCCTGAAAAAATTTCTTAACCAATACATTGACGTGAGCGTGCATCTGCTTCCATCACGACTGGTAGCCGAGCAAGCCTTGCATATCGCTGCCATAGAGGACCGAAGCGTTTATGACAGCCTCTACCTTGCTTTGGCAGTACAAGCCCGCTGCCAGTTGATCACTGCCGACGACCGCTTCGCTTGTGCTATAAAAAATGCGCACTTGAAGCGTCACATCGCCTCGCTGAGCGATCTCGATTTTGCGTAATTCAGGGATGGAGTCCGCATTCTGAAGTTCAAGAACAAGGTTTTAGCCGCGAATTGCGCGAATGACGCGAATGGGCCGCACGCCGTTAATGCCGTTGGAAACGACAGGAATTCTGTGCGGCCATTTGCGTCATTCGCGCAATTCGCGGCTCAGATTTTGTGCAATTCGCAAGATTCTTGACAGAGTGGGGTTTCTGGCAGAGGATTCCAGGAGCATATTCAGATAGGCGGACCACAACCAGGTTGTAGAAAAATCCGCGCGTTCCGAATCTGAGAAGTCTCTCGAGGAGGGCAAAATGAGAGCGATGTTGATTGTCGTAATCGGAGTGATGGCGACGCTCGTGACGGCGGGCGCGCAGGTGCCGGCCAATACGGCGGCCCAGGGACAGGTCACGTTCACCAGGGACGTAGCGCCCATCCTGCAGAACCGTTGCCAGGTGTGTCATCGCCCGGACACGTTTGCCCCGATGTCGTTGCTGACTTATGAGGATGCGCGGCCGTGGGCCAGGGCCATCAAGGAGAAGGTCGTCATTCGAGAGATGCCTCCGTGGTACATCGACAAGAACGTGGGCGTGCGCCACTTCAGCAACGATGTATCGCTATCGGACGAAGAGATCGCCACGATCGTGAAGTGGGTAGACGGCGGTGCAGCGAAAGGAAATCCTGCCGACATGCCAGCGCCGCGTCAATTCGAAAGCATAGATCAGTGGCACATCGCCGGGCCGGATCTCGTCGTGCAATTGCCGAAGGACCTGGTGGTGCCGGCCAAAGCGCCCGACCGTTGGGTGGATGTCCTCGTGGATCCGGGTCTGAAGGAAGACCGTTATCTTCAGGCGATCGAGACCAAACCCACTAAGGGATTCCGCGTGGTACACCATGCAGTAACGTCGCTAAAGAACGACGAGGCCGGCGATCCCGCGGCGGATGCGGACCCAACAGGAAATTTCCTCAATGAGTATGCGCTGGGCAAGAACGGAGACGTTTTCCCGGAGGGTGCAGCCCGCTTGATCAAGGCGGGAACCAAGATCAACTTCAATGTCCATCTCCACTCCATCGGCCAAGAGTCGGCGGCGAACGTGGCCCTCGGCCTCAAGTTCTATCCTAAGGGGTACTCGCCAAAGCACGTCGAGCTCACCGAAAGGATCGGGCGGAACCAGGATCTCGACATTCCGCCCAACACGGACAACGTCCGGTCTGAGGGCTACACCACACTGACGAAGCCCGCACGGATTCTGTCATTCCAGCCTCACATGCACAACCGCGGGAAAGCGCAATGTATGGAGGCCATCTACCCTGGCGGGCAGAAGGTGGAGACGCTGAGCTGCGTGAGCAACTACCGATTCGCCTGGCACCTCGTGTATCTCTACAATGAAGGCGAGCAGCCGCTGCTGCCGGCCGGGACTACCCTGCACGTCGTTTCGTGGCATAACAACACAGCGTCGAACAAGTTCAATCCCGATCCGGACGCCTTGGTGACTTACGGGCAGCGGACGATCGACGATATGGCGTTCGCGTGGGTCAGTTACTACTATTTGTCCGACGAAGAGTTCAAACAGCAAGTCGAGGCGCGAAAGGCGAAACAGAGGAACACAACAAACGAGTAGCCGTTCCAGTCCGGAGGGAAAGCCCGAATGACGAAACATCGATATTGGGCGGTATATTTTGCCTTTCTCCTGGCCGGTGCAGCCGCAATTGGTACAAGCGCCCAGGTCAAGTATGCGACAGGTCAGAATGTCGGTCCGATATTTGAAGGGTGGGAACAGAACCCCGACGGAACCTACAGCATGGTCTTCGGGTATCTGAACCGGAATTACGAAGAAGAGGTCGACATCCCGCTCGGGCCGGACAACACCATCGACCCAGGCGGTGATCGAGGTCAGCCGACACACTTCTACCCGAGACGGCAGCGGTTCGTGTTTAAAGTTGTTGTGCCAAAGGACTGGGACAAACAGCGGAGAGTGGTGTGGACGTTGACCTCGCACGGGCGAACCGATCAGGCAAAGGGCTGGCTCCAGCCGGAATGGGAACTCAACGACGAGGTCATCGCCGAGAATAACGGAGGGGGTGTCCTCGAGGCCAATAACGAACCTCCGTCGATTACGGTGGGCCCTGTTCAGACGATCACGCTGCCGAACACGGCCACGTTGACCGCCTCGGCCACCGACGACGGCCTTCCGAAACGGTCCGCCCGCCCGAGTCCTACCAGCACGGTCTCGGACCCCAACCTGTCTTCCAACTCCGCGGCTCCCCGCCGAACCGGCGTGCAGATCAAATGGATCCTGTACCGCGGGCCCGGCAAGGTGAAGTTCGATCGGGACACCAGCCCCGATGTGTACGGACAACCTGCCACGCTGACATCGAAAGTGAGTTTCGAGACGCCCGGCACATATGTGCTTCGCGCAATCGCCAGCGACGGACAACTGGTCTCAACGCAGGATGTGACTGTCACCGTGAACCCCAGCACCTCAGCCCAGGACAAGCGCTGACCGCGGAATACCGGCGCGATGACTGGCATTGAGGGACTCCTCTCAAGATAGCCCGAAGTACACAACTGAGTTATACTTGCCGCCAATCGATGTGAATCTTGCTGACAGGGGGCACACATGCAAATGGATCGAAGACTTTTCATCGCCAGCCTTGGCGGAGCGGCCGCCGTCAAGCTGATGAGCCACGAAGCGCGGGCCGAAGCGCTGGAAGCGTACATGATTCAGCAACTGGACACCGCAGCAACGAAGAAATTTCCGAAGGCTGCCGATATTGAGGCGCAGATTGAGACAAGAAGCTACCGTAGAGGAGTTGGCAATCTTTTCCTGACGACTCAGACGGGCGCTAAGGTCAAGAAGCTCGAGAAGATGCCGGCCAAGCCGACATTCCTGGATTTCTTCAAACTGCGAATGCAGCAAACTTCGAATCACGTCCTTCAGAGCGCTAACCGGGCGATGAAGACGGGTATGTCGGAAGAAATCATCCTGGCCTGTCTCCTTCATGATACGGTGCACGCCTTGATTAAGGTCGATCATGGATACTGGGGAGCACAGCTCTACGAGCCTTATGTTCCTCCAAAGACCTCTTTCGCGATCCGATACCATCAGGCGCTTCGTTTTTACGAAGACAAGGAAGCGGGCTATGAATATCCGGACCTCTACCGGAACATGTTTGGGGAAGACTATGTGCCCCAGCCGCATATTCAGGCCGACTACAAAATGCTGCTAAAGCATAAGTGGTATCTGGAACCGCGAATGGTGACGGTAAACGATCTATACGCGTTCGATCCCAACGCGGTCGTGACGATCGACCCATTCATCGATATCATTGGCCGCCATTTCAAGCAGCCCAAAGAAGGCCTCGGCAACGACAACAGCCCGGTCGCTCACATGTGGCGATCGATGGTCTCCGCAGACAACCCCTTGTAAGGAGTGTTTCAGCCGCCAATGACGCCAATGAGGCGAGTTCACGTCATTCGCGTCATTCGGGCTAATAGTAATAGGGCGGGGTGCAAGGGAGGCCGAAATGCGTAACTATCCATGTCGGATCACGAGTTCTAATTCCTCTGCTGCTCATCCTGCTAAGCACGCCCGCCGTTGCGCAGGTCGATTTCTCGCGTGAATGGGCTCCGCTCTATCACGAGGATTCGCCAGAGCGACTGTCCGGCCCGGAATTGGGCGACTACCTCGAGCTTCCACTCAATGATGCGGCCCCGCCTGAGGGCCGATAGCTACGACGCAGACGAAGACACCAAGAAAGGCCGCATTCAAAAGTCATGCGGCCTTTCTTGGTGTCTTCGTGCCTTTGTGTCCTACTTCGGTTGGACGGCATTCAGAAGATCGATGAGTCCGTCGCCAAGTTGTCCCACATGGAGCGGATTCTTGGCGTCAATATTGATGGCGCCCGCAAGTATCCTCGAATCAACTTCGGTCTGCGTTAGCCCCTTCACGAGTGCCGCGGCTCCGGCAGTTATCGGAGCGGCGCAGGACGTGCCGTTGCATATACCGTACCCGCCGGGAACAGTCGAGATGATGCTCACGCCGGGCGCGGCGAGTCGAACGGCCTGGCCGAAATTCGAGAACGACGCTTTGACGTCATTGTTATCCGTCGCTGCGGTCGTCAACACTCCAGCAAACGCCGCCGGATTTTGCGTACCGGCGGAGGTGTTGCTATTGCCGGCTGAAACGGCGACTGTCACCCCGTGTTGCAGCGCCCAATCGACGGCGCTCTGAAGCATCGCGGATTTGTCCGGGGTTCCAAAACTCATGTTGAGCACCTGCGCTCCGTGGTTCACGGCCCAGCGTGCCCACTTCGCAATCTCCCACGTATTCGAAGATCCGTTATCGTCAAAAACGGTGAACGACCAGATGGGCGCGTTGGGCGCGATGGCGTGGATGATGCCGGCGACGAGCATACCGTGGGCGTAAGCCGGTTTTCCGCCGTCCAGGTAACTCGCGGAAGAGTCATCCAGATAACTTGCGCTCGAATCGTTGAGGTAGCTGGCCGAAGAAGCGTCGAGGTAGCTGGCCGAAGAATCGTCGAGGTAGCTCGCTGAAGAGTCGTTCTGCGCCGTCACGCCGTGATGAGGGTTGACGCCGCTGATGCTGTCGTAAACGGTCACGTATCCACTGAAAGCCGGATGCAAGGGATCCACCCGGGAGTTGAAGTCTGCTACAACCACACCGAGGCCTGTGGAGTGGGTCAGCGCACCAGCGAGATGGATGTGTGCAAATGCTGGTTGATACTTGTACCAATCCGAAGCAGTACCCTGCGGCAGAGACAAATATCCGATACGTGGAGCGGGAGGCAGGGTTATAGCCTCGAGCGGCTCCACCCACCGAACGTTATTGAGTGCGTTGTCCGACGAACGCGGCACCACGGGGACGCTCAGCAGGAACTGGTTGAATTCCGGTATCACGTCAATGACAGCTCCATTCAGGTCCGATGCCAACTTGAGGGCATTGGCGGCATTCGCGGTCGGAGGAAGCTGAACAACAAGGCCGATCTGAGCAAAGGCCTGAACATTGAATAACGCGAATAACGCCAGAACCAAACTCAGAAACAGCAGCCGTCCTCTCATAAAGAAAAATCCTCGCATGGGCGCTTATTTCGTTTCCGTCGTCTACATCGTCGTATGTAAAGCGCTGATGACGGTGACATTCGGTAAATCAATTTGCAGACTCAGCATACCTTCTGGGACGTCGGTAAAATGGAATTCACCCAGATCGTTCGCTCTGACTGAGCCGATGCGCTCCCCATCCTGCCGGAGATGCAAACGCGCATCATTGATAAAGCCTCTATTGCCCCGAGGCAGAATCTGTCCAAGCAAATCGCGGCGATCTTCGAGCGTCGAAATGCGAACGTGGATGTCGAATTCTTCCGCCTGCAAAACCACCTGGCGCCAAAGCACCGATCCTTCTGCCACAAGCTCTGCCCGAGCGCCGGCTACCGCTGGCTGGGCAAAACTATCGAATATGATTGAAGCGACAATTTGTCGCAAGAACGGGCGGAATTCAGGCGCTCTTCGCGTTTGGAATATTTGCCTCCCTGAAACCAGCACATCCGCAGGTGCATTCAGAAGATGCACGCGTTTGACCCATCCCGCCAGCGTAGACCAACCGTGCAATTCGACCGCGCATTCGCTACACGATTCGATATGCGTCTTCCAAAATCGATGCTCAGCCAACGCCATCGTTCCATCGACCAGATCCAAGGCTGTTTCCGAATTAAAATGCATTGCCTTCCCTAACCTCCGCCAGAAAGGTGGGTGGAACGCCGGTAAAAATACATCGGCTGCAAAGATACTTGCCAACTCATAGAAAAGACGCCCAATAAATGCTGAGGGATGGTATCCAAAACGTGGCGCGGCAAGGTGAGTATGGACACAAAGACTGCAAAAATGTCTTTTATCCCTTGCCAACCAAGAGAAAGGGCGCCCAATAAAAGGGGTTCGGGTACTCTTCCCGAATGGCCTTCATCGCGATATTTAGAGCTTTCGACTTGCTAACGCCACCACGCCATGCATCGTAAAACCGGCTCATCAATTCAGCAGTGCACCCGTCATCGATGTTCCAAAGACTCAGCATCAATGAGCGTGCGCCCGCATAGAGAAATCCCCGCATCAGGCCGAGCTGATCGTCACTACCCGTGACCTGACTCATTCCGGATTTACATCCGCTTAAGGTGACCAAATTGGTTTGGCAAGTCATGGAGAAGAGGTCGAGCGCCGTAACCCAGCCGTCGGCCAGCTTGAATCCGGAGAACATCGGGTTGTCCTGCCGGAACACCCCGTGAGTCGCAATGTGCAGGAAGGAAGCGCGACGCGCCACTTGGGCGAAAGCACTTCGGGTAGCCGCGTTGTTGAGCAATACGGTGGAGCCCGGAAACATCGAGGAAAGGTTCCGGACTTCTTGTTCCACAAACGGGGCCATCTCGTCGGAAACCCCGATCACGCACGGTCCGGCATCTTCAATATCGCTCTTCTCCAGGCAGTACTTCAGAACGGAGGCGCTGGGCGCATAGGAAACTTCAAAGTTATCGATGATGTATTGGGTGCCATCCGTGAAGGCGTGGAACGGCAGGAGGTGCAGGCATCCATGCGGAACGATCGTGATGTGAGCCGTTCGTATACGGCCGGCGATCGGGGCAAAGAGGTTTCGATGGAGTTCCATTAGATAATGGTTCGTCGCTTCGAAAATCTGTTCGGAATGGCTGCGCAGGTATTCCGCACCGAGCATGAATGTTTCGAGATGAAATCTCAAGCGATCCTGGATGTCCATGATTCGATCCAGCGGACACAACTGCCGGTGCACCTCGGCACCGGATCGGGAGACGACGAATACCAGGACTTCATCCCGCGCGATGAAGTATTCGACCAGTGTTGTGTGATCGGGCAGCACCTCCTGAATCATCTCGATCGTGGCGGCCGAGACCTGTTGCAGTGATGTGTATTCGGGATCGCCGAGGGAAACCTCGCGAAGGCTCCGGGCCAGCTCGTCCTCCTTGAGCGCGATGCTTTCAAATTTAGCTCGCGATGGAATCGGCGTGAGTTCTGGTTTGGACCTGGCATGCAAGACGTTGAGCTCTTCGCGCAGTCTCTCGATTTTCGCTAACAAGGACGGCTCGGTGTGTCCCTGAATATCCGGCAGGTGCTGCGAGAGCAGGTCGATCAACCCCCGTGACTTCGCCCTCTCGCTCCATGTATATGCTGAGGCCACAGCCTGGTTCGGATCGGATTTCCGGAATGCGAGCCGGACCAGCCCTTCGTACGCCCGAATCTTACCTTTGAAGAAGGTGACTCTGAGAGCGTCATGGTGCAAACGCGTCTGGTGCAGTTCAAGATCATGGACAGCCATTTCGTAGAAGTGCTCGGCCCGATCCCACTCCCGTTTTCTTTCCGCAATATCGGCGCAAAGCACGTAGCATGGAAAGAGCAGTAGCGGAACGTTGGTCTTTTCGGTAACTGCCGATATCTCCGCCGCAAGGGATTCCGCTGAGGAAACGTCGTTCAGTGCGAGAGCAATCCGGCCCAGAAGCACGAGGCTGTGGATTGTCTTTGAAGGAAAGCCCGTCCCTTCAAAGAGAGTCTTGCCCTGCACCGCCAACGCGTGCGCTTCCGAATACCGCTGGTGGGATAGATGCACCTCCGCTCGATAGAGATCAAGCAATCCCCTCCAGTACAGATTGCCCTCCGACTCGAACATGTTCTGAGCGGTTTGGAATGCGTCGAGCGCCTCAGTATGCCGGCGCATCTGAAGCAAGGCGACGCCCAGAAAGGCCGTCGCTTTGGCTTCTTCATAATGGAGACGGATTTCTTTGAACTGTTCGGCAGCCCGCCGCGCCAGGGTTGCTGCCTCCCTGGAGAGGTTCAGCTGGATATAAATTTCCGCTTCATCCAGATCGCACAGCGCGTAATGCCGGCGGCTACCCGACCGTTCGAAATGCTGACGAAGCCGGCTGAATGACCCGAACGCGTCACTGTAGCGTCCGCGTAGGTAGTATAGATGCGCACGGTTGTAACTTGCCTGCGCCCAGAGTTCGGTGATGCCGAGTTGCTGGCTGAGGTTTTCGGAGTTCTCGTACATCTGATCCGCTTTTTCGAACTGGTCCATCGAAGCAAGTGAGTTTCCGAGATTCAGGTAGGACTTGGCCAGGCCTTCCTGGTCACCGATTTTTTGGATTATTTCGGAATGCGTCAGGTGGTAACGGTAGGCCTGCGTGTGTTCGTCCAGACGGTCATAGAGATTGGCAACGTTGTTACAAAGCCGCGCAAACCCCTCTTCATCGTTGTTTTTCTTGAACCAGTCTTCCGCAACCGCCGCCACCACCAGAGCTTCCTGGTATCGCCCCGTGTGAAAAAGCGCGGCGATATATCCGAGCCGCGCGCGCGCGGCCGGACGGGCCTCGCCCATGGCCTGCAAGCCACTGACAGAACACTCATAATAAGGAAGCGATTCTTCGTATTGCTCATTCGCCGTCAGGGTGTAAGCCAGCATCCTCCAGGACTGCACCAGTAGCCGGTCATTCCCCGAATGCGCTGCAATTTGAAGGCAAGCTTTGGCTAGCGACACGCCCCGCTCGGACTCTACGCTGCGAGGCTGCCCCGCATAAAGGTGGCCGTTTCGAATTTGCTGCCAGATTTCGTCAAGCGTCTTCTGCAAGGCGGACAGGTCTTGAGAGAGCGTCCAGTCCCTCAGGTCCTCTTCAGTCCTGTTCAACAGTTCCAGCGGGCCCATTCTAGCTCAGAAGCTTTCGGAGTTTCTCCAGGCAGCGCGCTCTCGTCGGTCCAATGCTGGAAACGGGCATTCTCAGACGCTCGGCCACGGCGGCATAGCTGAGTTGGGATGGGTGGAGGTAAAGCAGATCGATCAACAAGCGGCATCGTTGCGGAAGATCGAGCATCGCGCGTTCGACGATATGCTCGTTTTCGATCCACCCAATGTGAGTTTCGACGCTGGGATACTCACCGTTGAGCGGGACCGACGCCTTGCGCGCTTTCCACACCGCAGCGGCTTGCCGCCGCGTTACGGTCATTAGCCAGGCAGGCAGGGTTTCGGCGTCACGCAGTTCTGGGAGGCGCTGATAAAGCTCCAGGCAAACCTGCTGAAACACATCCGCTGTGTCTTCATGTGATCGAGACAATGTGCGAGCTACAGAGTAGATGAGACGTTGGTACCGGTCGATCAATTCATTCCAGGCGATTTGATCCCCGTTCAGACAGCTTTTGATCACTTCGGAGTCGGGTTTTGTAACGCCCTTGTCAATCTTTACTTCTGGCAAATCAACCCCGTGGCTGATTGTAGGTGATAAGCGGACGGGGAAGAAGTTAATTCCTCCGGAGATTCGATAAGCATAAGACAACACAAAGATATGTACTTGTCAAACAACCCGACGACCAACTGACACCGCTCCAGCCGGCTCCGCTGACGGACCGGACCCAGGGGTCAAGGGCTAAGGGTCGGGTCTACTTGGCCTAATCCGGGCTCCTTAATCCCAAATCCCTGATCCCTGATCCCTGGGCCCCTGGCCCCCTTCCTAAAACTGGTACTTCAACGCGAACTGCATAATTCGCTCGCCAGTGCTGAACGTGGTTTTGCCAAAATTGGTGGTGTTGAAATTGATGTTCGTTGGAACGTTGACCATAGTCTGGTTAGGTTGGCCAAGTATCGGGTGGTTCAATAGGGAGTACGCTTCGGCCCGAAACTCCAACCGTTGCCCTTCCCGAATCGGAAAGTCTCTGCTCAGAGCGAAATCAAACTGGAAACTCCCGCGCCCCTGAATATTGGCAGCGCCCATGTTTCCAAATTTTCCGTTGGCCGGCTGGGCAAACGCGTTCGGTACAAAGAACTGATCGAGGGTCGGGTTTTCGGCTTTCGGCTGGGCGACGAGCTGATCGACGCGCTGGCCGGCAATTCCGTTGAGGGCCGTGTCGACGCCGCTTGTGATACTGAGGTATGGACCGGATTGCGTTCTGAAAATCGGTGAGAGCCTCCAATTCCCCGCCACCTTCTGTACCCATTGGTTTGAAAACGTGGGCATGGACACCACGGTCGAAAAATTGAAGAGATGCCGTCGATCCGTCCCCGTGCAATTGCTGCGATCGTACGCTCGATTAGTCGGGTCTTGATAGAGGTTGTTTCTGAATTCCGACGTCACAAGATCCGAAATGCAGTGCGACCAGGTGTAATTGCTGGATAACGTCAGTCCCCTCGTCAGGCGGTGCTGAACCGAAAGCAACATCGCATTGTAGGTACCGGTCCCGCCGTCATCGAGTTGCGGCAGTTGCGCGTAGTACTGTCCCTCACTCGCTTTCTGCAAGGAAAGCCTGCGGCGCTGTTGCGTGTTCGCTGTGGTCGAGCATGTCGGGTAGGAAATCCCATTGATCGT
>WNGL01004104.1_pt1 | contig 37622 bp, 36 predicted proteins | sample 5400591 | NCBI WGS metagenome assembly WNGL01 (sample SAMN13153377, study PRJNA577476) | soil metagenome | isolation source: 80 cm soil or saprolite under Garry oak tree replicate 1 | place: USA:California | collected 2016-06-15
CCACCGCCGTGGTTCGAAACTCCGGCCCGGAAGGCGGCGGCGTCGAGTTCGTGCAGATGAAAGAAGACGACCGCGAGAAGTTGCGGCGGCTGGTGCAGCGCCACCTGACCGAATAGCCCTCCTGAGATTCCCAACCCGATTCCGGGCAAACTGCCGGCTCCCACCGTAGTTACCCTTCCCTGCGACACTCATCCGCGGTACAGTACGAGAAGGTTACGAATTCACGGTGGCCGCGCTGCCCGCCAGAATGAGTGATATCCGTGAGCCTGTGGGTCACAATCCCGAGCATCGTTGCAGTGGTTATACTCGCGGTCTGGGCCATAGCCGCGCAAGGACGCCACCAGCGAAGAGCCGAGTTGCTCGAATCACAACTAACCGCCCTGCGCCAGGAAATGCAAAGCCTTCTTGCTTCGCAAGCCCAAGGTTTTGCGAGCCAAATCGGCCAGCTAAACCAGACGGTCCTGCAGCAACTCGGTCAAATGAATCAAACGGTCCAGAAGGGCGTCGAGAACTCGGTGCAATTGACTTCCAAAGCCCAGGAAACCTGGAGTGCCGAGGTCAAGAGCTCGCGGGAAGTTCTCGGTAAGATTCAACAGCAGCTTGGCGAGGTGCAACAGGCTGGCCGGGAGCTGTCTTCGGCCTCGCAGGCATTACAGACCGTATTGGGAGGGGCGAAGACGCGCGGTGGTCTCGGGGAGATTACTTTGGAACGGCTTCTCGCGGATTCCCTCCCCGCTGCAAATTTTGAAATTCAACATCGCTTCCCCACAGGGGAGATTGTAGACGCCGTGGTTCGTTTCCAAGACAAGCTCCTGCCCATTGACTCCAAATTTCCTTTGGATGATTACCGGAAACTCGCTGCCGGCGGGGAAGAGGCGCGGAAAGGTTTCTTGCAGGCGGTGCGCGGCCACGCGGAGAGTATTTCGAAGAAATACATTCTGCCCGGCGAAGGAACTTTGGACATTGCGTTGATGTTCATCGCGTCTGAAGGCGTCTACTATGAGCTGCTCATGAGCGAGGATGCAAAGGGCATAGCCTTGGACGAGTATTGCCGGACCAAAGGCGTGATCCCCGTCTCCCCCAATACTCTGTATGCCCATCTTCGGGTGATTTTAATGGGCTTGCATGGGATGCAGATTGAGGAGAATGCCAAAAAGCTGCGCGAGAGCTTAACGGGACTAAAAAAACAGTTTGACGGCTTTGGCGAGGTTTACGAAAGGCTTGGCACGCACCTGCGGAACGCCCAGCAGAGCTACTTCGATGCGGATCAAAAGCTCGACCGCGCCCGCGCAACACTCGAGCAGACCGCAGAAGGCGCTTTACCGGAAGCTTCCTCCAAGCCGCTGGAGATTTCTGCAAAGCAACACTCCTGACTTGAGTTTTCTCTTCAGCGGTCAGTCTCATCCGCTGGGGGCAGCGGCACAAGACGCGCGCTGATGGAAAAATCTCCAGGACGCACCCCGCGCATTTTCACCTGGGCCGTGTTGTCTTCGCCGCCCGAAGTAGTCAACTGCTGAACGGCGCCCGAAGCCAGAGCGACCAAATCGGGGGAGAGGTTTCGGACTTCCACGACCAGCCGCCCCGAACTCCCGCGCACGCGAACCGTCAGCACGCCGGACTCTTTTGCCGCGAGCCGCTCTTTGCTGGCACTCAGCTCAAGCGCGACGAGGGTAACCGGCAGCGGCCCGGAGGCGCGTCCTTCGGATTCCACCGTGAATTGCGCCGGCCCCGCGTCAAGACCCGGCGCGGGGATCACCACGAGCGCGATGGTTGAGGCCGCGGCCACGAGTGCAGCCTTCCCGCCAAGCGTGACGTGGTTTGCGCCCGCATCTCCCTGGAATCCGTTGCCGGAAACTTCGAAGTGGTCAGAGAGAGAAACGACGCGCGCGTACGAAGTGACGCGGAGCCCTGCCGGCCCGCTTTCCGCCGCCGGCAAGACCACGGCCGGAACGTTGCCGCCCCGTCCGGCCAGATGCGCCAGCGACACGCCCGGCGCCGGAGCCATGAATACGGCGCGCCCGGTGGAATCCGTGGTGACTCGCGCCCCTCCGATAAACTCAACGACGACCCCGGGAGCAAGCCTTCCCTGAGAATCCAGGACGGCGAGCGTAGCCTTTGTGCCGGCGACCATCTGGCTGGGCAGGAGGATCGTCTTCCCTGCCGAGGACTTCGGCGAAACCGTCGCGGGTTTTTGCGCGAAGCAAACTGCGCCTGCGCAAAGAATGAGTGCGGCGGAAGGCGTCCATCCAAGAAAGGCGCGGAGAGTGCGGCGCTGGTTCACGAAGCGTTACTCGAAGGAGTCATTGTAGCGCGATTCGCGGCGGCGATTTCCTGTGCCAAGGCGAGGAACGAAATCCAGCCGGTGGGCGGAATGGCCGCCGAATCGGAGCACGCCAATTCCATCGAAGCGGGGCTAGCCGGGGAAATTGCGGCGCTGCTCGTAACTACTTCCATCCATACCCCTTGAATGGCCCCTCTCTCTTTGCTAGCCTGCCAGAGATTGAAGATTTTTCCCGGTTGCAACAGGTGAGGCCCCGAGCCCGCCGGATCGCGGATTTATGTCCGGGCGGGCATTCGAGCTGAACCGGTCGAGGTTTGCGCGTGCGCATTTCCACCGGCGGATGCACGGACATGGGCCGTGTCCGTTCGAACAACGAAGACGCCTTTCGCGTGGTCGCCTCGCTGAATCTTTTTGTACTCTCCGACGGGATGGGCGGGGAAGCGCACGGCGAAGTGGCCAGCGAGTTGGCGGTCGAGACCGTTTCGAGTCATTGCCTCGGAGCGGAAAGCGATCCCTCGGAAACATTTTTCGGGACGCGCCGCGCCGATCTTTCGGAGAAAACCAATCGTTTGGCCAGCGCCGTGGTCCTCGCCAATCGCAAGATTTTCGAGTCCGCCCGGCGGAATCCGCTGCGGCACGGGATGGGCGCGACGGTGACGGCCTTGTGGTTGAATGGGCAGCGCATGAGCATAGCGCACGTGGGCGACAGCCGCGCCTACCTGCTGCGCACGGGAGCCCTCGAACAGCTCACCAGGGACCATTCCCTGGTTGCCGAACAGGTGCGCCGCGGCATTCTGACGCCGCAGCAGGCCGACCGGAGCGAGATGCAAAGCGTGCTCATCCGCGCCCTGGGCACGCAGGAAGACGTCGAAGTGGATGCCGATGAATTCGGCTTGATGAACGGCGATATCGTGCTGCTCTGCTCGGACGGGCTTACCCGCATGGTCACGGATCCGGAGATTGCCAGCACGTTGTTGACACAAGCAGACGCGCAAAGCGCGGCGGAACGGTTGGTGAGCCTGGCAAATGAAAACGGCGGCGAGGACAACATTACCGTTGTGGTTGTGAACCTTCAGCCCGCATCCAACGGGTTCTTCGCGCGAGTGCGCCGGTGGATGCGCTTGCCCCGCGATGTCCCAGCGTCCGGAGGAGGAGACTGAAATGGCGAAGCTCAGCCTGAAATTCGAGAACAAAATCTTGAAAGAGGTTCCCATTGGCAGCCGGCCGGTGAGTATCGGCCGCGCGCCGGACAACGACATTCCCGTGGACAATCTGGCGGTCTCCAACTACCACGCCAAGGTGTATCACGAAGCGGGACGCCTGGTGGTGGAGGATTTGAACAGCCTGAACGGCACGTTTGTCAACGACCTGCGCATCGAACGCGCCACGCTCCACGACGGCGACAAAATCTTTATCGGCAAACACGCCATCCTCGTGGATACCTCCGGCGACGCCGCGGTGCCGTGGGATTACGGCAGAAAAGCCGTCGCCCCCATTGTCGAAGAGACCATGGTGCTCGACACCAAGCAGCGCCGCGACATGCTCCAGCAAGCCGTGGCCATGGGCGAACGCTCGCAATTTGCGCCCGGCCGCCTGAAGGTCCCCACGCTGATCATCCTGCAAGGGAAAACCGACCAGAAAGAATACGTGCTCAACAACAAGCTCACGGTCATCGGCAAGTCCCCCATGGCCACGGTGCGCATGCACGGCTGGTTCACGCCGCAGGTGGTCGCGCAGATCAACAAGCGCGACGACGGTTTCTACGTCGGCCCGGGGAGCAAGAAAGCCAAGATCAATGGCGTGACCATCCACGGACCGACGCGGCTGAGCGACGGCGACATCATCGAAGTCGGCGGCCTGCGAATGAACTTCCTATTCCGCACCTAGCGGAGCCAGCGCTATCCGGGCGGCCAGCGGAAGCTGCGCCCGCCCAGCAAGTGCAGGTGCAGGTGAAACACACTCTGCCCTGCCTCGCGGCCGTTGTTGTGGACGGTGCGGTAACCCTCCAGAAGATGCCGCTCGCGCGCGAGTTGCGCGGCAACAAGCTGGAGTCTCCCCAGAACCTGCGTGTCTTCCTTCGTGGCCTCGTTGAGCGAGACAAAATGTTTCCGCGGGCAGATCAAGATATGCGTGGGGGCCTTCGGATGAATGTCTTCGAACGCGAAAATCTCTGGGTCCTCATACACCATCTTCGCGGGAATTTTCTTTTCGCTGATCTTGCAAAACAGGCAGTCGTCGTTCATCGGTCTCCTCCCGGCGCGTCCAACTGATCCATGCGCACGACAAACGGCACAAAACCTTCCCGGGCGCGCAACTGTTCGCCAAACTGGCGCGCCGCGTCTTCTCCGGAAACTTTCCCCACACGGACGCGGTAGAAATACCCGGAAGGGGAATCATATTCCTGAATGAAGGCGGGCGAATAGGTTTGCGCAAGACGTTCGCGCAGCCGCTCCGCGTTCCGCTGGTCCAGGAAGGCGCCCACCTGCACCGTGAAGTAACCTGTGGCCGGATTTGAACCGGACAGCAGTTCGATGCGCACGGGAGCAACGCCCGTCGCCACCAGGTCAAGCGCCTGCGCCGCGTTCAGCGAAAGATCAATGATCCGATTTTCGACAAACGGGCCGCGATCGGTGATGCGCACGTCCACCGAGCGGCCATTCGTCAGGTTCGTCACGCGCACAATCGAGTCAAATGGCAGCGTGCGATGCGCCGCGGTCAGCTTGTGCATGTTGTAGGTTTCCCCGTTTGCCGCGCGGCGTCCGTGAAACGGGACTCCGTACCACGAGGCCAGGCCCTCTTCGGCATAGCCTCCCGCTTCCGAGCGTGCAGGCGGCTTACGGCGCGGTGCGGACGGCAGGGGAGCAGGCTTTTCCTCAGTGGCGGACGGCTCGGCTTCCGCAGGAGGCTGTGGCGGATGACGGTTGGCTGCCGCCCGCCGCCCGGCGCATCCCCATGCGGAGAATCCGGCGAGCATCGCAAAAACGAGGAAACGCTTCACACGGCGCCCCGGATCATTTCTTTTCTCTCCGGGCCACACGCGCTTCAATGTCCTCGGCAGCCGCCGCCAGCTTCTCGGAAACCTTTCGAAGCGCCCGGGCTGCGCGGCGTTCGGTCTGCGGGCCGACTTCCTCGCGCCACAATTTCCGCAGCCGCTCCATCTCTGCGTCAATCCTCCGCCCCACGTCTTGAAAGCTGGCCATTTCGACTCCTTTTGCGCTCGCTGAGGGCTGCCGATGCGCTTTCGGCAATCCGAATCCGATTTTGGGTATTATAGGAACGCTCGTTCAGGGTCGCAAGGAGATGCGGTGCCGCTACCATATCGCTGGCAATGGAGACTCGATCGTGTGCGCAATGCCTTGCGGGGGTTTTTTCGCCCGGACCCGCAGGCCGCCCGGCCGCGGCTATGTCCCGCGTGCCACACGCTGGTGGGCACCACCGCAACGCGTTGCCACGAGTGCGGCGCGAGTCTGACCTTCTCCCTTGCCGCCGCGAGCAAATCTCTCTCTGGAATCCTCCCGAGCGAAACGCCCATCACCATGCTCATCTTTGTCATCAACATATTGCTCTTTGGCGTCAGCTTGCTGGCCACCATGCGGGCCACCGAAGGCTTCAATCTTTTCGGCAGCATCAGCGGAGCGGTTTTGAGCCGCATGGGGGGCAGCCGGATTGACCTGATTCTCGGTGGAGAATGGTGGCGCTTGGTGATGGCGGTCTTTTTGCACGGCAGCTTACTTCATATCGGAATGAATTCGTGGGTGCTGATGGATCTCGGGCCGCAAGTGGAGCACATTTATGGCTCGGCTCGTTATTTGTTCCTCTACATTGTCGCCGGCGTCGTGGGCTTTGCGCTTAGCGCGTTCACAGGCCACTTCAGCATCGGCGCGTCCGGCTCTCTCATGGGACTGATCGGCCTGATGATTGCCATCACCTCGCGCCGCGGCGGCAGCTATATGCGTATGGTACGAAATCAGCTAATCCGCTGGGTACTCTATATCTTCGTGATCGGCATGATGATCGGCGGGATAGACAACTTCGCTCACTTCGGGGGCCTGGCCACAGGTTTTCTGCTCGGGAGAGTTTTCGAAGACCGCGAGCCGATGAACGCATCCGAGCGCAAGCGCGCCTACTTGCTCGGGTGGCTTGCCGGGCTTACCTTCGTCGCCAGCTTCGCTTTGATGCTGCGCCAATACTTCCGAACCAATTGAATTTCGCCGCGGCGCATTTTCATGGCTGTGAGGAGCTGCTCAGCCGGCGCGCCATCACCACGCTGTAGTGAAGCCCCGAAAAGACCGTAAGCCCAGCGACAAAAATAATGAGCAGCCGGGTGAGTTGCACCAGCCAGTGCTGGCTGGTAACCGCGGTGAGAACGACAGCAAACACCAGAACGATCTGAGACGTCGTGGTGAACTTTCCAAACAAGCTGGGCGGAAACGGCCGGTAGCCCGCCACAACAATAATCACTGCGGCGATGGTGAGGATCAAGACGTCGCGGCTGAGCACCAGAATGGTCAGCCACCAGTGCAGCTTCCCTTTCAGAGCGAGGACGAAAAACGAAGAGGAGAGCAGCAGCTTATCGGCGACGGGATCGAGAATAGCTCCCAGGGACGATTTTTGATTGAGCAGGCGCGCCAGAAGGCCGTCAATCCCGTCGGTGAGCCCTGCAAGAATCAGCACCGCCAGCGCCCACTTATAGTATTCGGAATGGATCAAAATGATGAACAGCGGCAGGAAGCCGAGGCGCAGAAAGGTGATTTCGTTGGGAACCGTCCAGATGCCGCGTGCCATGTGCGTTCATCGTACAGCAAATCAGGCAAAGAGGGCCAGATAGCCGGCCAGTGATTTCCCCACCTTGCGCTCAAACATCCCCGCCAGTGAGGGAATCGAGCCGGACGGCTCGTCCAGCGCTATCCGCTCGACGCGCGCCATCGGAAAGAAGAGCGTGGGCAGCCCTACGCGGTCGCCTTCGGGATGCAGCACCTGGAGGATGAAGTCGTCGAACGAATTCAAATCAATGCCGCGGAGGGTTACGCCGGCGGGATGAATGGCGAGCAGTTCGCCCCAGAGTTTTTCTTTGGGGGAATGCAGGCTGAGGACGACGATTGTATGAGGTTCCACGCGCTTCACCTGGGGCGATTGCCCGTGTCCTGATGGTAGCGCACCCCGTGAAGCGGATGGCGGCGGGGTGCGGCAAGAGTACCGGGCGGTCCCGCCGCCCGAGCGGTCACACGGCAATCGTTTTCAAGCCGGGCGCAATCCGCAGGCGCGGCTCGGTAACGCGTTGCACATCCTCTGCTTTCGTTCCCGGGGCGACTTCGCGCAGCAGCAATCCCTCCGGTGTCACTTCCATGACCGCCAGCTCGGTGACGATCAAGTCCACCACTTCGACGCCGGTCAGCGGCAGCGAGCACTTCTTCAAAATCTTGGGCTTGCCCTCTTTGGTGGTGTGCTCCATGGCGATGATCACGCGCCGCGCTCCCGCCACCAGGTCCATCGCTCCGCCCATGCCCTTCAGCATTTTTCCGGGGATGGCCCAGTTGGCGAGGTTTCCTTTCTCGTCCACTTCGAGCGCGCCCAGAACGGTCAGGTCCACGTGTCCGCCGCGGATCATGCCGAACGAATCGGCGCTCGAAAAATAACAGCAGCCGGGAATCTCGGTGACGGTTTCCTTCCCCGCGTTGATCAGGTCGGGATCCTGCTGCCCCTCGAGCGGGTAGGGCCCCACACCGAGCAGTCCGTTTTCCGATTGCAGGACCACTTCCATTCCCGCGGGGATGTAGTTCGCGACCAGCGTCGGCGTACCGATGCCCAGATTGACGTAATACCCGTCGCGGAGCTCCTGGGCGACGCGCTTGACGATCAGTTCCCGTTTGTCCATCTCACCTTGCGGCATGTCTATATTTCTCCGCTCTTCTCTGCGTCTCTGCGTTGCAGGGGTTTCTTCTTACCCCTTGCGAAGCGTGAGCTTCTCGATCCGTTTCTCGTAACGCGGCCCCTGGAAAATCGCGTTCACGAAAATTCCCGGCGTGTGAATTCTGTCCGCCTCGAGCTGCCCCAATTCCGCGAGCTCCTCGACTTCCGCGACGACGTAATCGGCAGCGGTGGCCATCATGGGGTTGAAGTTCCGCGCCGTCTTGCGGTAAATCAGGTTGCCCCAGCGGTCGCCCTTCCAGGCCTTGATGAACGCAAAATCTCCCCGGAGCGCGCGCTCCATCACGCATTTCCGTCCGTGGAACTCGCGGACCTCTTTCCCTTCCGCGACCATCGTTCCGTATCCGGTGGGCGTAAAGAACGCCGGGATCCCCGCGCCGCCGGCGCGCAGCCGCTCGGAAAGCGTCCCCTGGGGATTCAGTTCGACCTCCAGTTCCCCGGCAAGGACCATGCGCTCGAACGTCTTGTTCTCTCCCACGTAGGTGGAGATCATCTTCTTCACCTGGCGATTGCCGAGCAGGATGCCGACGCCGGCGCCGTCTATCCCGGCGTTGTTGGAAACGATGGTGAGATTCTTCGTGCCTTTGCGCTGCACGGCGGCGATTAGATTCTCAGGAATCCCGCAGAGGCCGAACCCGCCCATCAGGATTGTGACGCCGTCGCGGAGCTTGTCAATCGCCGCATCGGCATTCGCTACGCGCTTGTCCATTCCCTGTCTCCTCCGCCCGGAATCATTCCTGTTTGCGCATTTCTCGAGCGCAGTCTACTGCATTTCCCGGAGAATTTTGTAGAGTTCATTGGCGGTATCGAATTCGCCTTCCAGCTCCCGGCTGGCGAGCCGGCTGCGCAAATCCTCAATGGCGCTGGAAAGCCGGCCGAGCGCGCGGGAAATATTGTCGGTGTTGGTCAGCGCGATATCGCGCCACACCGCGTACGGACTCCCCGCCAGGCGCAACGCGTCGCGCAGACCGCGCCCCGCGAGAGAGACCGGAAGACCTGTCTCGTTGGTTTCTTCGTGAACCACTCCGGCAAGCGCGACGCAGACGAGCTGCGGCAAATGCGAAACGATGGCCGCGGCCCAGTCGTGCGTTTCCGCGTCGAGCCACACCGGCTCCGCGCCCAAGTTTTTCAGGAGCGTCGCAAACGCCGCTCGCCGCGGGTCTCCGTCACTCGCGTTCTTGTTGCCAATCAGCGCGTAGCGCGTCTTACAAAACAATTCCGCGTCGGCATGGGCGATTCCGGATAATTCCTTGCCCGCCATCGGGTGTCCGCCCAGAAAAGTGGCGCCGCTCGGGAAGCACTCCGCGCCGCGCCGGCAGATGCGCACCTTTGTGCTGCACGCATCGGTCACCAGCGCGCCCGGCGCCGCGCGCCGCGCGATTTCCGGAAGCACGTCGAGCGTCACGCTGATGGGAAGTGAAATGTAAACGAGGTCGGCGCCGGCGAGAGCTGCCGCCAGGTCCCCGGAAAAGGCTTCGTGAATCGCGCCGCGGGCCTGCGCCTGGCGCACGACCCCTTCTTTGTCCCATCCCGCGATGCGGATTCCGGGAAGCGCATTTCGCAGCGCAAGCCCGAATGAGCCGCCGATCAGTCCCGTCCCCAGGATGGAGGCGCGCCGGAAGGAAGGAAGAGATTCACTCATCGGCTTGGCCCGGATGCTCGCGTAGTTTGCTCAGCCAATGCGCCGCCCCACAGCCGGCGCAATCATGCGCAGCTCATTCATGAGCTGCGCGAACTGGTCGGCGAAGAGCGACTGGGCGCCGTCGGAAAGCGCGTGTTCCGGATCGTTGTGCACCTCGATGAGCAGGCCGTCGGCGCCGGCGGCCACCGAGGCGCGCGCCATGGGAGCGACTTTGTCGCGCCGTCCGGTGCCGTGCGACGGGTCGGCAATGATGGGCAGGTGCGACAGTTTCTTGATGACCGGAATGGCGGCGATGTCGAGGGTGTTGCGCGTGGAGGTTTCGAACGTGCGGATGCCGCGCTCGCACAGAACTACGTTGTAATTCCCGCCGGACATGATGTACTCCGCGGAAAGCAGCAGCTCTTCGATCGTCGCGGACATCCCCCGCTTGAGCAGCACCGGCTTGTGCGTCTCGCCCAGCGCACGAAGCAAGTGATAGTTCTGCATGTTCCGCGCGCCCACCTGCAACATGTCCACGTACGGCAGCATCAGCGTAATCTGCGACGGGTCCATGACTTCGCTTACCACATACAGGCCGTTCTTGTCCGCTGCCTGCCGCATGAATTTCAAGCCCTGCTCGCCCAGCCCCTGAAACGTGTAGGGCGAAGTCCGCGGTTTGAACGCGCCGCCGCGCAATAACTTCGCGCCGGATTTTGCAACGCGCTCGGCAACCGTATGAATTTGCTCGGACGATTCGACGGCACAGGGTCCGGCCGCGACAACCACTTCTTGTCCGCCGATGCGCACCCCTTTGCCGATTTCCACCACCGTGCCTTCGGGCCGGAAATGGCGGCTGGCCAGTTTGTAGGGCTGCGTGATACGGACGACCTCGCGCACCCCATCGAGCAGCTCGATATCCCGCGGATCGAAATCCGTGCGCACGCCCACGGCGCCAAGCACCGTGTGAGTTTCTCCGGTCGAGCGGTGCACGTTGAATCCCATGGCCACCAGGCGGTCAATCACGTGCTGGATCTGGTGGTCCAAAGCCCCTTCTTGCATCACAACAACCATGTCACTCTCCTGAGCCCGTCACAGCAGAATCCCCGGGAATTCCCCGCGCACAATTTCCGGCCCGAGATGGATCACGATCCCCGCGGCTTCTCCGTTTTCTCGGGCGCGCCATCCGGATGCATTGCCGTGCGTTCCACAGAGCGCGCTTCGTCCAAAATGCGTTCGAATAGCCGCCGGATGGCCGTGTCCGGGAGCGGCCCCGAGTTCGCGCGCTCGGCGTTTTCCAGCACTTCCCGCTCGCGCTCCGGCTGATACAGCGGCAGATTTGCGTCCCGTTTCAGCTTTCCGATTTCCATCGCCGCCTTCGAGCGTTCGTTCAGCAACCGGACGAGCTGCCGGTCGATTTCGTTAATCTTGCCGCGCCAGTCTTCGATTTTCACGGCGGCGCTTCCCTGCGGCTCATCCCCCGGCGGGCGGCTTCCTTGAGCGCGCGAACCCTCTCGCCGACGGCATGCGCAGCGGCATCCGCCGAGGCAGCGTTTTCAATTTCCGCGACGAGCGCCGACCCGACCACGGCCGCATCCGCCAGCCCGCCGAGCACAGAGACGTGCCCGGGGAGCGAAATCCCGAACCCCACGGCAATCGGCAGCGACGTCACGCGCCGCGTGCGCCGCACCAGGTCCGGCAAATCTTCCGGCAGCGCATCTCTCACGCCGGTTACGCCGGTGCGCGAAATCAGGTACAGGAACCCGCTCGAGACCCCCGCGATTCTCGCAAGGCGCTCGTCCGGGGAGGTCGGCGCGGCCAGAAAAATCGTGTCCAGCCCGTGCGCGGCCATGGTCTTGCGAGGCTCGCCCGATTCCTCGGGGGTCAGATCGGTGATCAACACGCCGTCGGCGCCCGCCGCCGCAGCCGTTGCCGAGAACCGATCGAGTCCCATCTGAAGCACCGGATTGTAATAGCTGAAGAGCACGAGCGGCACTTCGGTCTTCTCCCGCAGCCGCTTCACCAGTTCGATGACGCCCGCTAATGTGGTTCCGCTTCGCAGGGCCCGCTCGCTGGCGCGCTGAATCACCGGCCCATCGGCCAGCGGGTCGCTGAACGGCACACCCAATTCGACCACGTCCGCTCCCGCCTCTGCTAGCGAAAGAACGATTTTCCCGGTCGCGGCAAGCGCCGGATCGCCTGCCGTAACGTAGGCGACGATTCCCAGCTCGCCCTTCGCACGCAACTGTTCGAATCGTTGCCCGATCCGCGTGCGCATTGTCGTCGTCGAAGGCATGGGAAGCAGCGCCTAGAACCGTCCCAGATGACGCGAGTAAATCTCCATATCCTTGTCACCGCGCCCGGAAATATTGACAATCACCAGCGCACCGCGCTTCATCTTCGGAGCGCGCTCGATGAGTCCCGCGAGCGCGTGGGCGCTTTCGAGCGCCGGAATAATCCCTTCGGTGCGCGCCAGAGTCCGCCCCGCATCGAGCGCCGCGTCATCGCTCACCGCCGCATACTCCGCGCGGCCCTGGTCCGCCAGCCAAGCGTGCTCCGGGCCGATGGCCGGATAATCCAGCCCTGCTGAGACCGAATGCGTCGTGGAAATTTGTCCGTCGTTGGTCTGCAAGACGTACGTGTATGTCCCCTGCAAAACTCCGGGGCGCGAGCCGGCAAATCCCACGGCGGCGGCAAGGCGGGCGGCATGCTCGCCGAGGCCTTTCCCGCGTCCTCCGGCTTCGAACCCCATCATCTTTACATTCGCATCCTCGCGAAAGGCATGGAACAAGCCGATGGCGTTGGAGCCGCCGCCTACGCAGGCAATCAAGACGTCGGGCAAGCGCTGCTCGGCTTTCAAAATCTGCTCGCGCGCTTCATGACCGATGCACGCATGAAAATCGCGCACCATCACGGGATAGGGATGGGCGCCCAGCACCGAACCGAGCAGGTAATGTGTGGTGCGCACGTTGGTCACCCAATCGCGCATGGCCTCATTGATGGCGTCCTTGAGCGTGCGGCTGCCCGCCTCAACGCCCACCACCTGCGCGCCGAGCAGCTTCATCCGCGACACGTTGAGGCCCTGGCGCGCCATATCCTCGGTGCCCATGTACACGACGCACTCGAGGCCCAGCCGCGCGGCAACGGTTGCCGTGGCCACGCCGTGCTGGCCCGCGCCGGTTTCCGCGACGATACGCGGCTTCTTCATCCGCACCGCCAGCAGTCCCTGACCCAGGCAGTTGTTGATCTTGTGCGCGCCGGTGTGCAGCAAGTCCTCGCGCTTCAAATAAATTCGCGGGCCGCCCAGGTGCGCTGTGAGCCGCGCGGCAAACTGCAGCGGCGTCGGGCGCCCCGCAAAATTCCTCAACAGGTCGTCCAGCTCGCTCCGGAACCGCGCGTCGCTCTTCGATGCTTCGAACGCGCGTTCGAGTTCTTCGAGCGGCGCCACCAGTGTTTCGGGAACATATCGTCCGCCATACGGCCCGAAGCGTCCTGCGGTCTGCGCGATAGTTTGCGTCGTGGTCATCGCTCAGCGCCCCGCCCTTTCGACTTCCCTGACAAATTCCCGCATCTTCGATGCGTTTTTCTTCCCCGGCTTCGATTCCACTCCACTCGCCACGTCCACGGCGAACGGCTCAACCTCGCGGATGGCCCGCGCCACGTTTTCCGGCGTCAGCCCGCCCGCGAGAATTACGCGCCCGTATTTCTTCGCTTCCCGCGCCAACCGCCATTCGAACGCCTTTCCCGAGCCGCCGAAGAGCTTTGGCCGAAAACCATCGAGCAAGAAGGCCGAGGCGCCAACGTAAGTCTTCAACACCTGCGGGCGAAAACCGCGGCCCACCCGGACCGCCTTGATCACGCGATGCGCGGCCGAACACTCTCGGACCATGGCGCGGCTCTCGTCGCCGTGAAGCTGCACGGCGTCGAGCCGAAGCGCCCGGGCAATGGCTCCGACGGCCTCCGCCGTCCAATTCACGAACACGCCCACCGCCTCCACAAACGGCGGCAGCTTCCGAATCATCTCCCAGGCCTGAGCCGGGGTCACCGAGCGCGGGCTCGGCGGGTAGAAATTGAATCCGAGCGCGTCCGCTCCGGCGTCAATCGCGGTCCTGGCATCGCTCCAATTGGTGATCCCGCAGATTTTGACGCGCACCATCGAACTTACGCGGATTTCGCCGCGCCCGTTCGCAACAACAGGCGCAACGCCGCGGCCGGGTCCGGCGACTGCATCAAATGTTCGCCGATGAGGAACGCGTCGAAGCCCGCTTCGCGCAATTTCTTCAAATCGTCGTTCGTGCGCAGGCCGGATTCGCTCACCGCGATGCATTCGTCCGGAATCGCCTCGACCAGCTCGTAGGACGTATCCATCCGAACTTCGAGCGTTTTTAAGTCGCGGTTGTTCACGCCGATGATTCGCGCGCCGACGTCCACAGCGCGGCGCAATTCCTTGTTCGTATGCACTTCGACGAGCGCCTCCATGCCAAGTTGCCGCCCTAGTTCGAGCAAATCCCGGAGCTGGGCATCGTTGAGAATGGCCACAATCAGCAAAAAACTGTCTGCGTCGTTGGCCCGTGTTTCCCACACCTGCCAGGGATCGAAAACAAAATCTTTCCGCAGGACAGGAAGCTTCACCGCCTTGCGCGCGTCCCGCAAATCCTTCAAGGCGCCCTGAAAATGTTCCTCCTCGGTGAGCACGGAAAGCGCGGCCGCCCCGGATGCTTCGAGGTCTGCGGCCAGACCGGGAGGATCAAACGCCTCCCGGATCACGCCGCGCGATGGCGAGGCCTTTTTTAATTCCGCGATGATATTGACGGCATTGCGGGCAAGGGCCGCGGAAAAATCGCGGACCGGCGTGCCCTTCAGCACGCCCAAGCGCAGCGCCGCTTCCGGCAAGACGCGCTTGCGATGCTCTACCGCGCCGCGGCGAGCTTCGACCATGCGGTCGAGAATGGTTCCGCTTTTCGTTTCGATGCTCAACGGGCCCGCCCGGAAAGCTGTGACCTGCAAGGATGGCCGCCAACAGATAAGCGATCATGCTAGCCCCCGCCTCCGGTCCTGTCAATTTATTGGCAACCCTGGACGGAAAGCCAATTTGGAGTAGAAAAGGCGGCGTTCAACTGAAGATTTGGCTCTGTGGATCGACTCTCCTCATTCGTCTCGCAACGCAACCATAGGGTCCAGTCGTGAAGCGCGCTGCGCCGGCAGGAAACTCGCGGCCACAGTGACCGCTGCAAGGGCGGCAATCGCTGCGGCCAGCGTAAGAGGATCGCGGGGCTTCAGGCCGAACAAGAGCGAACTCGCGGTTTTTGCGGCCAGCAGGGACAGCGCGGTGCCAGCCGCCAGTCCTATGCCCAGGAGAATCCCCGCTTCGTGCAGGATCATCTTCATCACGTCGCCGCGCTGCGCACCAAGCGCCATGCGAATCCCGATCTCATTTGTCCTTCGGGCGACCGTATACGAGATGAGTCCGTACAGGCCGATGGTGGCAAGCAAGCCCGCCAGAAAACCGAAAAAGCCGGAAAGAGTGGCCATGAGCCGTTCGGGCAGAAGAGAGTTGCGGATCTGGTCTTTGAAAACATGGAACTCGATGCTGATTTCGGGGCTGGCGCCGGCGATGGCGCGCTTCACTTCGGAGAGCAGGCCGCTAAGAGCAAGGTCCGAGCGAATCAGGAATTGGGCGGATTCGTCCGGGCGGTCATCCTGGGCCGCAGCGACAAAAACTGCTGGCTTAAATTCTTCGCGAAGGTCTTCGTACTTCGCGTCCTTGACGAATCCAACGATTTCGTACAGGGGAGCCGGGCGCCCCACATAGACCTTGACCCGGAAGGTCCGTCCGATGGGATTTGCTCCATTCAAGAGCTTTCGCACAAACGACTCGTTGACGATCGCGACCTTCGGTGATGCAGCGGTATCCCGGTCGTCGAAGTCCCGGCCCGCCACCAATGGGGTTCCCAGAGTCTTGAAATATCCGGGGCTGACCCGGCTGAAGTTCGGGGTGACCTTGCTCTTCTCAGTGCCGTCAATGAGGACATTGTTGTTCCAGCCGTTTCCGCTCACGGGAACGATGGTGGTGTCGGCGGCGAATAAGACTCCCGGAATGGCGCGAATGCGGTCGAGCACCTCCCGCTTGTAAGTTTGTCGCCGCTCCACCGGGAGCTTGAGACGGGTTAGATCGAGGTCTGTAATCAGTATGCCGTCCTGCCGAAAGCCCGCATCGAGAGTCAGCAAATTGCGCAGGCTGCGAACGAACAGCAGAGCTCCCACCAGAAGCACGAGCGAGACGGCGACTTGAGATACCACGAGGGCGCGCCGGAGACTGAACCGCTCGCGACCGCTGGTCATGCCGCGCCCGTGCGATTTCAGAATTTCGACGGGAGCGACTCGCGTGGCCCGCAAAGCGGGCGCCAGTCCAAACAGAACACACGTAAGCACGGCGACGGCCGCGGTGAATCCGAGGACGCGCCAGTCCAGGTGCAGGTCAACGAACACGCGGTTTCCCTGCGTCGAGAGATAAGCAACCAGGAAACGGCTCAAGCCCTGCGCGAGCGCTGCGCCGAGGGCGGCGCCCACGGCGGCGAGGAGCAAACTCTCGGAGAACAACTGGCGAATAAGGCGTCCACGCGACGCGCCCAAAGAGAGCCGGATGCCGATCTCGCGCTCCCGGGCACTGGCGCGCGCCAGCATCAAGTTGGCCAGGTTCGCGCAGGCGATGAGCAGAACCAATCCGGCGATAGAGAGAAGCAACCAAAGAGGGCTCTCGTAAGTTTTGCGCAAGTTCGAAAACCCAGTATCGGCGGGAAAGGCTCCAAATTTGTTTTCGAAATAGTGCTTGGACGCCTCCGCGTCGTAAACAGGCGGGAGTGTTGCTTCCAGCATCGCGGGCGAGGCGGCGGTTAATTGCGCCGTTGCCTGGGCCAGCGTCCATCCCGGTTTGAGGCGGCCTACAGCCGCCAGCCACCAGGCGTGCCGTACGTCGAGCATGGCATCTTCACCATGGATCATCGGCTCGGAACAAATGGGGATGGCCACGTCGAAGGAGCGGCCCACTTCCACGCCGTAAAAGCCGGCCGGAGTGACGCCAACGATTTCGAAGGGATGGCTTTCGAGCGTGAGTTTTCTGTCGAGGACATCGGGGGCGCCGCCGAATTCGCGCTGCCAGAACGCGTAGCTGATTACGGCGTTCGGCGAACCGCAGCCCCGCTGATCGTCGGCGGGAGCCAGCACGCGGCCCATCAGGGGCGTGACTTCCAGGGTCTTGAAGAAGTCCCCACTCACCAAAATGGCTGCGGCGTTCCGGGCTTCGCCGCCGGTGGCGAGGTTGAGGCCTTCTCTACCCCACGCGAAAATGCTGGAGAATGCCTGCTGGCGGGCGCGAATCTGCTCCCAGAGAGGATTGCTCAGTTGAGAATAGGGCCCGTGGAAGCGTCCCGAACCCCACTTCCCCTCAATCAGATGGACGGCAACCAATTCCTGCGGATTCTTGACGGGAAGAGTGCGGATGCGCACCGCGTCAATCAGCTGAAAGATTGCAGTATTGGCGCCAATCCCCAGTGCCAACGACAATATGGCGACCAGCGCGAATCCAGGGTTCAGGAGCAACAGGCGAACACCGTACTTTACATCCTGCCAAATCGTATGCACGCGCACACCTCCTCTTGCTCTGTGGCGTTAGACGTCGCCCGAGGCGATTTGGTCAGGGCATGTGTTGATTCTAAGGGTTTTTAAGTTGACTAGCGGTCGTTGAGGTCTGATTCAAGGGAAAGAGCTTCCGACACATGACGCGGCGCGGGTGCGTACGAGGAGTAGGGGCTACTGCGAAAACTTGAAAATGGCCTCCATGAGTTCGTCGTACACCTTCGGGTCGGAGCGGCGAATGGCATCGGTTGCGCAATTCTCAAGATAGTTCCGAAGAACGATCCGCGAGACTTGCCGCAAGGCGTTCTGAGCGGCGGCAAGCTGCGTCAGCACTTCCATGCAAGGCCTCTGCGAGCCAATCATCTCTTGGACGCCCCTAAGCTGTCCCTCCGCGGCCTTGAGCCTGCGGAGGCAATTGTCTTTCCTCTCGTCAGTAAAGAGCGGCAACACTTCTGCTTTTGATTTCACACCCTTCTCCTCGCACAACGCTGAGGGACGAATGTCAGTCCATTCTGGTTGGAGACTCGCCCCTACTTTGCCGAAAGGGATTTGCAGCAGCACTGATCAATCGTTTTCTTGGCCAGCGTACAATAGAGCTTGCCTTCGCGCTGCTCACAGCAACATGTGACGATCTTTTTGTTGGTCAGCGTGCATAGCAGCGTTTCCTTTTGGGTTTTGGGGAACGCTGCCAGCCCGAGCGCCGACAGAAGCAACGTGCCCAGCGCTATGGAAAGACTTCTCCGCATGGATCCTCCTATGACCCCCACCGGGTGGGGGTGTAAGCATTCTCCCCCCAAGGCTGCGTCCGTGTCAAGAAGCGCGCCAAGAATTATGATTTGCCTGGCTGGCGCGCAAGTGAGCGAGGATGGGTCTTGGTAGGACGGCAAGGACTATTGGATCTGGCGCAAGACCTCGGGGGAGACATTGCCGCCGCAGATGATGACCGCAACGGTCTTGCCGCTATAGCGAGGCGCGTCCTTCAAGAAGGAGGCCAGTGCGACCGCCGCGGCGCCCTCGATCACCCACCCCCTTAAAGCTCGTATCCGGCGCATGGCCGACAAGATTTCTTCTTCGGAGACGAGCGTCATCCGATCGATCACACTTCTGGCGATGTCCAGGGTGAGGGATTCGGGCTCGAGTCCTCCCGCAGTACTTTCGGAAAGCGTGGGCTGCTCGGGGAAATCGAGAATACGCCCGGCTTTGATGGATTCGTAGAGCACGCGGGAATTCTCCGGCCAGCAGCCGACGATTTCGGTGTCGCGTGAAACCGATTTCAAATAGGAGCCGATTCCGCTGATGAGTCCGCCGCCGCCGACGGCAACAAAGACCGCGTCGATCTGCGGGGCCTGATGGTGCATTTCGAGGGCGATGGTCCCTTGCCCGGCAATCACCTGCCGATCGTTGTAGGGAGAGATGAAAACCTTTCCGGATTTGCTGGCTGCTTCTCGCGCCGCCAGTTCTGCATCGAGGGGTTCCTTGCCCAGCACCCGCACTCGTGCGCTATATTCTTCAATGCGTTTGACCTTCGAGCGCGAGACTTTCGACGAGACATACACTTCGGCAGGAACGCCGACAGCCTTGGCCGCAGCCGCAACACCCAGTCCGTGGTTGCCGTTGGAGGCTGCGATCACGCCATCCTGCGCCTGCTTTGGACTGAGCGAGAGGATCTTATTGGTGGCGCCGCGAAGTTTGAAGGATCCGGTGCGCTGCAGATTCTCGAGCTTGAACAGGACGCGCACTGGCAGACCCGGGGCTAAATCGGGGATCAGTTCGAGCGGCGTCTCCACAACCGAGGAACGAATCCTCTCGTGCGCGTCCAGGACGAGTTGCGCCATGCTTGCCATTTCATGAGCTGAATTCATCGAGCGCCGCTGCGATTCGCGAAGGAGCAGGCGGCCTTGATCTTATCATTCGAAGTGGCAAAGAAAATTACCGCGAGCTTCGCTGTCCGATTATGGGACGGCCAATCCCACAACCGGCCATTTCGGTGTAAGATGCTGCAAGCAATATCATGTAACCTACTGTCCCAAAAGGCCTTACTAGTAATCGAGGGAGGCCTGCCAGTTGCGTTATATATATGGTTGAATCGAGGGTAGTCTTATGGATATTCAACGACCCGCGAGCGTAAAAGCGCAAAAGACTCGCCGCATGATCATTACGGTCGTGGTTGTCGTGCTGATGCTGGGCGGGGTTACCTACGGGCTGACGCGCTTGCGCCCGGCCGCCCCAACTGTGGACGACGCGACGGTCTGGAAGGACACCGTCCGCCGCGGACCCATGATACTGGATGTCCGCGGCCTGGGGACGCTGGTCCCGGAAGATATCCGCTGGATCCCCGCGCAGTCGCAAGCACGGGTGGACCGCATCGTTTTGCGGTCGGGCGACACGGTGAAGCCCACCTCGGTCGTTCTGGAACTGAGCGATCCGCAACTGCAGCGCGATGCTCTCGACGCCGAGTACCAATTGAAAGCGGCGGAGGCGGATTACGCGAACTTGAAAGTTCAAGTGAACAGCGAGCTGGCCAGCCAGAAAGCGAACGAGGCCTCGGTCCGCAGCGATTTTGAGCAAGCCAAGCTGCAAGCTCAAGTGGACGACCAGCTTTTCAAGCAAGGGCTGACGGCCGAGGTGACCACGAAACTTTCGAAAGTAAGAGCGGAGCAGCTCGCCATTCGCATCAAGCTCGAAGAAGAACGCACGCGGATTGCCAGTGACTCGGCGCAGGCGCGCCTGGACGCGCAGCGCGCGCGCGTGGACCAGCAAAAGGCCCTGTACAATCTTCGCAAGAGCCAGCTTGACGCGCTGCACGTTCGCGCAGGCATCAACGGCGTATTGCAGGCCGTGGCCGTGGAGGTGGGCCAGCAAGTGACGCCGGGCACAAACCTGGCGCGAGTTTCCGACCCGAAATTGTTGAAGGCGCAAATCCAAATTGCGGAAACCCAGGCGAAAGACGTGGTCCCCGGGCAAAAGGCGTCCATCGATACGAGGAACGGTATTGTGGAGGGTCACGTGACGCGCATCGCCGCGGCCCCGGTGAACGGGACGGTTGCCGTGGACGTCAGCCTGGACGGGCCCCTGCCACCCGGCGCGCGGCCGGACTTGAGCGTGGACGGCACCATCACCATCGAAAACCTGAGAGACGTGATGTTTGTGGGACGTCCCGTTCACGGGCAGGCCGACAGCACCATTGGAATCTTCAAATTGACCCCTGACGGGGGCGAAGCGACGCGCGTCAATGTAAAGCTGGGCCGCGTTTCGGTAAACGCCGTCGAAGTCGTATCGGGGTTGCAGGTCGGCGACAAGGTGATTCTCTCCGACATGTCTCAATGGGACAGCGTTGACCGCGTCCGGCTGAAGTAAGAGCCATGGAGAAAAGCGGAGCGCGCGCATGAGTACGGTTGCCCAACATCCGGCCCCGACAAGCGGTGAAAAGACGGCTCCGCGCACTCTGATTGCCGACGATCAGGCGGACATTGTGCAGGCCCTCGCCCTCCTGCTCAAGGCTCACGGTCATCAGACCGAGGCTGCAAATTCCCCCGCGGCTGTTCTGGAAGCTCTGCGCGAGCGTTCCTTCGACCTGCTCTTGATGGATTTGAACTACGCCCGCGACACGACTTCCGGAGACGAAGGCCTGGATTTGCTCGAGCAGATCCAGGCGATGGACTACACGCTGCCGATCGTGGTCATGACGGCGTGGGGAAGCACAGACCTTGCCGTCAAGGCCATGCAGCGCGGCGCCTGCGATTACATCGAGAAGCCCTGGGAAAATGCGCGGCTGCTCGCCAAGCTCCAGCGCCCGCTGGAAAAGCGGCGGTCGTGGCGGACCAACGAGCCGGCCATGACCCGCGAGATGAACCTGGCGCGCGAGATTCAAAGCGAACTGGTCCTGCGCGGCCTGCCGCAACTCGACGGCTATGAGTTCTCCGCCGAGTGGCAACCCCTGGGCGCCGTAAGCGGAGACGCCTTCGACGTTCTCCCGTTTGGCGGCGCAAGCGTGGCATTCTGCATCGCGGATGCCGTGGGAAAGGGCGTGCCCGCGGCTCTGCTGGTGTCGCACGTGCAAGCCACGGTGCGCGCGCTGGCCTCGGCCGACCATCCTCCGCAGGAACTCACCGGCAAAGTGAATGCCGCGGTCTGCGACCGCGTGGTGCATGGCCGGTTCGTCAGTTTTTTCTACGCTCATCTTGCCGCGCGCGAACGCCTGCTCACCTATACCTGCGCAGGGCATCCGGCGCCGACGCTGATCCGGGGTGACGGCTCCTGGATGCGGCTTGCGGAAGGCGGGCCGGTGCTGGGTGAATTCGACGGCCGGCGTTTCGAGCAAGGAAGCGTCCAATTGAAAAGCGGAGACCGCCTGGTGCTGTGCACGGACGGTTTGCTCGAGGCAGAGAATTCGAGCGGGGAAACGTTTGGTGACCGGGAATTCCTGGCGACGCTCTTGCAGAATCGTGCCTGCCGCGCCGAGGCGCTGCGGAACATTCTGATGGACGGGCTGCGTACACATTGTGGCGGCCGTGTGAATGACGATGTGACGCTGCTGACGTTGGCTGTCGAGTAAGAGGTACCGACGGTCATGGCGGGCCATGCACGTAGATCCGATGGTGGCGCTGCGCTATGAGTAGGGGATGAGATGGAAACATTTCTTAAAGACATTCGCTACGCCGTTCGCATGTTTGGCAAGAGCCCGGGATTTACGGCGGTCGCCGTGCTTACCTTGGCGCTGGGCATTGGAGCGAATACCGCGATTTTTGGTGTTGTGAAGCAGGTGCTGCTCCAGCCGCTGGGAATGCGCAAGCCCGAGCGGTTGGTAATGCTGTGGGCGCGCAACCTCCTGCGTAACAACCCGAAGGACCTGGTGACGCCGGGCAAGTACGAAGACTGGCACCGCGAGAACCATGTTTTCTCGGAGATGGCCGCGGCCACCGACAGGGCTTACACCCTGACCGGATCGGGCGAGCCCGAGTTACTGGTTTCGTGGAACATCTCTGCCAATTTCATGCAGGTGCTCGGCGTGGAGCCTGCGCTGGGACGCATGTTCACGCGCGAGGAAGAACAGGAAGGCCACAATCATGTGGTTGTCCTCACCAACAAACTGTGGGTGCGCAGGTTCGGTGCGGATCGCAACGTCCTGGGCAAGACCATCACGCTGAGTGACACGCCTTACACCGTGATTGGCGTGATGCCGCGCGGCTTCAATTTTCCTGCCGAGGGAAACGATCTGTGGGCGCCGCTTGTCATGCCCCCCGATGCGGCGGCAAACCGCACCTCGGTTTTCCTTCGCGTGGTGGCACGGCTGAGGGACGGCATTACGATGAAGCAAGCCGAGACCGACATCGAGCAACTTTCTGAGCGGCTTGGCCAGCAGTATCCCGATAGCGACAAAGGCTGGAGTGTGGGCTTCCAGCCTGTGCCTGATTTGTTCGTGGGCGGGATTCGCGCGCCTTTGCTGGCGCTGGCCGGTGCGGTGGGATTTGTGCTGCTGATTGTGTGCGCCAACGTGGCCAATCTGCTGCTGGCGCGGGCCGCGGCGCGGCGCAAAGAGATGGCGATTCGGGTGGCGCTGGGCGCAACGCGCGGGCGCCTCGTCCGCCAATTGCTCACGGAGAGCATGATGATGTCGCTGGCGGGATGCGCGATCGGATGGATGCTGGCCGCTTGGGCAAGCAGCTTGCTGGTGCGCCTGTTTCCCAACAACATCGCCAACCTGAACATCCCGCGAGTGGAGCAGATTCCGATTGATTCCGCGGTGGCGGGCTTCGCACTGCTGCTTGTGGTTGTGACGGGAATCGTTTTCGGTGGAGTGCCTGCGTTCCAAGTCTCCCGCGTTTCGCCCGAAACCGACCTGAAAGAAGGCAACGGCCGCGCCGCCGGCTCCAGCGGCAGCCAGCGCATGCGCTCGGCACTGGTGGTGGCGCAGGTTTCGCTCGCCCTGGTCCTGCTGATTTGCGCCGGCCTGATGGTCAAGAGCTTTGTGCGGTTACAGAACACGACCTTGGGCTTCAATCCCAACCACGTCCTGACCATGCAGGTGTTTCTGCCGCGCAACCGGTACAAGACCGATCCGGAGCGCAGCCGCTTCGTACACGACGTTCTGGCCGAGATCCACAAGCTGCCGGGCGTGGAATCTGCCGCCGCGGTGAATTTCTTGCCGCTCAGCGGATTCTGGGGGACGGTTTCATTTACCACCCCCGGGGCAGCGCCTGCGCCCGTGCCGCAATGGCCCACCGCCGACTATCGCATCGCCAGCGACGACTACTTCCGCACCATGCAGATTCCCATCCTGCGCGGGCGCAGTTTTACCAGCGCCGATACCGCGCAGAACCCGCCGATGTGCATCATCAATGCCACTCTGGCCCAACGCTACTTCGCCAATCAGGACGCGGTGGGCAAGCTCCTTACACCCGATCCGGGCGAATTCGGTAAGACACCCTGGCTGATCGTCGGAGTGATAGGCGACGTGAAACATTTCGGTGCGGCTGAGGCAGCGCATTCCGAGGTCTATCGCCCGTTTACCCAAGACGGGTTTCCACTTATTGCCTTCACGGCGCGTACGGGCCAGCAGCCAATGGCTCTGGCAAACTCAATGCGGCAGGCGATCTGGACGGTGGACAAGGACCAGGCAATTTTTCGGGCGCTCTCGATGGAAGAAGCGGCCTGGGAGAGTTCTGCGCTGCGGCGCATTAGCATGATCATCTTTGCGTTTTTCGCGGCCACGGCGCTGGCCCTTTCCGCGCTTGGAATTTTCGGTGTGGTGGCCTACCTGGTGGCGCAGCGCACGCGTGAGATCGGCATACGCATGGCGTTGGGCGCGCAGCGCGGGGCTATCGTGCGCATGGTAGTAGGCCAGAGCTTTCGGGTCTCCGCGGCGGGCCTGGCGCTAGGGACGGCCGCAGCGCTGGCCGCTACGCGGTTCCTCGGCAGCCTGCTTTTCCAGGTGCGCGCGCTGGATCCGATGACTTTTGTGGCGGTTCCCGCCGTGTTGTGCGCAGTGGCGCTGGTGGCGGCATGGGCGCCCGCCCGGCGTGCGGCGCGCGTGGACCCCATCGTGGCAACTTGATCCGGCTGGAAGGCGTGACGAAAGTTTTCTACACCGATGAGGTGGAAACCCACGCTCTGGCGGGAATCCATCTGGAAGTCGGCAAAGGGGAGTACATTTCCATCGCGGGACCTTCGGGCTGCGGCAAATCCACACTGCTTTCGATACTGGGACTTCTCGATTCGCCCAGCGACGGCAACTACTGGCTGAACGGCAAGCCGGTGGCGAATCTCTCTCTGAGCGAGCGCACCCGCATCCGCAACCGGGAGATCGGGTTTATCTTCCAGGCGTTTAACCTGATCGGCGACCTGACCGTCTACGAGAACGTGGAACTTCCGCTCACCTACCGCGGAACGGGCTCGGCCGAGCGCAAACAAAAAGTACAGGCCGCCCTCGAACGCGTGGGTATGGCGCACCGCATGAAGCATTACCCCTCACAGCTTTCCGGAGGCCAGCAGCAGCGTGTGGCTGTGGCGCGCGCGCTGGTGGGCGATCCGCTGATCCTGATGGCCGACGAGCCCACTGGAAACCTCGACTCGAAGAACGGCGAATCGGTGATGGAGTTGTTGCGCGAGCTGCACCGCAGCGGGGCGACCATCTGCATGGTGACGCACGACCAGCGTTACGCCAACTTTGCCGAGCGCACCATTCATATGTTTGACGGGCGCGTAGTGGACGAGAGCAAAGAAACCCACGCCAGCGCTTGATTCGAGGGGGGAACGCCATGGGAACGGTGGTCGCCGGCGAAGCTATAAAGGAGCGAACTGGGGGAACCGTGGAACCATTAATTCAACTGCGCGGTCTGGAAAAGGCTTATGACCAGGGAGGAAGCAAGTTCTTCGTGTTGCGGCGCATCAACCTGGACATTTTGGCGGGCGAGTTTGTGACCATTATGGGGCCCTCGGGCGCGGGAAAATCCACGCTTCTGAGCATCATCGGGATGCTCGACGGCGCATGGAGCGGAGAGTATTACTTCCTCGACCAGCCCGTGCACAAGCTCAACGTCAAGCAGCGCAACGAGCTGCACAAGCGCAACATCGGATTCGTCTTTCAAAGCTACCACTTGATTGACAATCTCACGGTGTTCGAGAACCTCGATATCCCGCTCTCCTATAAGAACGTGCCGCACAAAGAGCGTACCAGCCTGGTGTGCGATTCGCTCGACCGCTTCCAGATCGTCGGCAAGAAAGACCTTTTCCCGAGCCAGCTTTCCGGCGGACAGCAGCAGCTTGTCGCCGTGGCGCGTGCCGTGATCCTGAACCCGAAGCTCATTCTTGCTGACGAGCCGACCGGCAACCTCCATTCGGCGCAAGGAGAAGAAATCATGCAGTTGTTCAAGCGGCTCAACGAAGCGGGAACAACGATTATTCAAGTGACCCATTCGGAGCGAAACGCCGCGTTTGGCCACCGCATTATTCAGTTGAAGGACGGCTGGATCGTGAGCGGAGATTCGAGCGCCGCAGCAGCACGATAATCCAAAGCATTCGCGGATAGGATAAAGAACGGTTCCCATGAAAAATCAGAACTCGAATCATTTCCGGGTGCTCCTGGCGGATGATCAGCCGGACATCCGCGAAGCGCTGCGTCTGCTGCTGAAGCGGGAAGGCTACGAAACACAGGCAGTCGGTTCGCCTGTAGAAATCCTCGCCGCGCTGGAAACGCGCGAGTTTGACGCGGTGCTGATAGACCTGAACTACACGCGCGACACCACTTCCGGGCAGGAGGGCCTTGATCTGCTCGGGCGGATTCAGCTGATGGATGCCACTCTGCCGGTTGTAGTGATGACCGCCTGGGGCAGCGTGGAACTGGCGGTCGAGGCCATGCGGCGCGGCGCAAAGGATTTCATCCAGAAGCCCTGGGAAAATGCGCGCCTGCTTTCCATCCTTCGCACGCAGATCGAGTTGCGCAACGCCCTGCGCCACGCCTCGCGGCTCGAAGCCGAGAATCGCTTGCTCCGCGCCGAATCCCGGCCCACGCTCATCGCCGAATCTGCGGCCATGCAACCGGTCCTCGAACTCATCGCGCAGATTGGGCCGTCCGACGCCAACGTGCTGATTACCGGGGAGCACGGCACCGGCAAAGAGGTGGTGGCTCAGACGCTGCACGCGCTTTCCCTGCGGGGCGGAAAGCCCATGGTTACGGTCAACGCGGGCGGCTTGTCCGAAGGCGTGTTTGAAAGCGAGTTGTTCGGCCACGTGAAGGGCGCGTTCACCGATGCGCGCGCCGACCGCGTCGGCCGCTTCGAACTGGCGGACACCAGCACGCTCTTCCTGGATGAAATCGCCAATGTGCCGCTCAATCTGCAGGCAAAACTTTTGCGCGTTCTGGAAACGGGAGAGATGGAGCGCGTCGGGTCGTCGAAGACGCGGCGCGTGGATGTTCGCGTGCTCGCGGCGACCAACGCCGACGTCAATACCGAAATTGCGGCGGGACGCTTCCGCCAGGATCTGCTGTTCCGTTTGAATACGATAGAGATCCATCTGCCACCGTTGCACGACCGTCGTGAAGATATCCCCCTGCTGGCGAACCATTTCCTGCGGAATTATTCCCAGCGCTACCGAAAGAGCGTGACCGGCTTCGATCCCACCGCCGCGCAGGCGCTGCAAGAACATCCGTGGCCCGGCAACGTGCGCGAACTGGACCACGCCGTGGAGCGCGGCGTTTTGCTCGCGCAAGGTCCGCAGGTTCGCGCCTCTGACCTGGGACTTCGCGCGGCGGCATCCGGCAGTTCGCCGCGGCTCGAAGAAATGAGCCTGGAAGAAGTGGAGCGCTATCTGGTGCAGCGAACGCTCTCCCGGTACGATGGCAATGTGAGCCTAGCCGCTAAGGCGCTGGGACTCAGCCGCAGCGGCCTGTATCGCCGGCTGCAAAAACACGAACGCCAATGAGGATGAAGGACCTCACGCACGAGCGCCGCATCCAGCTTCTGTCGGTGGCTGCGGGACTTCCGGGGTCGCTGGTCGCCCTGATTTTGCTGTGGACCGGCCCTTACTCCTCTCGCACGGCGTGGACTCTTACGGTTCTCATCGTGTGCTTCTGGATCGGCTTTGCGGCGTCTCTGCGAAGCCGTGTGGTCTTTTCGCTGCATACTCTTTCCAATTTGCTCGCCGCCATGCGCGAGGAGGATTTTTCGATGCGCGCCCGCGGGGCGCGCTTCAACGACGCGCTCGGCGAGGTGATGCGCGAGGTCAACGCCCTGAGCGAGACCCTCCGCGCGCAGCGGCTGGGAGCGCTCGAAGCGACGGCGCTGCTGCGCGCCGTCATGGAAGAGATCGACGTGGCCGTGTTCACGTTTGACGACGCGCAGAAACTGAAGCTGGTCAACCGCGCCGGCGAACGCCTTCTGGGACGCCCCGCGGAGCGTTTGCTCGACTTGACCGCGGAAGAACTTGCCCTGGCGCGCTGCCTCGAAGGCGCGCCGGCGCGGACCATGGAGGTTGGTTTCCCCGGCGGTTCCGGACGGTGGGCCATGCGGCGAGGTACGTTTCGGCAGGGTGGCCGGCCGCACCAGTTCATCGTTCTCACCGATCTGAGCCGCGCGCTCCGCGAAGAAGAGCGGCTGGCGTGGCAGCGCCTGATCCGCGTCATGGGTCATGAGTTGAATAATTCTCTGGCGCCGATCCAGTCGGTGGCCGAAAGCCTGGAAAGCCAGCTCCGGGCGGCAGTTTCGAACGGCGGAGAACAGCCGGAAGCCTCTCCGGATTTGATCGGCGACATCCGCCACGGACTGAGCATCATCCGCTCCCGGACCGAAGCGCTGAGCCGCTTTATGGCCGCGTATGCGCAGTTGGCTCGTCTGCCGAAGCCGACTCTCGCGCCGCTCGACCTGGCCCCCATTATTCACCGCGTCGCCAGCCTCGAAACGCGGCTGAAGATTGCCGTGGCGGACGGCCCGCTGCTCACGATTCCTGCCGACAGCGACCAAATCGAACAGCTGCTCATCAATCTGGTCCGCAATGCCGCCGATGCTTCGCTGGAAACCGGCGGAGCCGTGCAGCTCGGCTGGAAGAAGAACTCCCGCTACCTGGAAGTCTGGGTGAATGACGAAGGCCCCGGACTGCCGAACACTGCCAACCTTTTTGTGCCCTTCTTCACCACCAAGTCCGGCGGCTCCGGCATCGGCCTTGTGCTGAGCCGCCAGATCGCCGAGGCTCACGGCGGCAGCCTGACCCTGGAAAACCGCAAGGACACCCGAGGATGCCAGGCGCGCCTTCGTCTGCCGCTGTAAAATGGCGCGGAACGCACAGCGCGCGAAAAGCGCCGGGCCTTCCGCGAGTGGACGTACTGGGGACGCGCCGTCCCGGGATTTGGCGATTCGCGCGCGCAGCTCTTCATCATTGGCCTGGCGCCCGCAGCTCACGGAGCCAACCGCACCGGGCGCATGTTTACCGGCGACCGTTCCGGAGATTTTCTCTACCGCCTGCTGCACCGCGCCGGATTTGCCAGCCAGCCGACTTCCGTCAGCCGCGATGACGGCTTGACGCTTCACAACGCCTACCTTGGCGCTACCTGCCGCTGCGCCCCGCCGGACAATAAGCCCCTGCCTGAAGAGATGGTGCGTTGCCGTCCGTACCTTGAGCGCGAGCTCGAGCTGCTCCAACCACGCGCGATACTGGCTCTTGGAAAGATTGCCTGGGACGGTTATCTCGACATTTTGAAGGCTCGCGGCAGGATTACATTCCGGTCGGCATACCCTTTCTCTCACGGCGCTATTGCCAAACTCCCCGCGGGCCTTCCGCACCTCTTCGCGTCCTACCATCCCAGCCAGCAGAACACGCAGACGGGACGGCTCACCGAAGCGATGTTCCTGGGCGTCCTGCAAAAGATTAAAAGGTTTCTCAAGCATTATAAGAAACTCCAAAGACAAACGTAACGTTAACCATTCGGCAGCGCAAAAGTGTAAGGCGTTCAGAACTGGAGTCTCTATTATCGGCGATGTGTCGGCGGGTCATGGCGGGCGCTCTTGAGGTTGGAGGGCAGACGTTGGAGGTTAGACTGAGGCACTGTGGACTTGCTACCCCCTCCCCCTGGTACCGTTTTTTAGAAGTATGTGATTCTAAAGGGTTTTAAGTCCTTTGTTTTGGAAATATGTGAGCCATAAGGGTTTACAGACGCGTTTTTGCGGATATATGTGAGCCTAAAGGAGTTAGCGGAAGAAGTGGCTCGTGACTGGTGATTAGCGACTCGTGACAGGCAGAATGTGGCAGGGGCCGGGCTCGTGCCAAGTGGAGGAAGCGTGTTCGACGGAGCGGTCATCGTCATTCTACAGCGCGGATTTTACCATACTAGTACTTAAAAGTCAAGGAATTTCTGTAAACCTTCAGGAATGAGGAGGTTGGGAACACGCGGGCAGCGAAGGTGTCAGAGTGAAACTGAGCATGGCGGACCCCTGCCGCTGGTCTTCCGCAAAAAGCGACCTATTTTGATGGCACTTCATTCTCCTCGACTGTTCCAAAGCCCCGGCTACCTCCTCGTTCGTGGGCTCGAACAACTAATCCTGCAAAAGCATCTTTGTATTCCGGGTACGTTTTAGCGAAGACTGAAATCAGTTCGTGATTCTTGTTATCGGCATCTGTGTTCTTCGCCCATGGATCGATTTCATGGTCGATCTGCAAATAGATTTTTCCCCCGACTCCAATCGGGCCTACGTTTAGAACCTTGAAAGAAGATCGTCCAAATTCCCAAGTAAACGGGGGCTGCCCTTGAAGGTGATGAGGAACTTGCAAATCCCCCATGCCCTTCTGAATCTCCGGCTGGATTCCAAGCTGAAAATTGGGACCTCGCGCAGCCAACTGCAAGGCCGCGGTGTACAGAATGTATGCGTTCCAGTTGTGATGCTTCTGTTTCTCGGCGTCAGCAATCTTTTGTAAATCCTGAGCGGATTTGCCTACCATAGTGGCCGTCGCAACCTGAATATGCTGTATGCGCCATTTTCCTTGCTCCTGAGCGAGCCAGGTCACAAACACCCATGTATTGTTAACCGTTTGGCCTTCCACAATAACGTAGGCTTGCGCGGGACCAGGATTGACAATGATGGCTACCCAACCCTCTGGGCTAGACAAGTTTCCACATACAACACTCTCTGCCTGACTGCCTCCCGTCACCTCCGCAAGATAAGTGTGGGTGACGTGCAAATCCTTGAAAGGCCCCATCTGTTGAACGCCTTGCTGAAACATGGCCACAAACTTTTCAGAGCTAATACTAGCCTTCACCTGAGCAGTGTACGCCGCGTAAGCGACCATTGGATTGGGACCCAGAGCATTCTGGACAAATTCCAGTGCAGCTTGATCGATAGCTTCACGCTCCTTCGGGGAGATTGTATTGTCCATGCCGCAGGTCGACGTAAATGGATGCAAGGTTTGAAGGATTGAACTACATCCAGTTGTCGGCACAGGCGCGATTGCAGTCAGCGAGATAGAAAGAACGAATATGATTTTCTTCCTAGGAATCTCCATGCGATTACCCCCCGCAATGAATCTGAAATTGATATTAGCCGAAGGCAGGGTCAAAATCATTCGTTTCCGGCCGGGACTAAGTGCGGCGTGACGTGCGTCGTAAAAGACTTTGTGGGGTAAAATCCGCATATTGTCATGAACCGATTTTCCACTGAGCGCGACGCCAAGGAGTGTCTGGTTTCGAAGATTGTGGAAGAGGCGCAGCGCGAAGGCGTTGCGCTGTCTGAAGTCGAACGCAAAATGCTTTACTTTTCCGAAACCGGATGGACGCTTCCGGACATCATGGAGGTCAACGATGAGTTCGACCGCGAATACGATCAGAACGCCTATGAAAGCAAAATCAACAAGCTGAGCAACGAGATTGTGAAACGGATTCGCAAAGAGCAACCGGAAGAATACGAAGCCTGGAAGGAGGCTGTGCGGCGCCTCAGCAGGGGCGATCATTACCTGCTGGTGATGGTTGGGCAAGCAGGGGGGCGTCCGCCGATGGATCCTTGGAAGGCGTATGGGATTGGATTTGCCATCGCAGTGGCCTTTTTTGGAGTGGTCGTCATTTCGGTTGCTTACAACATTGATTTAGGGAAGTACCTTCCCTCGCGTGACTTTCTTAGGTTCGCCTTCTGGGCCGCTTTGGTTTTTGCGGCAGTCAGCTACGTACTTCTGCGACTAGTCTTTGGCGGGCAAAGAATCGGTGACATAACCAATCGATTGTTGGAATGGATGTTTGGAAGGTCAAAGTGGGGCGACTGATGGAACTGGCTGCGCGCCCCGCGGCACACAGGCTAAAGCCTATGCTACGGGGCTGGGCAGGGGCGAAAATCGAGACGGAGAGCGAGGGTTGCGTTCCTTATGTCGCGAAGGATCTCGTCATCCTCAGGCGCAGCGCCGGGGGGCAAAACGGACTTATGTTCTTTGTAGAAGTTATTTAGGATTGGGGGATTGAAGATTTCACCCGGGCGGATCAGCGACCTCAAGAGGCTCTCCAGGCCCGGGTCGAGGCCGAGTATCTCCATGCTCGCGACGCGGTATTGCTGCTCTTTGGATAGCACAATCGTGAGCGCGACGGTCTGTCGCTCATTATCCACATCGGTTCTGGGCTCAGCCGTGAAATCAACGTACCCTTTGGAGCCATAGAGCCGACTCAGCGCGTCGAGCCCTTCGCGGATTTTTTCGACATTGAAAAGGTCTCCATCCCGCAAGGGGATCTGCTGCCGCAATTCGCCAAGCGGGAACAGGTCAGAGCCGGGGCGCGGGTCCTGGGCAGATTGAAATCGAACTTCTGAGAGCCGGTACTGAGGGCCTTCGTTGACGTGAACGATTACCGAAACATGCCGAGTGGCGGAATCGGCGCTTAGAACCTGCGATTCCGCGGTTGGCAGGACCCTGAAATAACCCTGTTCTTGCCAAGCATTCCTGACCGGCACTTCCGCCAATTCGCCGAGCCAGTCAGAATCTGCTTGAAACTCGTGGCGTTTGATCTCGGCGACGAGCTGCGCAAGGACTTCTTCCGGCAGATGAATCGCGCCATCAAATTTCAAATCGTCAATGATGACTTTCGGATGGTGCGCGCCTTCCCTCATTTCGTCGATTTCATCAGCGAGAGTGGGATATGGCAGGCAACGCTTGAGTCGCTTGGGTAACTGAGCACCCGCGGGCGCGGGACAAAACAACATGAAGATCACGACCTGCAGGACAAACTGTCCGGCTGTCTGGCACATAACAGAGAGTATAAGCCTGGAATTGTCCAAGGCGACTGCACGCAATCATCTGAGGCCGGTGCGCCAAAGCAGGAGTTTCGCGCATCCGACCTGCGGGCGCGGTCAGCATGACAACGGCATGCGCGGTTGAGTACAATCAAAGACCTCCAGGCACGACCCAGGCGACGACCGTTAGGAAAGGACCAGCGATGAGCGCCGCGACACAAGGTACAGCGCCAGTGTCCATCGAGCAGCTTCGAGAAAAAGCCCGGCTGCTTCGCATCCATTCCTTGCAGATGACCACGGCGGCGGGGTCGGGTCACCCGACCTCGTGTCTTTCGGCCGCGGAGCTGATGGCCGGGATATTTTTTCACGCCATGAAGTTTGACCCGGCAAGTCCAAACGCGCTCGAAGGCGACCGCTTCGTTCTCTCGAAAGGACACGCCGCGCCAGTGCTGTACGCAGCGCTGGCCGAGGCGGGCGTGTTCCCGGTCTCGCGCCTGGCGACGCTGCGGCAGTTTTCCAGCGAACTCGAAGGGCATCCGACGCCGTTGATTCCCGGCGTGGATGCGGCCACCGGCTCGCTGGGACAGGGGCTCTCGGTGGGCGCGGGATTGGCGCTGGGAGCGCGCGTGCAGAACTCTGCGGCGCGCGTTTACGTCCTGCTGGGCGACGGCGAATTGGCCGAAGGACAGGTGTGGGAGGCGGCGGCGTTTGCCGCGCACCACAACATCGAAAACCTCACGGCGCTTGCGGACATCAACGCGCTGGGGCAAAGCGAACGCACCATGTACGAGCACCACACGGAAGTCTATCGCGCCAAGTTTGAAGCGCAGGGCTGGCAGGCCGAAGTGATTGACGGGCAGGACATCGCCGCAGTGGTTGCGGCGCTGGACCGCGCCAGGGCGACGCAAGGCCGGCCGCAGGCCATCATCGCGCGCACTCTGAAGGGCGCGGGGATCAGTTTCCTGGCTGACAAAGAACACTGGCACGGCAAGGCCCTCTCGAAAGACGAATTGGCGAAGGCCCTCGCGGAGCTTGGCACGATACCCGCGGTTCCTCCGGATGACGGCAAGTCCTATGCGCGCAAGACGCTCCCGGCGCCGCCGGACTTCCCTGCCCCGGCCGCGCCCGAGTACACGGCGGGGCAGATGGCGGCCACGCGCGAGGCTTTCGGAACCGCCTTGAAAAAGCTTGCGGCCGTGAATCCGAAAATATTTGCGGTGGATGGCGACGTCAAGAACTCAACCTTTTCGGAAGTGATGCAGAAGGCGTATCCCGGCCGACTGTTCCAAGGGTACATCGCGGAGCAGAACATGGTAAGCGCCGGCGTGGGCCTGGCGGCGCAGGGTCTGGTGCCGTTTGTGGCGACGTTCGCCTGCTTTCTCTCGCGCGCCTACGACCAGGTGCGCATGGCCGGCATCAGCCGCAGCAATATAAACCTGTGCGGGTCGCATTGCGGAGTTTCGATTGGAGAGGACGGCCCGTCGCAAATGGCGCTCGAAGACCTGGCCATGTTTCGGGCGATTCCGAGCGCGCACGTATTTTATCCAAGCGACGCCGTTTCCACCGAGCGGCTGGTGGAGGCCGCGGCGCGAATCAACGCCATCTGTTATCTGCGGACGTCGCGGCCGAAATCGCCTGTGCTCTATGGAAAAGATGAGACGTTTCCGGTCCCGGGATTCAAGGTGTTGCGGGAGAGCGCCGCGGATCGCGCTACGGTGATTGCAGCCGGCATCACCCTGCACGAAGCCTTGAAGGCGTACGAGCAGCTTAAGGCCAAGGGCATCGCCATCCGTGTGATTGATCTCTACTGCGTGAAGCCCATTGACGGCGCGGCGCTTGGCCGGCAGGTGCGCGCCACGGCGGGACGCCTGATCACCGTGGAGGATCATTACGCGGAAGGCGGCCTCGGTGAAGCAGTGGTCGCCGCGGTGGTTGCCGCCGGCGTGCCGCTCGCGGCGGTCAGGAATTTGGCGGTCACGCGCGTGCCCCATTCCGGTAAGCCCGACGAACTCGTAGAGGCGTTTGGAATTTCGGCGCGGCACATCGCCGCCGCCGCCGAAGGGCTCAAATAAAAAAGCCCGGCGGACACCGTCCGGGCTTTCTTTCCATTCCAGGTTTTTCGATGCGATTCGCTTCCGGAGGCTCAGGCGCCGGCTTCGGTGCCCGCAAGGATGCGCGCGGGCGGCAAGCGCAGGTCCCACACAATGTGGAACCAGGAAAGCACCTTCAGCGCGTAATAGGTGACATCCACCTCCCACCAGAAAAAACCCTGGCGCACAGAAGCCATGTAGTGGTGATGGTTGTTGTGCCATCCTTCTCCCATGGTCAGCAGCGCAAGAAGCGGATTATTTTTGCTGGTGTCCGTGGTTTCGTACCGCCGCGAGCCGAACAGATGAGAAAGTGAATTGATGGTGAACGAGGCGTGCCAGAGCATCACGGTGCTCACAAAGAATCCCCAAACCAGCATGCCCCAGCCACCCGCCAAAAACAGAATCACAGCGAGGGCGACGGGCGGGACCAGGTGGTATTTGTTCAGCCAGCGCAGTTCCGGATATTTGTAGAAATCCTGGATGAGGTCCGATTTCGTCTGGTTGTAGCGGTCCGACAAAATCCATCCCACATGCGACCACCAGAAGCCGAAGAGCGTGGGCGAGTGCAAGTCCGCTTCCGTGTCGGAGTAGCGGTGATGGTGGCGGTGGTTCGCGGCCCACCACAGCACGCCCTTCTGCGTGGAGGTGGTGGCCATGACGGCGATGATGAACTGAAACGCGCGGCTGGTCTTAAAGGCGCGATGGGAAAAGTAGCGATGGTACCCGGCGGTGACGAAGAACATCCGCACGTAAAACAGCGCCAGGCAGACAATCAGGTACGACCAGCGAAAACCCAAAAAAAACACCGTCATACATGCCAGGTGAACGGCAAAGAAAGGAAACGTGCGGACCAGGGAGATCCGTGCGCCATTGCGGAGGGTAATCGCTGCGGTTGCCATACGGAAGTCTCCTTCGAATGTGCACCCGGAATGCCGACTGCGGTCTCCGCAAGCGTTGAGGTAGGGCAGCCCGCTGCGGCGCCAGGAAAGACATCTTTGACTATAGGCCCGCGGGGCGAGGGCGTCAAGCCAAGACTAAAGGCTTGTTGCCCTAGCGGTGCCTGGCAACGCGCAATTAGTTTGCTGGAGGCGCCTATTCTTGCGTTACGCAAGATGGAGTCTTTCTTGGGGAAATGAGCCGGGGCGGCACACATGTTCCGTTTTGGAATGACTTCTTGTGAAAGGCGTCTTCAGAGCAGCGCAACTTGTTTATTTCCAGTGGTCTTTCCCATCCAGTTTGGAAACGCGCATGCGGGATTGATGTTTGACCCTGGCGCGGGCTCAGGTGTCTTAGGTTGATTCACAGCCAGTGAAACCAAAACCTCATTCGATCCAGCACCGGTTTGTTCTCCTGGAGGGAACCGCTTTCGCTTTGGCAACATGGTTCCTGGCGGGCGCACTTTACTTTGGACAGCGCATTCGCAGGGATCTGGTGGATCCTTTTACGCGGCTTCGGACGCTGTCCGGGCTGCAAGCCGGAATGGGCGCAGCTCGGGAGAATTTGCTCAATGCCACGCTGCAAGGCGGCCCCTCTGGACGGGAGCGATTGGAAAAAGCGGCAGGGATTCTCTCTGACCTAGGGAGACAATCCTCGCAACTCCCTCTGCAAAGCCAGGAGCGAGAGGCGGTGGAAACCGCCGTTCGTCTGCAGCAGGAAATGGCCGAACACGCTCGCGCCTATTTAAGCCGGGCAGACCATCCGGCCGGAGAGGATGCAGACCTTGCCGAGGTCCGGCGTTTGAGTCTTGAAATCACACAAAGATTGCACGCTGTTGCGTTGAACAATCAACGGGATTGGAAAGCCGACGACGCGCAACTGCGAAAAGACACGTTGCGGCTTTATGTCGTGCTCGGGGGATTTGGGCTGATATCGGTCTTCGCTCTGGTTGTCTTCCGCCGCGTCCATCGGCGCGACATCTGGGGACCGCTCGAAGAGTTGCGGCAGATGGTGCTGCAAGTGAGGCGCGGCAATCTCAGTCCCGAAGGGCGAATTCCCAATACCGTGGAGTTCGGCGCGCTCGTGACGGGCTTCCACGAAATGTCCGCGGAGATCCGCAAGAGACGCCAATCCCTCGAAGAGCAGGTGCACGCGCGGACGGCGGAACTCGAAGCGACGCAGCGCGAGCTGATCGAAGCCGCCAAACTCGCCTCGATCGGCGACTTGGTCTCGGGAGTGGCGCACGAGGTGAATAATCCTCTGACGACCATCCTGGGATTTGCGGAACTCGAGCTGGGCCGGCCGGAACTGGACCCGCGCTTGCGCGCCCATCTGCAAACCATCAAGGACGAATCGGTCCGCCTGAAGATGCTGGTTACAAATCTGAGCAATTTCGCGCGCCGCGCGCCGCAGCACCACGAGCGATTTGACCTCCGCCAGGCGCTGGGGCGAATGGTGGACCTTCGGAAATACCAATTGGGCGCGGTGGACATCACCCTGCACTTCTCCGCTCCTCCTGAGTCCATTTGGGTTTGGGGCGACCAAGACCACCTGGTGCAGGTATTTTTCAATCTGGTTCTCAACGCCGAGCACGCCGTGCTGGCCCGCCCCGGCCGCGGAGATATCTGGCTGGAGTGCAGCGTGAAAGGCGACCGCGCCTGGGCCGCAGTTTTGGACAACGGCGTGGGGATCCCGGCCAACATGCTGGAGCGCATCTTCGAGCCGTTTGTCACCACGCGCCTTGCCGGGCAAGGCTCGGGGCTGGGCCTGAGCATCTCCCGGAACATCATCCTTCAGCACAAGGGCACGATGACAGTGGAAAGTAGCGAAGGCCAGGGCGCGGCATTTCGCATCTCGCTTCCGCTCGCCAGCCCGCCGGAAGCAGCGCCGCCTTCTTCTTCGGGGCAGGTCAAGGCTTCCCAAGACGCGTCCCTCCCGAAGGG
>WNGL01001389.1_pt1 | contig 37606 bp, 30 predicted proteins | sample 5400591 | NCBI WGS metagenome assembly WNGL01 (sample SAMN13153377, study PRJNA577476) | soil metagenome | isolation source: 80 cm soil or saprolite under Garry oak tree replicate 1 | place: USA:California | collected 2016-06-15
TGGCGCAACTCTTCGCGTGGGCACCGCAGCCGGAACCGGACGAGGACTACGCACAGTTTTTGAACGAGACGGGCTTCCACTACGAACGCGATCTCGATCGTCTCGCTATCGCGTTTCAAAGAGCTGGGCAGGACTCCGCTTTCTTCGCCGTGGCGGACGGAAGATTCGATCGCCAAAAAATCCTGGCACTTGCGCGCAAGTCGGGCATAGTCGAAAAACGAGGCGGCCATGAGATCCTGGCAATCCCTGAGAGCAGCGAGGCAAAAAAGATTTATCTTACTTTTCTGAGCGACGACCGCATGGCCTTAACGGATCGCCCGGATCTCGGCCAGACTCTTGGCGGCAGAAATCGAAGTGACGGTGGCGCGGAATGGCGCTCGCATTTCGAACGGCTTGCAGGATCGCCCGTCTTCGCCGTGATTCGTCAGGATGCCGTGCCAGGGGAGGCACTGACGGAGCGAGCTCCCGGAGGTTTCAGCTCTCCGCAGCTCTCCACGGCCCTGGACCGATTGCAATGGATTACTCTCGCTGGAAAACCCGAGAATGATCACCTGCGCGTCGTCGCTGAAGGAGAATGCGCCTCGGACGATACCGCGCGCCAGCTTGCGGATATGCTGAATGGCGTTCTGGCTCTGGCGGAAGCCGGACTCAATGACCCCAAGACGCGGCAGCAGTTGGAGCCCTCTTTGCGAGAAGCTTATTTAGGGCTATTGAAGAGTGCGGACGTCTCGAAACTCGACCGAGGAGATACGAAGTCGGTGCGGCTGGCGTTTGAAATTACGCCGGCCTTTCTGGAATCGGCTCGCCGCGCTTCCATGGGTCCCACTTCGCCACCGGCCAAACCTGTTCCGGGAAATCCAGCGGCCCGCTCGAAGAAGGGCCGTTCGTAAGAACATGGGAACCAAAAGCACCCAGAAACAAAAAAGCGAGCCAGAGCCCGCAATCACTTCCCACAATTTCTTTGTTCGCTAGTCGCCCGCCGGACTTGACTTCATGTAGCGCCAGGGATTAATCGGCGCGTTATTCATTCGAACTTCGTAATGCACGTGAGGCCCGGTGGATCGTCCGCTGATGCCCGTGTAGCCGACAACCTCACCTCGTTTAATTCGTGAGCCGACGACTGCAGAAAACGCAGAAAGGTGCGCGTACCACGTAGTGATGCCAAACCCATGGTCGATCACTACCAAGCGGCCGTAGCCTGCGTGATTTTCCGCAATGGTAACCACTCCGTCCGCGGTCGCGTGAACCGGCGCGCCGTAATCGGAGGCCACGTCCACTCCCGTGTGAAACGCGCCTTCGCCGCTGAAGGGGTCGAGCCGTTCGCCAAAGCTATCCGTGATGTGGCCCATCACCGGCCAAATCGAGGGCGTGTAGGAAGAGTCGGCAAAGTTCATCGGCGAGAGGAGATGCAATCCGCCGCTGGAGACAGCGATCACTGCGGCGTTGCGCTTCAGGAAAGAGTACTGCTCGATGGAGCGGTCAAACGCGTCCTGGGTATCCACCGGGTTGTCGCTCTGGTCGAACGCCGCCGGGTGGTAGCGCAGCACGCCGTAGGTCATGGCCACTTCGGTCGCGAGGGACTGGAGGGAATCGAGGCGCTGGTTGGTATCGTTGACCGTGGCTTGCAACTGGCGGTATTGCTGAGTCCTGGTCTCCAATTCGTGGCGAACGGCGTTGTAATTTCCAACTTTCCAGAGCATTCGGGAGTAGGAGGCGACGGCGGCGGTTACGCTGATAGCCCCAATCAAGGCCAGAATGGCGACACCGTGTATTAGATAGGCTGGTACTACCACTTTCCGGAGCTTCCCCGGAGTGGACGCAATAAAAAATGTATAGCTCTTACCTCGCATATTCGCCTATGGGCCGTCTGGCCCTTGTACTCGCCATTTGCGGGTGACTCACCCTTGACCCGCACCAAACAGGAATCAAGCCGATCTGAACCGAGGGGGGTGGTTCGCGACCTCGCCCATGCTAGTTCTTGAAAAAGTGTACGTCAACCCTGTTTTTAGTACCAGTCCGGTACAGGCGGTTCTAATGGGTTTCCTGTACGAAGGGACAGGTACCCGACTCTTGGCTAATTCTTTAGGATTACTGCAAAACGTCGATTGGCGCGCCAAAGAAGAGAAAATAGGCTATAACGCTATGCGGTCACAACTCGCCGCAGAAAGAGTAGCCGAGAGTACCACCGTTTTCCCTGCCTATAGCCAATTCTGTCATGACAACGCGCGAGAACGAACTGATTGAGAAAATCGAGAAGGCACTGGGGCGGCGCTGGCATGCCTCGCGCGAAATGCGCCTTGGCATCGGTGACGACGCCGCGCTGCTTCGGCCTCGAGCTGGGCATGAGCTCATCCTGACTTGCGACTGGTTTCTGGAAGGCACACATTTCCTTCGAGACAAGCATCCTGCCGACTCCGTGGGATGGAAATGCCTGGCTCGGGCCTTGAGCGACGTAGCTGCAATGGGTGGTGTCCCCCGCTGTTTCCTTTTGAGCCTGGCGATTCCTGCCTCTCATACGGGACGCTGGCTGAATGAATTCCTAGCAGGCCTGCGTCGTGCCTCGCGGAAATTTCAATGTGTTTTGGCGGGCGGGGACACAACGCGCCGCGACAATATCCTAATCAACGTGACTGTCGTCGGGGAGGTCCGCACCGGTTACGCTATACTTCGGTCTGGCGCGCGGGACGGCGACATCCTTTGTGTCAGCGGACGACTCGGCGAAGCAGCTCTGGGCCTACGTATTCTCAAAGGCAGCAAGCAAACCATAAGCTCTCGCGATCCCCGTCTGCGCAAGCATCTCTACCCGGAACCCCGATTAGCGCTGGGCCGATGGCTGGCCGAGAAGCGACTGGCCACTTCCATGATAGACATTTCTGACGGGCTCTCCACGGACTTGCGGCACCTTTGCCCCGCCCCTCATCTCGGCGCTCTCCTAGACTCTGATGGTTTCCCTGCCGTAGAAGTGCCGGCCCGCCTCCAACCGAGAATCGCCGATCCTCTAGATCTGGCGCTGCATGGCGGGGACGATTATGAACTTCTCTTTACAGTTAGACGTGGGAAGGTGCCTTCTCTACCGGGGAAGTTACGCGGCCTTACGATTTCTCCTATCGGCTATGTTACCTCCGGCCCGAATCTCGTCTGGTACGATCCAAAGGACCCGAAAATCCTCCATCCCAGCGGATGGGACCCATTTCGAAGAGCCAAGTAGCCAGGTGCTTTCCGCAGCTATTCATAACGCAGAGCGACGAGAGGATCGACACGCGATGCGCGGCGCGCGGGGAGCCAGCACGCCACTAAGCCAGTAAGTAGGAGCACGACTGCTACGCTTGTGAGCGTCCACGGGTCGTAAGCCGACACTCCCCAGAGCTGTGTGGCAATGACACGCCCCAGCGCGACGCTTGCGATCAATCCGAGCGCGACGCCAATTCCCACGAGCCGCAGCCCCATGCGAATCACCATTCCCACCACGTCCGCGCCTTCCGCTCCCAGCGCCATGCGAATTCCAATCTCATGCGTTCGCCGCGTTGTGGTGTACGCCAGCACGCTGTAGACGCCAATGGTCACAAGCCCGGCGAACGAAAACTGACTGATGTAACCTTCGAGCGTTCCCGTGAGCGTCAGGGCCACGTTGCGGTCGGTGGCCCAAATTTCCTTCTCCACCGCATTCATCATGGTCATCGGTTCTTTTTCAGTGCGCACCAGGATTCCCCGAAACGCGGAGCCGGTCACGGTGTACGGCACCCAAACCTCCGGCTGGATCGGCTCCTGCAACCCGCGATTCTTTACGTCCGCAACGAGCCCGATGATTTCAAACACCGGCTCCTTCACCGGGTCTTCAAACTGCTCCAGTTGCGCGATGCGCACCTGTTGCCCGATAGGATTATCGTTGCCCAAATACTTTTTCACAAAAGTCTGGTTTACGACGGCCAGCTTGCGCGCTCCATTGACTTCCGCTTCCGTGAACGGCCTACCGCCGACGAACTGAATTTTCAATACGGGAAAATATCCTTCGCTGCACAGTTGAAACATCGCGTTCCATTTTTCGGTGTGGGACTTGCCGGGAATTTCGATGTCGCTCGGAATTCCGCCGTAGGGCGGCAGTGTACTTGTTTCTGTTGCTTCCACTACGCCCGGGAGGACCTTCAGCCTCTGCAAGAGCGGCCGATAGAATCCCGCAACTTGCGCCGCAGTTTTATAGCGGTCCACAGGTAGAGGAAGTCTCGCCACCAGAACATGATCCGGCCGGAGTCCCAGTTTCACGTCGCGCAGGGCCACAAAACTCCGCATCAGCAGCCCCGCCGCGACCAACAACGTCAGCGATAGCCCCACTTCCAACACAACTACGGCGTCGCGAAAGCGCCCATGCCGGAATCCGCCGCTGACGCCCTTGCAGCTGTCGCGCAGCGGTTCGTTCACATCTTTCCGCGCCGCTTTCAATGCCGGAACCAGGCCAAACACGAGGGCCGTCAGCACGGCCACGCCCAGAGTAAACAGCAACACTGGCGTGTTCAGGTGGATCACTGCTTCGGCGGGGATAATATTCTGCGGCATCAACGCAACCAGGGACTTCAATCCTCCCCACGCTAACAGCGTACCCACCGCCGCGCCGCCCATCGCCAGGATCATGCTTTCCACGAGCAGTTGACGAATCAATCGCCAGCGGTTCGCTCCAAGCGCTGAGCGTATCGCGAACTCTTTCTCCCGGGTGGTTGCCCGCGCGAGCAATAAGTTCGCCACGTTTCCGCAACCGATCAGCAACAGAAGCCCCACCGCTGCCAATACGATGATGAGCGTGGTCTTGAATTGGCCCACCACCAGGTTGGTCAGCGACTCCAAGTGCACGGTAAAGTGTTTTGGATAATCCTTGGGATACACTTTCGACAGGCGGTTCGCTACGACTGTAAAGTCTGCCTCGGCTTCCTTCATTGAGACACCAGGCCTCAGGTGCCCGAGCAAGAACCAATACTGTGGAAACGCACCGGCCACTGCGGTCGTGGCCGACGCGCGCTCCGGCTTTTTCGGGATCCACATGTCCGCATCGCCCCAGCCAAACCGCGGCGGCATGATGCCGACCAGTGTCCTCGGAACATCATTTAGTACAAAAGTTTTGTTAACGATGGACGGATCGGCGCCGAAGCTCTTCACCCACGTTTTGTATCGCAGGACAAACACCCGCGGAGCGCCTGGTTCGTAATCCGCGGGCTGCATCACCCGACCAAGCAACGCGGGCATGCCCAGAAACTCAAACGTTCCCGGTGTCACGTAATTCCCGTCGAAACGAAGCGTGCCTTCCCCCGAGCGGTACAGCACATCCGGATTGTCGTTGGCGATCACCCGGTCAAAGACGTGATTCTGCTCGACATAATCCAGGAATTCCGGTCCGCTGAACCCCGCGCGCCCGCCGGGCTCATTCCGTTCCGTATCATGGATTTGCACGGACATAAACCGTTGGGCATCCGGGTACGGAAACGGTTCCATCATGACGTTGTCAATGACGCTGAAGATCGCTGTGGATGCGCCAATCCCCAATGCGAGTGTAATGATTGCTACAATGGCGAAACTTGGAGACTTTGCGAGGTTCCTCAGCGCATAACGAATGTCCTGCCCTAGCGTTTCCATGGCGACCTCTTCTTCTTAAACGGACCTAGTCATCCATTCCACTCGCCACATGGAGTTACGCACCGCGCTGTAATAATGTTCGACGCCACTTTGCTCAAAAAGTTCCCAGGCGGGTCAATCAATTGATCGAAATCCAGCGGTAAGACAAGAAACCGGAAAGCGAATCTTCATCGCTTCCCGGTTTGATGAATCGCTTAGATTATGGTTCGGCTAGAACGAAACGCGGAGTCCCAGCTCGATCCACCGGCTCCCTTGCGTGCGATTGGCAGGAACCAACTCGGTGCTAATTACGCCAAAAGTAGCTGGGGTATTGATGTTCAACGACGGGTCGAAAAAGTTCACATGATTGAACAGATTGAAGAAATCCGCTGAAATCTCCACTTTGTAGCGTTCACGGAAGGAAGTGGTTTTGCCAAGCCGGGAGTCGAGGTTCCAAAGTCCGAGTCCACGCAATGGACGACCGGAGCCGTCGCGCCCGTCAGTGCTGATGTTGGGATACCGGAAGTCACCAGCAGCAGTGTCTGGATTCGTGAACAGGTTGACCGTACCACCGGAACCAAAGTTCGTTCCGGTAACGCCGAAATGCGCTCCTCCACCCAGGGTGCCGGTACTCGCCGTCCGTATCATGTTGACGCTGTTCGCAAACGGTCCACCGCCGAAATCACCCCCGATGACGGGCAATGGCAATCCGCTGTTTGCCCTGAAAACGCCGGAGACGTACCAGCCGCTGATGATTTTGTCGGCCACGCCGTTGCCAAAACTGAATTTGTGGCCCTTTCCCGCCGGCAGGTCGTAGCTAAAGATGCCGTTAAAGACATGCTTGCGGTCAAAGAGTGAAGGTCCATATTGCAGGTTGGGATTGAAGCTTGTTGCGTAGGTGCCCGCGTTGTTCTGAACGCCCCCCAGTTGATCGAGCGACTTCGAGAAGGTGTAGTTCAGATCAAACTGCAGGCCACGGGACGGTCTCTTGCGCAGAGTAAATGTCGCCCGCATGGTAGTTGGATAGATCGATGTGCGTGCGCACGAAAAGAGCCAAAAACACCTAAAGATTATTGTAAGGCAACAGTCCGACCGCTTCCCGGTCAAAACCCATGCTCTCGAACAGCGTGTTCACGAAGCGGCCGTTGAACGCACCTGAGTTTTGGTTGAAAAGGCATTGTGTGGTATTTGCGAATCTGGGTATTTACGGCATCAAATGCCTGAGCAAAGGTCTGTCCTGACGCTTTGTCTTTCAACATGTAAGGAGAGGAATCGAAGTCAATACTGTTGGGCAGATCGCGCCCTAATCTGCCAATGTAGCCAAGTTCCATCACCATGTTGCCTGGCAGTTCGCGCTGGATCGTGAAGTCGAAGCTATAGCTCCTCCCCACCTTGAAGGAGGGATCTAGCGAGAAGGACAGAAACTCACCAAATGGATTTGCCGGAATGACCGGTGAAGAAACGGTAGGGAATGAAGGCACGGGGATTGTTCCGTCCACGCCGACGCGAAAGCCAGAACCCCCGATATCGCTTGCTCCAGCAGCGGCGTTGCAGTTAGCGCCTGCGGAGGCTCCGTTTACGGAGCAAAGCGGAGACTTCAACACCAAGGTTTGGGCAAAGCCCACGCCAAGCTGCGGAATCTCGACGCTCTGCACGTTGTTGATGCGATCGTAGTAGATTCCAAAGCCCCCTCGAACAACCGTTTTCGAGGGACCAAACGAGTGCCCCAGGAATCCATCGGAATACGAGGGGCTCCAAGCCAATGACACGCGCGGTCCCACATCCCCATAGTCCGGATTGTAAATATTGCTTCGCCCCGACTTGGCGATCGGAAGATAGCCAATCTGCGGGTTAAACGCGTCCCCGTTTAGAGCGGATTGTAACTTGGAATTTATGTAGCCATGCGCCGTAAGAATCTGGTTGTTGGACGCATCCACAATGAAGGTCTGCTCGTTACGGGCTTCGTGGGGAGGTGTTTGCCAGCCATAAGAGAGACCGTAAGTGAGAGTAAGAGTGCGCTTTAGTCTCCAAGTATCTTGCACATACATGTCATAGGCCCGCATGTTGGCGTTGGCAATCAGCGGAGTGCCGAAGGGGAGAGGATTCAGGTTGCCGTCTCGGACAGCCAGGACGTTGATATTGTCCACAATTCCCAGCGTCGCCGCGTACAAACGATCCCATTTCGTCTGGTCCGCTTGTCCCACCAGGCAAAACGTCGTCACGGTGGCACTGCAGGATGGTGGACGATTGACGGCCGGAATGGTGGAAGCTCCTCCGTTTCCATCCGCGTCCATCAATGCCACGAGGGAAGCAAGCGAGCCGACAACCTTGTCGTTGCGCTGCGCGGTGATCGGCAGCCAGCGGATAGAACCGCCGGAAACAATCGTGTGATTTCCCGCGATCTTCGAAAAGTCGTCCACGAGTTGCTTATTGCGCTGGAAATTACCCTGCGTCCGCGCGCGTTGCGTGTCCACGTCGATGGGCACATCGAGCAAGCCGACTGTGCCAAGGCCTGGCGCGAGCGCTACAAACCCCCCTGAGGAATTCGTTCCGGGAAGTCCTAGGGAAGCGGCCGATGCGCTGGGCGACAAGCCGGGAAGGAAGATTCTGCTACGAATCCAACCGTAACGGATCACATTCGTGGTGGTTGGGTTGAACGCATAATCAAGAGCGCCGATGACCCCGTCACCTCGAGTATCGTTGCCCGTCGTCGCGAGCGCAGGCTTTCCGGCCAGCGCCGCAATTTGGATAGGAGTGGTCTGCAGGTTCCGTGAATAGAGATAACGTCCAAAAAAGTGCATTTTCTGCGTGAAAGTGTGGTCCAGGCGAAAAGTGACGGAATCCTGTTTAATTGGAGTTGTAACCGTCGTGCGCAACCCGAGCGTGTTATTCCCATCCACCCCTGGTACCGTAGGATCCGTTCCTTCTGGATTCAAATTATAAAGGGCCTGGACGGTGGGGCTAATGCCGATGCCACGCGGATCACAGGCCAGGTTGCCATTCGGTCCACAATTCATTGCTGTAGCAAGGTCATATTTGCGCAGCGTTCCGGTGGCGTCTTTGAATTCCAGGGTACCGGCTCGCAAAGTGTCCGTAGGCACCAGGTGGGTGACGGTTTGGCCTGCGGGGAAACGGCGTTTTTCATAGTTGCTGAAGAAGAAAGTCTTGTCTTTGAAGATGGGACCGCCGATGCTAACGCCTTCGCGATTGTCCTTGAAAGGCGTCTTCCTGGTAAAGGTTTTTCCGGTATTTGGGTCAGCAGTGTGATTCAAATCCCACGAATTCGCATTAAGTCCATCACTCTGATGGAACCAATATCCATCTCCGTGAAACGTATTGCTCCCGCCCTTGCTAAGCAGCGTGATCTGTCCGCCCGAAGCTCGGCTGAACGTAGCATTGGAATTGGTAACTCCGACCTTGAATTCTTCAAGACTCTCGACACCCGTAGGGATGAAGTTCTGTGCATTCGATCCGCCCCCGACGGTGTTGTCGGTGATGTCGATGCCATCCATCAGGACGGTGTTCTGGTCGCTGCGTGCGCCGGCCACTGTGCCGCCACTATTGCCAAACGTTCCGTTGACGTTACCGCTGTCGTATGGCGTCGTTCCGGGTTGAAGCGTCAAAAGCTCAGAAGCATCGCGCTGGAGCGTGGGCAAGCGCACCAATTGTGTTCCGCCAACGACATCTCCCACCTGCGCGTCGGTTGTCTGCAGTTCAACTCGAGCCTCCGTCGTTACCGTCACGGACTCTGAAGCCGAGCCAAGATCCAGCCTTACATCCACGTTATAGCTCTTCGCCACATCCACGGTTAAATCCGAAACAGTGGCAGTGCGGAACCCGTCCTTCTTCACGCTGATCGTGTATTGGCCCGGCGTGACGTTGACAAAGGTGTATTGCCCGGCGATGTTCGTGTTTTGAACCGCCTGACTATTGGTCGCTTTGTTTTTCAAAGTCACTTCCGCGTTACCGACGGCCGCGCCGCTGGGGTCGGTAACGGTTCCGATCACGGTTCCGCTGGTTGCCGTTTGCGCCCTTCCTGAAGCTGCAAAAACGATGAACGCGAAAACCAGAACAACAACAAAGAGACTAGCCGCAGACGTTTTTCTCACGAATCCACCTCGTTTTCTAAACTTGCGACTTAAGAATTTCCAAGTGCGCGCCGTAAACCCAAAACACCCCAGGTCTCTACCAACTCAGACGCAGGCACACCATGACCCTGGCCTTGAAACAGGCGCGTTCGAAAGCTTGCCTTACGTCCTTAACTCCTGGGAAAAAACGGCAGCGATCGCCGTTTCGCTATACTTCGTTCCCCAGCCGTCGTCCGTCAGCCAACGTGCCGACCACTCGCGCTGATCACCATACTTCACTGTGTAGGCAGACATGCATCTTGGAGACCAGAAAACATCAAGAAACAGCACCATCCCGAACACTCACAAAGAAAACCCTTTATGAAACTTCTTCGTTGAATTGACTTCCAGTGAGGGATTTATTTTCCAAATTCGTGTAGCGTGAGCGCTCGGTTTATATAGGTATCTGTATAAATGGGGTCTAAATCGAACTGCGATTTGTCGTTTTGTTCAGGCATTCCGGTTGGGACTTGTCGCGGCGGAATTAGCATTCGGTGCGGGAGCTGCCGTTGGAGGTTTTTCTTTTGGTTTTTCGGCGGGTTCATCCTCGGTGGGAGCGGTATCGGGCGTCGTCAAATTCAATTGATGTTCACCGGCCAACTGCTCCAGCGGCACGACGTTCGGAAAATCCGTAACCGGCGTTCCAGCGGCTGCGCCTTGCATGAATTCCAGCCAGATGGGCAGCGCCGCTCGCGCGCCCGTTTCTTTCTTTCCGAGCGAGATTTGCTTGTCGTCAAAGCCCACCCAGACTCCCGCCGTGAGTTGCGGCGTGAATCCCACAAACCAGGCATCGGTGTAATCCTGAGTGGTGCCCGTTTTCCCGGCTGCAGGACGTCCCAACGCCTTGGCCGCTACTCCGGTCCCGAACTGAATTACTTCTTCGAGCATCGCCAGCATCGTGCGAGCGACTTCCGGCGAAATCACGTCGTGCACTTCCGGATGGGCTTCTTCGAGGAGCGCGCCGTCGTAGCTGGTCACGCGGCGGATCATGTAGGGGTCAATGCGGATTCCGTCGTTCGGGAACACCGTGAAGGCGGAAACGTGCTCAATCAATCTCATGTCTGCCGCGCCAAGGGCCAGCGGCAAATACGGCGGCAGCGGCGTGGTGATGCCAAAACGCCGCGCCATATCCACAACGGTGTTGATGCCTTCTTTTTCCGCCAGTTTCACTGCAGGAACGTTGCGCGAACCGGCCAGCGCTCGTCGCAGCGTGATGGTGCCTTCGAATTTTTCATCATAATTGTGCGGCGTGTAGGGCTGCCCTCCACTGATCGTGGTAAATGGCAGGTCCACAATGGTGTCGAAAGGCGTCGCTCCTTTCTCGAGCGCATCGGCGTAAACGTAAATTTTGAAAGAGCTGCCGACTTGGCGAACGGCTTGTGTCGCGCGATTGAACTTCGAATCTTCAAAGCTGTAGCCACCGACCATGGCCTTGATTTCGCCGGTAGCATTATCAATACACAGAAACGCGCCCTGGGGGCCGGGCTGCTGCTCGAGTTGCACGCGCGCGGTGGTGCCGCGCAGTTCCTGAACCGAGAATTGCGCCAGATCGCCCACCTTCAACAAATCCCCAGGACGTCTGCGGCCGGTCCAGGCAAAATCGCTTGGAGAAAGAATCGCGCGGTACGGGCCCATTTTGATGACGGCATCCCGTTCGCTCACGCTCATGACGAGTCCCGTGACGTAACTGCCCTTCTCGATGGCGTGGCGCCAATCTTCGTCCTCGTACGTGTCCAGCTTGCCGAGGTTGTCTCGCAGCACATTGGGCAGGTTGCCCTTCCAGCCGTGGCGCCGCTCATAAGCATGCAGGCCGTCGCGCGCGGCTTGATTGGCGATGCGCTGCAAGTTGGTGTTCAGCGTGGTGTAAACGCGTAGGCCGCGTTCGTGAACCGCTTCGGTCCCGTAGGTCGCTTCGAGGTATTTCCGGACCTCTTCGAAGAAATATGGGGCCAGATCGTTGCGCGGATACTGCAAGTGCAGGCCGAGCGGAGACTTGGCCGCGGCCGCTTCTTCTGTAGGCTTGATCTTTCCTTCTTCTTCCATGCGATGCAGCACCAGATTGCGTCGTGCAAGCGCGCCTTCCGGATTCAGCAGCGGAGAATATTTCGGCCCGTTGATCATTCCCGCGAGCAGCGCCGCTTCCGCAAGCGTCAGATCGCCAACTGATTTGCCAAAATAAAATTGCGCCGCGGCGGCAAAGCCGTAATTGCCGTGCGCCAGGTACACCTGGTTCGCGTACATGGCGAAGATTTGCGGCTTGCTGTAGCGGCGCTCGATTTGCAGCGCAAGAAGCGTTTCTTCCGCCTTGCGGCGAAAGCTGATGTCGCTGCGGTCGAGAAAGAGATTGCCGGCCAGCTGCATGGTGATGGTGCTGGCGCCTCCAGCGCGGCGCCCCCGCGTCAGGTGGCGAAGCGCCGCGGTGAACATGCGCGGAAAGTCGATGCCCCAGTGTTCCTCGAAGTGCTGGTCCTCGATGGCCGTGACCGCGTTGAAGAGAACCTTGGGGCATTGCTCGTAAGTCATCAGGATACGCCGCTGCAGCGCGAAGCTGCCGACGAGCTGGCCGTCATCGCCATAGATTTCCGTAACTACGTTGGGGCGGTAGGTTTCGAGCGCGCGAATTTCCGGCAAGTCGCTTGCGTAAACGAAGAGCAGCCCACACGCAGTGCCAAATAAGATCGAGCATAAAAGCAGAAAGGCCAGCGCGACACGGTCGATCAGCTTGAAACTGCGGAGACGCAGCGTGATCGGGGGAAGGCTCAGCATCGAAGAAACATCTTAACGCACAAAAGAATCGCCAACAGCGCTCACCTAAAGTTGGATGCGGTGAACAAGGAAACAGCAGCGAAATCGCTTATAGTAGAACTTCCAGCCACGGGTGTTCTCGTTCGCAGGCCATATCGACCGACTATCCCAGAGGTGATGCGCCATGTTCCTTCTTTTGCTGTTTGCTACTTTCGCAGAGGCCCTCGGCGTGTCGTTTGCGGTGATGTGGTTGTTTACGAAGCCCATCGACAGCGTGTTGCGGCGCATCATCGCGGATGAAATCAGCGCGGCTTGGTCGAAATACATGAAATTCGCGATTCTCGTTGTCGGCGTTTCCAGCGGCGTGCCGGTCCACGATCTGGAGAGATATGTCAGCGCGACGCTGGGTGGCCGCGAAGTTCAGTCCGCGGCCTCGCTCGGTTTCGACCGCTGGATTTTCGAACTGTATCGCGCCGCCATCGAAACGTTGCAAGGAATCGCCTGGATGCTGCTGGTGTTTTTTGTGTTCGCCCTGATCGCCTACGTTATGGTTCGCATCGGCGAGATGCGCGGCGAAGCAAAGACTATGAGCGAGCCAAGCGACCCTCAAAACTAAGCGCTCGCGGCACAGCAAGAAGTCATTCGGTCTCGTAATAGCTTTCGCCCGCACAGGAGCGGCAAAGCGTGCGGCCGTTCACCGTGACTTCGCGCTTGAAGTTGACGCCTTCGCCGCACTGCGCGCAGACGACGCGCGGGCCTTTGAATCCCGGCAAATCTTCAGGGGCGACTTCCACTTTCACCCATTGCTTGTCGAACAAGACCTCGTCCGAGAGTTGCGCGTACGCTCTTTGCTGACCCGCTTCTTTCTCAAGTTCGGGAAACATCTCTCGCGCGGCTTGCTTGGAGGACTCCCTGGCGGCGACGCGGATGGCGCGGCCGGTTTTCAAATCCACAAAGGTGGCCGCGACTTTGCCCCAGTCGCGGAACTTCAGAGCGCGCTTGCCAAGCCTGCAGTTAGCGACGACCGCGACGGCGTCGGTCACGCAACGGTCGATCTCGACGTAGGTCATCAGGCGCTTGCGCTCGGCGACTGGATCGTCAATTCCGAGTTCGCGCAAGCCGAGCATCGCGAGGCGTACTCCAAGGACTTGCCCGGCGCACAGATGCCCGTGCGCTTGGGCGGAAAGTTCGAGGTATTCGCTAAGCGATTTCATGACAAGTTTTGCGCTGAGAGCGATGGCTTTTCTGAAGCGGCCCAGGGATGCGGCTTGCGAGCCTCAATAAATGCGAAAACGGTCATGATCAGCGCGAGCGCGGCAAAAAGGCTGTCGCGAATGACCGTCATGCCGGTAAGGGGCTCCGGCGTAGCGAAGCAGCCGCAATTGATGTTCATGTGCAGAAAGTAGGCGCGAGTCACCACCGTCAGGAAGCCCAGCATGATGAGCGTTATCAGCGAGGCCCAGATGCGCAGTCCCCAACCAATCAGCAGCAGCAAGCCGAGCGCGATTTCCGTGAACGGCAGCGTGTGCGCGACAAAATCTACCCCCGCGGACGAAAGCAATTTGTACGATTCCACCTGCTGCGCAAAAGTCGTAAGGTTCACGGAAATCGAGAAGCGCAGGACGAACATGGGCCACAAGTGGGTGTTGGGGAAAAAAACCTTCGAGATGCCTGCGTACACAAAGATTCCACCGAGAATCAAGCGGCCGATCCAGATGACCGCGCGGCGAAAGTTGAATGGGCTGGATTGCAGCATTTGTGAGGTGCTGGTCATCACGCTTCAGTTCTCAAAAGCGATATCATTTCTGCGACAGGAGTTGCTCCAGAAACTGCTTGACAGTGTCGTAGGTCATGACGCCGGGATACGGATAAGTCTGGCCCTTGTAATGGAAAACCGTCGTCGGCGTCTGGTTGACTCGGTACATCTGACCGAGCGCGAAGTCCTTGTCAATCAGGGGTTCGAGCGTGCCGCCCTTGACGAGGGCGCGGACTTTCTTCATTTCCGAAGCAGAAAGCACAGCGGCCACCGTGCCATCCACGTCGCCCGTCTGCTCCCACTTCTCCTGACTCTGGAAGAGGGCCTGTTCAACCGGTTCGATTTTGCCGAGCGTCGCGGCCGCGCGAGCATAGCGCGCAGCGATGCGCGAGTAGGCGTGCATGGCAAGAGGAAAATCACGATGAATCAGATAAACCTTGCCGGTGCTGACGTAGTTGTCCATCAGCAGCCGGTTCGTGGTGGTGTAAAGCGTCTTGCAAGCAGGACACTGGTAGTCGCTGAACTCTTCCATAACCACGGGGGCATTCTTCGAGCCGAAAGCTTTGTGGGGGTCGACGTCCTGGAGGGTAGCAGCCGCGGTTTGCGGCATGGATAGAGGCGCGGCTTCCGTGGCAAGCGGTGCAGACGGAAGAACGGGAGGCTGCTCCGCAGAAGCAGCGGTGGGAGCTGCGGATATCGGAGCCGGTCCAGGAGGAGGCGCGATAGAAGGGAGAGTCGGCGTCTTGTGCAGCGAGGGCAGGAACAAAGCTCCCAAAACAAGTAAAGTCATGCTGACGATTGCAGCCAAGACGCGCCTACGATTCACACCATCCTCCCGACGTTTGCAAATATGATGTTCGCAACGAGAACCAGACGATTCTACCGCGAAATGGTCCGAAAAGAGCGGACAGCCCCTCGCGAGGGGTCGAAAGGAAAATCTTTGCGCGGAGACCGGGCCTCTGCTTTAGTAGGTTGCCAGAGGATAGCGTTCCTGTTGCCCGCCCTGGCCGGCAGGAATTCTGGTTAACGATAACCGACCCCACGCCACCGGTTTTTTTGTAACTGCGCATTCTAAAGGAGTTAGCACTTACCGTAAGTCTTTCAGAATCAACAGCTCCAAGGAGCGCTCGGAACTGCGCATTCTAAAGGGGTTACGCCACAACATTATTGGACACAGAACTTAGATCCGGAGAGGACGCAGCCTCTGAGTTGCACGACGCGATTCTCAACCATTATTCTAATGGAAGAGTTATCTTTTGTCAAGGAAAGGCGAAAAATAAAAATGAGGGAAGGCGACGCAGACTGTAAGGCGCTGAAAAGAAAGACATTATTACTGTTATAAGAAAACTTGACAAGACCACACTCAACCTGTATACTCGGCGCGATGCTGGGCTTGGAGCGATAAAACTAAGCTCTTGAGTTCGCCCCGGAATGACAGCAAGGGGGCGAGGGCAGCGGCAAACAGTTTGAGGAGGCTAAGGGGTTATGAGCAAGATTATTGGAATTGACTTGGGGACGACAAACTCGGTGGTCGCGGTCATGCAAGGCGGCGAGCCGGTGGTGATCCCCAACCAGGAAGGGGCGCGGACGACGCCATCGGTCGTTGCCATCACCAAGACGGGCGAGCGGCTGGTCGGCCAAGTGGCTAAGCGCCAGGCGGTGACAAATCCCGAGAACACGGTGTATTCGATCAAGCGGTTCATGGGCCGCCGCTATGACGAAGTTGGAGAAGAGATGCGCCGTGTGCCTTACAAGGTGGTCGCGGGACCGCATCAGGACGCGCGCGTAGACATTTCCGGGAAGCCCTACAGCCCGCCTGAAATCTCGGCGATGATTTTGACCAAACTGAAGACGGCGGCCGAGGATTTTCTTGGTGAAAAAGTCACCAAGGCCGTGATCACCGTACCGGCGTACTTCAACGACGCGCAGCGGCAAGCCACCAAGCAGGCAGGCGAAATCGCGGGCCTAGAAGTGGTGCGTATCATCAACGAGCCGACGGCGGCCGCACTCGCGTACGGTTTGGACAAGAAGAACGACGAAACCATCGCGGTGTACGACCTGGGCGGCGGCACATTCGATATTTCCGTGCTGGAAGTGGGCAGCGGCGTGGTGGAAGTCAAATCCACCAACGGCGACACCCACCTGGGCGGCGACGACGTGGATCAGCGCATCGTGGACTGGCTGATTGATGAATTCAAGAAAGAGAACAACATTGACCTCAGCAAGGACCGCATGGCGCTGCAGCGGCTGAAGGAAGCCGCGGAAAAGGCCAAGATCGAGCTTTCGCAGATGATGGAGACGGAAATCAATCTGCCATTCATTACTGCGGGGGCCAGCGGGCCAATCCACATGCAATTGAAGCTGACGAGGACACGGCTCGAGCAGTTGATGAACGATCTGCTCGAACGTTCGATGAAACCGGTGAAGCAAGCGCTGGAAGACGCGAAGCTTTCGCCGAACGACATCCAGGAAGTGGTTTTGGTGGGCGGCTCGATCCGTATTCCGAAAGTGCAGACGTTGGTGCGCAACTTCTTCAACGGGAAGGAGCCGCACAAGGGCGTTAACCCGGACGAAGTCGTAGCCGTGGGCGCAGCCATTCAGGGTGCGGTACTGGCGGGCGAAGTGAAGGACATTCTCCTGCTCGACGTGACGCCGCTTTCGCTGGGCGTGGAGACACTCGGCGGCGTGATGACCGTGCAGATCCCGCGCAATACCACGATTCCGACGCGCAAGGTGGAGACCTATTCGACGGCGGCGGACAACCAACCGGGGGTGGAGATTCACGTCATGCAAGGCGAGCGCAAATTCGCCGCGGATAATCGTTCGCTCGGCAAGTTCAAACTGGACGGAATTCCACCCGCGCCGCGCGGCGTTCCGCAGATTGAAGTGACGTTCGACATCGACGCCAACGGCATCCTCAACGTGAGCGCGAAGGACAAGGCCACAAACAAGGAGCAGAAAATCACCATTACGGCTTCGAGCGGCTTGACCAAGGAAGAAGCCGAGAAGATGCGCACGGAGGCTGAGTCGCACTCGGAAGAAGACCGCCGCAGGTTCGAGGAAGTCGAGGCGAGGAACCGCTTAGATGGAATGGTCTTCCACGCCGAGAAAACGATCCGCGAGAACAAGGAGAAGCTGGCGGAAGCGGACGTCAAGAAGGTCGAAGAGGCGCTGGAAGACGCGAAGAAGGCGATGTCCGAGGGCGGGACGGCGCGGCTGCGTTCGGCTACGGAGAATGTGGAGCGGGCAATGCACAAGGTCGCCGAGGAGCTGTACAAGACACAGCAAGCGGCAGGTGCGGCCGCTGGGAGCGCCGCGGGCGGCGGGTCTTCGTCCGGCTCTGGTTCGAGCAGCGGAGGCCAGGAGCAGAAGAAGCCGGGCGACGTAATTGACGCCGAGTACGTAGACGTGGATGACGGCAAGAAGCCGAACTAAAGACGGTTCTTAGCTCTTAGCTGTTAGTTCCTGGCAAGGAAGAGAATCGGGCGCGTGCGTTCGGTTCTGTTTCTCGCCAAAGGAATTTCGGTTTGCGGAGAAGGAGAAGCTATGGCTGGGCCACTTTCGCAAATGCCGATGGGTGTTCACCCGGACCCGAAAGCCGACAACACGGTTGCCGAGCAGTTCATCGAGCGTACTGATGGCGAGACTACTTTCGACCAAGTTGCCAAGGCCCAGTCTTCCATGCCCCAGGTGGTCGAGCGCATTACGGAACTGGAAGACTGCGTGTGGGCGCTGGCCGAACAACTGACCCGGCTGGACCCGCGGAATCCGCAGATTGAACGGGCGAAACTGCTGCTGAAGAACAGGCTGGAGATTCTGGATTCCAGCAAGCCGCTTCAGGAGGGCCAAGAACAGAAAAGAAAAGATGCGTTGGAAGCCTTTGCTTCTCTGTTGCGCGAAGCAAGGTCACCAGCCACAGGGCCAGAGCAAGAGGACCGCGAGGCAGTGGCAGGTGAATAGTATTACGGGGAACAGCAGAGCGTCTCCCTGAAGGAACAATGGGCGCCGTTGACGGGCGCGATGGACGTGCCGCTAGAGAGAAAGAATTTGGCGCCGGAATTGGCGCGAACATGCCGACGACGACGAAAACTGATTATTACGAATTACTGGGAGTGCCGCGCAAAGCGAGCGTGAAGGATATTCGCTCGGCGTTTCGCAAACTGGCGCGCAAATACCATCCCGACCTGAATCCCGGCGACAAAGCCGCGGAAGAGAAATTCAAACAGATCCAGGAAGCCTATGACGTGCTCTCCGACTCGAAAAAACGTCAGATGTACGACCAGTACGGCTTTTACAGCGAGAATTTGCCGGCGGGCGGCTATCCCGGCGGACATGAGGGCACAAGCGACCCGGGCGTGAATTTTGATTTTGGCGGATTTGATTTTGGGGGCGGAACAGGCGGCGCAGGCGGCGGAGCGAGCTTCCGCGATCTATTCAGCCAGTTCTTTGGCGGGCGCAGCGGTGTGGCCGCGGAACCGGAACACGAAGCGGGCGGCGACCTGGAATACCAGCTTGAGATTGATTTCTGGGACGCGGTGCGCGGCGCGGTAAAAAGGCTTTCGATTACGAGGATGGACACCTGCGAGACGTGCCACGGAACCGGCGCCATCGGCTCGCCCCAAACCTGCCCGACATGCCATGGAACGGGATCGATTCAGCAAGCGGCCGGCAAGATGCGCTTCAACGTGCCTTGCACGCGCTGCGGCGGAACGGGCAAACTGCGGACCGCTTGCCGCACCTGCGGAGGCGAAGGGCGCGTGCGGCGGACGGAAACGATTGAAGTGCGCATTCCGGCGGGCGTGGCCAATGGCGGACGCGTGCGTGTCCCGGGAAAAGGAAATGCCGGAACGATGGGCGCTCCGGCAGGCGATTTGTATTTGCGCGTGATGGTGCGGCCGCATCCGTTTTTTGAGCGGCGAGGGGACGATCTCTACACCAAGGTCCCGGTAACCGTAAGCGAGGCGACGCTAGGCGCAAAGATTGAGGTGCCGACGATTGACGGCCGTTCGCTGGTGAAGATTCCACCGGGAACCAACAGCGGAAGCACGCTGCGTTTGCGGGAGAAGGGTGTTCCCAGCGCGCGAAACGGCGCCCGCGGCGATCAATATGTCGAGGTGCAAGTAGTTGTGCCGAAGCGCACCGACGAACGCGTTCGCAACCTGATGAAAGAACTGGAAAAAATCGAGCCGGAAGATCCACGGAAGGATTTGTTCAGCAAAGCGGGAGTATGAGGAGCGTTTCGTAAGAGGATTTCGGAGACCATGAGTGACCTAAGCAAATTCGTCCTGACGAGGGGCGTTTTAGTATGGGGAGTCCCGTTGTTCCTCATCACAACGGCTTGGGATCTTTTTCTCAACCCAAGGTCGAATCTTCGCGCAACCTCGCATTTTACTTCCCTACTGCTGTACAACCTTCTTCTCTGGCTCTTGCTCGGCAGTCTTTTTGGTTGGGTCGTTTGGAAAGCGCGGAGTGGAAAGAGTAAGAATCAGAAACCGAGTGCAGGCTGACGGACATCATGGCAACGAGAACGAAAAAACGTGCGAAGGCTGGGTACATGATCAGCTCCGTGGCGGAGCTGTACAAGCTGCACCCCCAGACGCTGCGATTGTATGAGCGCGTTGGCTTGCTGAAACCGTCGCGTTCGCAGGGGAACACGCGTCTGTACACGGATTCGGATCTGGAGCGTCTGGAAGTGATTTTGACACTGGCGCGCGACATGGGCGTGAACCTGGCAGGGATCGAAATCATCTTGAACATGCGGGAAAAGATGATGGAGATGGAGCAGCAGATGGGCGAGTTTGCACAGGTCGTCCAGCAAGAGTTGTCACGCGTGGCTGCCTCGTATGCACGGGAGAGGGCACCACGACATGCGATTGTGAGGGCGACGCCGAGAGTAGTGCGTAGCTAGTCTTAAGTTGTAAGTTTTAAGTTGTAAAGCCTTCCACAGTTTTCCCAGAGCAGATGGCTTGCCGAAGATGCGTTGCGACCGTATTCTTGCGGCAGCAGAAGCAGCGCCGGGCTAAAGCCCGGCCCCTACAAAAGCGGGATTATGGCGCTGGAAAATTGCACGCTGTGCAGAGGAACGGGATGGAAGCTGGTGCCGCGGGCGGATGGCGCGGCAGGTAAAGTGGCAGTGCCCTGCGATTGCGGCATGCAAGAACGCGCCGTGCGCGTGATGGAGCGCGCGCGGATTCCCAAGCGTTATGAGCATTGCGATTTTGAGAGCTACGTTACGGACCTGGCTGACGAGAAAACCTGGACAGCGCAGCACGCGCAGTCGCTGAAGCAAGGCAAGGTACTTACACAAGGATTTGTGCGGGATTATCCTGGTTCGGCGGAAAAAGGATTGCTGCTGATGGGACCTTCGGGCGTCGGGAAAACCCATCTGGCGGTTGCAGCATTGAAAGAATTGATTAAACGGGGGCACGGCGGACTGTTTTGCGATTACCGCGAGCTACTGAAGGAAATTCAGGCGAGCTACAATCCTGCGAGCGATTCGACGGAGATGGGAATTCTTGAGCCGGTTCGCACAGCCGAAATCCTGGTGCTGGACGATCTCGGCGCGAGCAAGCCTTCGGCGTGGGTGCTGGACATCATTGGGCTGGTGCTGAATGCGCGGTACAACGAAAAACGCGTGACCATCCTCACCACTAATTATCTTGACGAGACCGCTGCGGGGAGCGAGCCGCCCGCGCGGCTTCCCAGCGGCCAGCGCGTCGCCGTAAAAGAAGATGCGCTCGCAGATCGCATTGGCGCGCGGATGCGGTCGCGGCTGTTCGAAATGTGCCGCACCGTGGAAGTGTTCGCGCCAGATTTTCGGCGCGAAGTGCGGCAGGCCGGACGCGCACGGGCCTAGCGCAAGGACCGAGAAATTTGTTTTGTTGGACTTCGGCATATCCAGCGAAACGATTTTGAAAGCGCGGGTGAAAAGTTGAGTATGAATTCCAGCTTTTTCACGTTGTGGCCTCTGCGCTAATCCCCGGCGCTAGCCCTGTAGTTTCATTGACATAGGCGCGACGCGGCGAGTATCCTTTTGAGGTTGCAGCGTACCCCGTGACGTTCGCAGCATTTCCCGTTTGACCGTGTCCTTGTGTCCCGGTCAATCAACCTTGCACTAAACCCTAGTAGGGATTCCGCAAGGAATTTATGCGACAACATGTGGAGCCGCCGAGCGGCTGCCACACAGGAAGTATCTTCTGGAGGCCAACAACCATGTTTCCTGACCACGAGAACCCGTCGAACACCGCGGCCGCCGCCGCAACTGCACCAAGCTCCAACGAAACAAGCACTCCCGAGCAGACTGCTCCTCCGGCAAGCGAACCTGTAACGCAACAAGCCGAATCCGCCAATGGAACTCAAGCAACTCCCGCACTGACACCAGCCCCCGAATTGGCAAGTGCGTCTGCGGAGAGGCCCGGAGCTCCGGCTTCTGCGGAGGCGCACGGCGAAGCGCCTGCGCCAGACGCGGAAGCTGTGGCTGCGGCCGAAGAAGCCGCCGGCTCCGAAGAGATGAGCAAGCTGATGCAGGAGTTCGACGAGAAGCAGGAAGCGGCTGCTTCGCACGAGGTGGTCGAGGTCAAGGTCGTCGCGTATACGGAACACGGCGTGGTGGTGGACCTTGGGGGCAAGACAGAAGGACTCATTCCCGCGGCAGAATTCGCGGAGACGGAAATTCCGCGGCCGGACGCGAATGCGACGATTGAAGTGCAGCGCTCCGGCGAGCACAAAGACGGCTATGAGATTGTTTCCTACCAGAAAGTGCTGCGCCGCCGAACCTGGGAAAAAATCGAGGCGGCGTTCAAAACCAAAGAGACCGTCACCGGCAAAGTGGTGGACCGCATCAAGGGCGGGCTAGTAGTGGACATCGGCGTGCGCGCGTTCCTGCCCGGTTCGCAATACGACTTGCGGCCGACGCAGAATTTGGACGAATTGATGGGCACGGAAGTGCAGGTGCGCGTCACCAAGCTCAACAGGCGACGCGGCAATGTGGTGGTGAGCCGGCGGGCGATCCTCGAAGAGGAGCTGCATGCCAAGCGCGCCGAGTTGATGGAGGCGCTGAGCGAAGGGCAGGTCGTGCACGGGCACGTGAAAAACGTCACGGACTACGGCGCGTTCGTGGACCTGGGCGGAATCGACGGCTTGCTACATTTGACGGACATGACTTGGGGGCGCGTGAAACATCCTTCGGATGTGGTCAAGCCCGAACAAGAGCTCGACGTCATCATCCTGAAGTTCGACAAGGAGAAGCAGCGCATTTCGCTGGGATTGAAACAGTTGGCGCAGGATCCCTGGGCGGGGGCCGCAGAGAGGTATCCCGCAGGCGGTAAGGTTCAGGGAACAGTCGTAGGCATCGTGGATTATGGCGTGTTCGTCGAGCTGGAACGGGGTATCGAGGGCTTGGTGCACGTTTCAGAAATGAGCTGGAACAAGAAAGTGTCTCACCCGTCGAAACTCGCGAAGGTCGGCGACGCAGTCGATGTGGTAGTGCTGGACATCAAACCAAGCGACCGCCGCGTTTCTCTGGGAATGAAGCAAGCGCAACCCGATCCCTGGTTGCTCACCGCGCAGAAGTATCCCGTGGGAACAGTGATCACCGGAAAAGTTCGCAACATCGCGGAGTTTGGCGCGTTCGTGGAAATTGAGGATGGCTTTGACGGGCTGGTGCACGTCGGCGACGTGAGCTGGACCGGCCGCGTCAAGAACCCGCACGAAGTGTTCAAGAAGGGCGAACCGGTCACTGCGAAAGTTTTGAAAATTGATGCGGAGAACCGCCGGGTATCACTCGGCATGAAGCAGGTCAACGACATTTGGGGCGACTGGTTCAAGCAGCACAAAGTGGGACAAATCGTGAAGGGCAAAGTCTCCCGCATCGCCACGTTCGGCGCGTTTGTGGAATTGGGCGAAAATATCGAAGCGCTTTGCCATAACACCGAAATCGAAGACCGCCGCCGACGTGACGAAAGCATGGGCGGCTACCGCCCAACCACGGGTCCGCTGAAGAGCGCGGGGCCGCTCGAGCCTGGCAAGGAATACGATTTCAAGATTATCAAGATCAGCCCGGAGACGCGGCGAATCGGCTTGAGCTACCGCGCTGCGGTAAAGCAGATCGAGCGCAAAGAAATCGAACAGTATCGGTCGGCGTCGAAGTCCTCGTCGACGGCGACGATTGGAGATGCGCTGAAGTCCAAGCTTTCGGCGCGTTAGATTATGGAAGCCTGACCCGGGGGCACGGCTTTCATAATTTCATTTACCTGCGGGTCATTTTAATGATAGGAAGGGGAGCAATTCGGCGGCACGCCAGTCCCCTTTAAACCCATACGCTGCACTGTGCTGGGGCAAGTGAAGCGATGGCAGAAGCTGAGGCGGTCCTTTCCAGGACTGCAACGAGGCATAGCGAAGATGACCAAGCAACCGACATCGACACTCACGAAGGCCGATTTGATCGAGGAAGTTCTCAATGTGACGGAGCTTCCTCGCAAGGAATCCGAAACGATTGTCGAGACCATATTTGACAACATCATCGCGGCATTGCAGAAGGGCGAAAAAATCGAGATTCGCGGCTTCGGCAGCTTTCGCACCCGCGAGCGGCGGGGACGAGTGGGGCGTAATCCAAAGACCGGCGAAAAAGTGGAAGTGCCCGCGAAGAAGATTCCTTATTTCAAACCCAGCAAGGAATTGAAAGATTTTGTGAATAACGCCGCAGCGCATTCCGCCGCCGGAGACTCGCAGGGCGGTTAGCCAGGTTTAGGTTCTTCGCAGTTCACCTCCCTTCCTTAAGTTCCAGAGAAAAAGAGGTTCCTGTTTTCGAGCACACTCCCTTGAGTCGATCTGATGTGCGCCTGCAGCGGCAATTCTGGGTTATTCTGTGCGCGCGGTTTTGCGAAGCAAAGGAACCGTCACGATGGACTATTTGTGGACTCCCTGGCGTTACCAGTACATGACGAAGGCGGCTGGCGGCGAACCCCCGGAATGCATTTTTTGCGATGCGGTGGCAAAAAAAAAGGATTCGGAAACGCTGATCGTGTATCGCGGCGCGCAGGCGTTCGTCATACTCAACCGCTTTCCCTACACTTCGGGGCACGTGATGATCGTGCCGTACGCGCACGTAGCGGAGCTGAGACTGTGCGATGCCGCAACATTGAGTGAGATGATGCAGCTTGTGCAGCGCGTCGAGGCGGTTTACCGCGCAAATTACAAGCCCGATGGCATGAACCTGGGAATGAATCTCGGCCGCGCGGCAGGAGCAGGCGTCGCCGGACATCTGCACCTGCACATGCTTCCGCGTTGGTTTGGTGATTCGAACTTTATGACTGTGACCGGTGAAACCCGCGTACATCCCGAAGATTTGAAGACCACTTACGAACGCCTTTCCAAGGCGCTCGCTTGACGTGGACCTGACGTTCAGACTTTGTTGTTTTGTAGAGTCGGGGCTTTAGCCCGCAAGAGGGCCACTCGCGTTAAAATACTGGCACTCCAAACCCTGGCTTGATAGGAGCGCCCCAAGTTGGACCTTGAACTGACAGAAGAACAGAACCTGCTGCAAAAGAGCGTGCGCGAGTTTGCGGAGTCGGAAGTCCGCCCGCTGGCGAAGGAGCACGACGAGACCGGGCACTTTCCACGCGCCTTGTTCAAAAAAGCGGCGGAACTTGGTTTGACGGCGGTCGCGTTCCCGGAGAGAGAAGGCGGCGCGGGCTTCGACCACGTCGCCTACACCATCGTGATTGAAGAGATTTCGCGGTGTTGCGCCTCCACTGGCGTGATTCTTTCCGTGCAGAATTCCCTTTACTGCGACCCGATTCATCGTTTCGGAACCGAAGAACAAAAGAAAAAGTTCCTTCATCCGTATGCGCGCGGCGAAAAAATCGGCTGCTACGCACTTACTGAGCCGCAAGCTGGCTCGAACGCCGCAGCGCTGCAAACGAAGGCGGTGAAAAAGGGCGACACCTACGTCCTCAACGGCACGAAAGCATGGATCACCTGTGGTGGAGCGGCCGACGCGACCATCGCTTATGTGAACACCGATCCCGCAAGAGGAGAAAAAGGCATCACCGCGCTTGTCGTAGAAAAAGGAACGCCTGGCTTTAAGGTCGGAAAAGAGGAAAAGAAGTTGGGAATCCACGCCACCGCGTGCTGCGAATTGGTTTTTGCCGATTGCGTAGTACCCGCAGCGAATCGTATCGGAAACGAAGGCGAGGGCTACAAAGTCGCGCTCTCCACTTTGGACGGCGGGCGCATCGGCATCGCTGCGCAAGCCACGGGCATCGCGCAGGGCGCGTTTGAGGCCGCTTTAAAATATTCTCAAGAGCGTTTGGCGTTCGGCCACCCCATCTCGCAGTTTCAGGCGATTCAGTTCATGCTCGCGGACATGAGCACGGAAATTGATGCCGCGCGTCTGCTGAACCGCAAAGCTGCGTGGAAACAGGACACCGGCGCGCGCTTCAGCATGGATGCGGCCATCGCCAAACTGTTCGCCAGTGAAATGGCCACGCGCGTCACCCACAAAGCCATTCAGATTCACGGCGGCAACGGCTACAGCCGCGAGTATCCCGTCGAACGCAATTACCGCGACGCACGCATCACCGAAATCTATGAAGGCACCAGCGAAATCCAGCGCCTGGTGATCTCCTCCTGGGTACTGAAATCTTTGTGACGTAATTTGCAGAGGTGGGTGACCTTGGACTTTGGCGGCTTCTTCCTGTTCGGCTTGCTCGCACTGGTCCTGGCTGTCTATTTTGCTTATGCACTGCACGCGGTGCTCATTCGCAAGAAACCTCTAAGATCACATCTGCTTCGTCTCGTGGTGCTTTTCGGGCTCATAGCCCTCCTCGGCGGCTGGCTGTTCTACACCTACGGCCTAAACGAACCGCTGGCAAGTGCGGCTGAAGGTGATTTGGCGCGAGTTCGTTTCCTGTTGAAAATAGGCGCGTCACCTAACGCCGAAGGTGTGGATAACGTCTATACCGCTTTGACAGGCGCAGCCGATGCGGGGCATACGGAAATTTGTGAGACTCCTACTGCAAAAAGGAGCCGATCCCTTTCTCAAAGACGGCGAGGGACAGACTGCTATGGAATGCGCCAAGCGCAATGGGCATAACGAAATCGTTCGTTTGCTGGAGGAAGCTCAACACAATAAAAGGCATTAAGGGTCCAAAAGGCCACGATAAGTTCTATGTACACTGTATGAAATGACCATGGAACTGGATAGGTCCTTGGAATTTGATGCGACGCGCGCGGAGGAAGCGTTCTTTCCTGCTCTCCCCGCGCGGCCTGCGGTTTGCCTGATCGAGCCGCGCGAAGAAAGAGCTGAGCCGTTCCTGATTCGCACGCAGAACTTGCAAAGGCGATTGCTGCGCCTGCTTGGCCCCGCCGATCCAACAAGCAAGCGCCTCAATCTGCGCGATTTCGCGCGCGGCATTCATTACCGTTTGACCGGCTCGAAGTTTGAACAGACCCTCACTTATTATCAACTGGCCAAAAAGTTCTTTCCGAAGCGCTACCGCAACCTCATGCGCTTTCGGCCTCCCGCGGTCTTGAAAGTGAATCTGCGCAACGCCTACCCTCGGTGTTATGTGACGCGTAAGATCCAACTGGATCAAGACGGCGCGCCCGCAGGAGGCTCCTACTACGGCCCATTCCCTTCCCGCCGCGCAGCGGACGCGTTTGCCGAGCGCGTGCTGGACCTTTTCAAAGTGCGGCGTTGTCAAATCAGGATTCGGCGCGATCCCGCGTTTCCGGGCTGCATTTATTCGGAGATGAAAATGTGCCTCGCGCCGTGCTTTGGAGGCTGCACCAAGGAAGAATACGACGTCGAAGTCAACCGCCTGGTGCAATTCCTCGAAACTAGTGGCGAATCATTGCGGACCGCTTTCGAGGAAGAACGCGAGAAGGCCAGCGAGGAACTGGATTTCGAACGCGCTGCGGCGCTGCACAAAAAAGTGGAAAAGCTGGACGAAGTCTTGCGCGGACAGCCGGAAATCACGCGGCGCATTCAGGACTTGCAGGCGGTGATACTGCAGCGCGCCGCCGAGGAGCAAACCATCGGCGTTTACGCCGTGAATGGCGGCCGACTGGCGGAGCCGTTTTTTCTGCGCTTCGCCGAAATCGCCAGCCAGCCGCGTTCCGCGGAGCAAATCTTCCGCGACTATCTGGTATCCCCCGCGAATACTGCAAATGGCGACCTTCCCGAAGATTTGTCGCTCGTCTCGCGCTGGTTTTACAGCAAACCGCGTGAAGGCGAGATTTTCTTCCGCGACAAAGACTGGCCTTATCGTAGGATTCTCCGAGCTTGTTCGCGCTTGCTGGCGCCGCCCGAAAGCGATCCAACAAGAAATCCTGCGCCAGGACCATCGCCATCGAACTGAAGGAGCGCCATGACCAACTCAGCCACGAAAGAAGGAACAACGCGGTACGCACAGCGCTTCACCGGACGCGCCGCGGACGGCCATTTCCGCGAAACGCAAAGGATGGTGCTTTCTTCGCTGGGCATCGGAACCTACCTCGGGCAGCCCGACGAAAAAACCGATGAAGCGTACACCGCCGCCATCGCCACCGCCGTAGAAAATGGAATCAACGTCATCGACAGCGCCACCAATTACCGCTTCCAGCGGAGTGAGCGCAGCATCGGCGCCGCGCTTCTGCAGCTTGCAGCAAAGGGCTTTGCGCGCGAGGAAATCGTCCTTTGCACCAAGGGTGGCTACCTCACGCCCGACGGCTCGATGCCTGCTGACCCTAACGAATATTTCTTCCGCGAATACATCCAACGCGGAGTTTTCAGCGCCAAGGACCTTGCCGCCGGCAGCCATTGCATGACGCCTAAATTCCTGAAAAACCAGCTCGGGCGCAGCCTGAAAAACCTCGGCGTGGAATGCGTGGACGTCTACTACCTCCACAATCCCGAGACGCAACTATCGGAAGTCGCCAAGCCGGAATTTCTTCAGCGCGTTCGTGAAGCCTTCGAATTCCTGGAGGCCGCGGTCCAAGCAGGAGAGATTCGCTATTACGGCATGGCGACATGGAACGGTTTCCGGCAGGATCCCCGCGCGCGTGATGCCATGCAGCTTGGGGAAATCGCGCAGATTGCGCAGGAAATTGCCGGCGGGATGCACCACTTTCGCTTTGTACAGCTTCCGTTCAATCTGGGGATGCCGGAAGCGCTCACGCAGGGAAATCAGATGCTCCGCGAACGCGCGCGAACCCTGGTGGAGGCGGCCGGCGATCTAGACGTCACCGTGATCGCAAGCGCGTCGCTCTTGCAGGGACAGGTCGCGCGCAACTTGCCGGGATTCGTCGCGGAAGCCTTCGGCCTCGAGAATGATGCCGAGCGCGCGCTGCAGTTCGCGCGGTCCGCTCCGGGGATCACCACGGCCCTGGTAGGGATGTCACGCGTGGAGCATGCCAAAGCCAATGCGCGGCTGATGAGCGTGCCTCCCGCGACCGTTGAGGACTTCAGCAAGCTGTTTTCACGCGGCGAAGGCGCATGATCAGCGTCAATGGCGAAGGTGGAAGACCTCTCGGAGCCATTTCGTAATGGCGGCATCGAGTTCGTTCAGCTTGCCCGCAAAGAAATGATCCACTCCTTTAACAACGACCAGATGATTCTCGCCGGGGAGTGACGCAACCAACGCCTTGACGCGTTCCAACGCGCCATATTGGTCGTTACCGCCGTGGACAAACAGTTTCGGCTTGCGACATTTCCGTAGAAACGAAAAATCCGAGCTGTTCACGGGAATCCCCAGCCCAATCAAATGAGAAACCCTCGCCTCCTCGCAAGCAACACGCAGCCCCACCCAAGCGCCAAAACTAAATCCTGCCAGCAGCTGCGGAACGCCTGGAAACTGCTTGGCGAGAAAATCCAACGCCGCCCGAACATCGCCCTGTTCCCCCATGCCGCGGTCATGCTTGCCGGCGCTCAGACCCGCGCCACGAAAATTGAAACGCAGCACGGGCAAACCGAGCGCATCCAGTGATTTCGCCGCCTGGTACACCACTTTGTTGTGCATTGTGCCGCCAAATAACGGATGCGGATGGCACACAACGGCCGCGAGCGGAGGCCGATGCCGCGCCAGCGTAGACGGCGTCCACAAAATCGCCTCGAGCCTGCCGACAGGCCCTTCTAGAAAGAAATTACGAGAATCATGATTAACGGTCATCGATGCGCTCTAGCGAATTTTGGTGAGTTTTTCAGTGTAGCGCACGAAACGAAAGGCCTGAATCGAGGATGCATGGAAGCAGCCTGTCTAGGTCGCGCGGCAAACGGCAACGTCTAGTGCAACACCGTTAGCCACAGCAGCAACCCGAACAACTTTCGCGCGAAACTCTCCAGGGTCGGGCCAGGACGCGGAAGAAGCATCTTCCAACGCGATTCTCAACAACTCGCCTTTGGCATATTCGCGCTGACTGCGAAAGCGCATCCCCAGTGGAGAAAAATCAAGCGACATCGCTTCCTCAAACCACGGAACATTCTCCGGGCGCACACGAATGGGCACTGCAAGCGTTCGCCGTGGACTGCCACGACGCTCGGAATCGCGTCGCGCGCCATTTCCGTTGGAGGCGGAACGCGCCTGCTTTTCGAATTGAATCGCCAGCGAAAAATGATCGGGAGCTGCGGTCGACACATCGCAGCGAACCACCCGCGCAAGCACCTCTGGCTGGCCCTCGCGAAGCGAAGCGTCATAAGGAAAAGTCACCCAGAACGGCACCCCCGGCGCATGCAATTCCCTGCTGGAGAGCAGTAATCCTCCGCGCGAAACGTCCATCGTCTCTGCTAATTCGATTTTCTGGCCGAAAGGCGAGGTCCAACGCAGGCGTGCCGGGAGGCGCATCCGTACGCGGCGATAGGCGCGGGAAACCATCGGAGTTACAGTACTGCCCGCGGACGGCATTGCCGAAAGTATAGGCCCCAAGGGGCGAATACGACAAGACCTCGTACTAGGACAAAATTCTTGGATTTTCGCGTTGAAACTTGACCTCCCGAATGCTAGTTTTGCGCCAAATCCTTGAGCGGCGGGGGTATTTGATGAGTGATGGATCCGAACGCCGTGAAGCGCGGCGATTTAACATGAACCTTCCTTTGCGGGTGTTGCCCCGCGAAGCAAAGGGGCGCGAACTGAACGCGCAAACACGCGACCTTAGCTATCAAGGTTTGTACTTTCTGGCGGAAGCGGACTTCCAGGTCGGCAACGACATCGAATTCGTGATTACGCTTCCTCAGCAAGTGACGCAATCCGGCGACGTGAACATTCGATGCCAGGGGAAAATTGTGCGCGTCGAGACCACCGAAAATGGCCGGATAGGAATCGCGGCGAAGATCGCGCGGTACGAATTCATCCCGGCAGCCGCAACGGCGGCTTGAATATCAGGGCGGCACTAGCTCCTGTTCCCACACTCATTTTCTGCCGTGTCCGCGCGCGAGTACAATGGATTCTGCACATGCTTTTTCGCACGCCACAGGGGGAATCCATGTACCACTACGATCCTAGCCTGGCCCTCGAAGAGCTGCAGGAAGATGCCCTGCTGCCACACCCGGTGAAACTACGCGACATGATCCTGCGAACGAAACTGGACGCCAGCGAAGCGCAGCTCTTGAACCACGATTTCCAGGATTACCTGACGCGCTTCGGCGAATTGCAAAAACTTGGCCGCGGCATCCTGGAGCGGCTCGCCACCGGAAAGCCCAAGGCCTCTTGATGCCATCGGCACTTCAGCAACTTTCCTGTCAATGAAAGCCAAACCGCGCGTCCTCTTGCTCTCCGCGACATCGGGGGCGGGCCATGTGCGCGCCGCGCAAGCCCTAGAAAAGGCTTTCTTGGCCCGCGGCGATTGCACCGTGGAGCACATTGACGCCCTGCGCTACGTGAGCAAGTTTTTTCAGCGTGTCTACGACAAAGCTTACATTTCGATGGTGAGGCGAGCGCCGGAACTCATGGGCTTGCTCTACGAAGGCACCGACCAGCCGTGGCAACACTTGCGCCGGCGCCTTGCGCTCGACAGGCTCAACACCCGCCCGATGATCCGCCTGCTCAAACGCGTCCAGCCTGATCTCTGCGTGGCCACGCACTTTTTGCCGGCCGAAATTATCGCGTCGCTCATCGCCAAGAAAAAGTTGCTGGCGCACAACGCCATCGTCGTTACCGATTATGACGTCCACGCCATGTGGTTGTGCCGGACCGTGGATCGCTACTACGTGGCCATTGAAGAGGCGGCGCAATACCTGGCGCACATCGGCGTTCCGCGCCAAAAAATTGGCGTATTAGGAATTCCAATTGACCCGCTCTTCGCCGTTCCCCTTCAACGCGCCGAAGCGCGCAAGCATTTGGGGCTGGACGCGGAAGCCACTGTTATTCTCATTTCCGCAGGTGGCTACGGGCTTGGTCCCGTGGAACAACTCGTAAAAGAATTGTTGGAGCTCCAGCGTCCATGGCAGATTGTAGCCATCGCCGGAAAAGCGGAAAAAATGCGCAAACGTCTTGACGAATTAGCCAAGTCGGCAAGCAAGCTTCCTTCCGGCGGTCCGAGGCTCTGCGCCGTGGGTTTCACCACCGAAATGGACAAATACATGGCCGCGGCCGACTTGATGGTAGGCAAGGCCGGCGGCTTGACCACCTCCGAAGCTCTCGCCCGCGCGCTGCCGATGGCCCTCATCGAGCCCATTCCCGGCCAGGAAGAACGCAACGCAGACCACTTGCTCGAAACCGGCGCCGCCATCCGCTGCAACAATTTGCCCGCGGCCGCCTGGAAGATTGCTACTCTTTTGGACGACCCAGCTCGGCTCAATCGCATGCGCGAGGCCGCACGGAAGCTCGCAAGACCGGCGGCAGCCGCTGCCATCGCCGAAGACGCCCTTCGGCTGGTAGACTGAAGTGGCAGGCAGAAGGGGCTGGGGGAACGGTTTGCACGTCAACGCGGGCAAACCGTCAGGCTAAATGCGACGACACACACTGCTGATCGACGCAGACGACACGCTTTGGGAAAACAATGTCTTCTACGAGAAGCTGATTGAAGACTTCATCACCGTCGTCGAGCCTTACGGCTACACGCGCGCGTACATCCGCCACATCCTCAACGAAACCGAGCGCAAGAACATCCGCCAGTATGGTTATGGCGTGCGCAGCTTTGGCCGCTCTCTCGAAGAAACCTACTTGAAACTGGCCGACCAGATGGCTCGCCGCGAAATTCTTGCGCAGATTCACAGCCGCGTGATCGAGCTCGAGCGGACCCCGCCGAAAATTCTGGATGGCGTGCCTGAAACGCTGGCCTATTTAACCGAGCGGCATCGGCTGATTCTTTTCACCAAAGGAGAACCCGCGGAGCAAGCCGCAAAGGTCGAGCGCTCCGGCCTCCAAGGATTTTTCGAGTTCATCGAAATCGTGCCAGAGAAGGATGCTCCAACCTACGGCGGGCTGGTTCACAAGCACAAAATCGTGAAGGCCCATGGTTGGATGATCGGCAACAGTCCGCGCAGCGACATCAATCCCGCCATGAAAGTCGGGTTAAACGCAGTCTACATTCCGCACCAGCACACTTGGACGCTCGAGCACGAACCCGTCGTCGCCGGCTCAGGAAAATTGGTAATCCTTCCGTCCTTCCGCGAACTCCGTTCCCACTTCTAGATTGGTCCGCCCCGAGAGAAAAACAACGTCTGTAGACATGCGACTCTGTTGGCCGCGGCTTCCTGCTTGAGGGCCGGTTAGGGAGCTAGAGACGGGCGCGGGAGAGGGGCGCTCGCGCATTCAAAAGCGTGCGCGATGCGGAGAAGCAGCGCTTCGTCGGTAACAGCGCCGATGAGTTGCAGACCGACGGGCAAGCCGTCCGGCGTAAGCCCGCAAGGTACCGAAATCGCAGGAAGACCGCCCAGATTCGCTGGGCGGTTATTGCGGAGGAGTAGCGCGCGCGTTGGATGATTTGTGCCGCAGACCGCAGTCGTTTCCTCGCCGATAGCAGGTGCGGGAATGGGCGTGGTGGGCACAGCGAGCGCATCGAGCCTGGCATCGGCCATCGCTGCGTGAAAGCCTCCAATGAAAGCCTCGCGCTGCTCCATTGCCTGCAAATACGTCGTCGCCGTCACTTTGGCGCCCAGTTCGAGCCTCGTGCGAACATCCTCGCCGTAATCCGCGGCGCGAACAGGAAACCATCCTGCATGCTGATGATAATGCGTAGCTTCCGCCCACGCGATTTGGTTGCCAGCATCTTCAACTTCCTGCAGCAAGGGAACAGACACCTCTTTCAAAGTCGCGCCTATTTTTCGTAAGACGCCCACAGCCTTTTCGAAAGCGTATTCCACTTCCACTGAAACAATCCTTGGGAAAAAATCCTTCGGCACACCAACCCGAAACCCGCGAAGCAATGGGGATTTTGGCCTTATAGCACTTTGCAAACGCGCCTCTTTTTCTCCGCGAACGAAAATAGGATCGAGAAGCAATGCCGCATCGGTACTAGATCGCGCCAGCGGCCCGACACAATCGAGGCGCGGCGAAAGCGGAACTACCCCGGCAACGGACACTCTCCCAAACGTCGGTTTCAAGCCAACGATGCCGCAAAGCGCGGCAGGGATTCGTATCGACCCGCCTGTGTCTGTGCCAATGCTCCCGTAACACAGGCCCGCGGCGACCGCAGCCGCCGAACCACCACTGGAACCCCCAGGAATGTGCGAGAGACTCCACGGATTGCGCGTGGGGCCAAAGTGCGGATTGTTTGTCGTGACACCATACGCGAATTCGTGGAGATTGGTCTTGCCAAGAAGCACGGCGCCGGCTTCTTTGAGCTGGCTCACAACCAAGGCGTCGTGTTGAGGAACGAAATCTCTCAGGATTTTCGAGCCGGCGGTGGTGCGGATGTCCTTTGTATAGATGTTGTCCTTCAGCGAGATGGGAATACCGTGCAAAGGTCCGCGGTCGCGATGCCCTTTGCGTCCGCGCGGAGCATAAAGCTCAGCTTCTGCTTTCTTTGCCTGTGCAAGCGCCTGTTCAGCGGTGACCGTAAGGTAGGCGTTGAGCTTCGGATTGAGCCGCTCAATACGCTCAAGCATCAGTTTCGTAACTTCCACGGGTGAGAGCTTCCGCTTGCGGAACAGTTTTCCGATTTCCTCGATAGATGCGAAGGCCACATCCCTGTCGGTCATGAAGTTTCAGCCATCAAAAGATTTTTTCGCGATGCCTCAAATTCCCGAAAGTTCCGATGTTCGCAATGATAAACGCCACGCGAAACTGATTCTCGCTCCGGACCTGCCCGAGGTTGATGCGCCGGTATTCCAGCGCGAGCCCGCAGCAACTTCCGTTATAGCTCGCTTGCACGATCTGGTTTTGCAGCGTTTTGTTGGTGAAGTCGTAGCCAACGCCCCCCGTAAAATTGAACCCCTTTCGGTTTTCGCTGCCGTAACCCAGGAGCGTACGGATCTGGTTCGAAAGCGGCTGCTGAAACGCTGTCTGTCCGGGCGGCATGGAGGCAAGATCACTCAGCGTCGGGTTGTCATCCAGCCGAAAGAAAGCAATCGTGCCAAAAAATTCGCGGTAAGGCTTCGCCTTAATCAGCGTGCCAATGGTCACAAGTCGCTGATTCTGCGGGTCGTATTGGAGAATCTGCTCGAGGTCATACGGGCCGCCGGGCGTGATCTTGAAATCACTCACGATGGGCGACCAATTGCGCGGCCCGAACGCAAACGCAAAGGGCGAAATCGAATCCAGCGCCTGAAAAACGTTCCGCTGGCCGTTCACAATGGCCCCGCCAAACGTGGGATCGAAATAATGCTTTTGTGCGATGCGCCAGGAAATCAGCTCTTGCGGCTGCTCGTCGCCGGTCTTCGAATACAGTCTTTGCGTGAAACCGTACTCCACTTCGCTGGTGTCGGTCAGCGTGGCATCGCTGTCAAAGCGGATGAAATCGGCGAAATTGTTCACACCCGTCACGTACCGGTAAGTGAAGGCCGGCTCGATCGTGTGCTTGTATTTTCGCCGTGGCTTGTCCTTTTTGGCCGTCGGCTCGAAGAATCGCTCGAACGATGGTGGCCGCAGCTCTACGGCAAATTCGCCCGTGTCACGCGTGATTGCCGTACCACTTACAAGACCGGAAGAATTCAGCGAATCTCCGTAGCGCGTCGAACGAAACGCCGCCGAACTCGTCACTCCAAGCCACGGCCCGAAATGCACTGGAAGCGTGACGCGCGGGGCAAATTCCATTCGCGAAACACTTAAGGGCGTGTCAATCGGCGTGAACGTGGACGTTGCCATCCCGGACTCGGCGCGATGCACCGCACCCACAAAGCTATCAAACGAGAAATACACAGGAATCTTCCGCCAGGGAGACTGTTCAACGGAACCAAACCGGGCCTGCGGTAAATTGCGGAGCGTAACGCTCGAGGCCGGAATCGCCGGCGTCGGGGGTGTGGCCGTGGCCGCTACGGGAAGTGTCAGAAAACTTTTGTCATTGATTCCCGCAAAATTCAGGCTGAATCCGCGGAAATTATTTGTGAGAAAAATCGCGCTGCGCACTTCGGAGTTGATCGCTTCGCCAAAGCTGTCCGCGAACGCCAGCCGAAACGTAAGCGACGAAAGCTGATTGTAGTCCGTAACAAACCGCCATCCGTGAGGCAGCAGAGATTGGATTTCCAACCGCTGCTCCTGGCCGCCCTGGGGCGAGCGCGTCGTGCCATCGGGATTCAATAGCCCGCGGTCGTTCACTCCGAAATAGGTATATTCCACAGAAGTATTTTCGAAAGGCTTGGCGCGAAATGTCCCGCGCTCCAGAAAGCCGCGCCGGCTCATGAATTGTCCGCCAAAAGTTGTGTCCAGCCACGAGAGCGGTGCGAGATAAAAAGCGTCGCCGAGGATAAAGCCTTTGCGTGAACTCTGGCCGATGTCGGGAATCAGGAATCCCGTTTGCCGGACCTTGCTTCCCGCGGGCGCAGTCGCATAAGGAAGCCAAATCAGTGGAATGCGGAACAAACGAAAGTTCGCGTTGACCAGCGCAACCGTTTTATCCACTCGAACGCGCGCCTCCGGAGCATAGAACTGCCACTTGGGATGCGCAGGATCGCAAATCGTAATCCACGCCTTTTGCACGAAATACAGGTCACCGGCAAAACGTTTCCAAATGTTCGCCGTTGTAGTCCAGTTGCACGTGGCCGGTGGCGGTTGCTTCGTTGGTTTTGTCGTTGTATTCCACGTGGTCGGCGCGAAGCCGCGTGTCGGCGTAGCGGATGTCCACCTCTCCATCAGCGCTGGTGACGTCACCCTGATGGCGTTGCGGACCGCTGGAATAAATCTCCGCGACCTGGCCTTTGCCTGGAGAAGGAGGGCGAATTTGTTGGGCCGCAGCGTTAAGCGAGAAAACACTCGCAGCCGCGACCGCAAGCACCGTCAAATGGAGGCAATGACGGAGTGCAGCACGAACCTTTGCCCAAGAATGAGGATTCACGCAACACATGCGATGGACAACGAAAAGATAGCCTAGCATGGCTCGCTCGGATTGGAAGGCGAGGACTGCGGCCCGGTTGCTTCCAGCGGCGAGAAAGTAAACGAACCAAAGCACCCGCCGCTTGTGAAACGCAACAAAGCCCCCGCGCGTCTGTTTGCTCAGGGTTGGTTGCCGTTCCAGAAAATTCGGATGCGCAGGACTCCGGACAGAGGTAAGATGCCGGGCCTTGCGTGAGGAGATGCAATGAAGCAAACGTCGAGGATTCTTCGGACGATTGTCGCCTGTTCGGTGTTGCTGGGTGTAATGGCTGTGAATTTAGCCGCAGCGCCGCAAAACCCCGCCGACAAATTCAAGAATCTGGAATTTCGCGAGATTGGCCCCGCCGTGATGGGCGGGCGCATCGACGACTTCGCGGTGGTCGAAAGCAATCCCAATATCGTGTACGTGGGCACCGCTTCGGGCGGCGTCTGGAAGACCACCAACAACGGCACCACTTGGGAGCCGGTATTCGACAAGGAAGGCGTCTCGACCATCGGCGACGTCGCCATCGCTCCCTCCGATCCATCGATCGTGTGGGTGGGATCCGGCGAGCCGAATAACCGCCAGAGTTCCTCGTGGGGCGATGGAATTTACAAATCGCTCGACGGTGGCAAGACCTGGAAAAACATGGGACTGGCCGCCACGCACCACATCGGCAGAATCGTCATTCATCCGAAGAATCCCGACGTCGTCTACGTCGCTGCGCAAGGTCATCTTTGGGGACCGAATCCCGACCGCGGCGTCTACAAAACCACCGACGGCGGCAAGACCTGGGCGCAAGTGCTGAAAATCAATGACGACACCGGCGTAAGCGACATCGCCATGGATCCTGAAAGCCCGGACATTTTGTTTGCCGCTGCTTACGAGCGCCGCCGAACGCCCTTCGGCTTCAACGGCGGCGGTCCCAACAGTGCCATTTACAAGACCACCGATG
>WNGL01001240.1_pt1 | contig 37540 bp, 32 predicted proteins | sample 5400591 | NCBI WGS metagenome assembly WNGL01 (sample SAMN13153377, study PRJNA577476) | soil metagenome | isolation source: 80 cm soil or saprolite under Garry oak tree replicate 1 | place: USA:California | collected 2016-06-15
GTGGCCGCGATGATCGCGGCCGGCCTGCACGGCATCGACAACGAGCTGCCGCTCGAGCCGCCGATGACCGGCAACGCCTACGCCGACGACGCCGCGCGCGTCCCGCACACCCTGCGCGACGCGCTGGAGGAGTGGGAGAAGAGCGAGCTGGCCCGGGAGGCGTTCGGCGTGGAGGTGACGGAGCACTACGCCAACTACGCCCGGGTCGAGCTGGCCGCCTACGAGGCCGCGGTGACCGACTGGGAACTGCGGCGCTGCTTCGAACGCCTATGAATTTCGAACGCCTGTGAATGAAGACGCTGTGATCGGGGTGCTTGAGGAATGTCCACGTTTACCGTGCTCAACCCCGCGACCGAGGAGCCGGTCACCACGCTGACCCAGGCCTCGGCCGCCGACGCCGACGAGGCCATCGCCCGGGCATCGGCCGCGCTGCCGAGCTGGCGGGCCGTCTCGCCCGGGGATCGCGCCCGGATGCTGCGCGCGTTCGCCGCGGCCGTGGACGCTGCCTCGGAGGAACTGGCCGGCCTCGAGGTGACCGGCTCGGGCCATCCCATCGGGGCGGCGCGGTGGGAGGCCGGGCAGGTCCGCGACGTGCTGCTGTACTACTCGGCGGCGCCGGAACGACTGAGCGGCAAGCAGATCCCGGTGCCCGGCGGGCTGAACGTCACCTTCCACGAGCCGGTCGGCGTGATCGGCCTCATCGTGCCGTGGAACTTCCCGATGCCGATCCTGTCCTGGGGCATGGCGCCCGCGCTGGCCGCGGGGTGCACCGTCGTGGCCAAGCCCGCCGAGGCCACCCCGCTGACCGCGATGCGGATCGGTTCGCTGGCCCTGGAGGCGGGCCTGCCTGAGGGGGTGTTCCAGGTGCTGCCGGGCAAGGGCAGCGTGGTCGGGCAGCGCCTGGTCGACCACCCCGCGGTGCGGAAGATCGTATTCACCGGGTCCACCGAGGTGGGTCAGCGGATCATGGCCGACTGCGCGCGCCAGGTCAAGCGGCTCACCCTGGAGCTCGGCGGCAAGAGCGCCAACATCGTCTTCGCCGACGCTGACCTGGAGAAGGCCGCGGCGAGCGCTCCGTACGCGGTGTTCGACAACGCCGGGCAGGACTGCTGCGCCCGGTCCCGGATCCTGGTCCAGCGCTCGGTGCTCGATGAGTTCATGTCGCTGTTCGAGACCGCGGTCCGCGGCGTGGTGGTTGGCGATCCGGCCTCGGCGGCGACCGAGATGGGACCGCTGATCTCGGCGGCGCACCGATCGCACGTGGCCTCGTACGTACCTTCCGATGCACCCGTGGCGTTCCGCGGCCACGCGCCTTCCGGGCCCGGATTCTGGTACCCGCCGACGGTGCTCGCGCCGGTGCGCCCGGAAGACCCGGCTTATACCGAGGAAGTGTTCGGCCCGGTGGTGACCGTGACCCCGTTCTCCGACGAGGCGGAGGCCGTGGCCATCGCCAACGACACGCCCTACGGCCTGTCCGGCTCCATCTGGACCCGCGACGTGGGCCGGGCGATCCGGGTCGCCCGCGCGGTGGAGGCCGGGAACCTGTCGGTGAACTCGCATTCCTCGGTGCGCTACTGGACGCCGTTCGGCGGCTTCAAGCAATCGGGCCTCGGCCGTGAGCTGGGCCCGGACGCCCCCGACGCGTTCACCGAGACCAAGAACGTGTTCATTTCTACGGAGGAGTGAGCGAGCCAAAGGGCCGCGATCCCGTCTGGACTGAGGAGCGAGGAGCTTGCGACGAGCGACGAGGGAAGACGGGACCTCAAAGGCGGCCCGGAGGCGAGCGAGCGGAGGAACCATGAGGTTTGAGGACAGGACGGTTGTCATCACCGGCGCCGGGAGCGGGATCGGGCTGGCCGCGGCGCGGCGGTTCGCGGCAGAGGGGGCGCACGTGGTCGCGGTCGACATCGACGACGCGGCCGGGGAGAAGGCCGCGGCGGAGACGGGCGGCCTGTTCGTGCACGCCGACGTGACGTCCGAAGCCGACGTGGCCGCCGCCTTCCGCGCGGCACACATCGCCTTCGGATCGGTGGACGTGGCGTTCAACAACGCCGGCATCTCCCCGCCCGACGACGACTCGATCCTGGACACCGGCCTGGACGCCTGGCGCCGGGTCCAGGAGGTCAACCTGACCTCGGTCTACCTGTGCTGCAAGGAAGCGATCGGCTACATGCGGGTGCAGGGTCGCGGGGCCATCGTGAACACCGCCTCGTTCGTCGCGGTGATGGGTTCGGCTACCTCGCAGATCTCCTACACCGCGTCCAAGGGCGGCGTGCTGGCGTTGTCCCGCGAGCTCGGCGTGCAGTTCGCCCGCGAGGGCATCCGGGTGAACGCGCTGTGCCCGGGGCCGGTGAACACGCCGCTGCTGCGCGAGCTGTTCGCGGCCGACCCGGAGCGGGCGCAGCGCCGCCTGGTGCACGTGCCGATGGGGCGGTTCGCCGAGCCGGAGGAGATCGCCGCCGCGGTCGCGTTCCTGGCCAGCGACGACGCCTCGTTCATCACCGCCTCGACGTTCCTGGTCGACGGCGGGATCTCCAGCGCCTACGTCACGCCACTCTAGCGTCGCGCGCTCAGAGCAGCGTTGTGAGATCGACGGTGATGGTGACTGGTTCGGTGACGGTCATCTTGCCGGTATGGACCCCGGCTGACGCGTAGGTGCCCGTGGTGGGGTCGAGCCGGTAGCAGAAGACGGAGAGGATCTTCTCGGCGGGATCGTGCTCGACGCGCCAGTAGTGCGGGATACGGGACGCGGCGTACTCGGCTGGCTTGTCGGTCTGGTCGGCGGTCACCGAGCCGGGCGACATCACTTCCACCACGAGCGTGCAGTGCTGCGGGCGGAGCACCTCGTCATCAGAAAGAGAGGCGTCGTAGATCACGGCGTCGGGGCGGCGGTTGAGCAGCGGGATGTCGCGCAGGCGCAGGTCAACGTCGGTGGACACCGCAAGAGCGGTGCCGCATGCTGCCTCCAGGGCGTTGGCGAGGCGACGGCAGATGTCCTGGTGCAGGCGGCGCGGGGTGGCGTTCACGATGATGGCTCCGTCGACGATCTCGATCCGGCGGCATATGTCTTCCGGGAGCGCCTCGTATTCCGCGACGCTCAGGCCGTCAGGCAGGTCCATCCAGCCAGGCAAGACAGTCGCCGGGTCCTGAGGCAGGGCAGTCACCGGGCTCTCCCTTCTCCGTTGCGCTGTCAGGGTAACGGTAACCGGAGACGGCGGCAGGCGCACCCACGGCATGTGCGGCTACGCAGCCGGGATGCCGACGACCTCCACGTCGATGCCGTACCTGCCGAGGATCCTGGCGGCGTGCGCGAGGGTGGCCTGGGAGAACGGAAACAATGTGTCGGGCGAGAGCTGCCTGCCCTTCGGCAGCAGGATGGCATACACGACCTTCGTCGGCTTGAAGTCGGCGGCCAAGCTCCGGCTGCGGGGCAGCGCGGCAACCGTCCTGACGAAGCGCTCCAGCACGGCCGACGGCCCGGCGACTAGGCTCTGCGCCGAGATGAGGCCCTGAGAGAACAGGTGGCTGAGTGGCGCGGATCCTTCGGCGCGCTTGACGTGGATGAGCTCGTTGCCCGGGCCGAGCAGGTCGCAGATCTCCAGAGGGCTACGCGCCCCGAGCGGGTCACGCACGGCCCGGTTCTTGTCCAGGCACAGGTACTGGCCTCGGGACCGTGCCTCGACGTAGCAGTTGTAGTCGTACTCGGTCCGCCTTTCGGGGAGCGACCACGGCGGTAGGCTAATCGTCGGTGTGGCGGGGAAAAGCCGGCTGATCGCGTCGCGCGAGGCACGGACGTAGTGGGCGCCGATCTCGAACCAGTCGCCATCCATGAGGAAGAACCGGCGCGCACCGTAGGACACGTTGGCCTCGAGCCACTTGTCGGCCGACGCGGAGGCTAGTACCTCTTTCCCGGCTTCGTCATCGTTGAGAGAAACGTGCCCGCAGCGCAGCGTCTTGACCCGCTCGCCGTCGCGCTGCACGCGCGTGCGGCGGATGATGTCCTCTATTTCCAGCAACGGCGAAAGATCGGCCTTCCCGTGGCCGATCTTGATCGTGAAGGTGTGCGCCTGCCCGAAGTGCTGGAGCATGACGTCGGAACGACCCGGATCAACCGCTCGCAAGCATCGGCTCTGGTCGCTTCGAGAAGCTTCTCCAACTCATCGTCGAGTACCGCCTTCGTGTCGGCGTCGGACACCGGCTGGACATACTCGATGAACTCGAGCGCCGGGTCCGGCTCTTCCTCCTGGCAGACCCGCGCGCACTCGCGGATGTCCGCCACGAGCGCATCCGGCTTGATTCCAAACCGCATCCGCAGGCCGACAGACCGTCGACGAGGCCCACCGCTCCCACTACGACAACCTCAACGGGTACGCCCGCCACCTGCGCGACGCGCTGCCGCTCGCCACGTTCATCGCCTTCACCGGCACCCCGATCTCCTTCGCCGACCGGAACACCCGCGACGTCTTCGGCGAGTACATCGAGCTGATCTACGACCTGACCCAGGCTGTCGAGGACGGTGCGACCGTCCCTGTCTACTACGAGTCCCGCCTGATCGAGCTGAACCTGCCCAAGGGCATGGACCCGGAGCAGCTCGACGAGGCGGCCGACGAGGTCACCGTCGGCCTGGACGACTCCGAGCGCGAGCGCCTCCAGCAGCGGGTCGCCGCGATGAACGCCGTCTACGGTGCCCCGGACCGGGTCCGCAAGCTCAGCGAGGACGTGGTTCGGCACTGGGCGGTCCGCAGCGCCGAGATGCGCAAGTTCATCGGCGTCCCCGGCAAGGGCATGATCGTCTGCGCCACCCGGGAGATCTGCACCGACCTATACGAGCGAATTATCGCCATAAAGCCGGACTGGCACAGCGACGACATCGACAAGGGAACGATCAAGGTCGTCTACACCGGCGACGCGACCGACGACGCCAAGATCCGCAAGCACGTCCGCCGCCCTGCGCAGAACAAGGTCATCCAGCAGCGCGCCAAAGACCCAGACGACGAGCTCGAGCTGATCATCGTCCAGTCGATGCTGCTCACCGGCTTCGACTCCCCGCCGCTGCACACGATGTACGCCGACAAACCGATGCGCGGCGCGGCGCTCATGCAGGCCCTCGCACGAGTGAATCGGACCTTCCGCAACAAGCAGGACGGCCTGCTCGTCGGATACGCCCCGCTGACCGACAAGCTCTACGAGGCCTTGGCTGAGTACACCGCCCGCGACCAGAACACCAAGCCCATGAGCAAAGACATCGAGGACGCGGTCGCCAAGGTCAGAGACATGCTGGCCGTGATCGGTGACGAGATCCTCACCGGCTACGACTGGCGGACCCGCCGCGCGGTCAAGGGGCCGAAGGCATACTGGAACGCCGTGACCGGCGCGGTGGACTACCTCCGCGACCCGACCACGCCCGGCAACCAGGTTGAGGAGGGCGAGCCGAACCTCGCCGAGCGATTCCGCCGCGCCGCGGCCCAGCTCGCCCGGATGTACGCCATCGCCCGGACACACCGTGATCTCGCCGAGTTCCGTGACGACATCGCGTTCTTCGAAGAAATCCGGATGCTGAACGCCCGGTTCGACGCCGAGGAGCGCAGGGCCCGCGGCGAGACCGTCCCGCCAGACGTCGAGCTGTACCTAAAGATGACATGCACCGGCTGCGGCCGTTAACGGCTGAGCGGGGGGCAAGGCACCCGCCCGCCCGGTGGGAGACCTCCTCAGCTCAGGCGCGTGAAGATGGATGCGGGGAGCATCCACGTCGTGCCGGGCGCTGCCCGTTGCGGGGCGTCCGCGGGAGCTTGAGGAGGTCCCGATGTCCATCGTAGGCGGGCTGGATATCCACCGGAAGCAGATCACCTTCGACTATGTCGATACCGAGACGGGGGAGGCGCGGCGCGGGCAGATCTGCCCGGCCGACCGCGAGCACCTGGCGAAGTGGCTGGCCCGGTTCGCCGGGCAGGACGCCCATTTCGCGCTGGAAGGCTGCACGGGATGGCGGTACGTGGCCGGGGAGATCATCGCGGCGGGGCTGACGCCGCACCTGGCCGATCCGGCCGAGGCCGCGCATCTGCGCGGCCCGAAGCGGCGGGCCAAGACCGACCGGGCCGATGCCCGGCACCAGCGGGTGCTGCTGGAGCAGGGCCGGCTGCCGGAGTGCTGGATCCCGCCGCCGCGCGTCCTGGAGTGCCGTGCGCTGCTGGAGACCTACCTGGACCTGCGGGAACAGCGGACGGGGTGGGTGCAGCGGATCCACGCGGTACTGTTCTGCCACGGCGCCCCGCACATCGCCGGGCAGCGGCTGGGGACCGCCGAGGGCGCCGCGGCGCTGCGGGCCGCGGCCGCGCGGTGCTCGCCCGCCGGGCAGCTGCAGCTGGCCATCGCGGCGCAGATGCTGGCGGTGTATGACGAGCGGCTGCACCAGGTCCGCCGCCAGCTGCTGGACCGGGCACGGCACACCAGGGGCGCGGCCGAGCTGACCGCCCGGCTGTACGGCGTCGGGCCGGTCACCGGGCTCGCCCTGACCTGCTGGCTGGGCGGGGCGGGCCGGTTCTCCTCCTCCCGCAAGGCGGTCCGGTTCGCCGGGCTGGACATCACCGTCCGCTCCTCCGACGGCAAGGGGCCTCCCGGGCGCCTGTCCCGGCAGGGACCACCTTCGCCCCGCCACTTAACACCGACGAACTCGCCTTCTATGACGCGGTCGCCCAGAACGAGTCCGCCGTCACCGGGATGGGAACCACGGTCCTGGCCGACATCGCCCGAGACCTGGTCCGCACCCTGCGCCGCGACGTCACCACCGACTGGGTAGCGCGCGATGACGTCCGCGCCAAGATCCGCTCCACTATCAAGCGCCTGCTGGCCAAGTACGGCTACCCCCCAGACGCCGAGGCCGACGCGATCAAGCGCGTCCTCGACCAGATGGAAACCTTCGCCGACGACTGGTCCCCAGAAGCCTAGGCAAACAGTAGGACGGATCTACACCGTCCACCGGGCACCGGTCCCGCTCAGGGTGAGACGAGGGTGCGCAGGCGGATGGTGACGGGCATCGCGCTCAGCTCGGCCAGTACGTCCTGGCTGTACTCCGAGCCGATGTCGGTCAGCACGTAGCCGTACTCGTCCCTGGTCCGCAGCAGCTGGCCCTCGACGTTCACGCCGTGCTCGGCCAGCACCCGGTTGATCGAGGCGAGCACGCCGGGCACGTTCTGGTGCAGGTGCACCAGGCGATGCGTGCCGCTGCTCGCGGGCAGCGCGATCTCCGGCAGGTTCACGCTGAGCGAGGTGGCCCCGGAGGCCATGTAGTCGGCTAGCTTGGCCGCGACGAACTCGCCGATGTCCTGCTGGGCCTCCTCGGTCGAGCCGCCGATATGCGGGGTGAGGATGACGTTCGGCAGCCCGCGCAGCTCGGAGACGAACTCGTCACCCTTGCCCTTGGGCTCCTCAGGGAACACGTCGATGGCGGCGCCGGCGATGTGCCCGGACTCGATGTTGCGGCGCAGCGCCGCGTGGTCCACGACGAAGCCGCGGGACAGGTTCAGGAACAGCGACCGGGGCCGCATCGCGGCGAACTCGTCCGCGCCGAAGAAGCCGTGGTTGCCGTCCCGGCCGTCCACGTGCAGGGTGACGGTCTCCACCGACTCGAGCAGCTCGGTCAGGGTGGAGCAGCGGCGCGCGTTGCCGAGCGCGAGCTTGTCGGCGATGTCGTAGAAGTACACGGCCATGCCGAGGTTCTCCGCGAGCACCGACAGCTGAGTGCCGATGTTGCCGTAGCCCACGATGCCGATCTTGCGCCCGCGCACCTCGTGGCTGCCGGCCGCGGACTTGTCCCACTGCCCCTCGTGCATCTGGGCGTTCTTCTCCGGCAGCCGCCGGGCCATGGCGATGATCTCGGCTAGCGCGAGCTCCACCACGCTGCGGGTGTTGGAGAACGGCGCGTTGAACACCGCGACGCCGCGGCGGCTCGCGGCGGCCACGTCGACCTGGTTGACGCCGATGCAGAAGGCTCCGATCGCCACCAGATCCGGGGCCGCGTCCAGGACGCGCTCGGTGATCTGGGTCCCCGACCTGATGCCGAGCAGGTTCACGCCGTCGATGGCCGCGATGAGCTCGTCCTCGCCGAGCGCGCGGGCCAGCGTGTCGACCTGGTAGCCCTCCTTGGCCAGCCGCACCGACGCGTCCGTGTGGATGTTCTCGAGCAGCAGCGCTCTCGTCGTCACAGAGTTCGTACCTTTCGAACTACTTTGCCCAGGTCCCGCAGGCGGACAGGCTCATCCCCGTAACCCTTTATACCTAACGGGCCGCGGTGGCTGCCCCGGTCAGCTGCCCGTGCTCCCCCGGGCCGAGGCCGCTGAGCTTGGCCCGCACCTCGTCTGCCAGCGGATGCGGGAGCCGGTCGAGTATGACGATGGCGTCACGCCAGGCCGTCCGGGCGGCCTCCCGGTCGCCCTCGGCCAGCAGGGCGTCGCCGAGCCCGCTCAGCGAGTTCCCCTCGCCGAACGGCGCGCCGATCTCGCGGTAGGCCTCGATGGCCTTGGTGTAGTGCGCCTTGGCCTGGGTGATGTCCCCTAGGTGCAGGTAGACGTAGCCGATGCTGTCCAGGGTGTCGGCGGTGCCGCCGCGGTGCCCGGAGTCGCGGTGCAGGCTCAGCGCCCGCTGGCAGTGGGTCAGCGCCCGGTCGTACTGGCCCAGCTGAGCGTACAGCCAGCCGACTCCGTTCTCCGAACTGGCCTGCGTCCACCAGTGCCCGACGGCCTTGAGCATTCGCAGCGCGTCCAGCGCGACGGCCAGGGCCTCGGGGTAGCGTTCCTGCTTTTCCAGCATGCCGCCTAGGCCATGGAGCACCATGGCCTCGTTGGCCCGGTCGCCGAGCTCGCGGAACATGTCGAGCGCCTTGCGGATGTTCGGGTCTGCGGCCTCGTACTCGCGCACCTGGGCGTGCGCGTGACCGAGCATGTAGTGCGCGTGCGCCAGGGCGAGCGTGTCGCCGAGGCGCTCGGCCGCGGCCAGCGCGGTCTCCTGGATCGCGATGTAGTCCTGCCACCGGCCGCGCCGGTTGAAGAACGGGCCGAGCGCCCAGGGGATCTGCCAGGCGTGGGTGTCGAAGCCGCGGGCGCCGGCGTAGCCGATGAGCGCGAGCAGCACCGGGACCTCGGCGTCGAACCAGGCCATCGCCTGGTCCTTGTCCGTCACCTCGGCGGGCAGCACACCCGGCTGCGGCCCGGCCATCTGCAGCGCGGACCGGAACGGGCTGAACCGGTTGGAGGCTGCCATCGCGGTGTGCAGGTAGTGGTCAAGCACCCGGTGCGCCGCGGCCCGGCGCTCGGGCTCCGGGTCGTGTCGTTCGGCCTGGTCGGCCGCGTACGCACGGAGCAGGTCGTGGAACGTGAACCGGGCCGGCAGGTACTCGGCCACCATGTGGGTCCGGGCCAGCTCGCGCAGCGCGGCGCCCGCAGCGGCCCGCGGCATCCCGGCCAGGCTGGCCGCCGCCGACAGCGAGATGTCCGGGCCCGGGTGCACGCCGAGCAGGCGGAACAGCCGCGCCGCGGGCTCGGAGAGCTGGTCGTAGGACCAGGAGAGCACGGCCCGCACGTTGGTCACCGCGTCGCCGGCCTCCAATGCGTCGAGCCTGCCCCGGGCGTCGTGCAGCTCGGCGGCGAGCTCGGTCAGCGGGCGCTTGGGCCGCCCCGCCGCCCGGCCGGCCGCGATGCTCAGGGCCAGCGGGAGGCGGGCGCAGGCGGCGATGATCTCGTCTGCGGCTCCGGGTTCGGCCGCGACGCGGGCCCGGCCGAGCCGGCGGGCGAGCATCTCGTGTGCCTCGCTGTCGCCGAGCACGTCGAGGGTGAGCGGAATCGCGCCTTCGGCCGCGACAAGACCGGTCAGCTCGTTGCGGGTGGTCACCACGATCAGTGAGCCCGGCGCGCCGGGCAGCAGCGGCCGCACCTGGGCGACGTTGCGCGCGTTGTCCAGGACGATCAGCATCTGCCTGTCGTCGAGCAGGCTGCGGAACAGCGCGGAACGGCCCTCGGTGTCGGCCGGGATCCGGTGCGGCGGCACGCCCAGCGCGTCGAGGAACAAGCGCAGCGCCTCGGCCGGCTCCATCGGCGGCGTGGCCGGGTCAAGACCGCGCAGGTTGACGTACAGCTGGCCGCCGGGGAACCGCTTGGCGACCTGGTGGCCGAACCTGATGGCGAGCGCGGTCTTCCCGGTCCCCGCGGTGCCGGAGAGGACCACGATCGGGACCGTCGGGCCGGAGTCCTGCTGGCCGGAGTCCTGCTGGCCGGGACTCTGCTGGCCGGGCTCGGCGGGCAGCATCGCCCGGAGAATGCTGAGCTCTTCGCGGCGGCCGGAGAAACCCGGCGCGTCCAGCGGCAGCTGGGCTGGCACCGGCGTGGTCCTGCCCTCGGGCCTGGGCCGCCGCTGTCCGCCGTCGGGCGCCGGCCCAGTGCCCGCGCCCGCGTCCTCGTCGGACGGCGCGGACCCGCCGGCACCGCGGATAGCCAGCCCGTTCGGGACCGATAGCGCCGGATCGGAGGTCAGGACCTGCTGGTGGATGCGGGACAGGTCGCCGCCGGGGTCGATGCCGAGTTCCTCGGCCAGCACCCGGCGGCCCTCGGCGAATACCCGCAGCGCCTCGGCCTGCCGCCCGCAGCGGTACAGCGCGACCATCAGCAGCCCGCGCATCCGCTCGCGCAGCGGGTGATCGGCCACCATCGCGGTCAGGTCGGGCACGACCTCCTCGTGCCGGCCGAGCGCCAGCAGCACGTCGGCGCGCTCTTCGGCGGCGGCCGAGCGCAGCTCGCCGAGCCTGACCCGCTCGGTCTCCGCGAACGGCCCGGGGACCCCGGCGAAGGCGCTGCCACGCCACAGCGAGAGCGCGGAGTCGAGCGCGGACACCGCGCCGGCCGCGTCGCCCGCCTTGCGCAGCTGGCGGGCCCGGCCCAGGTCCTGCTCGAAGGCGACCGCGTCCGGCTGTCCCGGCACCAGGTGCAGCACGTAGCCGGCCCCGGACGAGACCAGGACACGCCCCGGGCCGCGCAGCGACCGGTTCGGCTCGATGACCCGCCGCAGGCCGGCCACGTAGGTGTAGATGCCGCCCTCGGCGCTGGCCGGGGGATCCTGCCCCCAGACGGCATCGACGAGCTCACCCCGGGAGATCACCCGGTTGGCCCGCATCGCTAGGATGCCAAGCACAGCTTGCTGCCTGGGCTGCCCCACCGGTAGTTCCTGGTCGCCATACCAGGCCATTACGGGACCAAGCACGCCGACGCGCAACGCCACGGCTTCGCCGATCCTTCCGCTCGCCAGATAACCCTTCGGACCCGAAGGCCCGCCCCCCTCCAGGGCCGGAGCTTCTTATCAAGGTTACAGTGATTTGCGCTGGTCCTCCAGAAAAAATCTAGATCGTATAGAGACGGCCCTTTCATAGTTGATCGCGCGCCACGAGGGCGCCCGCTGCGTGGGCCTGGGCTCCAGCCTCTGCAGGTGGGGCGCGCCGGAAGCGCGCACGATGCGGGGAGGCTGGGAGATGACGGTTAACCGGCGGGACCGTTGTTACTGCCCGTGCTGCCGGGATTCCTGAGACTAAATGGACGCCGCCGCAATCACTTCGCCCGCGCCAGCGGTCCTCCAGAAGCTGGTCCGCGCGCCGGCCTGGCTGGGGTTCGCAGTTCCCTCGCCCGTTCGGCCCGGCGCCGCCGGCTGAAGCCTCCGGGTACGCGCGACCCGGAGCCGCCGGCCCCCACGGCACCCCCCTCACACCTGCCGTGGGGGCCGGCCCGCGGGCGGCGGGGCGGCCGAGTCGCCGAGCGCGGGCGCGCCAGTATGGTGGAACGCCTAACATAGAGCCCGGTACCCGGGACGACGGACTACTCCTGCGCGCCGGCGCAGGCTTGGAACCAGCAGGCACGCGGCCAAACCGCCAGCTGGCTGACGCAAGGGTTGGACGAAGCGAGCATGGGCAAGGCAAGCAGGACCAAGGTCGACGCCAGCCGCCGGGAGAAGATCGCCGCACAGCGCGCGGCCGAACGTCGCGCCGAGCAGCGCCGGCGGATTCTCATCGCGTCGGGCAGCATCCTCGTCGTGATAGCGGTCGTGGTGACCTTCATCGTGATCAAGGCGAACAACAAGCCGTCGGGCAACTCGTCCAACGGCCCCACCGGTTCGGCCCTGGCCAGCGTGGTGTCCAAGGTCACGAATGTCCCGGCCAGCACGCTGGACAAGATCGGTGACGGCGGCGGCTCGTTCACCGGGAAGATCCCGCCCGTCAACGGCGGGACGCCGCTGACCTCTGGCGGCAAGCCCGAGATGCTGTACATGGGCGCCGAGTACTGCCCGTACTGCGCGGCCGAGCGCTGGTCGATGATCGTGGCCCTGAGCCGGTTCGGCACCTTCTCCGGGCTGAGCACCATTCACTCCTCGACCACGGACACGCCGTCCAATATCCCGACGTTCACGTTCCACGGCTCGTCGTACACCAGCAAGTACCTGACGTTCACCCCGGTCGAGATGCAGACCAACGTCCTGGACCAGTCGACCGGCAACTACCCCGTCCTGGAGAAGCCGACAGCGGCCCAGCAGGCGCTGCTCACCAAGTACGACGCCCCGCCGTATGTCTCGTCTGCCAATGCGGGCGCGATCCCGTTCATCTACTTCGGCGGCAAGTACCTGAGCGTCGGGGCCACCTACAATCCGACGGTGCTCAACGGGAAGAACTGGGACCAGATCGCGTCCGCCCTGAGCGACCCGAACAGCAGCATCGCCAAGGCCATCGGCGGGTCGGCCAACCACATCACGGCCGCGATCTGCAAGATGACCGGCAACCAGCCGGCCAGCGCCTGCACCGCCACGGTCCAGTCTCTGGAGAAGAGCCTGTGAGCGTTATGCAATACCGGCTGCGAGTGCAGGCCTTTGGGGCCTGCGCGAGCAGCCGGTGCAAGTCGCACGGACAGCAACCTCAGCGGGTACTTGCATAACGCGAACAACTACAAGATTCTGTAGATCCTGAGCTGACGCTAAGGATTCAAGCGGAGGCCCGCGCGGTACAATCTGGCGTCAGGTGCCGGCCGCGCTGAGTATCCGCGGACCGCGCGCTCCAGTCCGTGACATCACCGGAGGCGAAGCTCGCGATGACCGCTTCGAAGTCAAGCCGTGCCCGCAACGCCCGGGCCGCTGCTCAGGCTGGCGCTCGGGCCGGCGCGGCCAGGAACGGAGCCAGGGGCGGCACCGCGGTCAGGGGCGGCACCGCGGTCAGGGACGGTGACCGGGCGCGGAACGGTGCGGCCGCACGCGGGCCGCGGACGCTAGAGGTCAGGGACGAGCCCGCGGAGCGCGGACCCGCGCCCTGGCTGCAGATCGCCACCTTCGTGCTGGCCCTGGCCGGGCTGGGCGTGTCGATCTACCTGACCATCGCTCACTTCACCGAGTCGGCGCTGGCCGGCTGCTCGGAATCGGGCCTGGTGAACTGCACCAAGGTAACCACGAGCCCGCAGTCCTACGTGTTCGGGATCCCGGTCGCAGTGCTCGGGCTGGCCTTCTTCGTGTTCGCCGTGGTCATCATGAGCCCGTGGGCGTGGCGGGCGTCCCGGCGCGAGATCCACCTCGCCCGGATAGCGTCGCTGGTGGTCGGCATCGGCTTCGTGCTCTATCTGGTCTACGCCGAGCTGTTCACCATCGGAAGCATCTGCCTCTACTGCACCAGCGTGCACGTCATCACGTTCCTGCTGTTCGTGCTGACCGCCTTCGCGGCCGCGGCCTGGGGCCTGAAGCCCGGCGCCCCCTGGAAGCTCGTCCCCGACCGCCAGCCGGAGTAACCCGCTACCGGTCACGTGAGCCGCGGCGCGGACGCCAAAGACGCCGCCGGGACTGCCGTGACGGGAGTACCGCCTGGGCTGACTGGGGCGCCGGCAGGAGCGGGCATGCGGCAAAGGAGGTCGCGGCGGCGGTGGCCACGGTACGTGTGCTGGCGATCATCGGGTCCGGCGAGACCAGCCCGACCATGGTCACGGCGCACCGGGAGCTTATATCGCGGCTCGGGCTGACCAGCCCGCAGGCGATCGTGCTCGCCACGCCGTACGCGTTCCAGGAAAACGCCGCGGACGTCTCGGCGCGGACGCGGCGCTACTTCGCGGACAGCGTCGGCCTGCAGGTGCGGGTCGCGGCCGGCACCAGCCCGAACGCGGACCCGGCCATGGCGCCGCCGCTGATCCCGCCGGACGAGGAGGACGAGGCGCGCCAGGCAGCCGGCATCAGGGCGGCGGACTGGGTGTTCGCCGGGCCCGGGAGCCCGTCTTACGCGCTCGCGCACTGGCAGGCCGGACCGGTCGCGGCCGGGCTGCGGGACCGGGTGCTGGCCGGCGACGGGCTGACCGTGCTGGCCTCGGCGGCCGCCGCCACCGCGGGACGGTTCACCCTGCCGGTCTACGAGATCTACAAGGCGGGCGGCGCGCCGCGCTGGCTGGACGGGCTCGACCTGCTCGGCTCGTTCGGCCTGACCGTCGCGCTCATCCCGCATTACGACAACGCCGAAGGCGGCCGTTACGACACCAGGTACTGCTACCTCGGCGAACGCCGGCTGGCCGCGATGGAACGCAGCCTGCCCGCCGATGCCGCCGTGCTCGGCGTGGACGAGCACACCGCCGTGCTGATCGACCTGCGGACCGGCGACGTCGAGATCCGCGGCCGGGGCGGGATGACCGTCCGGCGGTCCGGGCACAGCGTCGTCCTGCCCGCCGGCACCCGGCTGCCACTGGCGGAGCTGCGCGAGCTGGTCCAGGGGGTCCGGCGGGCCGCAGGCGGCGGGGACGCGCAGGAGGTCACGGAAGGCAGGGGTCCGGCCGATCCGGGCGGCGGCGATGGCACCGCCGCCGGGGACGGGGACGGGGAGATGCTGCCGCTGCCGGAGATCATGGCGGCGGCGGAGCAGCGGTTCGAGGCGGCGGCAGGCACCCGCGACGCTGACGCCATGGTCGGGGTGATCCTCGAGCTCGAGACCGCGATCGGGCAGTGGGAAGCCGACATGGACGAGGACCAGGGCACCGAGCAGGCGCGCGCGCTGCTGCGCGGGCTCGTCGGCCGGCTCGGGCGGGCGGCCCAGGATGGGCTCACCGATCCCAGGGAGCGGCTGCGGCCGGCCGTCGAGCCGCTCCTGGAACTGCGGGCGGCGCTGCGCGGCACGGGCAATTTCGCCGCCGCCGACGCCATCAGGGAGGCGCTGACCGGCGCCGGGTTCGACGTCAGCGACACCCCGGAGGGCACCCGTTGGCAGCCGACCGCCACGGCCCGATCAGCGGACGCCTGACCTGGACTTACTGGTCTGGGCATTACATCTTTTTCATGTTGACGCCGGGCTAGAGCCCGGCGGGCCGGGACGCACTAGCCTTCGGAGCGTGCCGGTCCAGTACGGCTCGTCCGGTTAGGAGCGCCATGACCTACCTCACCGGCCACTGGTCCTTCGACCCGTTCGGCATCCTGGCCCTGGTCGTGGCCGCCTGGCACGAGACCGGGCTGCGGCGGCTGGCCCGCCGGTCCCGGCCGGACCGGACGCGGCAGCGACGGCTGCGGTCGCTGTGGTTCTACTCCGGGCTCGGCGTGCTGCTGCTCGCGGTGGAGTCGCCGATCGACTACTGGGCCGACGACTACCTCTTCGCGCACATGATCCAGCACCTGCTGCTGATGTTCGCCGCGCCGTCACTGATCGTCGCGGGCGCGCCGTGGCAGCCGCTGCTGGACGGGCTGCCCGGGCGGTCCGGGCGCAGCGTGACCCGCGGCCTGCTGGCCGGCGGCTGGCATGGCTGGGTCCGGCCGCTGCGCGGGCTCGGCCGCCTGCTGCTGCGGCCGTGGGTGTCGGTGGCCCTGTTCAACGCGGCGATGCTGCTGTGGCACCTGCCCGGGCCTTTCGGCCTGGCCGACGAGAACCAGGCCGTGCACATCTGGCTGATGCACGGGACCATGTTCGGCACCGGGGTGCTGTTCTGGCTGCAGATCATCCCGTCGCCGCCGTTCCGCCGGCGGATGCCGCTGCTGTCCCAGGCGGGCGCGCTGCTGGGCACCAACGTCGTGATGATCGGCATCGCGATGACGCTGAGCATCTTCGTGCAGGGTTCGGTGTACCCGGTCTACGACCACATCCCGGGCATCACCCTGCCGCCGTTCGCGGACCAGCAGATCGGCGCGGGCATCTTGTGGGTGTGCGGGGACTTCTGGGCCATGCCGTCGATGGTCGTGATCGTCCGGCGGATGGTGGCCGCCGAGGGCAGCATGAGCGCGGCGGTGGACAAGATCCTCAGCCGGGGTTCGGCCCGGTCGGGCTCGTGGGGCTGGGGACAGCCGGGGGCCCTGGCCGAGCTGCGGGCTCAGCCGCCTTCCTCGCCGGAGGCCGGGTCGTGAAGCACCGGGTCCGGGCGCAGGCCGTTGAGGTCCTCGCGCCGGTGCGTTCTGGGGTCGTCGGGACGGCGCGCGAAGCGATCCGGGTGTTCGCGGCGATGCGCGGAACCATCCCCGTGCGCGGTGTGCGGCGTGATCGCCTCGGTTATCTTGCGCAGGCCGCCGAAGGCCGACGACCGTGCCACCGCGACCACGCCGATGATCAGCGCGGCGATGCCGCCGGCCTCGATCGCGAGCATTCCCGGCGTGACCTGGATCCGGTCGCCGAACACCACGATGCCCAGCGCGATGCCGGCCACCGGCTCGCCGGCCGCCATGGTCGGGAGCGAGGCGTGCAGCGGGCCCGCGCTGAACGCGTTCTGCATCAGCCACAGGCCGACGATCCCGGCGCCGAGCAGGCAGTACGGCGGCCAGGTGGAGAACAGCGCGGTGAGCGGGTGCCCCTGCAGGATCTCCAGCGTCTGCCTGGTCAGCGCGTCCTGGATGCCGAACACCAGGCCCGCGGCCAGGCCGGTCAGGCTGGCGCGGGCCGGCCCGCGCGTTCTCAGCCCGGTCAGCACGGCGATGTACGCGATGCCGGCGATGATCGCGGCCACGAACCAGTGCGAGAACGAGCCGAACGACAGGCCGATGGGCTTGGTTGACCGGGACAGCGACAGCAGGGTCACGCCCGCGCACAGGATCAGCGCGCCGGCCACCTCGGTCCAGCGCATCGCCTGCTTCGCCATCGGGACGGCCAGCAGCAGCGCGAACAGCAAGTAGGTGGTCAGCAGCGGCTCCACCAGCGCCAGCGCGGCGTGCCCGATCGACCACGCCGCGAGCAGCTGGCCGGCCACCATGCAGGCGATGCCGGCCAGCCACCGGGGCTTGTGCAGCAGGTCGATGATGATCCGCGGGCTCAGGAAGAGGCACTCGGGCTCCTGCCGCGCCGCGTACTGCTGCAGGACGAATCCGATCCCGAGCAGGACGGCCGCTACGAGAGTGGTCGCGTAGTCCACATCCAGGTCCACGTGCTCTGTCTAACTAGGTGCTAAGCGTGCGGGTATCAAGGACAACGTGCACGGCTGACGGCTGGTTTCGCCTGGCAGCGTGACGCAGGTGCGGCGACTGCCCTTTGATCGTACGTTAGCCGGAAACCCTCGTTACTCCCGCCGCGCCGACCCGTCAAACCTCCTCGGACCTCATAGCGCCTCACGCGACGTGATTGGCATCTCACTGTTATCGGGATGAAGCGGCCGGCTCAACGCTATCCCTGCTGATAACGGGCCGGAGTACTATCATGAGGTCGTCGGCAGGCATGATTGCCATGGCTGGGGAAAGGGTGCTGACGTGGGGGTCGGGCATAAGGCCGTCAGAAAACGGGCCGTGGGAACGCGTGAGCGCATCATGGCGTACCTGGCAGAAGCGGGAGAGCTCTACGACGCCAACGGGATGGCCAGCACGCAGCTGGCCGCGGCCGTCGGCTACCCGGGTTCGAGCGTGGCGTTCGCGCAGTTGCTGTCGGGCATGGAACGTTCGGGGCTGATTGCCCGCGAGGTACGAGGTAAACGGACGTACCGTATCGGCCCCGGGACGGCCCGGGCCGTCGGCCCGGCGCGGGCCGTCCCCCGGGTTGGCGCTGGCGCGGCGGTTCCCGGTGTCCCTGAGGTCTCCGGAGCGGGCGAGGCCGGTCCCGGCGCGGCCGGGTTCGACTACGACGAGCTGGCCCGCCGCCTGCTGGTGCAGGTGGTCAGGCGGCTGGCGGCGGCGGAGGCGAGCACGCCGGATCGTCCGGTCACGGCCGAGATGCCGCCCGCTCCGGATCATCCCGATCAGCTCGCCCTGCAGGAGACGGTGAGCGGACTGGAGTACGAGCTGGCCGCGGCGTGGAGCAAGCACGGCAAGCTGGCCGAGGAGAACGTCCGGCTGCGGGAGCAGCTCAAGGCCGCGCAGCGGTCGCTGGCGCAGGCCGCCGAGCAGGTCCGCAGGCTGCCGGCCGGTGTGGACCTGAACGACAGCGAGGTCGTGCTGCTACAGCGGCTGCTCACCTCGGCGTCGGCTCCGGACAGCACGCTGGCCTAGCCGCGCAGGTAGACCTGGGCGGCGTGGCCGCTGAGCACGCCGGCCAGGATGTCGCCGGGCAGGCCGAGGGCCGCGATCGCGCGTGCGTTCCTGGCCACGCCGGGGACGCCGGGCCAGTCGGAGCCGAAGATCCACCGGCGGGCCAGCGCGGGCAGGTCGAATCCGGCGTAGTAATCGGGCAGCCGCTTCGGCGGCAGCCCGGCCAGGTCGATCCAGACGTTGGGCCCGGCCAGCGCGAGCGCGGCGGCGTCGGCGTACCAGTGGCCCCGGCCGCCGTGCGCCAGCACGACCGTGACCCCGGGGAAGTCGGCGATGACCTGGCGCATCAGCCCGGGGTCGCCCGCTTCGGGTTCCGATCCCGGGAAGATGCTGCCGCCGGTGTGCACGATCACCGGCACGCCGCGTTCGGCGCACAGGTCGTAGACCGGGTACACGGACCCGGCGCCGGGCCGGAACGCGCCGTGCACCGGGTGCAGCTTGACCGCGACGGCGCCGAGGCCGAGCTGGCGGGCGGCTTCGGCGGCCGGGTCGGCGTGCACAGCCGGGTTCACGTTGGCCACCAGGCGGAAACGGCCCGGGTTGTGCTCGACCAGCGGCAGCAGGTCCTCGATCGGCTGGATCCCGGTCGTCCGCGGGCTGTACTCGGCGAACAGCAGCGCGATGTCGACGCCTTCGGCCTCCAGCATGGCGTCGAGCCGGGCCGGAACCGGGTCGCCGTCCGGGCCGAACACGGTCTGCCAGCCGGAATCCTGGCCGAAGTCGGCCGCCCACCGCATCCAGGAGGGCGACACCGTGCTCAGCCGGGGCACGTGCACGTGGGCGTCGGTAACCGCCATGCCGTCGATCATGAGCGATTTACGGCCGACTGAAGGGGTCGAAGGGGTCGAGGCGCCGCAGGCCGGCCCGGTGGATGCGGCCGGACTCGACGTAGGTGCGGACCGGCTCCGTGGTGTAGCCGGCCGGCACCCCGGTTCTCTTGATCTTCGCGGGCACGCCGGCCACCAGCGCGGCCGGGGGCACCTCGAAGCCCTCCGGCACCAGGCAGCCCGCGGCCACGATCGCGCCGGCCCCGACCGTGACCCGGTTCAGGGTGATCGAGCCGGAGCCGATCAGGCAGCCGTCCCCGACCACGCATCCCTCCAGGTGCGCGTTGTGCCCGACCACGCAGTCCGCGCCGATCAGCGTCGGCCACTCGTGCGTGCAGTGCACCACGGTCCCGTCCTGCACCGACGTCCGCGCGCCGACCTCGATCCGGCCGTGGTCGCCGCGCAGTACGGCGCACGGCCAGACGGACGCCTCGGGCCCGATGCTGACCCGGCCGATGACCACGGCGTCGGGGTGGACGAAGGCGCTCTCGTGGATCTGAGGCTCGAACTCGCCCAGCGCGTATATCGGCACCCTGGGAGCCTATCGTGGCCTGCCGGGGCCTCAGGGCCGCAGGTCGAGGACGCCGAACCGGTGCTGGTCCCAGATGTGCAGGGACGCCTTTTCCGGATAGGGGACGACGTCCGGCGGGTCGTCGAAGACGCGGGTCAGCCGGCTGCCCGGCGTGTACTGCGGCCAGCCGGGGTCGCCGCCCGCGGCGAACGCGGCCCACTGCGAGCGCATCAGGTCGCCGAGCGCCACCGCGCTGGCCGGCGGCTCGGGGCCGAACAGGAACTCCCCGAGGCCGGAGTACACGCCGAACACCAGCGGCAACACGATGCCGTGGCAGGCACCGAAGCCCTCCTCCGTGGCCTCGAAGCTGACCTGGAACAGGAAGGTCTTCCCGCCCGCCGCGGCGTGCGCCTGGGCCAGGTGCAGCGTCGGCATCCGGAACAGCCAGTCGGAGTTGACCAGCTCGAACAGCATCTCTGCGTCCGCATCCGGATAGGCCTCGCGGTAGGCGGCCTCACCCGCCCGGCCGCCAGCGAGCCCGCGCAGCATGTCGCTGGCCACCTCCTCGGTGATCTTCCCGCGCTGCCCGGTCAGCGTGGTGAACAGCCGGTACTCATCCCGGTTGTGCCCGGCGACCAGGCTGACGCCGCGCCCGGCGCCGGCCGCGAGCGCCTGCCACGGCGCCGCGGGCAGCACCTCGCCGTCCACGACCGGCGAGAACGACACGCCGGTGCGGCCCGCCGGCCCCCACCGGTCCTGGTGGTCCGCGGGGTTCACCGCGTCCGAGGCGGCGGTCAGCCGGGCCGGATCGGCGGCGGCGAACGCCTCGGTGGTCGGCGGCAGCCCGGCTTCGGCCGCGACGGCGGCGGTGACGTCGGCGGCCAGCTCAGGCGAGAAGAACGCACCGGGCACGCTCTGCGCGATCGCGCGCCGGAACAGGCCGGCCGCCAGGGGCATGACCAGCAGCGACGCGATCGCCCCGGCGCCGGACGACTCGCCGAACACGGTCACCCGATCCGCGTCGCCGCCGAACGCGGCGATGTTCTCCCGGACCCAGCGCAGCGCCGCCACCTGGTCGAGCAGCGCCCGGTTGGCCGGGACGCCGGGCAGGTAGGCGTAGCCCTCCACGCCGACCCGGTGGTTGAAGGTCACCACCACCACGTTCTGCCGGGCCAGCGCCGTGCCGTCGTAGAGGACCTGGCTGGAGGTGCCGAACCGGTAGCCCCCGCCGTAGATCCAGACCATGACCGGAAGCCCGGCCCCGCCCAGTTCCGGCGAGAACACGTTGACGGTCAGCCAGTCGTCGGGGTCGGCGCCGGGCGCGACCGGCGCCGTCGGCCCGAGCATGAACGCGGACTGCGGCGGGGGCGGCCCGAACATGTCCGCCTCCCGCACGCCGTCCCACGGCCGGGCCGGCTGCGGGGCGGCGAACCGCAGGGCCCCGACCGGAGGCTGGGCGAACGGGATGCCGCGGAAAACGGCCACGCCGTTCTCCGCCCGGCCGCGTACCTGCCCGGCGGCCGTGCGGACCACGGGCTCGGCTACATCCATCCGCACCCCTTCGGGGATGAGCCGGAAAATATCCGGGTGCGGACCGATGTGGCCGCCAGGAAGGACGTTACGCCACCGGGTCGAGCAGGACGACTGGAATCTCGCGAGGCGCGGCGTTCTTCTCATGATCTGCGAAATGGGGCATGCGTTCCCTGGGCCGGCTAGCTCGCTACCGCCGACAGGGGCCAGCCGAAGAAGCCGTTCAGGGTGAGCGTGGCGCCGGCCGAATGCGGCGGGTCGATCGCGGTGTACGTGGTGATGAAGGTGTCGGTCTCGTGGTGCACGACGGCGGGCCTGGGGGTGGCCACCTGGTTACCGTCCGGCCAGTTCTTCGCGCGCAGCCCGGCCGCCGAGGCGTAGCGGCCGGTCTGGGTCAAGATGCCGACCATCCAGAAGCCGCGGCCGCCGGCCAGCGGCAGCGCGAACGTCGGGTTCCCGGTCATGGAGAAGCCCTGGGTGAAGCTGACCCCGGCGCGCCGGTCCTGCCCGGCCTGGCGGGCGGCCTGGGCGTTGACCGAACCGGAGCCGGCGAAGAAGTCGTTGACCGCGAACGGCGCGGCCGTGGCGGCCGTCTCGGCCCTCCCGATCGTCGCGTGCGTCAGCACCCGGGCGAGTTCGGGCGCGTAGTCGGCGGCGGCGAGGGCGGGCGGCACGCTCGGCGGCTTGCCCTCGGTGCACAGCGCGGGCCAGCCGCGGGCCGGGCGGTTGACCGCGGCGGCCAGCTTCCACCGCCCGTCTGCCCGCTCGAACACCATGGCCATGGGCTGCATGGCCGGGCCGAGGTCGAAGACGTCGGTGTCGCCGTAGGCCACGAACACGCCCGGCGCGGAGGCGGCGGAGACGGCCCGTTCGGTCCGTCCCGGGCTGGTCCTGCTCGACATCCAGCTGCCCGACTTCGACGGGTTCGAGGTCGCCCGGCGGCTGGCCGCGCAGGCCGGGGGGGCCGCGCAGGCCGGCGGCCCCGTGATCGTGCTGACCTCGACCCGCGACGCCAGCGACTACGGCGGCCGGATCAGCTCCAGCCCCGCGGCCGGGTTCCTGCCCAAAGACCAGCTCTCCGGCGCGGCGCTGCGCCGCTTCCTGACGTGAGCCGGCGCTCGCTGGCGGGCCTGATCGCGGCCGCGGCCGCCGCGATGGCCTGCTACTTCCTGGTCGCCCGGCCGCCCGGACCCAACGCATACCTGATCTTCTACCTCGGCACCCCAGCCATCGCGCTGGCGTTCCTGACCGCCGGGATCGCCGCCTGGCTGCGCTGGCCGGGCAGCCGCCTGGGCCTGCTGTTCAGCCTGGTCGGCTACTTCACCCTGCTGCCCGCGCTGGACTACCTGGACGACTCGGCGGGGTTCACGATCGGGAACGCCGCCGTTCCCCTGGCCGGCGCCGCCCTGGCCCACCTGGGCCTGGCCTGGCCGACCGGGCGGCTCCGCTCCCGGTTCGAGCGCGGGGTGGTCGTCGCCGAGTACGCCTCCGCGGCCGGCTTCAGCCTGCTCGGGATGCTGTTCTGGGACCCGGCGTTCAGCGGCTGCGACGCGACCTGCCCGGCGAATCTGCTGCTGGTGCGCGGCTCCCGGCCGGCCTGGGACGCCGTCAACGCGCTGAGCGCCGCGGTCGGCGCCGCGCTCACCGTCATCGTCGTGGTCCTGATCATCAGGCACTGGCGGTCGGCGCGCGGCTGGTCGCGGCGGGCCATGGTGCCGCTGGTGTGGATCGCCGTGGTGATCGGCGCGGAATTCCTGATCACTAACGTCACCGGTCTTTACCGCCTGCCGCCGCTGGCCAACCTGGTCTTCAACGGCTGGGCGCCGCTGGTGGCCCTGCTGGGCCCGGTCCTGTTCGTGATCAGCACGGTGCGCGCCCGGACGGCGCGCGGCGCGCTCGGCACCGCGATCGTCGACCTGGAGCCGGGCGCGCCGCCCGGCAGGCTGAGGGACACGCTGGCCCGGGCGCTGGGCGATTCCACCCTGCAGCTCGCGTTCCGGGACCGGGACGGCTTCATCGACACCTCGGGCCTGGCGGTGGACCCGGAGCGGCCGGATCCGGGCCGGGCGGTGGTCCCGCTGACCGGGGCGCAGCAGGCCGTGCTGGTCTACGACGCGGGCCTGGAACTCGAGCCGCAGCTGGTCCGGCTGACCTCGGCGGCGGCGAGCATGGCCCTGGAGCACTCCCGCCTGCAGGCCGAGGTCCAGGCGCAGCTGGAGCTGGTGCGGGCGTCCCGGGCCCGGATCGTGGAGGCCGGGGACGCCGAACGCCGCCGGCTCGAGCGCGACCTGCACGACGGGGCGCAGCAGCGGCTGGTCACGCTGACGCTGGCGCTCGGCATGGCGCGCAGCCGCGTGGCCGGGGCCGATCCCGAGCTGGCCGTGCTGGCCCTGATGGCCGAGGGGCGGTCCAACCAGGCGATCGCGGGCCAGCTGTTCATGTCACCCAAGACCGTTGAGACCCACGTCGGCAACATGTTCGCCAAGCTCGGGCTGCTCCCGGCGGCGGAGGACCACCGCCGGGTGCTGGCGGTGCTGACCTATCTGCGTGGGTAGGGGCCTGCGCCGGTAGGGTCGGGGCATGGCCGCCGATCTCACCCCGCACGAAGGCGACCTGGAGCCGGACGAGGACTACGAGGGCGTGCTGTTCGACGGTGCCTCGTTCGCCGACGCCGACGCCGGGCACTGCCACTTCCTGGACTGCTCGTTCGCCGGCACCACGTTTGACGGCGGCCGGCTGCGGAAGGCCCGGTTCACCGACGTCACGCTGCGCGAGACCAGGTTCGTGGCCTGCGACCTGGCCGAAACCGGCTGGCAGGACGTCACGCTGGACGGCTGCGCGCTGTCCGGGGTGCAGGCCTTTTCCGCCTCGATGCGCCGGGTCACGTTCCGCAACTGCAAGCTCGACTCGGTGAACTTCCGCAGCGGCACGCTCAGGGAGGTCACCTTCGAGGACTGCGTGCTGCGCGACGCGGAGTTCGGCGGCGCCACGCTGCGCCGGGTCGGCTTCGGCGGCTGCACGCTGGCCCGCGCGGATTTCACCAAGGCGAGCTGCGACGAGGTGGACCTGCGCGGCGCCGAGCTCGGCATCAGCGGCGGGTACGAGTCACTGCGCGGCACCACCATCGACAGCGGCCAGCTGGTCGCGCTGGCCCCGCTGCTCGCCCGGCACCTCGGCATCACGGTCACCGACTGATGTCGTCCGTGTGTCACAGTCTGACCGGCCCGCACGTCTGAGCGGTATGAGAGCTGACTGGGATGTGATCGTGATCGGAGCAGGCCTGGCGGGACTGGCAGCGGGAGCCACCGCCGCCCGGGCCGGGTCCGCGACGCTCGTGCTCGAAGCCCACCTGCCGGGCGGCCGGGCCCGGGTCACCAAGAAGGATGGCTTCGTGTTCAACCGGGGGATTCACGCTCTGTACCAGGGCGGCCCGGGACGGGAAGTCCTGCGCAGCCTGGGGATCGAACCACAGGGCAGCTCGCCGCCATTGGCTCGCTACCAGGCCCTGGCCGGCGGCGAGCTCCACCTCCTGCCGACGAGCCCCGATTCGCTGCGACGCACCACGCTCCTCGGCCGGAAGGACAAGGAGGCGCTGGCCGCGCTCCTGGCGCGACTGCCCCGGCTGCATCCGCAACGGCACGCCGGCGCCTCGGTGTCGCAGTGGATCGCCGGCGCTGGCATGGGGCCAGCGGCCGTTGCCGCCGTCGATGCGCTGGTCCGCCTGACCACATACGTCTCGGACATGAACACGTTTGCCGCCGATGCCGCCGTCGCCCAGTTGCAGCGGGCCGCGAGCGGGGTTCTGTACCTGCACGGCGGCTGGGCCCAGCTGATTACCCGGCTGGCCGGCCTCTGCCGGGTGCGCACCGGGATCAAGGTCATCGGCGTCGCGTCCGCCGCCGGCCGGGTCGAGGTGGCCACGAGCAGCGATCCGCTGGTCGCACAGTCGGTGATCATCGCGGCCGGCCGCCCGGCGGCAGCCCTCAGGCTGCTGCCCGCTGACCCGGGATGGGGCGACCTCGGTCCCGAGGTGACCGCCGCCTGTCTCGACGCTGGCGTGCGGCGGGTGCCAGACCCGGGTTATGTCCTCGGTGTTGATGCCCCTGTGTACGCGACGGTCCAGTCACCGCCTGCCCGCCAGGCGCCAGCGGGCCAGGCGGTCGTCGCCGCCGTCCGTTATGGTGCCACCGGAGCCACCGCGGACCGCGCCGTCCTGCGAGCCCACCTGGCGCGAGCAGGCGTTCGGGAGGAAGACGTGGTGACCAGCCGTTTCCTTGCCCGTATGGTCGTTGCGGGCGCGGCACCGACTGCGGCGCGCGGCGGACTCGGTAGTCGGCCGACGGTCGACGCCACCGGGCTGCCGGGCGTCTTCCTGGCCGGAGATTGGGTCGGGCCGACGGGCCTCATCGCCGACGCCGCCCTGGCCAGCGGCCAAGCCGCCGCGCTCCGCGCGGTCCAGGCTTTCCCTTTCCCGGCCACGTCGGCGACGTGAGCCAGGATCCATTCGAGGCGGCCAGGCCCCGGATCCGCGGCCTGGCCTACCGGATGCTCGGCACCCTCACCGATGCCGACGACATCGTCCAGGACACCTGGCTGCGCTGGCAGGCAGCCGGCGGTGCGCACATCGCCAACGCCGAGGCCTGGCTAGTCACCGCCGCCACCCGGCTGTGTCTCGACCGGCTCCGCTCCGCGGCCCGGGTCCGGGAAATCTACCCCGGGCCGTGGCTGCCCGAGCCGATCGTGACTGATCCCGGCCCGGAGGGTGCCGCCGAGCTGTCCGAATCCCTGACCCTCGGCTTCCTGGTGCTGCTCGACCAGCTGGCACCGGTCGAGCGGGCGGTATTCGTGCTGGCGGACGTATTCGAGGTGCCCTACGCCGAGATCGCTGCCACGGTAGGACGCTCGCCGACGGCATGCCGGCAGATCGCCAGCCGGGCCCGTCGCAGGCTCCGGCCGGACAAGCAGCCCGGCCAGACCGCCGCGGCCGACCGCGAACTCGTCGACGGCCTGCTCCGTGCGCTGGCTTCCGGCGACGTGAACGAGGTCGTCGTCCGCCTGGCGCCGCAGGTCGTATGCCTCACCGACGGTGGTCCCGAACGCCGGGCCGCTCGCCGCCCGGTCGTCGGCTCGGGCCGGGTAGCCCGCTTCCTGGTAACCGTGGCCCGCGGCTACGGCCGCCACCTGGCCACCCGGCCGGCCGTCGTCGGCGGCGCCGCCGGTGCCATTCTCTCGGCTGGTGACGCTGTAGCACAGGTCATGGCGCTGACGTCGAAGGACGGCGTCATCACATCCGTCTACTTTGTCGGCAACCCCGACAAACTCACCTCGGTCGGCCACCCCCCATTCATCGAATAGCGGCCGCCGATAGCGAATCATCGTGGGCCGAAATCCCCGCTACGAGGGGAATTTCGACCCACGATCCTTGGATGCCAGCGCGCGGACTTCGCGGGAGAAGGCTTCGGCGCGGTCGCGGTAGTCCTTGAACGCGCCGAAGCTCGGCGCGGCCGGGGACAGCAGCACGATGCCGTCGGGCTGAGCCCAACGGTAGCCCGCCGCGACGGCGGCGGCCAGGTCCGGGCAGTCGGTCACGCCCGCGAACCCCGTCTGGGGCCCTGGGGCGGCTTCGAGCTGGGTGCGGATGCGGGGGCCGCTGTCGGGGAGGGTGAGGACGTAGGTGGGCGCTTCGCGGGCCACGATCCCGGCGGCTAGGGGGGCGTAGTCGATGCCGCGGTCGTGGCCGCCGACGATCAGCGCGATGCGGCGGCCGGGGAAGGCGTCCAGCGCGGCCAGGGTGGGCAGCACGTTGGTGGACAGGCTGTCGTCGACGAAGCTGACGCCGCCGACCGTGCCGGCCGGGGTGAGCCGGCTCGGCAGCGGCCGGTAGCCGGCCGCTGCCGCGCGCAGCGCGGCGGCATCGGCGGCGCCCGGCACGGCGAGGGCGACCAGGCAGCGGCGGGCGATGAGCGCGTTGCGCCGGTTGTGCCGGCCGGGGAGGCCGAGCGGGTCCATCCAGTCCGCCGCCGGGTCGTCGTGCTCGCTGACCCACTCGATCCGCGGGCCGAGCAGCGCGGCGTGCTCGCGGAGCAGGCCGCTGTCGCCGTTCGCCACGGTGAGTTCGGCGCCGGGCTGGGAGCACGCGGACAGCTTGTCCCGGTAGTACTGCTCCACGCCCCCATGCCAGTCCAGGTGGTCCGGGTGCAGCGACGTGACCGCGACCACGGGCGGCGAGACCGGCAGGTCGGTGGCCTGGTAGCTAGACACCTCGATGACCCAGAAGTCGAATTCGCCCGCGTTGGCCGGGTCGTAGGGCACGGCGCCGATGTTCCCGCCGACCATGCACCGGTAGCCGAGCCCGGTCAGGAGGTGCCCGGTGAGCGAGGAGGTGGTGCTCTTGCCCTTGGTGCCGGTCACGCACAGGACGCGCTGCAGGTCCGCCTCTGCGAGCCACAGTCCCAGGCCGCCCACCACCGGGATGCCCTGCCGGGTTAGGTGTGCCACCTCGGGCCGGTACCGGGACAGGCCGGGCGTCTTCACCACCACGTCACACCGCTGCAGGGCGGCCAGGCCGCCTTCGGCGGTGGCGAGCACCGGGCGCCGGGAATCGGCAGGGCCCACCGGCCCGGCCGGCCGGTCGTCGACGAGGACCGGCTCGGCCCCCAGCGCCAGCAGCTTGCGCAGGTTGGCGTGGCCTTCCCGGCCCAGGCCCCAGATCCCGGCCTTTGTTCCGGCCAGGTCGGACCAGGAGAGCTTGGGCCGCGGGCCGGTCGTGGGTACGCTGCTCACCGGTACCGATCCGGAATGAAGTTTCTGCCGACCGGCTCGAGCATGGCGGCGGTCTCCGCCTGCGACGGCGCGTCCGGCCAGCCGGCCACCTCGGCCGCGAGTTCCTGCAGCAGGCCGGAGTCCGTTCGGTCGTCGCGCCGCGCGGCCAGCAGGACCGCGGCCCGGCACTCGGTGACCTCGCCGACGCATTCGAACGGCTTGGCGCCCGCGCCGAGCAGCGACCGGAATTTGGCCGCCAGCCCGGGGTCGTCCAGCGGCTCCCCCGCCACGGCGAAGATCCGCCGCAGCGTTTCAGCCGGCAGGAAGGGCGCGAGGATCAGGTCGATGAAACAGCACTTGTCGCACTGGCCGCACCAGTAGGCGAATCGCCGCGCCCGTTCGGTATAAAAGGCCTTGTTACAGCTGCGGAAGGAGTCGTGGTACCGGGTGAGCGCCGCGAACTCGCGCCCTACCCACAGCTCGGTCCGGTCCCTGAGCCAGGAGAAGTACTCCGGCAGCCGCGCTACGCCGGAACCCTGATCCGCCAGCACGTCGCGGAAGGCGGCCTCGAACTCCTCGCTCTTGGAGTACTGGTGGTTGACCGGGTGGCCACCGAACTCCAGGGTCGGGATGGACGCCGACCACTCGTTGGACATCACCACCGCGTCCCGGCCGGTGAGCACCGCGGCCAGCACGGCGATCGCGGATAGGATCCCGGTCACCGGCACGTGCCCGTTGAGGAAGCCGAGTTCGGCCGAGCGCAGCAGCTGCGGGTCGATCTCGCGTTCGGCCCGGACGACCGGTAGCCCGGTCACCGCGGCGGGCTGCTCGATCGCGTCGAACCGGTCGGCGGGCCTGCTCACCACGAACAGCGCCGCGTCGGCCTGCCGCCGGACCTGCTCCACCGTCACGATCGAGTCGATCCCGCCGCCGAACGGGACGAGCGCGCGGCGTGGTCCAGGTGGTGTTCGTGGTGCGGAGGGCTGGTCCGGGCCCCGTTCGGCCTGCAGATGCAGGGCGGTGAGATCCAAGTTGTTGCGGTAGGCGAACTCGGCCAGGCCCTGGAGGTAGAACTCGCGGAGGAAGGCTTCCTCGGCTTCGGTCAGCATGGTCGCGCCGTAGTCGATGACCGGGGGCGCCGCGGTCTTGTAGTAGGAGACGCCGGACAGCAGGAACACCAGCCGGGCGGCGGCGCGGGCTTGTTCGGTGTGCCATTGCTCGCCAGGGGGCAGCGTGACGCGCTCGGTGAACTCGCGGCCGTCAAGCTCGTACCGGCAGGTCAGCACCCCGCGCTCGGCATCCACGGCGTACTCGCGGTAGCGGAAGACGCTCCCGCGCGGCGCGCTCATCGGGCACCACCGGGCCGTAGCCGGGCGGCCAGGGCCAGGCGGCCGCAGGGCCGCGTGGTGCGGTCGCTGAAGAAATGGCCGGGGACGGGGCCGGTGGGGATGTCGGCGGCGTGGATCCGGGCGCCGGGGACGCCGGCCTGGCGGAGGGCGTGGCGGTTGGCGGACGGCAGGTCGAGCAGCCAGCGGTGCGTAGCCGAGGGGTCGGGGCGGATGAACCCGGCCGAGGCCGGGCCGAAGGACCGGGTGACGGCCTGGTGGACCTCGGGACCGACCTGGTAGCGGTCCGCCCCGACGGCGGGACCGATCCCGGCGACGACGTCGGACGGGCGGGTGCCCAGTCCCCGCATGGCGGCCAGGGCCGCGGCGGTGACCCTGGCCACGGTGCCGCGCCAGCCCGCGTGCACGCAGGCGAGCACCCCGGCCACCGGGTCGTGCAGCACGATCGGAACGCAGTCCGCGGTCAAGATCGCGAGCACTACCCCGGGTGAGGTGGTGACCAGCGCATCCGCGCCGGGGATGGCGTCGTCGAGGGATTGCGCGCCGCTCCCCCGGTCGGCTTCGGCCACGACCGCGACCCCGGCGCCGTGCACCTGGCGGGCGAAGACGAAATCGCCGGGGGTCGCGCCGAAGGCGGCCGCCAGCCGGCGCCGGTTCTCCAGCACATGGCCCGGGTCGTCGCCCACGCTCAGGCTCAGGTTCAGCGTCGCGTAGGGCCCGGACGACACCCCGCCTGAGCGCGCGGTGACGGCGGCGTCGGCGCCGGACGCGTCAAGGGCGGGCCAGGTCAGCAGGCGCAGATCGCCGGCCGCGCGGAACGCGGTGGACGGCGGCGAGGTGGTGTCGGAGGTCATCGCGTGTGAGCTTAGTGCACCTGCCTGTGAATACTGCCCCCGAAGAGAACGTCATCACCGGCCCGGCCCGGCCCGGCGCCCGGGCCGGGGGAGTCTTGGCCGGGCTTCCGCGTCGGCTCAGCCCGTCAGCAGGTCCCCGGCTTGCGGGCCACGCCACCCCACAGGGAAGCCGGTCCCCGGGCCTCCATCCCTGACCGCGGGTGCCACCGGGTGACCTTGACCACGCCGGGTGCCACTAGGTCCAGGCCGTCGAAGAACCGCGCGACCGCGTCGCGCGGGCGCCCGACGTAGTTGCCCTCGGCTAGGTGCTCGTTCAGGCGGCCGATCATCTCGGCCGTTTTGCCGGGGTCGATATCGCTGGCGGCGTGGGAGATCACCAAGAAGCTCCCCGGCGGTACGGCCGCCAGCAGCCTGGCCACGATATACCGCGCCTGGTCCAGGTCCGGAATGTAATCCAGGATGGCCAGCAGCATGATGGCGACCGGCCGGGTGAAGTCGAGGGCCTCGGTGGCGTGGGTGAGTACCGCGGCGGTGTCGCGCAGGTCGGCCTCGATGCAGGCGGTGATCCCTTGGGGCATGCTGCTCAGCAGGGCGCGGGCATGGGACAGCACCATCGGGTCGTTGTCGACGTAGACGATCCGGCTTTGCGGCGCGATGGACTGGGCGATCTCGTGGGTGTTGGGCCAGGCTGGCAGCCCGGCGCCGATGTCGAGGAACTGGCGGATGCCCCGCTGGGCGGCGAGGTAGGTCAGGAACGCCCGGTTGGCTCGCGCAGAGCTGCGTATCGCGGGATAGGCGTCGATCGCCGCGTCGCCAGCGATGCGGTCGGCCTCGAAGTTGTCCTTGCCGCCTAGCCAGTAGTCATACACCCGGGCCGACTGGGCCACCCTGGCATCAAAGCCACGCGGGCCGCGTGAACCTTCACCGCCAGCCGCACGGAACGCGATGATCCCGGCCATGGTCTACCCTCCTGTGCCCGCCCCGCGTCGCGGAAGCCCGGTCCCGGCCGTCCCGGCTGCGGCCGTCGACCGCCCGTGCCGACGACGGGACTTGTGGCATCGGCATCTCCGTAGAATCAGCAGGCTTGCGTAGTCACGCCTATCCTCCACGCCTGATCATGCGGACGCAAGTGCCATCGCGATGGCATCTGCAAGGACATTTTGCTGCAATGACAAATGCAAATGCATACGGTATTGTGCTGGGCGTCGGATCGGACCTGCACGTGCCGGTCCGGCGGGAACTGGACCGCGGGGCTGGCGCACTGCGTGACGCTGCCGGGGACGAGGCTGATCTGCCGAAGGCAGCCTGGGGAAGGTACCGCGCGCCGAGCCGGACTGGAGCGCAGTGAAGGTGAGGAACTCATGCTTCGGGCCAGTAATGGCATGCCCGCTTCCGGGCTTCGGGCGGCCGTGTGGCGCAAGAGCAGCTACAGCAACCCGAACGGGAACTGCGTGGAGGTCGCCGAACTCCCGGGCGGGGCAATCGCCGTGCGTAATTCGCGCCATCCCGGCGGCCCGGCGCTGATCTACACTGCCGCCGAGATCACCGCGTTCATCCGGGGAGTCAAGGACGGCCAGTTCGACTACCTGGTCCGCTGATGCCTCAGATAGCCCGTAGCAGGTCCACGCGGATTACGAGGCAGCATATCTAATATGGGCACCGGGGGCTGTGGTGCGAGGAGACGGCTCAGGGTTCCCGGCAGGCGGCCAGCCGGCAACTGTATACGGCCGGGTGCTGACTGGAGGGCCTGCTAGGCAACAGCGGCCCGGCGGTGGGATACTTGGCGAGTTCGCCTGCGCCGACTATGACTTATGGAGCAACCATGTACTCGGATCAGGCACGTAGTACCGTGTCTGCTCGCGCCCCCAATGGCAAAGCGCTCGTCAGCCCGCGCCGGGGGCCGACCGCGCTGCGGATCGCGCTGGGCATGCAGTTGCGCCGGCTGCGGGAAGCCAGGGATATCACGACCGTGGAGGCCGCCGAGGCGATCCGGGCCACGCCATCGAAAATCAGCCGGGTGGAGCGAGGCCGCACCACGGCCAAGCAGCGCGATGTGGCCGACCTGCTCAATCTATACGGGGTAACCGACCAGGCCGAGCGAGAGGAACTGCTGGAGCTCGTCCGTCAGGCCAGTGCCCAGGGCTGGTGGCAGCAGTACGGTGACGTCCTGCCACGGTGGTTCGAGTCGTACGTCGGGCTGGAAACGGAAGCGTCGGTCATCCGTAGCTATGAGGTGCAGTTCGTCCAGGGCCTGCTGCAGGCCGAAGATTACGCCCGTGCCGTGATCCTGATCAGCAACGCCCACGCGCCCGCAGAGGAGATCGACCGCCGGGTGAGCCTGCGGATGCGGCGCCAGGAACTGCTGACCCGGCCCGGCGCGCCGGAGTTCTGGGCCGTGCTGGACGAAGCGGCGCTGCGCCGGTCCCCGGGCGGCCCGAAGGTGATGCGCGCCCAGCTGGAGCACCTGCTGCAGGTTACCGACCTGCCCAATGTCACGCTGCAGGTCGTCCCGTTCGACGTCGGCCCGCATGCCGCGGCCGGCGGCCCGTTCAGTATCCTGCGGTTCCCCGAACCGGACCTGCCAGACGTGGTCTACCTCGAACAGCTCAACAGCGCGGTCTACCTCGACCAGCCCGGCGATGTCGTCAACTACCTGACGATCATGGACCAGTTGAGCGTCCAGGCCGAAACCGACACCGCCAGCACGAATATGATCAAAGCGCTAATCAGGCAGATCTGAGCCCAGCCTGCTCGCAGGCCTTGTGAGCAGCATCCGCCCGGCGCCAGTCCCGATTTCATGCCCACGGGCCCACGGGGGAAGGTGGGCCTGCCAAACGTCCGTGGATAACAGCCGATAGCAATTAAGTCTGGAGGAGTGACCAGGTGACCGACAGCCCGTCCGTGTCCAGCCCGAAGCCCAAGATCGACACGACGACAGCGCACACGGCCCGGATCTGGAACTACTGGCTGGGTGGCAAGGACAACTACCCGGTCGACCAACAGGTCGGTGACCAGATCCGCCGACTCCACCCCGGCATCGGCGACTACGCCCGCGCCGACCGGGCGTTCCTGGCCCGCGCGGTCCGGTACCTGGCCGGCGAGGCAGGGATCCGCCAGTTCCTGGACATCGGCACCGGCCTGCCGACCGTCAACAACACCCACCCACGACCCCGGCACCATCCTCGACCAAGCCGCCAGCACGCTGGACTTCACCCGGCCGGTCGCCCTGACCCTGCTAGGAGTGGTGATCTTCATCAACGACGACGAGCAGGCGTACAGCATCGTGCGCCGCCTCGTCGATGCCGTCCCCTCCGGCAGCTACCTGGTGCTGTCCCACACCATCACCAGCCCGGCGATGCCCGACGTGGACGCCGCCGTCGCGTTCTGGAACGAGCACGGCACGCCGAAGTTGACCCAACGCACTCCCGGGCAGATCGTCCGGTTCTTCGATGGGCTGGACCTGCTGGAACCGGGGGTCGTGTCATGCTCGCGGTGGCGCCCCGAGCCGACTCCCTTCGGCGAGCTTGACGAGGTCGCGATGTTCGGAGGAGTCGGCCGGAAACGCTAAGGCCCTTCACGCGGCCAGACGTAACGCGCAGCGAGCGATAACACACGAATACCCGCCAGCGCTTCCGCGTTCGCGTCCCGGATCCGCATCTACCCTTGCCAATTGCTCATGATCACGTGGGACACCAACAACGTTGCTATCACGAGAACGCCGCAGGCAGCCGAGCCAGTGAGTGCTCATCGATCCGCCGACCCTACACGAGGACTAAGGCGCTCTGCATGACCGGGCCCTAGCGATGCGGCGCGCTCAGCGCGCGGCGTAGGACTCGGCGGCGCGCAGGACGCGGAGGATGTTACCGCCGGCGAGGGCGCGGCAGTCGGACTCCGACCAGCCGCGGCGCAGCAACTCGGCGAACAGGGCCGGGTACCGGGACACGTCCTGGAGGCCCACCGGCAGGCTCGACGTACCGTCGTAGTCGCCGCCGATGCCGACATGGTCAAGGCCCGCGACCTCGCGGATGTGGTCCATGTGGTCGGCGACCTGGGCGAGAGTCGCCGTCGGCTCCGGATGCGTCTTCTCGTACTCGGGGCGTACGACGGTGAATAGGTCGTGGATGTTTTTCGGGTCGATGCCGCGGCTCTTCGCCTCAGCACGGAGGCCGTTGAACCAGTCGGTGCACTCCTGGGAGACGAACGTGGGCACGAACGTCGCCATGCAGATGCCGCCATTGGCCTTGAGCCTTTCCAGGACCTCGTCGGGGACGTTGCGCGGGCTGTCGGTGAGCGCGCGGGCACTTGAGTGGGAGAAGATCACCGGCGCCTGGGCTATGTCCAGGGCGTCGCTCATTGTGGAAACCGAGACATGCGACAGGTCGACGAGCATGCCGATCCGCTGCATCTCGCGGACCACGTCCCGGCCGAACCCGGTCAGGCCGCCGGCCTGCGGCTCGTCGGTGGCCGAATCGGCCCAGCCGACGTTGGCATTGTGCGTCAGGGTCAGGTACCGCACGCCGAGCGCGTACAGCGTCCGGAGCACGCCGAGCGATCCGGCGATCGCGTGGCCGCCTTCGGCGCCGAGCAACGAGGCCACCCGGCCGGAGGCGAAGACCTGTTCCACATCGTCCGCGGTCAGCGCGATCCCGAACGCCTCCGGGTAGCGCACGATCATCCGGCGGGCCAGGTCGATCTGCTCGAGCACGGCCGTAACAGCGCCGTCACCGGCCAGCGAGGCCGGCACGTAGACGGACCAGAACTGCGCCCCGATACCGCCGGCCGCGAGCCTGGGCAGGTCGGTGTGCAAACCCCCGGCCGGCGCCTCCAGGTCGAAGACGACCTGGCTCGCGTGGCCGCCGTGCTGCCGGGCCCGGTCACGCAGCGCCCACGGCAGGTCATTGTGCCCGTCGATCAGCGGGAACCGCCTGAGCATGTCCCGCGCCCTGCGGTCGAGGTCAGCGAGGTCGAGGCCGGTCACCTCGCCAGCCTACGGGCCCGCCGCTGGGCCGAGCCCGAATAGCTGGCATTCACGCTGGTGAAACGGCATACGGGAGTTACGCTTATGGTGCTTGGGGACGTAAGGCGGTGCGCTATGGGCCTGGTCCGATGACTGGAGGGCGGGCCCCGTCGCGTCACGTCGCCCTCGACGGCGCGGTGAACGTGCGGGACATCGGCGGCTACCGCAGCGTGGGCGGGCCTGAGGTGTTCCGCGGCCGGCTGTTCCGCGGTGACTCGCTCAGCCAGCTCACCAGCTCCGACACCGAACGGCTCGACCGGCTCGGGCTGCGTACCGTGATCGACTTCAGGACCCCGGGCGAGGTCCTGCTCGGCGGGGACGACCGCCTGCCCTTCGCCGTCGAGTACGCTCACCTGCCGGTCAGCGGCGGGGACCTCGGCTCCATCTACGAGCTCATCGCCAGCGGCGACCATGAGCGGCAGCGGCGCGAGCTGGGCGGTGGGCGCGCCGCCTCGTTCATGGTCGAGATGAACCGCGGGTTCGTCGCCGACGCGCGGCAGCGGGAGGCGTTCGGGGCCGCGCTGCGGCTGCTGTGCTCGCCCGGCCGGCTGCCCCTGCTCTACCACTGCACCGGCGGCAAGGACCGGGCCGGCTGGATGACCGCTATCGTGCTGACCGCGCTCGGCGTGCCGCGCGAACTGGTGCTCCGCGACTACCTGCTGTCCAACGACTTCCACCGCACGGGCTACGCCAAGCTCCGCCTCGACCTGGTCAAGACCGGGATCGTGACCGACCCAGAGCTGGTCAGGCCCGTCCTCGAACTGAGCGCTACCTACCTGGGCGCCGCGTTCGAGGAGGCGGACCGGCAGTACGGATCGTTCGGCCGCTTCCTGGGCTACGGCCTGGAGGTCAGCGAGGTCATGCTGGCCGGGCTGCGGCGCGCGCTGCTCGGTGACCGGGCGCGGCCGGAGCCCGTGCCGTTAGCTCCCGGCCCCCACCCACCTCCCCTGCCCCCTACTTACGCCGGCGCGGGCCGAGGGTGCGCAGCTTGAGGTAGGCGAGCAGCGCGAAGATCACCGCGAGCCCGGCCATGATGCCCACGTCGCGGAGCCAGTTCGCCGATGTCTGGGTCCACAGCGGGTCGAAGGGCGGCGCCTGGCTGATGTGGTTGAGGTCCACGGTGCTCGCCGCCGCGGCGAGACCCCAGCGGGACGGCGCGATCACCGAGAGCTGCTTGAGTCCCACGTTGTCGGCCAGCGGTACCACGTAGCCGGACAGGACCACCTGGACCATGGTGAACAGCACCAGGAAGGGCATTGCCTTCTCCGACGTGCTGACGAGGGCCGACACCAACAGGCCCAGGCACATCGAGGCGACGGCGAGCAGGGCGATGCCCAGGATCAGCTCCAGCAGCGGGATGGCGGTGAGGAAGGCGCCCGGGGTGTGTATCGGCCGCCAGGACACGCCGAGCAGCACCAGCAATGTCGACTGCCCGATGCTGATGACGCCTAGGACCAGCAGCTTCGAGGTCAGGTACGCGCCGGACGACAGGCCGGCCGCCCGTTCTCGGGTCAGGATCGAGCGTTCCTTGACCAGTTCCCGCACCGAGCTGGCCATGCCGGCCAGGCACGCGCAGATGACCATGATCAGCAGCAGGGTCCCCGCGTCCGGGTTGGATCGGGGCGCGCCCGCCAGGCCTTTCCCGGCCGGCACCTGGGAGATCAGCGCGCCGAGGAGGATGGGCAGCAGGGCCATGAACGTCAGGTAGCCGCGGTCGGACGCGATCACCCGCACATAGCGCCGGGTCAGCGTGCTCAGCTGGCTGAACGCGCCGCGCCGCTGCGGCGGCGGGGTGGCCGCCAGCTCCTGGCTGTTCGGCACCTGGGACGGCTGCTGCCGCTGGCCCAGCACGTACTGGGCGTAGGCGGGGGACGCGGCGTACTCGGCGGCCCAGTCGCGGTCCGGGTACCGCTCGAAGGCCTGGAATACCTCGGCCCAGCGGGCCTGGCCGAAGTAGGCGAGCCCTTCCTCCGGCGGCCCGTAGTAGGCGATCCGCCCGCCGGGGACCAGGACCAGCAGCCGGTCGCAGGTGTCCAGGTTGTCCACGCTGTGGGTGACGACGATGACCGTCCGGCCGTCGTGGGCCAGATCCCGCATCTGCTCCATGACCGACTTGTCCAGGCCCGGGTCCAGGCCCGAGGTCGGCTCGTCCAGGAACAGCAGCGACGGCTTGGTCAGCAGTTCCTGCGCCACGTTGACCCGCTTGAGCTGGCCGCCGGACAGCCGGT
>WNGL01002050.1_pt1 | contig 37540 bp, 31 predicted proteins | sample 5400591 | NCBI WGS metagenome assembly WNGL01 (sample SAMN13153377, study PRJNA577476) | soil metagenome | isolation source: 80 cm soil or saprolite under Garry oak tree replicate 1 | place: USA:California | collected 2016-06-15
TTCTCCAGGCAGGCGGTCGTTTATTGCCCCGCACGCGGATTGCACGAATCCGGCGCGACGGCGGCAGATGGCTTGTGCAGGGACAGCACTCGGGCGTGGGCGCGGTGCGAATAGAAGCCGAATGGCTCTTCGTTTGCGGCGGCGCAGTGCAAACCCCTGCCCTGCTGCGACGCAGCGGGATCACGCAAAACATTGGCAACTCCCTGCGACTGCATCCGACCGTGAAAGTGGTCGCGAAGTTTCACGAAGCCGTGAACTTAACAAACATGGGCGTCCCCGTGCACCAGGTGAAAGAATTCGCGCCGCGCCTCAGCCTGGGTTGCTCGATCAGTACGCCGGCCTATCTGGCGCTTGGACTCATTGACCATTCGGAAAGCGCCCGTGAAGTCCGCCAGGCCTGGTGGCAAATGGCCAATTATTACGCGATGATCGCTGCCGAAGGGCGTGGCACGGTGCGCGCGCTGGCCACCTTCCGCGACCCGCTGGTGCGCTATCAACTCACGGCCAACGATAGGCGCGCGCTGGGCGATGGTCTGCGCAAGCTGGCTCAATTGTTGTTTGAAAGCGGTGCTTTGGCGCTTTACCCGGGTCTGGCACAGGGCCCAAAGCTGCTCTCACGCAGGGATCTCGCTAAACTGCCGGAGGCGCTGCCAAACGGATTGGCCCGCCTGATGACCGTTCATCTTTTTTCCTCCTGCCCAATGGGTGAGGATCGTTCAAAATGCGCGACAGATTCATTCGGGCGAGTACATGGCTTCAAGAATCTGTTTGTGGCCGATGCGAGTTTGCTGTGCACTGCGCCAGGGGTGAATCCGCAAGGATCGGTCATGGCCTTGGCGCGAAGAAATGCGCTGCACTTTCTGGAGCACGCCTGGAAAACGCGCCGATCAGCTTCCTGATCGATCCTTGTCGGTTTTGGATTGCGCTTACGAGGAGAAGACGACAGCTTGGCTTTCTCCAACAGACTCTAACCCCGATTGCCTTTTCCCATTGAGCCGATCTAACTGATCCATCTCAATCAACATCCGATACGGCTTAGCCGTGTTGGTTTTCATCGTTGCGCCTCCAACGAAAGGGCGGGCAAGTAGGTTCCTTTGCGTTCCCGTCGCCACCATGCGCCGGTCTTGCGGCGCCCGGCGAAATTGGTGAAGTGATACTCGTAAAGCACGGCGCGCACATAACGTGGCGGGTGGTCCGGGAATGGATTGCGCTGCAACAATGCCAGGACTTCGGCCCTGCCTTGCAAGAGCCGGATGCAGAAGTTGATAAACCATCGGTTATGTTGGTAGTTGCTCAGCGCCGCGAACCACATCTGCCAATCCAAGCGCGGCTGATGCGGCTCGACGAACCGCGGCCTCTGTTTCACATCGCCGGGTTTGTACTTAAATTCATATTCCAGCCAGGTCAGACCGTCATTGCTGCCTTCGACGATGATCTCTGGCCGTGAGGTGGTCATCACGGCGAACAAGCCGTAGTTATTGACACTGCGCAGAGGCGATTCCCACTCATACACCGCGAGCAGCGGCGCCGGCCACGGAATTCGGATGCGAAACATGGCGCTAAACTCCATAAGCGAGATGCACAAAACAATGGCGGTGATGGGAGCGATAACGAACACCGGCCAATTTGAAACCCTCACCCGAGGCCCTTCATCACCCTCTCCACCTCGTTGCGTCGGCTCGTAGCCGCCGCCAGTGTTACACGCGCTGAGAGCAGCGAGTGCGGCGGCGGGAGAGTTCGGCGAATCTGACGGACCGAGCGTGCCACGCAGACCGTGCGAAGGAGGATCCGGCGAAGGACCGGGAGAAGTGCGCCATCTCTTGGGTACAAGCTTGCACAGCGCGGCATCGTCGCACAGCACCAGGCAAAGAGCGATGGTGAGCAAATTGAAGAAGCAGTAGTTCCCGGTGAGCAGGATGCAGGCCTGGAACACGATGAAAGCGATGCAGGCAAGCTGCCGTAACCGTCTAGGGGCGAAGATGAGGAACGGAATTCCAAGTTCGAGGGAGAACATCACAGCCGTCGAACTCTGCTGGGCCCAGAGCGGAAGCTGGTGAGCAAACCAACCAATCCAAGTCGGCAGCGGCTGGGTCTCGTAATGCACCCGCAGCGCGCTTAGACTTCGCCACGACCGATCGCCGCTGAGTAATTTGACGCAACCGGATTGAAACATCAGTCGGAACAAGAGCCAGCGCAGCAGCCACAGCACGACCCGCGAAAGGGCCGTGGTCCGCAAACCGCTGAGCGTCACGGTTAATGGAGCGAAGAAGATTGCCAACAAACCGGTTTCCAGCAGCAAGTTGTCCCATTGAAATCCCAGGAATTCCAGGCAGGCGGTCGTGAGCGAGAGATAAATCAGCCACAGCAGCAGCAAACACAGGGCGGGCGCGATGCCGATCATCAGCACAACCGCCAGGGCGGCGCCGGCGGCGCACTGAACCTTAAGGAAGCGGTCGCTGCTGTTGAGCCAACACAGGGTCGGCAGCAGGTGATAGCGGTTCCAACCGACTTTCTGCGCATCGGCTTGTTGGCGGAGGGATTGCACCGTGAGACTGACCGGCAAAATACCGTTGCTGCCGACCAAGCCGGCAATCTGTACCCACAGTGAAGTGAATGCGATGAGATAAATCAGGGCGAGCGATCGCAGAAAAACCCGGCGCATGAGAAAATGTGACGGTGGTTCCACGTGTCGTCCCCAACCCAATCGCGTAAGAGCGGAAAAAAACCTTCGATGGCCCGCGACAAATCGGTAGGCCCATTCGGTGGCGCGCGCGAAAGCAGGCGAGTATTCATACCAGTGGAAAAGCCATTGGTGGTGCGGGTTGTGGGCCAGGGCACGGAACAAAGCTTCTGCGGCGCTATAAACCTTCCCATCCGCCTCGATGAGTTGAACGGCGGTCTCGGATTGTTCGCGCGATAGCTCCGGGAAGTCAACCGCCAGGCGCGGGTCTTGGAAAGGCAGATAGTCAAGATGCTCGCCGCTTGAGTGCTGCAAGCGGCGCATCCAGAGGACGCAAAAGTTGCACTCGCCATCGTAAATCAGCAACGGCTTGGCCGGTGGCGACGCGACGCGCAGAGCGGACTTCACCAGACACTTATAACCCGATAGTGGCCGCTTCGCCAACCTGCGGCATTTAGAGCTTGGAGCGCGTTTGAAGACTTTGCGCTTCGGTATCGTTCCCGTAAATCGCAACCGAGAAAGGCCACAGAGCGATTCCGATTCCGACGACGAGGGAGGACCCGATTTGCAGGAGGGTCAAATCCCTGACGATGCGAGGGAATCCGTCTCAAGCTGGGATGAGCACCGCGGCGCCCTCAATCCTTCCGGAGCGCAAGCGGTTAAGGACCTCGTTGGCCTCAGTCAATGGAAACGTGTGCACCGTCGCACGGACAGGGACGCGCGGCGCCAGGGCGAAGAATTCCTCCCCGTCCCGGCGCGTAAGGTTGGCGACTGAACAAACGCTCCGTTCCTGCCAGAGCAACTCGTAGGGGAACGCAGGAACGTCGCTCATGTGGATGCCGCCGCAGACTACGACCCCGCCTTTGGCCACGGCCTTGAGCGCGAGTGGAACCAACTCACCAACCGGCGCAAAGATGATTGCGGCATCGAGCTGCTCGGGCGGCAACGCGAACGAATTTCCAACCCACACCGCGCCAAATGATTTGGCGAACTCTTGTCCTTCGTTGTCACCCGGTCGCGTAAAGGCATAAACTTCCCGGCCCTGGAAGCGGGCGACCTGAGTGATGATATGGGCTGCGGCGCCGAATCCGTAAATCCCGAGGCGTCTGGCTTCGCCGGTTTTCATCAGAGAGCGATAGCCGATCAATCCCGCGCAGAGCAGTGGGGCCGCCTCACCGTCGGAGTAAGCTTCGGGTATCGGGAAACAGAACCGCTGGTCAGCCACGGTGAATTCCGCGTAACCGCCATCAATCGAGTAGCCGGTGAACCGGGCCTGGTCGCAGAGGTTCTCCCTCCCAGCACGGCAGTGGTTGCACACGCCACAGGTCCAGCCCAGCCAGGGAACCCCCACCCGGTCGCCGACCTTGAATCGTTCGGCTGCTTGGCCCCTCTCCGCAACCACGCCAATGATTTCGTGTCCCGGGACCAGCAGCAGCTTGGGGGCCCGCAGCTCGCCATCCATGATATGCAAATCGGTGCGGCAGACGGCGCACGCGCGGATGCGGATCAAAACCTCGCCCAGCCCCGGCTTTGGGTTCGGGACCTTACTTGCGCGCAATGGTTCGTGCGGGGAATGAAGGACCATCGCACGCATGGCAGAACGAATCGCTAATCAAGAATTGAACACGCTGTGGTGATCCCAGGGAGAAAATGCCATTGATAAATGACGAAAGGAGTGTGCGCATCAGCCGCAAGGCCGCCCGCCTGGGTCGGCCCGCCAACTCACCCTCGCCTGGAGCCTGGTCGCTATTTGCCCGGTGGCCGATAGCCTGCCTGTGCCGCGCGCTTCATCGCGCCGAGGCCTTCGGTGGTGTCCAGCAGCGGCGTGGTCTTGATGGATCTCAGCGCGCCCCCTGCTGCTGCGGCCAGGGAAAAGGCCGCCATTGCGACGTTGTCAGGCATCTGAACAACCAAGACCAGATCGTGTTCGCCGAAAGCGAACCAGGCTCCGACCAGGCTGCCGCCGAGCTTTTCAATCACTGGCCGGACAACCTTCATGCGGTCTTGCGGTTTCTTGAGCATCGTCTTCCAAGCTTCCGGGGTGTAGCCGGCTTCTATTAGATAATGCGCCATACAGGTTTCCTTTCATCTACACTGTTCCTCGTTTGCACCACCCCTCGCCCGGGTCCTTCCATGGACCGAGGTGAACGGCTGAGCAAGTGCAAGCAAGCGGCCAGAACCTTAGATTACTTCCCGCCTCCTAGCGAATCATTTTTTATTATACGCTGGCGCAGTTTAGGGCTGCGTGCCAATGTGGTTCCGGGAAATGCACCGCATGAAAATTGCCATCGGCTCCGACCACGCCGGCTTTATCTACAAGGAAAGAATCCGAGACTTTTTAGAGAAACTTGGGCACAGCGTCACCGATTTCGGGACTCATTCCGAAGAGCCGGTCGATTATCCGCTCTTTATTCGTCCTGTAGCGGAGGCTGTCGCTCGCGCTGAGTTCGAGCGCGGAGTAGTCCTTGGGGGCTCGGGCAACGGCGAGGCGATCGTCGCCAACCGCGTCAAAACCATCCGCTGCGCGCTGTGTTGGAGCGTGCAATCTGCCCGCCTGGCTCGCCAGCACAACGATGCCAATATCATCTCACTGGGCCAGCGCATGTTGGAGATCGAAAAGGCCTTGGAAATTGTGCGCGTGTGGCTGGACACTCCCTTTGAAGGAGGCCGCCATCAGCACCGGATCGAGTTGATTGATTCTCCGCAGAGCTTGTCCGGAAGTGTCTCCGCCTCGTATTCGTAATCGAAAATGCAAACCGACTTTCGCGCCGAAGCCGACTCGATGGGGCCAATGCAAGTGCCGGCTGATGCCTACTACGGCGCGCAAACCGCGCGTGCGATTGAAAACTTTCCCATCAGCAACCTTCGTTTTCCACGCCAGTTCATTCGCGCCCTGGGCCTGATCAAGAAACATGCGGCGATCACGAACTGCGCGTTGGGTCTGCTGCCGCAAAATATTTCTGAGGCGATTCAGAAAGCGGCTCAGGAAGTCATTGACGGCAAGCTCGACCCGCACTTTCCCATTGATATTTTCCAAACCGGCTCCGGGACCTCGACCAACATGAACGCCAATGAGGTCGTTGCCAACCGAGCTATCGAAATCCTGGGCGGCAAACGCGGCGATAAATCTGTCCACCCTAACGACCATGTCAATCGCGGACAGTCCAGCAACGACGTGATTCCGGCCGCCATCCACCTTGCCGCCCTGGAGGGAATCGTTCATCACCTAATCCCGGCACTGAACGAATTGCACGCCGCGCTGCTGAGCAAGGCCCAGGAATTTGGCGAAGTCTTGAAAATTGGCCGCACGCATCTGCAGGATGCCACGCCGATTCGACTCGGCCAGGAGTTCAGCGGTTACGCCAGCCAGGTCGAGCATGGCGTCAATCGACTTTGGGGGGTCGAAGCGCACTTGGGCGAGCTTGCGTTGGGCGGCACCGCAGTAGGCACCGGCATCAATACGCATGCGGAGTTCGCCCGGCGGACGATAGCCGGCATCGCTGACGAAACCGGCCTGAAGCTGCGCGAAGCGTCCAACCATTTCGAAGCGCAAGGCGCGATCGACGCCTGTGTGGAAACCAGCGGCGCGTTGAAAACGGTAGCTGTGAGCTTGATCAAAATCGCCAACGACATCCGTTGGCTTGGTTCCGGCCCGCGCTGTGGTCTGGGTGAGATTAGGTTGCCGGCGACACAACCCGGCTCGTCCATTATGCCCGGCAAAGTCAATCCGGTAATGTGCGAAATGGTCATCCAGGTCGGCGCGCAGGTCATCGGCAACGATGCCGTGGTCACCTTCAGCGGCACCTACGGCACATTTGAACTCAATACGATGCTGCCGGTCGCCACGCATAACCTGCTCCAGGCGGTTGAGTTGATGACCAGCGCCAGCCGCGTCTTCGCCCGCCGTTGCGTGGCCGGCCTGGAAGCCGACGTGCTGAAGTGCGAAAGCAACCTCGAGAAGAGCCTGGCAATGTGTACCGCCCTTGCGCCCGTGATTGGTTACGACAAAGCAGCCAAGATTGCAAAAGTCGCTTACGATTCAGGACGGACGGTGCGGGAAGTGGCATTGGAGATTTCCGGTCTTGACCAGGCCACGATACGCCAACTGCTTGATGCGCGGACTCAAACCGAGCCGGGACAGGGAATGGCCGCTGGGGGTTAGTAGGTAGTCAGCCTTCGCCAGCCCAAGCGGAACGAAAAGGCTCGATTACGTTCACGACAACGAGGAGGAGGAGATGGGCACAATAGGCTCGTTCACTGGAATTCTTACAACTTGGCTCAACCACATTCCGGGCACCTGGTGCCGCAACCGCCAAGCCTTGAAACCCTGAAGCAGCAAACTCATTTCTACTGTGGCCGCGCGCACTTCCCGTTGGTCGTCCACGAACCCGCCTGGCTTGTAATCCGGGACCTCATCGTCGTCCTTGCGCACGTATGCCAGCACCTGCAGCAGTCGGTCGCGGTCCGCCTGTCTGGCATTGCAAAAGGAACCATCCTGGATGGCGCTCAGCAGGGCAACGAACAACCGGCAGTTCTGTTCTACGAAGCGATGGAGCAGGCTATTTCCGGCCAGCCTGCGTAGCTTGGCCTCAAAATCCGGCGGCAGGTTCCCTCTGGCTAAGGCATTGCCGAGATCCTGCATGTCATGGGAGGTGACCAGGCACAAGAAACTTGGGCGCGTTGGCGCCACCTGCGCTCCAGGTTGGGCCTGATCGTGAATGCGACCCTGAATCATTTCGCCTACACAGCCTTTCATAAGGGCGACAGTTTACGCCTGACAGAGGAGGTTGTGGATTACAAACCGAAAACAAATTTAGAACGATTCCTATTCTGTCGATGAGGAGGAGGACGTTCCAACGAGTGGTCGTTTCAGTTGGCGTGTGACTTCTTCAACCCAATCGTTACCGGGCCGCGCGTAGGGGCGGAAGGTTTCGAGGTATCCTTCCCGATCGTTGTAAAAGAGGGCGCGGTGGAGGCCGAGCGTGCCGGCATCAGGCGCGTCGATCAAGCTGGCGGAGTCGCTCGCGCTCATTTGGAAGAGCACACGCATTTCGAATTCGCTCAAAGTCTTTCGACCAAGGAATCGGGTCACGTTGTTGTAGGTGTCACAGGTGACGATGAGGTGAAAGCCATGGCTGGGGCCCTCGCTGATGAGGTTGAGCAGCAGGGCGGCAGGATTGGCGCTCTCGGTCTCGTGACTCGCCGAGAAACTGAAGTCGTCTTCCAAGCGGAGCTTCTTGAAGTCCTGTAGCCCTTGGATCAACACAAATGTCTCCGGCGTCTCCCGCGCGCGCTCGTCGCGGCTGTGGCTTTTCAGATCGTCGGCGAGGTGGCCCATGATCTCCAGCAGATTGCTGTTCCTGGCCTGGATTAGTTCGTGCGGGACGGCTTGGAGGACACGGTCCAGGAACTGGCGCGGGGGCGAGCCGGCTGGAGTGTTGTCGAACACAATGAAGCGCGCGCTGCCGGCGGGATACTGAGCGGCCAAAGTCAACAAGGCGATGGACAGAATGGTCAAAGCAGCTTCCTCGCTCTGACCCACAATGAGCAGGTTGTTTGAGCTCTGTCGCCTAAAAACCGCCTCGGTCGGACCCTTAATGGAGTTGGGCGCGCCTAGCCAGATGCGCGCCAAAACCGGCCGTTGGTCAGAGCCGGCCTCGAGTGCTTGAGCAAGCAAACTGTTTTCTCGCACGTCCGCCGGTGCGTTTCCTTCGAATACAAAGGGCTCTGGATATTGAATTGAACTGCGATCGGCCAGCGCACGGATTGTTGCCAGGTAAGTGTCGCGCACGTCCTCGGGCAGCCACACCGCCTGGAAGGGGCTGTTGCCTCCGATGGAGCCGGCGTCGTCGTTGTAGATGCCTTCGCCTGGCCGCGAAAGCAAGCGCGGCGCCGGGTTGTCCTGGTCCATGATCAGATAGGCATCGGCCTCGTTGCACTGCAGGGCGATGCGGATGACCATCTGGCCGATGGTGGCGCGAGCCAGCGTGTAAGCGCCGCCCAGAGTCTGGGAGCCGAGCAACACATGAATGCCGAAGGCGCGGCCCTGCCTGACGATGCGATCCAGCAGCACCGCAGCGTCTTGAGACACCCGATCTTCCTCGACGAAGAATTCCTGAAACTCATCAATGATCAGCAGCGAGCGCGGAACGCTCTCGGTTCCGCCCGCCCGTTTGTAACCGGGCAGGTCCTGAACACCCAATTTACGGAACAGGTCGCCCCGACGGCGCAGTTCGGCATCAACCCGCTGCAGCACGCTCAACCCGAATTGGCGGTCGCTTTCAATGGCCACAACTCGCGCATGCGGCAGCCGGCGATTGGCGTAGCACTTGAATTCGACGCCTTTCTTAAAGTCCACCAGGTAGAATTCGACTTGTTCGGGGCTACACCACAACGCCAGGTTCGTGATAATAAGATGGAAAAGGGTAGATTTGCCGGAGCCGGTTTTTCCTGCGATCAGGGCATGCTGGCGGGTGCCTTTGCCGATGGCCAGGTACTGGAGTTTGGTCGCGCCGGAGCGGCCAATCGGGACACGAAGTTCGTCGGTGGTGTCATCGCTCCAGAGTTTGGACTGAGGAGGAGCAACTTCGGCGAAAGGGACCTCGACACGGTTGGAGTCTTTGCCGCTGCGGCCAACTGCATGCAGGAAGTGCGTCGCGAACTCCGCTGAGGGCGGTCCGTCGAGGACCAGCCGCGTGCCTGCCATGCGGCGGCCTGCCAGGTCGAAGCCCTTTTCGGTGCAGACAACGCATACACTATTTTTGCGGAGGTCTTCGGGAACGAAATCCGGGGGCAATGCCTGTCGCTGGTCCCAATGAATGAGAGTGTACACGCCGCATCTGGCGCCGCTGGCTGCGATATTGCGCAGACGCCGCGCCGCGGTGTCACTGAAATTGACTGGAAAAGAGGCGATCACCAGAAAGTGGTACCTCTCGGCAATCGTTCCGGCCTCGGCGTTGTATTCCGCAATCGTGGAATATTCGTTGCGGAGATACATTTGGATGACCTTTTCCATGTGCTCGTTCAGCTCCGCGAGCTTTTCTTCGATCTGCGTCGCTTGGGTCCAGATACGGCTGTTGATGTGGCTCTCTTCATAGTCGGCCAGGTGCATCAGCCCGGCGAAGTTCTCGCCCAGTCCGACTGGGTCGAAGATGGTGAAACTCAGTTTGCCTGGCGGTGTGGTGGACAGCAGCCGGAAGATTATGTTGTTGATCGCGATAACGGCCTCTTGGCTTGCTGACTTCGTGGTCTCGAACAGGATCGAGCCTTGGCTGGGATAAGTCAGCAAAAGCGGCACAGAAAAGACCGAGGGCGACGGCAGAGACAGCCGCGGGTCCTTCGGCACCCGCTCGGCCAGCTTTTGGATGTCCACTTCCAGTCGCGCGAATTTCGCCGTGTTCTTGAAGGCCTCCGGGGGTGCCCAGTTTTCCCACTTCTCAACCCGCCATTCGGGAAAGAGCTGCTCGGCCGCTGCGTTCGCTGCCTGGACGGCGCCCAGGAATTGCTGCACGCAGTTCTTCCACTCAGTCGCCAGCGTATGCCAGCGGGTCTGCTGCTCGGCCGCAAGCCTGGCCATCTGTTCTTTATGCGCGTCGGTCAGGCGCCGAGTGTTTGTTTCATTCTGCCGCTCAAGCTGCTCGACGGTTTCCATGTGGACGCGTTCAATTCGCTCGAGTTCAGACCGATGGAGTAGTTCGTTATTGCGCGCAGCGCGCGACGCTTTTTCGTCAATCTGCTGCGGCCGCAGGCCGCGCTGGTCCATCGCCTCTTTCAATGTCTGTTTCCACTGAACATCGAGACTTTGGGTCGTGTGGTCGAACTCCTCCTGGATCCGCTGCTGTTCCTGCTGATGCCGGAAGTCGGCTTTCTCAAGACAAGCTTGGTGAAGCCTGCGCGCCTTCGCCAGATTACTGGCGATGCCGGCGGCAGCAGGCGCCGCTCGCCCTTTTCCGCACAGATAAAGAGCCACCAGGATCACAACCAGAACCAATAAAGATATGCGCAGGGTGCTGGGGGCGATCGAGTCAAGTCCGAAACCAGTCAGAAGGGGCGCCACCACCGCAACGCCCGCCAGCAGCCCTGTCAGGAGCCAGATCGGAACGTACTTGAACAGACGCGGTAGCACGAACTTTTTGAAGCCAGCCAACTCCTGGCTGGTGCCGGCTTGCAACTGGTGTAGGTCCTGCAGCAATTGAGTTTCATCGCCCGACAAGTCGGGCTCAGGCCATTGCCGGTTAGGGGAGAGCAGCCGCCGAAATTTGCCATATCCGCCAAAGGCCTGCCGCGCCGTTGCCTCCAAAAGGCCGAAAGCATCGCGGCTTTCGGCCAACTTGTGCTGGAGTTCCTGAAGAGTTGCGGCAGCGTTCCCTAAGCCCGACTCTCGGCCGCGCTCCACTTCGATAGCGTGCTGCTGCAGCCGGTGCTTCTTGCGCCCTTCCTGGTCGCTGACCTTTTCCAGAACGCGTTTTCGGACGACCTTGTGGGCCTCGTTGATCTTGACTTTTCGCCGTTCGAACCTGGACTGGCATTGGGCCTTTTTCGCCAGGAAGTCAGCTTCTGCCTCCGCCTGTTCCTTGGCCAGCTTGGACATCTGCTCTTTGGACGCTACGTCCAATGACTTAACTAACGCCGACGACTTGACTCGGAACTCGCCGCTGAGCGTCTCTTCCCTGGCGGCAAAATCGCGAACCGAGTTTTTGAGCCCGTCCAGGAGCGCCAGTGTCTCGTTTACGCCCAAATTGCTATTCACAGTCCTTCCTGACTTCGGTCAACAGTTTATCGAGCTTTTCGAGCACCGTGACTGTCCTATCCACGTCGGCCAGGAGTTCCTCGACATACCGGTGCTCAAACTCCCGGCTCTTGGCATCTCTCCAGTAGTTCTTGGTCTCTCCCCACCGCAACGAAAGTTCCTTGGTGATCGCCGCCAACCTGCTTCTGTTTGCGCTCAAGCTCATGGCTTGGTCGGTTCGGGGGGCGGACTGCCACTCAACTCCGTTTCATTGGCTGGTTTCAGTGCCTCGGCTGCACCCGGCAGGCCCGACTGACTCGATGCGCTAGGCGGTCCCGCTTCCGCATAGGCCTCCAGCGTCTTGACCGCCTGCGCCAGGTAGGCCACTGCCTGGATCATCTCTTTGGTCAGGAAGCCATGCAGTTGGCCTACTTGTTTGAGAAGCGGCTCAGTCCGATTCTCCAAGTCGCGGCTCCACTCCTTGACCAGTTGCTGCTTTGCTTCCGCCTCGCGAATCGCGCGCTGGGCCCGATGGAGGGCAATTTGCTGGGCCGCCGTTGGTTTCTGGAGCTTGGATAATCTGGCGCTGAACAACTCCTGCTGTGCTCGCTCCAGTTCTCTGGCGCGCAGGCGCATCTGTTTGTCCCAGTAATTCCGCTGTTCAGTTTGCAGCCAGGCCGTGGTGCGGAGGACTTCATTGCTTACCTCCTCGAGCGTCGGCCGCGCTTTGCTCAGAAAGAGGATCAGGCTGGCTCTGAAAGACTCCAGAGCCTCGACCGAGGTGACCTGAGCGCGTTGCTCCATGACGACGAGTTAGCGTTGGTGCAGGTACTCTTCGATGCGCTGCGCCTTTCTGAGCAGGTAAGGCGTGTGTTGGCGCGAGAGTTCGACGAATTTCTTCAAGGCTTTCATCGCCTGTTTGAACTCGTCGGAAAACTTCTCGTGCTCCTGGTCCTGCCAGGTGTCCCCCAGCGCCGCGAACCGAGCGTGCAATAGGCTCATTCGGGTCTCCAGGTCGGTATTGAAGCGCTGCAGTTCATCGGCAAACCGCCGCACCTTTTCCGGGTCCATGATTGCCTGAGCCATATTTTTGCCTTTCGCTAGCGTTTTTCTGACACCGTTTTAGAAATATACTCGGGAAGGAACGATTTCGCCAGACCCCGCATCTTTGAGCCGTCGGCCTTGGAGGCGCGGGAGGCGCGGTGGCGCGTTTCTTGAACGCGTCCTGGTTGGAGATGGTGGGGCGGATAGTGTTTGTTGTGACCATTCAGGCCAGAGTGGGTCAAAGCTTCCATTCTGCCGGTCGGCCGGGCGTCCGGCCCGAAGTTCTGACGGCACCAGAATCGCGGAGCCGGAGGCTCCTTGAACCGGCAGACCAGAGGTTTGCCCGAGGACTTTCTGAGACAATTACTGTTTTTTGGTTTAACTAGGTTTAACTAGGTTTAACTAGGTTTAACTAGGTTTAACTGGGTTTAACTGGGCCGGGGCTGGTGTGTCAAAATGGCCCAGGGTCAGAAAGGAGGCGGGCGCGGTTGGCCCTGGGTGTTCCGGGGTTTGAGAAGTCGCCTCGCTTGGGTAGGGACTGTTGGCTTGGGTAGGGACTGTTGGGAGCTTGGTTGGCCGGGGGCGCTTTGGGGCGGTGCAGGAAGTCCTCCAGACAGTTAACGAGGAGATTTGACTCGGAGAGCTTGTTTTTGAGCGTTTCGTGGCGGTCCGCGTGCTCCAACTCAAGCCAGGCGTGCTCGAGATCCAGGCGTTCGGCGGCCAGTTCGGAGCGGCGGAGGCGGGTAACGTCGGCGCAAAGCTCGCGCAGCCGAGTCCATTTGCTGGTAGGGTTTGGTTCGTTGGCGATGAGCGCTTTGGCGGAAGCGGCGTAATGGAGGGCGACCCAATGAGCGAGCCTGGCGCCGATGGGATCGCTCAAGGACTGGTGGCCGAGGGCCTCTTTATCATCGAGTTCCTCAACGAAATCGAGAGCGTCCTGGCGGACGAGCCAGTCGCGGTAGCCGCCATGGCGCCACTCGGTCAGGTTGACTTTGTAGAGGGGGCGCCCGTCGAAGCCGGCGGCGAGCACGGCTTGGACTTCGGGGACGGAGTTGAGCCATTTGAGGATGGAGTGGGCTTGTTCGCCATCGTTGAGTCGGCGATTGAGTTGCTCACGGATGTCGTGAGGGAGGCGGGCGATTTTTCCGGTGCGCATGGTTTGGATGTTGGGTCCAAATTCCTATCCGAGATCGACAGAATCATGACGGGACAGAATCATTGTCGAGTGATGAAGGTATCAAGTTATAGGGTCGTTAGGATTCAGATCCACGGAGCGCGACGGATTTATTGGCCTTGGTATCCATTCTTACCTTCTTGGGAAGGCGGCTTGGGCCACTGCTCTTTGCCCGAGCAAAGTGTAGAACAGATTATCGGGTTGTCAAGTGGTCGGGTTTTCGGGGCGCGCCGTGAACTACCCGCCCATGCTCGCCTTGAGGGAGGAAATGGCGTGCGCACGGGGGGCGAGCGGGGAAAATATGGCCAAGGCAAGTGATTGCTTGTGGATCGTTTGCTTGGAGAACACGGGGTTCCGAAGGACAGTGTCGCAGGTCGCCGAGAATTTGCCCCGCAAATGGAACAGCGGCGGGGGCAAAAGGCAGAGGCCGATTATCGGCAAATCCGGCGGGGCTGGTGTTTGGGAGACGAGGACTTTCGCAACGAACTGATAACCTCGGCGGTGGAGCGTGTTGGACCGAGTCATCACTCAGCCCGCCGCCAGGAGACCGAGCAAGAGAAAGCCGAACGGATTGTGAGGGACGAACTCAAACGCAGGGGTTGGGAAGAGCAGGACTTGCCAGGCCAGCCGAAGGGCGCTAAGGCAACGGTGGCAATGGCGCGACGCCTCCGAAAGGAAACGACTACGACATTAAAATGGATTGCGGCTCGACTGGAGATGGGCAGTTGGACGTATGTGTCCAACCTGCTGAACGCAGGAAACAAGAATGCCAAATTGACTTTGTGTCAATAGTAAGGACTGACACTTGTACTGTAGGCTGCTCCAAGAATGATGCGCAGGCGATTGTCGAGGCTGCGAAGGACTACAACGAGATTCGAGGCTGGTTCGTAAAGTAAGATTGTGGGATATGACACTAAAGGACATACTCGCGAAAACTGACCCCGGAGAGTTTGGCGGCGCACTTGGTGCGTGGGCCATAGACCCGAACCTCGGGGGCCTCGACGCTGAGCAGCTTCGCCTCGCCCCGCCTCTCGTAAAGGCTGCCATTTACGTCGACGCGTTTCACCTGACTATTGTTAACAGTGGGATGTGGAAATGGTTGGTCGAACTCGATGAAGATGGCAGTGCCCTTCTGAAGTTTTTGAAAATGGTGCGCGCAGAACGCGCCGAGGCATACTTGCGGGAGGCCCTGGAGTTGTTTCCGGATCGGCGCGTTCCCGAAGACCTTGACGAGCGGCTCGAGATCTGCGACCGACATGAGCGGGAACTGCGGGACCTTGACAAGCGCTGCGCGGGGGCAGCGGATGACGCGGTCCTGCGGCTGCGCGACTATGTCGCCCGGAATAGAGCGCGATTCGAGGGCCAGGTCCGCCACTTTTGGAAGCGCCGCAGGCAAACTTGGCAAGCATTGCGCCAGGAAGGTCCTTCCAATGTCCAACAGCGGATAGCTGAGTTGCAGGACGAACTGGTAAAAATGCTGAATGCCGCCGGTCCGTCTGCTGCATCGGGTGCTTCGAAACACCCGATGATCAGCGATGCTAGCCGTGACGCCATTTTTGCCAAGCTAAAAGGCACGGCGGCGCCTTCGGGAGGCCGACGAAAGTCCAAGAGAAAACATGAATGAGCGCAAACGCAAACACCGTAAAGTCAGGTAAAGGGGATCGAAATCACCCGCAGTTACGACAGCGGCGATCAGCGCGTGGGCGATTTCGGCGTCGGTTGGACGCTTAATGTGAAGAACGTCCGGCTCCAGAAGAGCCGGAGCCTGGGCAAAAGCTGGAACTCCCAGTTCAACCCCGGCAGCGGTTATTATTGCATTGACCCATTGAACGCTCGACAGATCACGGTCACGCTGGCCAATAACCAGGTCTTTGAGTTCCAAAGCGTGTTCAGCCCCTCCTGCCAGTATGGCCTTCCCATTGAAACGGTGGGGCTGACTTTCACCAACCTCCCCGGCACCCACGGCTCGCTGGCCATTGACGGCGATAACCAGGCCGACGTGGACGGGTATCTCGGCACGATTGATCTGGTTGATTTCGCAGATTTTTCCATCTTCAACCCGACTCGTTTCAAGATCACCACGCCCGAAGGCGTCAAATACGTCATTGACGAAGTGGCCGGTCTCCAGAGCATGGGCGACACTAATGGCAATACCCTGCTGATCAACACCACTGGCGTCCTTTGGACCAATGTTCTGGCCGGCGGTCCAGCCCTGGGCATTAGCTTCATGCGCGATTCCGCTGGCCGCATCACCAATATCGTCGATACCTCCAGCCACAGCCTCGCCTACCAATACGATTCCAATGGCGACTTGCGCCAGTTCGTCACGCGCGAAAACCAGACCAACAGCTTCAGCTACACCAACAATCATTATTTGTTCGCTTACACGGACCCGCGAGGCATCCAGGCTCTCCGCAACGAATACGACGACGCTGGCCGGCTGGTCCGCGAAATTGATGCCAACAACAAAACCAATTATTTCGCCCATGACCTGAGCAATAACCGGGAAATCATCACCGACCGGCTTGGAAACGTGACGGTCCACGAATACGATTTGGACGGTAACGTCGTCCGCACCACGGATGCCCTTACTAATATCACCACCTACACTTATGACGCGGAGGATAATCAATTGACGAAAGGCGATGCGCTGAACAACACCAACTTCTTGACCTACGATAACCTGGACAACAAGCTGACTGAGGCCGACCCGCTGGGCAATACCAACAGCTACACCTACGATTCCTTCCGCAACCCGCTCAGCCAGACAGATCCGCGCCACGATTCCTCCACCAACATCTATGACCCGAGCAGCGGGAACCTCACTGCCCAACGCGACCGACTGGGCAATTACACGCGATTTACTTACGATGGTCAGGGAAATATCCTCACCATCTCAAACGCGCTGGGCCACCTCACGACCAACCGGTACGACCAGTTCGCGCATCTGACCAACGTGAGCGTCTGGGATGCCGCCCAGCTAAAAGTGCTCAATTCGACCGTTTACAGCTACGACCTGAACGGGAACCAAACCGCCAAGATCACCAGTCGGACCACGCCTTCTGGCCTGCAATGGCTGACGAATCAGTATTTTTACGACGCCGAAAACCGGCTGACCAACACCACCTTCCCGGATGGTACATACGCGCAGACCATTTACAACGGGATCGGCAAGCCGGCAATCGAGTTCGACCAATTGCGTCGCCAGACCCAGCACTTTTACGATGCCAATGGGAATCTGACCAACACGACTTTTCCGGACTTGACGTTTGAGTTTTTTGGCTATGACGCCGAGAACCGAAAAATATTCTGGCAAGACGGGGCCGGATACGTTACTCGGTTCACCAACGACGCGCTTGGTCGTCTCGTGACCGTGTTGAACTCCGACTTGACCACATCGAACATCGTTTACGACGCCATTGGGCGAGTCGCCGTCACTGTGGATGAGCGGGGCAATACCAACTCCTTTGGATATGATCCGCACTGCGGCTGTCCCAACCGCCAATTGACCGTGACAAACGGGCTGGGTCAGGTTACGCAGTACAGTTATGACGCTAATGGAAACGTGCAGACCATGCTGGATGCCCGAACCAATCTGACCACGTATGTCTATGATGCCGAGGACCGCCGCACGCAGATGATCTTTGCGGACAACAGCAGCCAGTTCACGCTGTATGACCCATTGGGGCGCCGCATCGCTGAAGTTGACCAGGAAAATCGAACGAACCGGTTCGGTTACGACGCCCTGAACCGGCTCACCTCGGTAACGAACGCGATCGGAGGGGTGACGCGATACGATTACAATGAGGTGGGCAGCTTGGTCGCGCAGACGGATGCCAATACCCATGCCACGAGCTTCGAATACGACTCGCTCGGGCGCAGGACAAAGCGCATGCTGCCGGGGAGTCAAGTCGAGACGTTCGGTTATGACACCATTGGAAATATGATCCGGCACACCAATTTCAACGGTGTGGTCATCACGAACGCCTTCGACGCGATGAACCGCGTCACCTATCTCGCCTCAACCAATGGTTACCAGGTCAGTTGGACTTATACAGCGACTGGCAAACGGCAAGCCATGACCGACCCAAGTGGCTCCTATGCTTACGTTTATGATGCTCGATACCGGTTACGCACGAACGCGACTCCCCAAGGCACGCTTTATTACGGCTATGATGCCGTTGGAAATCTGACGAATGTGACCTCGTCCACCCCTGGCGGCACGTCGGTCAGCTACCAATATGACCCGCTCAACCGAGTTACAAACGTCATTGATGCGCGACTTACTGGCTCGCAGAGCACGGGCTACAGTTTCGATCCCGTGGGCAATCTGCGGGGCTATTTCTGCCCGAACGGCGTCACGAATCTTTACGAGTACGACTCCCTCAATCGACTGACGAATCTCACTTGGAAGTACGGGGCTTCGGCCCGGGCGCAGTTCGCCTATAGCGTTTCCCCGAGCGGCCACCGAACGAATCTCGCGGAGACGGTCAACTCGGTGGGACGAAGCTTCGCGCGGCGTTACGACCCGCTATACCGGCTGACGAACGAAACCGTCAGCGGGGCTTCGCCGACTGGAAGCGTCGGTTACGGGCTGGACGCGGTGGCCAATCGGACGAATCGCAACTCGACTCTGACCGGGGTTACGAATCAGACATTCAGCTACAGCCTGGGCGACCGGCTCAACAGCGACGGCTACGACGGTGACGGCAGCACAACCAATAGCCGAGGGAACAGCTACCAATATGATGTCGAAGACCGGCTGATAGGCCTGAACAGTGGTGCCGCCACAATCTTTTACAACGGAGACGGCGAGCGGGTGAAGAAGATCGCCGGCGGAGTCACGACGTTTTATCTGGTGGACTCCCTCAACCCGAGCGGCTACGCGCAGGCGCTCGAGGAACTGACTGTCTCCGGTGGTGCAACCAATCTCGCGCGGGCCTACACCTACGGTCTCGGGTTGATCAGTCAGCGGCAGCCGGGTGTCTCGACAAATTTCTACGGTTTGGATGGTCACGGCAGCGTCAGATTCTTGTCTGGGCTGAATGGCGCTGTCACCGACACCTACGCCTACGACGGGTATGGAATCCCGTTGGCGTCGTCCGGGAGCACTGCAAACAATTACCTCTATACTGGGCAGCAGTTCGATCCAGATTTTGGCCTGTATTACCTGCGTGCGCGCTATTTGGATCCGAATTCATGCCGCTTCTGGACCATGGATTCGTTTGAGGGCGCCCAGACCGATCCGCTCAGCCTCCACAAATACCTGTATGCGGAGGATGACCCTGTGAATGGCATTGATCCAAGTGGCTATTTCACGCTGAGCGAACTTATGACAGCAATGGGCGTTGACAAAATATCAGAGGCCGCAAAAGGCATTAGCGCGAATAAGGCACGACAGAAATCCGTGAAGACACTTGCCTGTGTTTTTGGTGTTGAGTCCATCAAGAGATACATGGACTATGAGTTCACTGAAATGCATCACCCCATACCTCTGTCTATGGGGGGGCCGGACAAGAATCTTATACCGTTGCCGGTGAACACCCATCGGATGTTCCACTTTGTGCTAAACATTCTGATCAAGGATAAAATCCCAGGATTCTCGAACTACACACCTGGAGTCAAGTGGGCAGATAAACTGATTGACAAGGCCGAAAAGAAGGTTTTACTTGCACTACTTAAGACTGCAGCTCGATATGTGGACAAGCAATGCGATTATCCGAAATCAATGAGCCTCGTGAGTTTCATTCAGAAGAACGAAAAGGAATGGCTCAAGTAAACGTAACTCTGTGGCAGAATGCTTGGGTCCTAGCGATCCTATTGGCCTGGCGAAACTGGGGTTTCGCTCGAGGCAGCCGCGGGCAGTGGGCGACGGACACATTCGTCAGTTTTCCAGTTTTGGTCGCGATTTGCAGAGTTAATCAGGCCTAGGAGATTAAAATGCGAATGCAGTGAGCAGTGGACGGAGCGTGTCGCCAGGCATAAAGTGTGCACACGAGGTATTAAATGCATGAGACAGACAAAAGAGCATCAGGTCTATCGCTGTAGTTGGTGGATGAAAGGTAACTCGTTCACCCTCACCTGCGAAAGCCCCGTGTCAATAAACGTTCGATCCGAGGACTTAGAAGATGCGCTTGACAAGTTAGTCTCCGAGATCATGACTCTGACGGGTGACGGGGAGCCTTCTCTGCAGTTTGTCCCGGACTTGCCTCGGGCCGGAGAGAGGCACGGGTTTTTCGACCCCGAGTATCACGATATCGGCTTCAATGGCTATGTAGAATGGATTGTTTCCGGTGGGGGTGTTGCTCAGTTGTATGAGCTTGGCGTCTGTAAGAAGTGTCAGCTTGGACTTGGAGCGCGCACCCAGATGCAACGCACGATCACAACACGCCCTCGATATGACATCTCGACTTTTTACAAAGACAGAAATGTGGGAACGATGTTTTCCGAGGCGGTGTTGAATCACCTCGGACCTCACCTGAAGGGCAAGGCAAAGATAATTCCGGTCGCGTTGTCACCTGGAATTTCCAAAAAGATTTCAGAGAAATACTTTGAGCTTTCGTTCACGCCAGACACCGGAGTTGCAGTTCCGAAGGACTATCAGACCCTCTCGGGATGGCGGTGCAAGACGTGCGGAACGTTCACGGTGCATTGGTCAAACGCCCGAATCGGATCAGTAATTTATGGTCTTGAACGAGCGCGTGCAAAGGGAGCGGTCGTCCTTGTGCAAAAAGGGTCGAGAAGGTGTGTAGCAGTCAACAAGGACGTCCATGCTGCCCTTTGCGCGGACAAACGCATTCGAGGGTTTGTTTCAGAATTGATCGCGATTCTGAATGCTAATCAAACATTGTCGCAGGCAGAAGTGAAGGAGTTGAAACTCCCTCAAATTCAGAAGTGAACTTTAGCTGGGTCGAGGGCAATCCCAACGATCATGATCCGAAGGCACTGGCCAACGAACTGACTAAGTTTCAATATGCCCTCCGGCGCGCATTACACCAGCGTGCTGGGTTACACCTATGACGCGCATGGCAACATCACACACATCTCCGCCAGCGACGCCGACGGGGTTGACCTGGGCTACACTTACGACGCGCTCAACCGAGAGCAATTGTCAGTCCTCACTATTGACACTTGTGGGCGGCGGTGACAACCTGCTTCCGTGCCACGCAAACTGTACCAAGAAACAGGGGTCAGTCCTAGAATTGTGACAGTTTAGGCTTTACACGCTCCAGAGGATCGTCCATCCTGCACGGTGAAGGGCCAGACCCTTGCGCAAACAGTACCCGGGAGCGGTGTACCAGGTCATGGCGCGCGGCAATCAAGGCTGTCCCCTCTTCAAGGATGACAAGGATCGAAAGCGCTTCCTCCAAACGCTCGAAGAATCGTGCCAGGAGACGGGTCGGGAAATTGCTGAAACTGAACGGCAACTAAATGCGAAGAGTAGATGTCACAATACTAGGACTGACCCTTGTGAAGGAGGTCATTTGGTGAGCATTTGAAGTTTGGGATGACCAAAAACCTAGTCAGGCGATACACCCAAAAACAGTTGGCAGGCGGAAGACTGAAGATCATCGCAAAGAGTTGTAACAAAAGCAAAATTCTCGAACTAGAGCGGACGCTTCACGAAACGCTTCCGCTCGGCCCTGAAGAAAGGCAGATTTATTATCAGATCTTTCAAGCATTAAAGATGCTTGTCGAATGAAATGTCTTGAACCAAATTGTGAGCAAAGCTATGTGGTACGACAAACTTGGAATCATTTCGATTGGTGCGCAATGCGGCCGGCCTACTGATGGCGGGTTGAGCGACCTAAAAATCGATCTTTGGAAGCTATTTCTTCATCACTGCAAACATTCTTATTGCTCGTCTATAGACCACTACGCGCTCGCGCTTAGAGTTGGAGGAGAATTTCAGGAGTTTGGAGACGAACGAGTTGGTTCAGTTCGCCGCAGCAAAGCAGATCGATGCATAAGTGCTGACATCAAAATCCCGCAATCCGTCTGGCGCGTAAAAGCAGCCAACGAATTGCGAGACTATTTGGCGGCTAGAATTAGGAGTGCCTTAGAGTTGTGCGTCGCGCGACTCCGAAAGGACAAAGAGTCAGTAGATGAGAGGGGCCTGTTTTGTGAAGTAGATAATGCGATCGGAGAATTTTTGAAGCTTAACTACGATTGAACCGTAAGCGCCAACCACAGCACCGGCTGTGCCAACGATGTTTATGGACGCTGGAGCGGCTTCTCGGCTTGTAAGTGAGCGGCAACCAACAGCATGGCAAATGCCACCTGTTTCAGAAACGGCACCGGCAGCAGCTTCTTGGAGTTCACGGCCTTGCAACTCAGGCAGGTGCGTCTTCACCGAGTGGGAGCGGGCTGTTGCCAGCCCGCTCCCCTCTAAGAACCGTACGTGAAAGTTTCCCTTCATACGGCTCAAGCCTCTCCAACCAGTGCCTCTTGTTGTGGGCACGTGGCGGTAAACTGCAACCAATGTGCGACGATTCGAGTGGGCGTTTGACCTTGGGGCGTCGGTGCGTTTCCCGCAGTCGCAGTCCAGCGCCTCCCTTTGGCGTGGCGCCTTTCGAAGTATCGAGCGTAGTCCGGGTCGTAGGGATTTGCGGCCCCACGGATTTTAATATGGCGTTGGATTCTGGTGTTGGCGGCTTTGTAGAGGGCGAGCACTTGGCTCTTGCCCTGTTCCTTGGTGAGCCGGACGCTGAAGACCCCCTTGGTCGCGGAGAAGTACTTGCGGTGCTTCCATTTGGCCGATTTGTGAGGGTGGCGTCGTTTGGTCCAGCGCCAGAGTTGCCAGAAGACATAGTAGTCAAGCCGGGCGAAGGCTCGCTTGGCGGCTCCATGCCGGTAGTAGTTGGCCCAACCCCGAATAATCGGGTTGAGTTGCCGGAGGAGCAGTTCTTGTGGAAGAGCCAGAGCGGAGTTGATGCAGAGGCTGATTTTCTTCCGTAAGGCTTTGACGTTACTCTTTGCGGGATAAGTCAGGAGTTTGTCCCCAAACTTGCGCACGGTGTGCCCCAGAAAGTTGAGCCCTTTATCAATGTGGGTGGTGACGGTCTTTTGCTCTGAGAGTTCCAGACCTCGTTGTTTGAGGAAGGCCGCCAGTGTGGGCTTAACTTTCTGTTCGAGTAGTTCCTGAGTTGCGCCGGTCACGATGAAGTCATCGGCATAACGCACGAAGTTGACTTTGTCGCCCGTTTTGGACACCGCTTGGCTGATGGCCTTCTGCATCCCGTCCAGCGCGATGTTCGCGAGGATGGGCGAGATGACGTCGCCTTGTGGTGTGCCTTTGCGGGTCGGAAACAGTTGTCCCTTTTCCCAGTAACCGGCTTTGAGCCATTTGCGAAGTATCCGCCTGTCCATGAGGACATGTTGCAGGAACCACTCATGGCCGATTTCGTCGAAGCAGGCGCGGATGTCGCCCTCCAGCACCCAGTGGGGTGAGCGCTTTTTGCAGAGCACGAGATGAACATGCTCCAGAGCATCGGCACAACTGCGTCCCTCACGGAAGCCGTAGGAGTATGGGTCGGCCCCGGTCTCGGCTACGGGCAGGAGGGCCAGCGCGTAGAGCGCTTGCATGGCGCGGTCGTGCAGGGTAGGAATGCTCAACGGGCGAAGTTTGCCATTCTTTTTCGGAATATATATCCGGCGTAAGGGTTTGGGTTTGTATCCGTGACGTTTGAGGTTATCTGCGGCTTGGAGTTTCTGTCTGTCGGTTCGCCATATGACCTTATCTACCCCGGGCGTTTTAGCGCCCCGGTTGGTTGTCACCCGCCGCACTGCCAGCAATTTGGCAGCACGCGAATGTGTCAGCAGCCACTGCAAGGCCGAAGCCCTGCGGTGGTCGCCGTTTTTGATTGCCTTGGCAATACGCACTTGCAGCCGTCGAACCTGTTGCCAGAGGGCCTTCCAATTGATGGCCTTCCAGTTCCTTGGTGGGTCGAAAGACGCATCAGCCCCGGGCGGGGCCGTCATTTGCTTTTCTTTCTTCACGATGGTTCTGCTTGTTCTCTTGCCAGGAGAGACCAGGCCGACGTGGGCGTATCCGGCGCATTACTCGCCGGCCTTGGCTTCTTCGACCCTCTCAGTGCTACTGCTCTTGACCCGTCTTGCGGTGAGGTCTGCCCGGTGCGAACCGGGCGAGCGCGCAGCGTTTCCATGTTCCACAACAATCATCAAGGGATGATTTAGGTCCGCTCTGTACCCCGGCGGTGCTGCATTCGCGTCGGACCAACACGAAGAGTCCGAGCCTGACCGCTTACCGTTTTGGTTGAAGCCTTAATCAGTCTCTTATGGCTTCTTGACGTTGACGAGGCTTGCGAACGTTTAGTTGGTTTTGACCATGTCATCCGATTCTAGCGCCGCCCCGCGTGAGACTGGCGGGTTGGCTACATTGTCCAGGAGGCTTCAGACCCACTGCCGCAGCGCGGCTTGCGCCTGCTCCCGTAGAATACCTGTGGCGAAACACAGGGCTAATCATGTACTGTCCATGTTGAGCATTGATTGTTGCGTCTTCATGTCGCGATCATGTATTCATCCGAACGCCTCAACGTCGACTGTAGGTTCCTGGACGGCCACGCGCTTGTGGATGGTGGCGTCGGCGTTCATCCGGACGGTAAGTGAGATGGTTTGGAGAATTTGGGATTTAGGATTTGAGATTTGAGAAGGGAATCTGTTGGGATTCAGGATTTGAAATTCGAAAGTCGGTGGGCAGGAGCATCGGTTCGCGACAGTAGTAGTCCTGCTCCCGTGCGACAAGCAAGCGAGCTTATTTCTCGGTCGCCGACGCGTGGGCCAGGCGTTCCAAGTCACCGTTGCCATTTGTGCTGATGCCGGGTGTTTAGATCGGCTAAACTTAGCTTCTGATTTCGCCAAGAACAAGACCTAAAGAAATATCAGCGTAACGGGTGTCGCCCTTTTCACGGGGCGAACTTATTCCGCCGCGCCAATCTCCAGGCCAGCGTTAACGCGGTCACTCCAACGCAACCCCACCCAAACCCATCTCCATGCTGGTGGTAAAAAGTCGGTCGGCGCTTTTCCCCGAGCGCAAGCAAAGGAATGTCGGCAGTCATTACGCCGGCGCCATAGACGCTTCCCTGCTTGTCCTGGAAGAGTTGGCGCAGGCGGCCCCGTGCGTCCACCCAGCAGGTCAAGCCGTTATTGGAACAGCGAAGGAGTGGGAGGTCGTTTTCGATGGCGCGGAACAGTGCGCCGGCTGCGTGCTGCCATTGCGCAGCCCCTTCGCCAAACCAGCCATTGTTCGTCAGGTTCACCAAAAAGTCTGTGTCTTCCCTGGCTGCCTGGCGGGCGACGTGCGGAAAAACATCTTCGAAACAAATCAGCACCGAAGTCTTCACTTGCAGGTTCGTCAGCTCGAAGGTCACAGCGGTGTTGCCGGCTGTGAAACCTCCTTCAATCGGCGTGAAGTACTTCAGGAACGGCAGCCAATGAGGGACGTACTCGCCTAAGATCACCAGGTTCTGTTTGCGATACGTGCCGACCAGCCTTCCTTCGGGGCTTATCAAAAAACTGCTGTTAAAGTAATCCGCTTCGTCCGGCTCGGCCGCGTTAGAGCGCCGTTCTGCGTCATCGGCCCCCACGATCATCCACAGGTGGTGCGCGCGCGCCAGGGTTGTGACTGCTTCGAAAGTGTCTTTGTCATAACGCACCAAGGTCGGCACTGCCGCTTCCGGCCAGACCAACAAAGCCGGTTGGTTGGTCAGACCCTCTTCGGAAAGGCGGATCAACTGCTGGAAACGCTCCAGATTCTTGGTCGAATCCCAAATCACGGTTTGCGGAACGTTCGGTTGGACGAACGTGACTCTGAGAGTTCTATCGGCGGGCGAGTCTTGCCGTAAATGCCGGTAGCCCAGACCGAACATTACACTTACGGTCAATATCGGCAAAATGACTTCGCCAAGCCATGCCCAGCGCAAGGCGGGCCGGCGGATGACCATCAGCGCGGCCGACATCAGCGACAGGGAAACCCATACCACCAGAAATGACACGCCGTAGATGCCTGTGACCGATGCAATCTGTATCAGAGGCGTCAATTGGTACTGGGAGGCGCCCAGCAAGTTCCAAGGAAAGCCGGAGAACAGCCGGCCCACGATCATTTCCAGCGCAACCCAAGACGCCGCCCCTCGGATGGGATATAGGATATGGGATATGGGATATGGGATATGGGATCCGGACTTCCATCTTCCATCTTCCATCTTCCATGGGCGCGTTGAGGGTTGGCTTGTCGAAACCAGCCACACCCAGGCTGCCGGAAAAAGCGCCAGATATGCGCTGAGCGCGATCCAGCCTGCGCCCGGTCCGAGCGGAACCCCATGCCAGCGATAGGGAATCAGCAACAGCCAGTGGAGCGAAGCAAGGTAGTGCGCCAGGCCGGCGACGTAGCCGATGCGGAAGCGTTCCGCGCCGCTTGTGCCCAGGGCAGCCGCCAGCATCAACGCCGGCGCCACCCACGCTAAAGCGGCCAGGCCGATTTTGGGAAATGACGCGGCCCATAGCAGCCCGGCAATAATCGCTAAAGTATAACGGCTTCGAAGGGGCGGCTTGGCCTGGAAATTCTTCACCGGCCGCAGCCTGCCTCAAGCTGAAAAAGCTGAAAAGCTGAAAAAGCTGAAAAGCTAAATGGGCCGGAAGGTTTCAGCATTTCAGCATTTCAGGATTTTAGTATTTCAGTGGTTGAGCACTCACGACAGCTTCTTTAGAAGCCAGAGCAAACCCGCCTTCACCGGACGCCGGTGGGCCGAGCTTGTCTTGGCAGCGGCGAGGCGATCGTAGTTATTTGTGAACCAGTCGTAACTTTCGCGAAACATCTCGTCGTTTGAGTAGCGCGGTTTCCAGCCCAGCGCTAGAAGTCTTGAGACATCGAAGTAAAACGACTTCTGGTAAGCCAGATAATGATACGCAGCCAGCGGACTGAGTCCGAACGCGTCGAGCAGGCGCAGCAACGGAATCGCGAGCGCCGCTGGCAGGCCCTTCACTTTGGACGGTGAGTTCGCGTGGGCGCTCAGGTTCTTCAGCGCCTCACGCACAGTGCCGAAGCGATTGGTGCCGATGTTATACACACCCGCCTGGCCACGGTCGAGCATCAGCAGATAGGCGTCCATCAAGTCCTGTGCGTGCACGAACTGGACCAGGCCGTCGCCGTGGCCGATGACATAGACATTGCGACCATCTCGAATCCACTCGAAGAGCATTTGGAAGATGCCTAAACGGCCTCCGCCGAGAATGGTCCGCGGCCGGATGATGATCAGCGGGAGGCCAGCCTGGTCGCATATTCGACGGACGGTTTGCTCGCCCGCGAGTTTGGCGCGCCCATAGATTTCTACCGGGCGCAGCGGAGTCGCTTCGCTAATCGGGCACTGTTGAGGCACGCCAAAGATAGCCGAGGAGCTCATGTGAACGAAGGTTTGCACGCCGCCGTGCGCGGCTTCCTCGGCGGTGATGCGGCTGCCCACGACGTTCACTTCCCAAAATTTGCGGCCCGCTTTTGTGAGCGGAACCAACGCAGCATTGTGATGGACGACTTGCACGCCGCGCATCGCCTTGCGGACCCCTTCGCGGTCGCGGATGTCGCACTGAACAAACTCAATGTCCTTGGGCCGGGTGTCGTCCTCCCAGAGGTCCAGGACTTTGACCTGCTCACCACGTTGTGCGAGCCTGCGCGCAATCAGATTGCCTAGAAATCCTGAGCCGCCGGTGACCAGGTGGGTCATATTAGAGTTGAATTCCCTGCGCCACACACCAGGCCAGTGAGCGGCGCATGCCTTCCTCCAGCTCAATGGCCGGACGGTAGCCCAACTCCCGCTCGGCTTTGGCAACCGAACAGGCGATGGTCTTGTTCATCTCCGATAATACGTGGATTTTCTGGTGATACAGGCCCAGCGCTTGCAGCGCCTGGTCAGCCGCGTACGCAAGCGAGCTGGCAAAACCGGGCAGCCGCATCCGTTTGTGAGCGCAGTTCCGGCCAAGTTCATTCTCCAACAGGCGCTCGACTATATCAATGATTTCGTTCATCGAATAGGGCCGCTTGTCGGCGATCCAGTAGGTCTGCCCGCTGGCGCGCTCAACCATCGCCGCCAACAGCAGACCCTGGCAAAGATTGTCGAGATAACTCATCGAACGAAGATTTTCTCCACTGCCCACAATCGGCGCTTTGCCCTCCCGAATCATTTGAAAGAACTTCGTTTGCCGAGGCGGCTGGTTGGGTCCGTAGAACCAGGGCGGGCGGATGATGACCGTCTCGATGGCGCCGGATTGCTGCCGTTCCTGCACCGCCAACTCCATCTCCATCTTGGAGTTCCCGTAGTTCAGGTACGGATGATAAGGTGAAAACTCGTCGAATAAATGGTCGGGATGCGGATTACAGCCGCAGGGCGAGTTGGACGAGACCACCACGGCGCGTTTGACTCCCGCCTTAATGGCGGCATCAATCAGGTTGATGGTTCCCTTGAAATTGATCGCATAGAACTCGGCCACGCGCCTCGGATGAACGACGCCGGCGACGTGAAACAACACTGCTCCTCTGGCCCCTTTACAAAAGCGCGCGCAATCGCCGGGACTTCGCAGATCCCCGGTGATGACCTCGATACGATCCGACAGTTTCCGCAGCCCCGAGGTATCTTGGCCCGCCAGGACCAAACAGCGAAGGCGCAAGTCCGACCGCGGCTCCTTCAAGCCATCGTGTTCGGGTAACCCGCCAATGAGTGTCTCAACCAACCGCGACCCAAGCCAGCCGAGCGCGCCGCTAATCAAAACCTCATGGGTACGAAAATCCATTCGCTTCAAAGGCTGCGCGATGCTCCCGCCTTCGCCCGCCTTCGCTCGGAGCTGCGGCGCGGCGAGCGTGGGAGCTGCGGCGCGGCGAGCGGCATTGCGCATTTGGTTGGGTGAATTTGGCGGTTATCCTGGCCTCGCGCAAAAGAAAACCTTCGCCACAGCAGTTCTCATTATGGACCAGATGGAGACGCCGGGTGAGGGCACCCGGCCTACAAGAGGGCGGTTTTGTGAGGGGGGTGTAGGCCGGGTGCCCTCACCCGGCGCGGATCGAAGCGGCCATAATGAGAATTGCTGCCTTCTCCATCAGTCCAATTGACGGGTGGATTGTGTTTGCCTACCCTCAGGCCATGGTGAGCGAGAAGGCTCCAGGCGCTGAGGTGGCACCGTTGTCTCCCGCCTTCGCTGGGAGCTGCGGCGCGGCCAGCGGGTGCGTGGGGCTTTCGCATGTGGCCGGCGTGGTCGCGACGATCGTTGGGGCCTTTGTGCTCCTTGGAGGCTGGGTTTTTGGAAGTGAGTTGGTCAAGACCGGGTTGCTGGGTCTGGTAACCATGAAGGCCAACACCGCCCTGGGGTTGGTGTTCGCAGGAGTTTCCCTGTCATCATTAGGGAAAGGAACAGCCCGTTTGCGGAGATGGCTTGGCCTTGGCTGCGCGATTTTTGTTGCATTGCTCGGGCTGCTTACCGTCGGCGAAAATCTATTCGGGTGGGACCTCGGCATTGACCAACTGCTCTTCAAAGATGCCCCTGCGACCGTGGGCACGGCCAGCCCAGGACGCATGGCACAAACCAGTGCTTTCAGCTTCCTTTTGATCGGTTCGGCTCTAGGGCTTCTTTATTTGCAATGCCGCGTGCTGGCGGCTCAGTTTCTGGCCTTGCTGGCCGGGCTGATCTCATTTTTGGTGCTGATTGGCTATGCTTACGGGGTCAAATCTCTCTATGGGATGGCCTTTCAGACGCAAATGGGGCTGCACACTGCTGCCACTTTCTTTGTGCTTTCGATGGGCGCACTCTTCGCGCGCCCAGACCAGGGACTTATGGCTCCTATCACCAGCCCCAGCGCTGGCGGAGCAATGGCACGGCGGCTATTGCCCGCCGCACTGCTCATTCCGGTTCTGGGCGGGCTGCGGTTGTTGGGAGAGCAATTGGGGCTTTATGGGCCGGAGTTTGGGGTGTCGCTTTCCGTCGGGTCGAGCGTTGTTGTGTTTGCGGCTTTGATTTGGTGGTGCGCCGCTTCGTTGAATCGCCTGCAAGCCCGGCACCAGCACGCCCAAGACGAGGTCCGCGCGAGCGAAGAAAAATTCCGCGCCGTAGCGCGGACTGCAAAGGAAGCAATCATTTCAGCGGATCAGCAAGGCAATATCATTTATTTCAATGCCGCCGCGGAGCGGATGTTCGGTTTTCCGGCCGAGGGGGTGATCGGAACGCCCCTGGCGCGGCTCATGCCCGAACGCTTCCGCGAAGCTCACCGGCGCGGAATGGCCCGGTTTCTGTCCACGGGCGAAGCGCATGTGATCGGCAACACCGTGGAGCTGGCCGGCAAAAGAGTGGATGGGTCTGAGTTTCCACTCGAGCTTTCCCTGGCGACCTGGCGGACGGCTGAGGGACCCTTCTTTACCGGCATTCTCCGCGATCTCACCGAGCGCAAGAAGGCGGAGAAAAAGTTCAAAGGTCTGCTCGAATCCGCTCCGGATGCTATCCTCATTGTAGATGGGCGGGGGTCCATCGTCCTGGTCAATTCCCAAACTGAACGGCTCTTCGGATACGCGCGGGCGGAATTGCTGGATCAGAAAGTCGAACTGCTTTTGCCTGAGCGGTTCCGGAAGCAGCACCCGGCTCATCGCGGCGGCTTTTTCGCCGCCCCGAAGACCCGCCGCATGGGAGCGGGCCTGGAACTGTACGGTTTGCGCAAAGACGGCACGGAATTCCCTGTCGAAATCAGTTTGAGCCCGCTCGAAAGCGAGGAAGGACTCCTGGCCATGAGTGCCATACGCGACATCAGCGAGCGCAAAAGCAAAGAAGAGCAGATCGCCAAGCTCAATGCCGATCTGAACCGGCGCGCGGCCGAGCTGGAACTGGTGAACAAGGAACTCCAAACTTTCGCTTACTCAGTTTCCCATGACTTGCGCAGCCCTTTGCGGGCCGTTGACGGCTTTACCCGGCAGGTGATGGAAAGCTGCGGCGACAAACTGGATGGCCAGAGCAAAGACGACCTTCAGCGCGTGCGAGGGGCCAGCCAGCGCATGGGCCAGATTATTGACGCTTTGCTGGACCTGTCCCGAGTGACGCGAAGCGAGATGTGCCGCACCACCGTTGATCTGAGTGCCATGGCGGAGAGCATTTTCGCCGAACTCCAAAGCAACCGGCCACAGCGCGAGGCAGAGCTTCTCATCAAACCGGGTTTGGTGGTGGACGCCGACGCGAACCTGCTCCGAATTGCGCTGGAGAATCTCCTGGGCAATGCCTGGAAGTTTACTGAAAAGAAAGCGCAAACGAAGATCGAGCTTGGTGTCGCCCAGCACAACGGCCAATCAACGTACTTTGTGCGGGACAACGGCGCAGGTTTCGACATGGCCTATTCGGACAAATTGTTTGGCGCTTTCCAGCGGCTGCACCGTGTCGCCGAATTCGAAGGCACCGGCGTCGGGCTGGCGACGGTCCAGCGGGTGATTCACCGTCATGGTGGCAAGGTGTGGGCGCAAGGAGAAGTGGAAAAAGGCGCGACTTTTTATTTTACTCTGCCACAATGAACCAATGAACCAACGAACCAAGCGTGAAAAATAAAATCATATTTCTCGTCGAAGATAATCCTGACGATGAAGAACTGACGCGGCGTGCATTTCAGAAAAGCAACATCGCCAATGAATTGGTCGTGGCGCGGGACGGCGCCGAGGCGCTAGATTTTCTCTTTGGCGCCGGTGAGTATGCTGGCCGGGATCTGAGCCTGATGCCGGCTGTTATTTTACTGGATCTGAACCTGCCCCGGGTGAACGGGCTGGAGGTGCTGCGACGCGTGCGGGCCGACGACCGGACCAAATTGGTTCCGGTGGTCATCCTCACTTCGTCCAAGGAGGAGGATGACCTTCTCAAAAGCTATGGACTGGGCGCCAACAGCTACGTTCGCAAGCCGATCGTTTTCGAACAATTCGCCGAAGCCGTGAAGCATCTGGGGTTATATTGGTTGGTGATAAACCAAACGCCGGCTGAAAGATAAGATAGTGGCGGGCGCCTCGATTTTCGCCGTGCCGTAGCTCCGAGCGAAGGCGGGGGCTGCCGGAGAATCCCGCTTGACGGTTCGGCCAATCCAAAGGAAAAGGGACATCGTGGCTTTTTCGTTTATTTTCCTCGGCTCCGGGACCTCGCAAGGCGTTCCCATCATCGGCAAAGAGTATCCGCCCGAGTTCCTGGCGAATCCCAAGAACCATCGCACCCGGCCCTCTATCTATGTGGCGACCGAGCAAGTCAAGCTGGCCGTTGATACCACGCCGGAATTCCGCATCCAGATGTTGCGCGAGAACATTCGTTGGCTGGATGCAGTCATCTTCACGCATTCTCACGCCGACCATATCATGGGCCTGGACGACTGCCGGCGCTTTTGCGATCTGCGCGGCGGCAAGCCGCTGCCGGTCTATGCCAACGAGACAACGATGCAGGATTTGAAGCGGGTGTTTGCATATGCCTTCCATGGAGGGCCGTGGCCCAAAGGTTATTTTATCCCCGAACCGCACGTCTTTGATGGGCGCTTCAACCTCGGCGACCTCGAGATCCTTCCGCTGCCGCTGCCGCACGGCTCCATGGGCACGTGCGGATTTCTCTTCACCCAGGCCACACATAGGCGGTTGGCATATCTGAGCGACTGCAAAGAGGTGCCAGGTGAAATCGTCGAACAGATTCACGGCGTGGAAGTGGCGGTCCTGGACGCCTTGCGGCGAGCGCCTCATCCCACCCACATGTGCCTGGACGAATCGTTGACTGCGGCGCGGCGCATCGGCGCGGCTCGGACTTTTCTGACTCACCTGACCCACGACTATGATCACGACGCCGCCCAGGCGGAGCTTCCCTCCGGAGTGGAGTTGGCGTACGATGGGCTCAAAGTGCGATGTGACTAATACGGAAGTAAATTCACCGAGTTACTAAAGCCAGAGATCATGGAGCCTACTCTCGAAAGTCTGCCAACTGCTCCGCCTCAGCCGGCGCGCGTTGGCTTGGCGACTGCGAGTTTTGTGTTCGGAGTTGTGGCCGTTTGTCTGAGCCTTTTTCTTATCGGTGTTGTGTTTGGGCTGATTGGCCTGGCGCTGGGCTGGGTTCACATCGCGCAAAAGCGCGGGCCTAATACCAAGGCGTGGTGGGGGATCAGTCTGTCCCTCCTGAGCATCGTGGCCAGCATTGGTTTGGGTGTGCTTTACTACCAGGGCTTCAAAGCAATCAAAACCACGATTGGCTCCATGGCCGGCGGAAGCGGCTCCGGTGCGTTTACGGAATGGGAGGGCGTTCTGGCGCCGGATATTTCTGTGACGACCCTCGACGGCAGGAAGATCCAACTGAGCGAGTTTAAGGGCAAATGCGTCGTGCTCGATTTCTGGGCGACGTGGTGCGGGCCATGCGTGAGGGAACTTCCGCATTTCATCAAGCTGCGAAATGAAACTACGCGGGATGAGCTCGTAATTGTCGGGATCAGCAAGGAAGACGAGATGACCTTGAAAACATTCGTGAAGACCAAGGGAGTCAATTACCCAATCGCTTCCGCCACGGATTTGCCATCACCGTACAAAGACGTGCAAGCGATTCCGGCGACGTTTTTTATCGACCGCAAAGGCGTCATCCAATCGGTCGTCGTCGGCTATCAAGAGTTCGAGCTGTTGAAAGCACACGCGCTGGCCGCGGACTTTGCGGGCGAAGCGAAATCGGCACCGGCACCCCTTCCAGGGGGTCTGCAGGACGCCAGCCCGATGCTCAATCCGGTCACGGTCTGGTCCAAGAGCTTGCCGGGAGCAGAAGCGATTTGTGTCGGGGATTGGGACGGCGATGGCGTGTTGGATATTCTCGTGGGGGATGCAGGCCGGAAACTGCATGTGCTTGGCGCCGATGGGGCAGAAAAGAGCTCCCTTTCGTTGCCTAACCACTTCTCCAACATTGAATGTGGCCGGCACAAGCAGCGGGGCGCCCGATTATTGGGTTATTCGAACTGGGGACAGAAGCTCAGCGTCCTGGACGGGCACGGAAAAGAGATTTGGAGCTACTCGGCGATGTTCGGCATCGACGCCGCGCATTGGGGCGACCTGGACGGCGACGGCACCGACGAACTCATCGTTGGGATGAACGGCTTTGGGGGCCTACACGCCATTTCAGCAGATGGCAAAGAACTGTGGCAGGCGCGCCTTGGCAACGTGTGGAACCAGGCGGTCGTTCCCGCAGCGGCGACCAGGTCCGCCCTGGTGTTCGCCACGGAGGCCAGCGGCTCGGTAAGAGTGTTTGATGGAACCGGCAAACCATTGCGCACGCTCCGGCCCGGTGGAAGATATTGCGCGCAATTGAGCGCCGCGATTGTGGACCAGGCGGGCACCATCCAGGCCATTGCCCTTGGCGATGGTGCTGCCATAGCATTCGACCCAAACGGACAGGTAGGGTGGTCAACGCCTTCAGTCAAAAATGCGGGTGGGTGGCAGAATATTACTTTCGCCTGCGGCGATATTGATGGTGACGGCGTTCAAGAGTGGGCGTTTATTGGTCCGGCGGGCGATTTAGTTCTGGCCAGTGCCAGCGGGCAGAAGTTGGCCTCGGTTCCCGGCCAGTCCGGCCTCAACGGTTTTGTGATCGTTCCAGACGGCAAAGGACGTGGCGCGCTAGTCACCCTAAGGTCAGGAACTCTGCAGGCATACTCATTCCAGTGAAAGGCTGGAGTTTTCAAGGAGCCTTCTGAGCGCGTTGTCGCGCAGCAACTCAATTCTTCGATCGTAGTCAATTGTTGGGGTGCGAAGAAAACCGTCGGTCACGAAGGCGGCTGCCGGCTGAAGCCGGCGTTCCGGACGCGCCCGGAACGCCGCCTTTAGGGGGCAACGCCACGGTGTGACCGATAGTCTTAATCACGCCCCAATTGTTGTGACTGCTGGACAAGCGCTCGATAATTCGACATCCTCATCGCGTGCCCAGTGGGGCCGCAGGTAACCCTGACTAACGTTATGGAAGAACCGCCGCAAGTCTTAGGGCCGCAACCGTCAACGCCCAAGGCCCCAGCGATGTCATTGCCAGGCCGGCTGCTGAATATTCTCGCCGTCCCGGGTGACGTGTTCGAACAGGTCAAGAGCAGTGATCCGTGTCCAGCCAACTGGCTGGGCCCGGCGCTGATTCTCATCGCCCTGAGCTGGGTCGGCACCTGGCTGATCTTTTCGCAGGACACCTTCAAGCACCAGGTAACCGAAATGACCGACAAAGCGATCGAGAAGCGTATCGAGAAAGCTCACATGTCTAAAGACCAGGCGGACCAGGTCCGCCAGGCTGCGGGGAAGTGGGCGGGTATCGGTTCGACGATCGGGCCGGCCGTGGGAACTGTCGTTGTAGCGTTCGCCGCACCCTTTTTGTGGGGGCTGATCCTTTGGCTGGTTGGGGTGAAAGCTTTGAAGGGGAATTTTCCTTACATGAAAGGGGTCGAGGTGGCCGGTCTGGCGGCCATCATCAGCGCCCTGGATGCCGTAGTGAGAACTCTGCTGATCCTGTTGTTAGGAAATTTGTTCGCCTCGCCCAGTCTGGCGCTGCTGATTAAGGAATTCGATCCGCAAAACACGACTCATTCTTTACTGGCGCTGATGAACGTGATGACATTCTGGGTTCTGGCGGTTCGAGCAAGCGGATTGGCGCGCTTGAGTGGAGCAACTTTTGGTAAGGCGGCGATTTGGGTTTTCGGCATTTGGGCAGCCTACACCGGCTTGTTCGTGGGCTTTGGGGTGGCTGTCCAACGCGTATTCGCGGGCTGAGGCGCCACCACGACGGCTCACCCTCTCCAGCGGGAGAGAGCCGTGGCGAGTGGAAACCTCAACATCAGTGAAACAAAATCACGCCAAGGGTGTCTTAATATATACTAAACTGAGATGGCAAAATCCAAGCAACGAAGGAAGACCCTCATCTTCTCGATTATTGGCCTGGCCCTGGTGGCCCTAACGGTCGGGGCAATTGTCAATAAACGTGAAGTCGTGATCACCATTCAAACCGAGACGGTCGCGCGGCGAAACCTCACCGAAATCGTCGTGGCCAATGGAAAAATCCAGCCGGTCGTGCAGGTCAAGATAAGTCCCGAAGTCAGTGGCGAGATTATCGAGTTGCCGGTCAAGGAAGGCCAGGCGGTCAAGAAAGGCGATATGATTTTGAAGATTAAGCCGGACTTTTACATCGCCAACCGCAACCAGGCCGAAGCCAGCTACAAGTCCTCCGTGGCCAGCAAAGCGACCAGCGAGGCAAATCTAAAGAAGGCGGCGGCCGAATTCAGGCGCAACCAGGACTTGTTCAAGCACAAGCTGATTTCCGGATCGACCTTCGACGAAGTGCAAGCGGCCTATGAGGTGGCTGAGGCCCAGCTTAACAGCGCCGAGCACCAGGTCGAGATGGCGCGCGCGTCGCTGGCCAGCGCGGAAGAGGAGTTGGCAAAAACGACGATGGTCTCGCCGCTGACCGGAACGGTCAGCAAGCTCAATTCGCAACTGGGCGAGCGGGTGCTGGGCACGGTCCAGAATGTCGGCACTGAAGTGATGACCATCGCGGACTTGAACGAGATGGAAGCCCGGGTGGATATCGGTGAGATCGATGTGGTGTTGATTGAACCCGGCCAGAATGTGCGGCTGGAAGTGGACGCGTTCAAGGATCGAAAATTCGCCGGCACAGTGACAGAGATAGCCAACTCCTCCTCCAGCTCCGGTTTGCCTGGCGCGAGCTCGGGCAACCAGCAAGAGGCAACCAAGTTCGGCGTCAAAATCCGAATCAAAGAGAAGGAGGCCTTCCGTCCGGGTATGTCGGTCACCGCGGAAATTGAAACGCGCTCGCGGACCAATGTGCTGGCGGTGCCAATCGCCAGCGTGACCACGCGGCTGCCAAAAGAAAAGCCCAAGAACGCCGATAAGCAGGTGGCCAGTTCGGATGACCCGCCGGCCACCAATGCGCCTTCCGCTAAAACCAATTCGCTGGCGGGCAAAGCCGGCGCGCCGGCCACCGCGGGAACCAACGTTTCCAAATCCGACAAGAAATCCAAAGAAGCGGCCAAACCAATCGAAGTGGTCTTCGCGCTGGAGAGGGACCGGGTAAAAATGATGCCGGTGAAGATCGGCATCAGCGATGATAGCTATTGGGAGATCACCGACGGTTTGAAAGAGGGCCAAGAGGTCGTTTCCGGCGGTTACCGGGCCATCAGCCGCGATCTTGAAGACGGCAAGAAAGTCAAGAAGGGCGCCGCCGGTGGTGACAAGGCAAAGGAAGACAAGAAAACGGAGTGAATAAGCTTCAAGCCTCAAGCACCAAGCTTCAGGGAAACTCAAAGCTTCAAACTCCAAGCTTCGGGGAAGCCCCGACCTCCGATCTGCGCTCTCCGACCTCCTTGTGCTTTGGGGCTTGTAGCTTCCCTGGTGCTTGGAGTTTGTGGCTTGAAGCTTTTCTTCCACGACTGCATCACTCCATTCAGTTCTTTCCATGCCCCTGATTCGACTGCAAAGCGTTTCGCGCCGATACCAGATGGGCGCGGAAACCATCCACGCGCTGCGCGAGGTTTCGCTGGAGATCGAGCGCGGTGAATACGTGGCCATCATGGGCCCGTCCGGCTCGGGCAAGTCAACCCTGATGAATTTGGTCGGCTGCCTGGACACGCCGACTTCCGGGGAATACGAACTGAACGGCGTGCAAGTCAGCCAGATGGACGACAATCAACTGGCCGAGATTCGGAACAAGGAAATCGGCTTTATTTTTCAGACGTTCAACCTGCTGCCGCGCTCGGATGCGCTACGCAATGTGGAGTTGCCGCTGATTTATTCCGGCATGCCCGCCGATGAGCGCCGGGAAGTCACGTTGCAGGCCCTCACCAACGTGGGCCTGGCCGACCGGATTCATCACAAGCCAAACGAACTGTCCGGCGGCCAGCGCC
>WNGL01003636.1_pt1 | contig 37534 bp, 39 predicted proteins | sample 5400591 | NCBI WGS metagenome assembly WNGL01 (sample SAMN13153377, study PRJNA577476) | soil metagenome | isolation source: 80 cm soil or saprolite under Garry oak tree replicate 1 | place: USA:California | collected 2016-06-15
CGGTGTCGACGAACCCGGGGCAGATGACCCAGGCCTTGATGCCGTTGTCGTGGTTGCCGTCCTGGATGACTTCGGTCAGGGCCACCAAGGCATGCTTGCTGACCCAGTAGGCGGCCAGGCCAGGGACGATGGCCACCCCGGCCTCGCTGCCGATGTTGATGATCCGGCCGAACCGCCGGGCCTGCATTCCGGGCAGCACCCCCGCGCTGAGGCAGGCGGCCGCCCGGACGTTGACGGCGAAGGCATGGTCCCATTCGGCCAGCGCGGTTTCCTCTAGCGGCTTCCACACCGCGTAGCCGGCGTTGTTGACCAGCACGTCGACCGGGCCGGCCTCGGCCTGGGCCGTTTCCAGCAGGCGGCCGATCGACTCGTCGCTGGTCAGGTCGGTGAGGACCGGAATGGCCACGCCGCCCCGCTGGCGGATACCGTCCGCTACCCCGGCCAGTTCCCTTTCCCGTCGGGCAGCCAGCACCACCTTCGCGCCCTCGGCCGCCAGCATCGCCGCCAGCCCCGCGCCGATCCCGACCGACGCACCGGTCACCACCGCCACCCGGCCAGCCAGCACCGCCATCGCGACCCCCTTTGAGATCTTGGACCGCCATTATGCCGGTTGGCCCAAGGTACCGGCCGGGCCGATTCAGATCCGCGGCTGACGAACGCCTCTTCGGAGATCACTGAGGCGTCATGCCCTCGGATCCGTGCCATCCGAGGGCAGTCGCGCAGGGTCACTTGACGCCCGGCCGGCTGCGGAACGCAACAGGTGACCAGACGCGCTCGGAGCCGCCGTTATGGGACGCTAGCCCAGCAGGCCAGTCGGTTGTGATCGTCACACCCGAATGGTTGTTATGGTCTTGGCGAAGGTGTGACCGGAGACACTCGGGCGATAGCCGTATGAGGACGCGCGTGGGGGCACTGCGGCACCATACCGCCAGATGGGATGGGTTTGCGCTCGGCTTGATGCGTGGGGAGTACGCTGCTGGGAACGCGCAAGCAGGGTCGAAATGGGCCGCCGGGCTGAGTGAGGTGCGGCCTTACTCGCCAGGCGTTGCGGGTGGTGGGACAGGCGCCGGCGCTAGGGCGGGGATCCATGAGGTACTGGACTGATTTCGGGCTCCGGCAGATGCCGTCCTTGTCGGCGCGCCGGCCTGCCGACTTCCCGCCGGCGATGCAGGCCATGATCGAAGAGCGGGCCATGCCGCTGCGTGAGCCGTTCCGGGGTCTCACCACCGGCGGTGTGGCCAGGCCGGGTTTGTTTCCGCTGCGGGCGACCGGCGTGAGCACCGCGCCGGTCACCGAGGCCGCGGCCGCGTTTGTGGGTGCGCTCAGCGGCGAGCAGCGCCAGCGGGCTGTGTTCCCGCTCGGCGCGGACGAGCGCCGCAAGTGGCTGTACCCCCACCCCTTCGTCTTCCGTCACGGCGTGATGCTGGAAGACCTCCCGCCGGCGACCCGCCGGCTTGGCCTTGGCCTGTTGCAGGCCACCTTGTCGGCTAGGGGCTTTGCCCAGGCGCGCGACATCATGCGGTTGAACGGGCTGCTCGCCGGGGTGACGGGCCGGGATGATGAATACGGTGAGTGGCTGTACTTCCTGTCGTTCTTCGGGGAACCCGGCGAGCAGCGGCCCTGGGCCTGGCAGCTCGACGGCCACCACCTGTGCCTCAACTGCACCATCATCGGCGATCAGCTGGTGTTCACCCCGGCCTTCATGGGCTCCGAACCGTGCCAGGTCTTCAGCGGCCCGCTGGCGGGCACGATGGTTTTCACCGCCGAGGAGCGGATGGGCCTTGGCCTTATCCGCTCCCTCGACGACCAGCAGGCTAAGCGGGCGATCCTGCAACCGTCGATCCATCCCGGCGATCTTCCACCCGGCCTGCAGGATCCTTTCGAGGGGCAGATGGTGGCCGGCGCCTTCCGCGACAACGCGGTGATCCCGTACGCGGGCGTGTGCGCGGCCGACCTGTCCGAGGGCCAGCGGCGCCGGCTGCGGGCCCTGGTGGCCACCTACGTGGGCTGGGCCGGCGAGGGTCACTGCGGGGTGAAGATGTCTGAGGTCGACCGTCATCTCGACGAAACCTACTTCGCCTGGATGGGTGCCACCGGGGAGGACGGGCCCTTCTACTACCGGGCCCACAGCCCCGTGGTGCTCATCGAGTTCGATCACCACCCCGGCGTGGCGTTCGACAACCCCGTCCCCTCGCCCAATCACATCCACACCGTGGTGCGCACCCCCAACGGGGGCGACTACGGGCTGGACCTGCTGCGTCAGCACCACGAACGCTTCGATCACACCAACGGCACGCACGCACGTCCGCGTTGATGAGCCGCGTGCGGCGGCGAGGCAGCCCCCGGCAGCACCCGAACCCTCCGCCCGCCGCATTCGCCTCCGCCGATGTGGATAATCTGCGCGCCGTCACCCATGGACCTGAGCAACTCCTCACCCACCCGGAATCGGCGGTCTGGAACGTATTTCCTGGTGGTCGGTATCTCCCTGATTCCGGTGGGCTGTTACATGGCGTGACCGGCAGTCGCGGCTCACGTTGAGTTTCCGCTCAATCGCTGGGACCTGGCAGCTGGCCCAGCCTCCCGGGTCTCAGCCCGGCCGGGAGGTGCCCGATGACCACTGCCGCCCCATCCGCTGCGCTCGCCACGATCCAGCCCGCCTTCACCGACGCCGGACGGGTCGCCCTCGCTGGGTTCCTGGCCGGATACCGCGGCCTGACTCGCTAGGCCTACGCACTCGATCTGCGCCAGTTCACCACCTGGTGCCGCGCCCGCTCGCTGGCCCTGTTCGCCGTCCGCCGCGCCGACGTCGAAGGCTTCGCCCGTTACCTAGGGCACCTTCGGTGCCACGTCTTTGACGTTAAGCCTGAGTGTGACAGCAGGTAATGGTACGGGCTTCCTTTGAGGCAGGCCGGAAGGGAGGCTTGGCCGCGGGCGGCGCGCTGTGACGCGACGTCAGGCTGCGGTGGGGACGTGGGCGTTGGCGATGTTGCTGGCGACGAGCGGTGCGTTGGGCCGGTCCGGTGCCATCAGCGGCCGGAGGACGTGGTCGTAGACCTTGGTGTAGAAGCAGGCGAACAGCAGCCCGTCGCGGGTCAGGGTATAGCGGTTACGGTCCGGGACCCGGGCGATGAGGCCGTTGCGGGCCAGCCGGGACAGGTCGTAGCTGGCCTGGTTCATGCTGTAGGGGCGGTGCAGCAGGCCGGTCATCAGGGCGCGCAGGCTCCTGTTGGTGATGCCGGTGACCGTGAACAGCATGGCGGCGATCGCGCCCTGCCCTCCCCGGTAAGGGTGGGCCTGGTGATCCGCTCGATGACTGGACTCACAAGTGCCGTGCCCTGGCCGACCGTTTCAGTCTCCAGCAGCCGGGCGTTGATTGCACGCGCCTTGGCCTGCAGCTCGGGGAGATTGTGCAGCTGGCGGTTGCAGCGCAGGTCCTTCGGGCTGTTGATGACCGTTTCGATGCGCAGCGCGACGCCGTCCTTGAGGTACTGCTTCAGCCGGGAATTCTTGTAGAACACGTTGATGGTGACCAGATCGCAGTACCGGTCGATCTTGGTCTTGAACCCGCCGCCCGGCGGCGGGCTGCTGTGCCCTCCGGCCCGCTGGCCGCGGCGGAACAACAGCTCCACGTTCTCCGGCCGGCCCAGGTCCATGTTCTCGCACAGCAGCGCCTCGAAGAACGCGCGGGCGTGGACATCGTCGTCGAACACCAGGGTGCGGGAGGTCTCCACCTGCCGCATCGACAGCTCCCACCAGTACCCGGCGTCCCGGTCGGCATCGGTGAGCGGCAGCGGGAGCCGGGCCATCCACCGCTCGAACCACACCTGCACGGCGCCGGGACCGAACCGGTCACAGATGGCCTGCAGCGCGGCCGGGTCCTCGCAGGAGGCGAACCCGTTGGACAGCGCGGTGAAGCCTATCCCGGCGGCGGCTGCCTGCCGCTTGGCCCACTCGTGCCCGTTGACCCACGCCTTGACCGGATAGGGGAAGTAGGTGCAGATCTTGATGAACCCGCTGCCCATCGTGGTGTCCCAGATGTAGACGTAGAACACCGACACCCGCCGCTGCTCCTTGGTGAAGGAGAACTGCGGGCACGCCCCCGGATCGGTGTCCCGCTTGCGCGCCGTCCACACCAGCTGGAACTCCTGGGCGCACCCGATCGCCGCCACCTGCGAGCGCCCCGCCGCCGCGGCGGCTTGCAGGTACGGGGCCATCACGTCCGCCTTGCGTTCCCCGGCGCTGAAACGGATTACCGGGATGCCGTTGGCCTGCGCCCAGTCCCTGATGTCGCGGCGGAACTTCTCCCCGATCGGCTCGAACAGCGCTGGCGACGCGATCGGCTTGCCCCGGTGATCGTGGAAGAAGTAGATGACCCCGCCCGGAGTCTGCAGCTTGGCGACATAGCCATTCAGGTACACCCTGTCCAGGCAGGAGATGTCCAGCCGGACATGCCCGGCCACCATGTCGGCAGCCGTTACCACTGCCGACCCGGCCGCGGCCTGTTCATGACGGTCCACTGTGATCACCCTCAGCACGCTCCCCTTGCGGTCTGAGGATGAAGCCCCGGTCAGCTCCGCGCGACCGGAACCACGAAACTAGGCGGTCCGAGGCGAAGCCTCTTTAGAAGACCGGGGCAGGGCCCGCGCGACCGTCACCCGGCGGCTGTGCACCATCGCCGGGTTCTACAAGTACGCGGTCGAAGAGGAGCTCCTGGGCCACTCCCCAGCCGCGCACGTCCGGCGGCCGCGCGTGGACTATGAGTCCCATGCGACCGCGCTGGACCACAGCGAGCTCGGCGCGCTGCTGGTCGCCGCTGGGCTCGGCACTCCGGGCGAGCATGCGCTGATCTCCTTGCTTGCGTTGAACGGGTTGCGGGTCTCGGAGGCCACAGGGACCGATATCGAGCATCTGGGCCTGGAGCGCGGGCACCGGACTCTCACGATCACGCGCAAGGGCGGGAAGGTGGTGACTATTCCGCTGGCGCCGCGGACGGCCCGGGCGATCGACCTGGCCATCGGGGAACAGACGGACGGGCCAGTGTTCCTGGCCGCGGACCGGCGGTGGCTGGACCGGCACGGCGCCGGGCCGATCGTCCGCAAGACCGCCCGCCGCGCCCGGATCGCCAAGGCCGTCACGCCCCACACGCTCAGGCACGCGTTCATCACCGCCGCGCTAGATGCCGGGGTGCCGCTGCGCTATGTGCAAGAGGCGGCGTCGCACGCGGATCCGCGGACCACAATGCGCTGTGACCGTGCCCGCGGCAGCCTGGACCGGCACGCGACCTACATCGTCGCCGCTACGTCGCGGGCGCCGCCCGGTAATCCGAGGGCTGAGAAGTCTTCCGCCTGGCGGCTATGGCCGCCAGGCGGAAGGTCACGGTAGCAATGGGTCACAGATCGCAGCCTCAACCTGAGGAGAGCGCTTGAGATAGGTCGTTCGGTATCCCGCGCGGCCCTCATGACGCGGCCGGCCCGGCCACTGCTCGCCAGCATGCGAAGCTGGCAGGCTACAGTACGTCGGCGCGGACGATGTCGAGGTTCCGGAAAGTGGGTGCCGAGGCACACAAGGCCGCCAGCTTCTCGGCGAACGCCGCCGTCTCGGGAAGGGCGGAGTTGGCCATTGCCTCCTCGTAAGAAGGAAACTCCACCACCTGCACATAGGTATCTGGGCGTTCACGGTCCTTGGTCAGAAGGCTGCGGCGTGCGCTGCGGCGCCCTTCGGTCGCTGCCACCCACTCGCTCATCAGCTCCTCGATCTCGGTCACCTTGGTTGTGGTCATCTCGATTACCTGCACGAACGCCATCGTTTCCCCCTTTCGGCCAGGGCCGGTCACATCCCGCGGAAAGCGCCAGCGGGCACAGCTCCGGCGCGGATGGCAGCGGTAGCGGTAAGAACGCGGAACCTGGGCCCGTCAGCGCCTGGCGTAGTCCGCGAAGCCCTGCCAGTCGATCACCACGCACGGCTCGTCGCCGACGACCCACGCGTCGTGCCCGGGAGGGATCACCGAGAAGTCGCCAGGCCCGAACTCTATCTCCTGCCCGTCGTCCATGACCACCTTCATCCGGCCCGAGATGAAGTACCCCATGTGCGGTGCCTGGCAGCTGTCGGTCTGCGCTATCGGCTTGACATGCTGCGACCACCGCCAGCCGGGCTGGAAGGTCGCCCGGCCGACCGGCCCGGCCTCGGTGTTGACGAGCTCGAGTTTGCCCGTACCGCCCTCGAACGGGCGGATTTCCTCCGGCGCGTCGAGGCTCTTGCGGATCATTCCTGCCATCGCTGCCACCCCCGTGGGCAAGATGTGCATTGGCTGTGTACTCACAGTAACACTACTGGGGCTAGCGAGCCCGGTTGCCTCGCCGGTACGGGATCCCCAGGCGGGCACCGCCCGGGATCAGCGCAGGTGGCTGCCATCTTCACGCCTGGCGCCCGCCCAGCCGCCGCAACCATGGTCGTCACGCCACGTTAGCCATCCGATCTAGACGCATACCGGAACCGCCGATATGCACGGATGCAAGCTCGGTGCCGGTCAGGAAACTGAAGATCCAGAGCTGGTTCATCTGCGTGCCGGGTGAATCCCTGTTTGCCGACCGGGCGGGTCGCCTGCCTGTCGGACGTCAGTACGCGACGGGGCCGCGGGGGATGATGAGCCCGCTGACGTCGATCTGGGTGACGGACATTGCCGGGGTCGGCGGGCCGGCGGTTGCGTCGTCGTCGGTGGTTCCGGCGGGCGGGGCGAGGCCGGCTTGAGCGGTGAGGGGTGCGATGACGGTGTCGTTGAAGTGGTCGTAGCTGGCCTTGGTGTCCCAGACCTCGAGGACCTGGAACCCGTCGGCGGTGGGTCGTGCGAGGTGGACGAGCAGTCCGTCGACCTGACCTCCGGTGCGCTCGAGGAGCTGGGCGTGCAGGGCCTGGTAGGCGGCGGCGGGTGCGTGGACGTCGATGGTCACGGCGTAGGTCACGGCGTCCTCCTGGAGGCTTGGCGGCGTAGCGGCAGGCACCCGGGCGGGTGCGGGGCGGGCGGAGGCCGGCGGGCGGGTGTCGTCGAGCAGGTCGAGGGCGAAGCGGGCGATGGCGGCTCGTCCATGAAAGAGGCTCCGCAGCCGGGGTGTCGGTTCGTCGTGGAGGTGCTCGATGGGGATCGAGGGCAGGGCCGAGAAGACCGTCAGCAGGGCCGCGTGGGTGCGGCGGAGTTGTGCCAGGCTGGCGGTGCCGCCTTCGGCGTGGATGCCGGCGACGTAGGAGGGCAGGCACGCCGCCTCGAGGCCGGGCAGGTCGGCGGGGTGGCGCTGTCCGGTCTGCACCTCGCCGAGGATGAGCTGTCCGAGGTCGGTGCCGAGCGGAGCCTTGCCGCAGAACCCGAGGTCGACCATGACCAGGGCGTCGCGATCGCCGGCGACCAGGAGGTTGGCGGTGCACGCGTCGCCGTGCGCTGTGGCGGCGGGGGCGTCGTCGAGTTCGTCGAGCAGGGCCGGGAGCGCATCGGCCGCAGCGAGCAGGCGGCGGCGGAGCCGTGCGTCGAACACGCCGCGGACCAGGGGGTGCGCCCACGCGCCGTCTTCGGTTAGGGCGGGCAGCACGACGTGCTTGAGCCACGCGTCGGCGTAGACGCGGGGGGTCCGCGCGCCGTGGACCGCGGTAGCCAGCGGCGCCACGGCGCGGCTGGCGGCGAGCCGGCCCAGCAGGTACGCCGCCCGGGCGTGCCGTCCGGCGTCCCAGATGACCCGGCGGGCTGGCACGTGCTCCAGCCACAGCGCGGCCGAATCCTGGCCCAGGTCCCGCACGGCGGCGGCGCGGGGGATCGTGAGGCCGTGCGGCAGCCGGTCGCGCAGGTCCGAGCGGTACAGGTCGGCCTCGGTGTGCCAGGGGATGAGGGCGGCGGCCCGGGCACGCAGGTGCGCGGGGATCGCGAACCGCAGCGGCGACCGCTGGTAAGGGTGGATGACCTTGACGAAGAAGGAGAACGCCCGGACCTCTCCGGTGCCGGTCCGGGCGGACCCGGTGACGAGATAGCGTCCCGCGGTGGTGATCGCCGGCCGGTCGTACGGGAACACCGCGGCCGTCGAGGTCAGGACGGTCGCGTGCGGGACGCCGAGGCTGGCGGCGACGAAGGCGGCGAGCTCGTCGTCCTCCACGTCGGCCGGGCCCAGGAGCACTCTGCGAGGCGCGGGGAGCGTCGATGACAGCGGTTGCATAGATTCACGCCGCCAGTGAGGGCGCGAAGAACTCGCGCAGGCCCGCGACTCCCGGGCCCGATAGCCGCGGCAGCGCGGCCGGGCGGCCGGTGAGGAGCAGCAGCAGCGCGCTGATCGGCCCGCAGATCTCCTGGCCCTGCCCGGCGGCCCACGGGGCGTCGTCGGCCACCAGCCGGTAGCCGGCGAGCTTCTTCCGGGCGCGGAACATCCGGGGGCTGGACCACACCCGGTCCGCGGCGATGACGCCGAGGCCTGATGGCATCGGCAGGGTCCGGCCGAGCGGGACGGCGATGTCCTGGCCGTGCACCAGATAGTCGATGGCCGTCTCGCGGAAGGTGACGGCCGGCAGCGGCCGCCATACTCCGATCCGGTCGCGGATCTCGCCGATGATGACCTGGACGGGCAGTTCGGCGTAGCGGCACGCCATCGCGTGGATCGCGCCGTTCATGCCGCCGTGGCGGAGGAGGTCGAGCACCGCCCGGGGCATCGCCGACCAGGTCGTGTTCTGCAGCGCCAGGTGCGCCGCCACCTGCCGGACCGTCCAGCCGTCGCACAGCGACGGCTGGCGCCACTCCTGCTCGGACAGGCCGTCGAGCAGGTGCACCAGGGCGCGCCGCTGATCGTCGATCGCGGTCCACGCCTCGCTGCGGTCCACCGGTTCCTCCGTTCCCGGCCCGCAGCCGGTCCCCTTCCTGACGCTGGTCACGAGGTAGTGCTCCGCGCCGGCTCAGTCCCGTCGTGGTGTACGGGTGTACCTGCGGGCTGGACCAGGGACTCGAGCAGGGCGGTGATCTTGTCCGCGGGGTCGAACCCCGGGTCGGGCATGGCGAGCTGGTGCAGCATCAGCCCGGTGAGGTAGTTGCCGAGCACGTGCACGTCACGGTCGGTGTCACCCGACCCGATCAGCCGCAGCCAGTTCGCGAACCAGGCATTGACCCGGCTTCCCGTCTCGGCGAGCTGGTGCCGGATTCTGGGGTTGTGCCCGGCCTCGACGAGGATCGCGTAACGCGATAGGGTCAGGGCCCGGCGGCCGCCGGTGACGTCCTGGGCGAACCCGGCCATGGCACGGCCGAGCTCCGCGGGAGTCGCCGGGCACACCTCGGCGGCGATCTTGTCGAAGTGGCCGCGCTCCATCGCCGAGACTCGCTCGACGATCGCCTCGAGCAGCGACTCGCGGGTCGGGAAATAGTTCGCTGTCGAGCCGGCCGCCACGCCCGCCTCGGCATCGACGGCCCGGTGCGTGAGCGCCCGCATCCCGCGCTCGCCGAGCACCTGGACCGCCGCGTCCAGCAACGTCTCTCTGCGATTCGGCATACCCTCAGACTACATTTGTTGTTTATTATACTGCAAGTGTTGTTTTCATCCGAGCAGCCTCGGGGCTGCTCTCCCAGAGCCAGCTGAAGAAGCGGCCAAGCCGGCGGACCGCGCGATGGCGCACGGACAGGCCGGGCGGCAGCCGTGCGCCACGAACGGGCATCGCCGTGGCCGGTCACGGCGCACTCGCCCGCCGGCCGACGGTCCCGCAAACCGGCCGCCCAGCCACCCGCCGTAACAGACGGATCTGTGCGCAGGCAACCGGACAATCTATCCAGTCGGCGCAGACAATACTCGGCATCGATCTATCGCGTCCCGGTCCTTGGTGCAGATCACGTTGCGTGACCGGTGCCCGTCCTCGGCGAGCGTGTAAGTATTCGCCTTATGTGGTCTTCGGCAGCGGTCGGCCCGTCCCGACGGGCCGTCAAGACTGCAGAGGCAGTTCTTGGTCGTGCCGGTGCTGGTAGCGGTAGAAGACCGAGGCTAGCTGGTCAGTCGTCGAACGGGCCTGCAGCGCTGTCTCGGCATCGACCCAGCCTTGATGCCAGGGCCCATCGCGCCCGGCAGCGATGAGCAGCGCGGCGAGGCCGGCGTCGGCAAACTCAGGGTCCTCGCCGGGAATCACCAGCGCAGCCGCATCGTAGTCGTGCCCGGCGATCTCCCGCACGAATGCCCCGCCGGCGGGCAGGCCGGCCGCCACGATCGCGACCGCCGCGACGACCTCGGCCGGGCCGAGCGTCCAGTTCAGGTCCTGCGGGCGCTCCCTGGCCGTGCAGAATATCCGCTCCAGGGTCTCGCGGCGCGAGGCGGCATTCTGTTCTACCAGCGTGTTGAGCAGGTCAAGGGCATCGTCGCTGTCGAACGCCCCTGATCCCCAGGTTCCCACCCAGCGACCTTACCGTGATGTCCCGCGACATCCATCGTTGCAGCAGTGTCGCCAACCCGATCTTTTCGGTCAAAGAGACCGGGCCGCTCGCAAGGACCGGCTGCCCGAATCAGGGCACGGACTTAATCACCAAACGCAACTGCTGACAGTGACCGCGAACCGCCGTTCGGTACGTCGTCGCATGCTATGCCAGTCAGCATCGGCTACATGCTGAATGGGTGGATCTGTGCATGGTCTTTACAGGTGGTGTCTATGGCGTTCGGCGGTACCGGTGGTGAGGGAGAGGGCCAGGAGCCCGTCGTCGTGCCCGATGACCAGGGCATCGCCGGCAGTGAGCAGGCAGCGCGGCCGGATGCTGAGTGGCAGGAGCGCGGCACTGCCGCGCTGCGGTTCCCAGATCCGCAGGTTGCGGTCGGCTCGACTGGCTGTCACTACGGTGATGCCATCGTCTGCTCCTGGCGGTACGGCGGTCCCGGTGATCTCGCGGTGTGCCGGATCGGGCGGCAGCGGGTCGCTGAGCCGTGTGCCGAAGGTCTCCCACATCGACACCGTGCCGTTCCGGTCGGCGAGCAGGACCGGCTGGCGGTACCCCAGTCGTCTGGGTGATACGCCGGCGCCGATGATGCACTGGTGGCCGACTGCGGCGAGCTTGCCCGCGCCGGGCGCCATGGCCGACAGGGTGCCGTTGACGGATCCGGAGTGCCACACGTCCACGAGCAGGTCGTTGTACACCGCGACGAGGTCGGTGCCGCGCCACGGCGGATGGTTTGCGAGATTCACGGCCGTCATCGCTACGACGCGCCGCCCAGGACGCTGGAACAGCGTGGTCACCGGCACGCGGGTCACCGGATCCCACAGCCGGACCACCCCGTCAGCGTCGCCGGCGGCGAGCACTGTACGGCCGTCCCGGAGCCCGGCCAGCCGGCCGGCGAGCCCCCCTGGCGCGCTGGCCGGCGTCAGGACCGGAGCGGGCATCAGGACCGGGGCCAGCGACAGGACCGGCGCCGCGCCGGCAGCCGCCGCGCCGTCAAGCGGGCGGCAGGCCGGGGCATCCCACCATCGCAGGCTGCCGTCATCGCCCGCGGCGGCGATGACAGCGGTACCGTCCGGCAGCGTCAGCGACGCCAGCGCAACGGCAGGGCTGGCCAGCAGCGGCCCCGTTCGCGACCCGGAAGCCATGTTCCGCAGCCGCCTTCCGCAGCGCCGCCCGGGATGACCTGACCGGCTAGGAGGTGCCCCGGCCACGGCTCAGGTCCAGCCGGAGCCGTCGCACGCGATAAACCCGGCGACTATCGGTGGTCATCCCGCGATAATGGCTGACGTGGAGGAGGTCGAGGTCGTCGTCGCCCATCACGAGCGCGCGACCCTGCGCGTCGGTGACGTGTTCCTGAAGATCGACGCTGATCAGACGCGCACCGACGTCGAGGTCGAGGCGATGGCCATGGCGCCGATCCCGACTCCGGAGGTCCTGTGGCGCAAGCCGCCCGTGCTCGCGCTCGCCGCCCTTCCGGGGACGGCACTCGGCCGCCTCGGCGAGCCGTCGACCGCGTCGCCGGCGGCGTGGGCCGCGGCGGGTGCTGCCGCCCGGATGCTGCACGACGCGCCGCTGCCGCCATGGCCCGGTCGGAGCCTCGACGAGATCGCATCGCACCTCGACGGCGAATGCGAGTGGCTCATCACGAACGGCGTCCTTCCCGCCGACCTGGTCACGCGCAACCGCCGGGTTGCCGAGGCTGCGCTCCGGCCGTGGACACCGGTGTTCACGCACGGCGACCTGCAGGTCGCCCACGTGTTCGTCGACGGTGACGAGATCACCGGCGTGGTCGACTGGTCCGAGGCGGGCCAGGGCGATGCCCTGTACGACCTCGCCATCCTGACGCTCGGACACCAGGAGCACCTTGGCGACGTCGTCGCCGGCTACGGCACCGACGTCGACCTCGACGTGATCCGCGCGTGGTGGTCACTGCGAAGCCTGCAGGCGGCCCGCTGGCTGATCGAGCACGGCTTCGACCCATCCTCGCCAGGCTGCGAGTTCGACGTGCTGAGATCCCGGCTGTGAGGCTGTACGAGCCCGACGGCTACGAGTGCCGTTCCGCCGCATCGAGCGGCCATCTCCGTACTGGTACCAGCAGTCGGCCAGGGGAAGGATGGTAACCGGTGGCAGGCTCTCGGTCCAGCAGGGCGCCGGGCCCGCCGCCGGGCAGGCCAAGCTGGGGCAGGAGGAGGCGGCAGATATGGACGTGGAGACCATCTTGGCGAAAGCGGCGGAGAACCTGTCCGTACATCGCGCATTCGGCACCGCGTATGAGAGGGACGGCATGCTCATCATCCCGGTCGCGCTGGTGGCCGGCGGGGGTGGCGGGGGCGCCGGAACCGGACGTACCCCCAGCGGTGACTCAGCTGCCCGCCCCGATGCCCCGCCGGGGGCGGGCCCCGCAGGGCACGACGCGGCATCGCAGGACCCTGAGCGCACGGGCGCTGGCGGGGGCTTCGGCGGGCTGGTACTGGCATCAGGCGTCTACGTCGTGAAGGGCGACCAGGTTCGCTGGGTACCGGCCGTGGACGTGACCATCGTCGCGCTGGCTTCGCTGAGCCTAGTTCGGATGCTCGCCCGCACATGGACCCGCCGGAGCAAGCGCCGCAGCCGGTAGTCGGGCTCCGCCTCGCGGGTGGATGAGAGCCCGGGGGCGGCTGGCGCCGGGCCCTCCGCTTTCGCCGGCAAGGCTCCGGTCAGCTCTTGGTTTCCCGGAAGATCTTGTCGATCTCATCGATCTTGGCGAGCAGATGTTCGGCCGTGCCGGTGTCGGTGCTGCCCTTGGTCCCCTGGCGAGCTTGGTGGCCTCGTTGAACAGCTGGTGCAGCTGCGGGTACTTCTCGAAGTGCGGTGCCTTGAAATAGTCGGTCCACAGGACCCACAGGTGGTGCTTGACCAGCTCGGACCGCTGTTCCTTGATGATCAGGCAGCGGGTCCGGAACTCGGGGTCCGTATTCTGCTGGTACTTTTCGTCGATGGCCTTGATCGACTCGGCCTCGATCCTGGCCTGCGCCGGGTCGTATACCCCGCAGGGCAGGTCGCAGTGGGCGTGGACGACCAGCCGCGGTTCGAGCAGGCGCGCGAGCAGCCTCATTGATTTCCTTCTTTCTGACTGATGTCTACCAGGGGCCGTGTCGAGGGCCCTGCACTCAACCTCACGCCCGGATTGGTGATCCGACATCACAAGATCTGGTGGTTCTTGTTCACATCAGGCCAACGCAGAGCCCGCGTACTACCGGGCCGGACACGATACAACTTGACATGAAAATGCGATAGTACTTATTGTCGCCTTGGCTAGGCCGGCGTGCATCACGCGGAAGAGCAGCTCGCACTCGACGAGGGGCCAGGACGACAAGGGGCCAGGACATTGTCCAGCGACCAGTTGTTCGACACGATCGGGGCTACGTATGCGGCGACGCGGCCGGCCGATCCGCGGATCGCGGCGCGGATCTGGGCCGCGCTCGGCGACGCCCGCACGGTCGTCAACGTCGGGGCGGGGACCGGATCGTATGAGCCGTCCGACCGTGAGGTCACGGCGGTCGAGCCGTCGGCGGTCATGCGGGCCCAGCGGCCGGCCGGCGCGGCGCCGTGCGTGCCCGGCGTGGCGGGCAGCCTGCCGTTCGCTGACCAGTCATTCGACGCCGCGATGGCCGTGTCGACCGACCAGCACTGGCCGGACGTGATCGCCGGGTACCGGGAGATGCGGCGCGTCGCCCGCCGCGTCGTGACCTTCCATTTCGACATCAGCCGTCTCGAAAGCGACTTCTGGCTGATCCGCGACTACATGCCCGAGCACGCGCGGCTGGGCGCCGGCCGGCCTGCGCTGACCGAGCGGGCCAGCGCGATCGGCGCCCGGCTGGAGCCGGTACCCATCCCGTGGGACTGCCGCGACGGCAACTTCCCCTCCTACTGGCGGCGGCCGGAGGCGTACCTGGACGAGCGGGTCCGGCGTCCGGTATCGGTGTGGCACCGGGTCGGCCGGGCCGTCGAGGAGCGGGTGGTACGCGACCTGCGCGCCGATCTCGAATCGGGCCGGTGGGCCGAGCGCAACGCCGAACTGCTCGACCTGGACGAGATTGACCTCGGCGGCAGGCTCCTCATCGCCTGATACGCGGCGTCGCCCGGATAGTTCGCAGGGCGGAAATAAATCTGTGAGGAACCTCATTATGACAGTCATCAGCGTAGTCCCGGCCGCGTGATGCGGGTCAGCGCCAGTGCATGTCAGAGGGGCAGTGATGGTCACACCGGATGAGGTGGGTGAACAGTATCTCGCCGTGCATCACCGGATGTTCCGGGCCGTCAACGACGAGATGAGCGGGTGCGGCCTGTCCATGGCACGGACCAAGGTACTGCTGCGCCTGCGCGAGCGGGGGCCGGCCCGGCAGAGCGTGCTGGCGGCCGATTTCGGCCTGTCCCCGCACTCCATCACCGACATCGTCGACGGGCTGGAGCGCCTCGGCATGGCCGAACGCCGGCCAGATCCCACGGATCGCCGGGCCAAGCTCGTGGCTATTACCGAAGCGGGCCTGGCCAGCCTGGACGTGGCAAGCGCCACGCGACAGCGACTGCTCACGCATATCTTCGGCGCGCTGGACGAGGCGGACCGCACCACCCTGCTACGCCTGCTCGACCGCCTCGACGAGGCGGCCAGTCACGTTTCTCACCTGGGGGAATAGCTCTCTATGTCATCCGTAACACCTGCCGCTGGGGACCAGCGTCCCGCGGCCAGCGACCATCGCTGGCTGATCCTGGTCATCGTGGCTATCGCCCAGCTCATGGTGGTCCTGGACGCCACCGTGGTGAACATCGCCCTGCCGTCGGCTCAGCACGCCCTGGGCTTCCCGAACAGCGGCCGGCAGTGGGTGGTAACCGCGTACGCCCTGGCGTTCGGCAGCCTGCTGCTGCTCGGCGGCCGGCTGGGCGACATGTTCAGCCGCAAGCGGGTCTTCATCACCGGCCTGGCCGGGTTCGCGCTCGCCTCGGCGCTAGGCGGCGCCGCCACGTCGTTCGGCATGCTGGTGGCTGCCCGGACGCTTCAGGGCGCATTCGGCGCCATTCTCGCGCCCGCCGCCCTGGGCACCCTGGTCAGCACCTTCCGCGATCCGCGCGAGCGCGGCCGGGCGTTCGGCGTCTTCGGGTCCGTCGCGGGCGGCGGCGGTGCCGTGGGGCTCATCCTCGGCGGCGTCCTGACCCAGTACTTCTCCTGGCGCTGGACCCTGTACGTCAACCTGTTCTTCGCCGCGATCGCGGTGGCCGGCGCCCTGGCTTACATGAGGAGCAACCGGCCGGACAGCCGTCCGCGGATGGACTGGGCGGGAGCCGTGCTCGCCTCGGCCGGGCTGTTCGGAATCGTCTTCGGCTTCTCGCACGCAGAGACCGCCGGCTGGACCGCCGCCCTGACCATCGGCTCGCTCGCCGCCGGGGTGATCCTGCTGGCCGCGTTCGTGCTCGCTGAACGCAGGGTCAGTCACCCCCTGCTCCCGCTGCGGGTGGTCCTGGACCGGGCCAGGGGCGGCTCCTACCTCTCGGTCGGCCTGACCGGGATCGCGGTCTTCGGCGTCTTCCTGTTCCTCACCTACTACCTCCAGCAGGTCAAGGGCTACAGCCCGGTGACCAGCGGGCTGGCCTTCCTGCCGATGATCGCCTGCATCCTGATCGCCTCGAACACCTCCAGCATCCTGCTGCTGCCGCGGGTCGGACCGCGGGCCCTTATCGTGACCGGCATGCTGCTCGGCGGCGGCGCGATGACCTACCTGACCCAGCTGACCGTGACGTCCAGCTACGCGGCGGACATCGTGCCGGCGCTGGTGGCCATGGGCCTGGGCTTCGGCATGATCTTCGCGCCCGCCATCAACACCGCCACCGCCGGAGTTGCCCGGCAGGACTCGGGCGTGGCCTCGGCACTGGTCAACACCATGCAGCAGGTAGGCGGCTCGATCGGGACCGCCGCCCTGAGCACGGTGGCGCTCACGGCGACAGCCAGCTACCTGACCGCGCACCACACCGGGCAGCTGGCCTCGGTCACCGCCGCGGTGCACGGCTACACCGTGGCGTTCGCCGTGTCCGCCGTACTGTTCGGCATCGGCGCGCTGGCCGCGGTTCTGCTGCTGCCGTCCCGGCGCCGGCTCGAGGAGCTCAGGCGCCCGGCGCCGGCCGCCAGTGCCGCGACGGCGACCAGCCCGTCTCCGACCAGCCCCTCCCCGACAGATAGCCTGCCCGCCGCGTAGCACACGTAGCACGCGTAGCATGACACCACCTGTCCCCGGCCGGTAACGGGATCATGAAGCGTCTGCTTGATCAAGACACGCTGCGCGCGATGGCGCGGGGCTGCGCTGTGCTCGGCGCGGGCGGGGGCGGGGATACGTACTACGCCCTGCTGCAGGCCCTGCAGGCGGCTGAGGACTTCGGTCCGGCCGCGCTGGTCGACGTGGACGAACTGCCGGGCGATGGCCTGATCATGCCCTGCGGCGGGGTCGGTGCCCCGCTCGTCGGCCTGGAGAAGATCGAGGCCGGCGACGAGGGCGAGCGTTTGCGGGATCTGCTGCAGCGCCAGACCGGACAGACTGTGACCGCGCTCATGGCGGGCGAGATCGGCGGCGGCAACGGCCTGGTCCCCGTGACCTGGGCCGTGCGGATGGGGCTTCCGGTGGTGGACGCTGACGGCATGGGCCGCGCCTTCCCCCTGGTCTCGCAGGTCACCATGGAACTGGCCGGCATCTCGCCGTGCCCGGCGGTGATGACTGGGACAATTACAGCCGGGACAATTACATAGTGGCGTACATAATCCTCGTGATGTGGCGTATGGGTATTAAACATTACCTTTAGCGTGGCGGTGCGTTTGGGGCTGCCAGGGGCGGGAGCAGCGGGAGGGGACATGAGTTCAGCTGGACTCAGCCAGGTCACGACGGCGCCGGCGCAGGATGACACGAGCGGCAACGCTCATCTTCTGCCCGGCCCGGCACCGGAGGAACGGTTCGAGGTCGCGCGGCGCGGCTATGACCGGCGCCAGGTCGAGGATTATGTCGCCCGGTCCAGCCGTGAGGCCGTCGGCTTGCGGAACCGGCTGGTCAGGACACTTCGTGAGGCGGAGCAGCTGAGGGTCGACCTGGCCGCCGCCCGGCAGGCCGCCTGGGAAGCCGCCGCGCAAAACGAGCGTGCGGCCCGGGAACTCGCCGTACTGCGGACGCAGGCGGAGATGGCGCTGGCGAGGAACCTGTGGTGGCCGTCGCCCCCGCCGGAGGGCGGATGATCAGGCCGCCGTGACCACGCGGGCCGACAATGCGGTACCGACCTGGGCCGGTCAGGACCGCAGGAAGGCCAGCAGGTCAGCGTTGATCGTCTCGGCCTGGGTGGTCGGCATGCCGTGCGGGAAGCCGTGGTACGTCTTCAGCGTCCCGTTCCGCACGAGCTTCGCGGACAGCGGCCCGGAGTCGGCATAGGGGACGATCTGGTCGTCATCGCCGTGCATGACCAGGACCGGCACTGTGATCTTCTTGAGGTCCCCGGTGAAATCGGTCTGGGAGAAGGCAACGATGCCGTCGTAGTGTGCCTTGGCGCCGCCCGTCATTCCCTGGCGCCACCAGTTCTCGATGATCGCTTCGGAGGGTTCCACGCCGGGCCGGTTGAAGCCGTAGAAGGGCCCCGAGGCCAGGTCGCGGTAGAACCCCGAGCGGTTGGTCGCGACCTGGACCTGGAATCCGTCGAAAACTTCCTTGGGGATGCCACCCGGATTGGCGTCGGTCTGCAGCATCAGCGGCGGCACCGAACTGATCAGGACCGCCTTCGCCACCCGGCTCTCACCGTGCCTGGCGATGTAGCGCACGACCTCGCCGCCGCCGGTGGAGTGCCCGACATGAATCGCGTCGTGCAGGTCGAGGTGCGCGGTCACCGCGGCCAAGTCGTCGGCGTAGTGGTCCATGTCGTGACCGTCGCTGGTCTGCGTGGAGCGCCCGTGCCCGCGGCGGTCATGGGCGATGACCCGGTAGCCGTGCAGCAGGAAGAACATCATCTGCGTGTCCCAGTCGTCGCTCGAAAGCGGCCAGCCGTGGCTGAAGACAATCGGCTGGCCCGAGCCCCAGTCCTTGAAGAAGATCTCTATGCCGTCGGTCGTGGTGATCGTGCCCATGCGCTGCCTCCGTTGGTCTGGCGTGATGCGGGAACGTCCGCATTGGCAGGGTAACCATTATTATTGATAGCGCTCCAGGCCACCCGGCTGGCGCCGCGGTGAACACGCGGGATCGGAGGGTTTCTGACGGCCGCGGGCTTACCGGCCAGATCCCGGGGGAACGAGGCTACGACAAGAACCAACCGAGGAGGCTTCCGTGAGCGTGTACCGGGTCATCGACGTCATCGGCACGAGCACCCAGTCTTGGGAGGACGCCGCGGTCAGCGCGGTGAACACCGCCCGTAAGTCCCTGCGTGACCTGCGCGTCGCCGAGGTGGTGGAGCAGGACCTGAGTATCGAGGATGGCGACATCGTCTTCCGGACCAAGCTGCGGCTGTCCTTCAAGTACGAGGACCCGGCCTAGCCAGCCGGTCGGCCAGCCCGGGCCGTGACCAGGAAGGAACCGACCATGGCCAAGGCGCGAGTGTCCCGGGCTGGCCTCACCTCGCTGCTCGAGCACGGTCCGCGCCAGGCCACCCGCGAGGGCCGCTGACTCCCCTTAAGCTTGGTCGAGTGCATCCCCATCGCGATCCGGCCGGGCCGGTCTTGCGCGCGCCCAAGACGGCCGAGCTGATCGCGTCGTATATCCGCGGGCAGGTCGTCCGGGGTGACCTGAAGACCGGCGACTCGCTGCCGTCGGAAACCGTGCTGATGGAGATGTTCGGCGTATCACGGCCGACGCTGCGCGAGATGAGCGGGACGACGATCGCCGACGTGTACGAGGCGCGCATGGCTACCGAGCCCGCCGCGGCGGGCCTGCTCGCGGCCCGGCGCACCCAGCAGGACCTGGACGACCTGAACGCCTGCGTCGAGCACCTGATCGGCCTGGTGGAGAGCGACGAGCACTTCCGGGACGCCGACGCCTGGTCGCAGGCCACGCAGCGGTTCCACGACCTGATCCTGGAGCGGGCCGGGAACCGGACCCTGGCCGTCCAGGCCGGCGTGCTGCGCGAGGTTGTCGCCATGCACCTGTCCACGGTCGTCATGCGCACCTTCGACCACCCGGACACCCAGGACCAGTTCAGGAAGCTGGTCCGCTCCTACCGCAAGCTGGTGCTGCTGATCGACGCGGGTGACGCCGAGGGGGCCGAACGGCACTGGCGAACCCACATGGAAGTCGTCGGCCGCAAGCTCCTGCCCGAAGACACCGGCGCCAAGACCGTCGTCGACCTGTTCGGCTGACCCGCCCTCCGCCCGACGCCCTGCACCCCGGATTTCGCGGCCTCCCGGCACCGGTGGCACCGGTGGTCCGTTCGGCCGAAAGAAAGCCGCGGACCTGTGACCTCAGCTCGGCGGCGCCGGCCGGCGCAAGGAGCAGGCCGCGCAGCGGCGGGCCATGGCCCGTGAGGTACCGGAAGGCGAGGAATAGATCACCGGCTGCCCTCCAGAGCGCCAGGTGCCGGGTCGAAGTAGCCGGGTACCCATGTGAGCACTTCGGCCCGGAACTCGCCCTCGCACTCCAGCTGGCACAGCACGCCGATGCCGGCCGTGGACACCCGGTGGATGAGCACGTAGGACGGCGGCACGTTGAACTGCCGGCTGACGTTGCTGGCCCGCATGTCGGTGACGCGGCCGGCCTCCTCGCGCAGCCATTCCCGGCTGAACTTGAACGAGTCCACCTTGGACGGCTCGGCGAGCGGCGCCAGGAAGGCGTGCAGCGCGTCCAGGTCCACGTGGATCCCGTCCCGCAGGAACCCGTGCGCGCGCAGCTCGCGCTCGACTTCCTCGATGTCCGCGTCGTCGTCGTGCATGATCCGCAGCAGGCGGCCGAAGAACGGCGGCAGCCCGCCCGGCAGCCGGTCCACCGCGCCGAAGTCGAGCACGCCCAGGCGCCCGTCGTCGAGCAGGCGGAAGTTTCCCGGGTGCGGGTCCGCGTGCAGCAGCCCGGCCCGCGACGGTCCCGAGAATAGGAACCGAACGAGCAGGATTCCCGCCTTGTCGCGCTGTTCCTTGCTCCCCTGGGTGATAATCCGCGACAGCGGGGTGCCGTCCATCCAGTCGGAGACCAGCACCTGGCCGGTGGCCATGATCACGTTGGGCACGTAGATGTCCGGGTCGCCCGCGTACGCGTCGGCGAACATCTGCTGGGACATCGCCTCGAGCTCGTAGTCGAGTTCCTCGCTGATCCGGTCCTTCAGCTCCTCGAGCAGCGGCTTGACGTCCAGTCCCGGCATCAGCAGGCCGAACAGCCGCCCGGCCCGGCTCAGCTGGTTGAAGTCGCCGATCAGCGCGCGGCCCGCGCCCGGGTACTGGATCTTCACCGCGACCCGGCGGCCGTCGTGCCAGACGGCCTCGTGCACCTGGCCGATCGAGGCCGCGGCAGCAGGCGTGTCGCTGAACTCGGCGAAGAAGTCGCGCCAGTCCTCGCCGAGTTCTCTGGTCAGCACCTGGTGCACGGTGCGGGCCGGCAGCGGCGGCGCGGACTCTTGCAGCCTGGTCAGCGTGGCCCGGTACGGTCCCGCGATCTCCGGCGGAAGCGCCGCCTCGAAGATGGACAGCGCCTGGCCCAGCTTCATGGCGCCGCCCTTGAGCTCGCCCAGGACGCGGAAGATCTGCTCGGCCGTGCGCTGCTGGATCTCCTGCGCGACGATCTCAGCCGGCCGGCCGCCGATGCGTTTCCCCAACCCGATGGCCGTGCGGCCCGCCAGCCCGATCGGCAGCCTGGCCATCTTCGCGGCCCGGGTCACCGGGCTCCTGGGCACGTCGCTCACACTGATCATTGTCCCGCATGACCAGGGGCGGCCGGTACGGTCAGGGCCCGCCGGAGTTCGGCCTGATCGTGGGCTGGCAGCCAGTCACGCGCGGCGTCGTACTCAAGCCACCGCCGCCGGGGCCCGGTCTCGGCGAACCGCCGGAGCAGCGTGCGCAGCAGCGGGTGCCGGTCCTGGCTGCTTGAACGAACTCGTGTGACTGCTGAGGCGTAACGCTGGGCACCTCGGAAGACCGCGGGGCGCCGGTTTCATGATCGCGAAGGGTTTACTACTGCATAGAGTACTAAACCCTTCGCGATCATCGAAATCCCTTCCGAAACGCCGCCTCTACCATGCGGCTAGGCAGCCCAGGCGCGCTGAAACACGGGAAGCCCAGCCTGGGCGACGTCCTGACAACAACACCTGCACCTGGCGTCACAGCGGTCCCACGTATCGCAGCCCTAGGGGCGCATGGTGGGGCGGGCCTGGGCGAACGTCCAGCGGTTGCCCTCGAGGTCGTCTGCCACGTAGAACGGCAGGCCCCAGGGACTGGCCAGTTCGGTGACGATCGTCGCCCCGGCGGCCCTGGCCCGCTGGTAGTGCGCGTCGATGTCGTCGACGTAGACCCAGGGCGTGTGGACCGCCGGCCGGTCCAGAGCTTCCGAGTCGAGCTTGAAGATCATTAGCGAGCTGTTGCCGAGGCGGAACTCGATCCACGGATGGCCGTGCCCGGTCTCGGGCAGCGGGTCGTTGCCCTCGGGCAGCGGATCGGGCGACGTGAAGCCGAACGCGCTGGCCAGCCACCTGGCCGCCGCGGCCGGCCTTGCGTAGGAGACGCCCAGGGCCAGCCGGGCCAGGTCACGCACTTGGCGCGGGGCGCTGTCGCGCCGGGCGCACCACGGCCCGAACCATTTCGGCGTCACCCGCACCCACGCCGTCCCGCCCCGGTCCTGGCCGCCGGCCGGGACGCTGGCCTCTACCCGGACCAGGCAGCCGTCCCCGGCCGGGGCGAAGCTGACGTCGATGTTCACGTCGTCGACCGAGCTGCGCCAGGCCAGCCGCTTGCCCGGCTCCCAGGCGGTGATCCGGCCCAGCTCCAGCGCGTTGTCCTCGTATACCTCGAGCAGCCGGCCGCCGACGCCAGGCTCGCACCGCATGGCCAGCGTGCGCCCGCCCGCGAAGTGGTTGATCGGCCCGCGCACCCACCACAGGTCGAGTTCCTCGGTGAACGCGGCGAACGCCGTGTCCGGATCGACCGCCACCTCGACCTCCGACGACACCATGGTGTCCTGCCCCGATCCGCTCATCGGCCGCCCTCCCGTTCGACATGAGCCTTCCCGCGCAGGGCCGCGCCACACCGGCATGCCGGATGCGGCGGCCAGGTGCGGCGGCGCCACTGCCAATCCGGCAGCACCAGTTCCAGCGTGCCGTCCGCGGTCACCGGGACGGTTCCCGGCCGGTCGAGGAACGCGAGCGCCTGCGCCGCGGCCAGCGTGGCCGTCATCGCGGCGAGCACGGTGTCGCAGGCCTGCGGCCGGGACCGGGTGAGGGTGGCCTGGGCCAAGATCTTCGGCCATTGCGGATCGGCCTCGGTCTTCCGCAGGTCCACGCAGCCCAGGCACGCCGAACGGCCCGGCCGTACCAGCGGTCCCACCACCCCGATCGCCTCCCCGGTGCGCAGCGCCAGGTACGGCACCCGGTCGCGCAGCAACTGGCCGGTCAGGTCGGGCAGCGTCGGCCCGGTCAGGATCACCAGGTCCGGGACGCTTCCGTCGTCGACCGTCCTGACCTCGGGCGCGGCACGCTCGACCGCGCGGGTGGCGCCGTCCTGCCGGGGCGAGCCCAGGTCGGCCAGGATCAGCCCGGCGGGCGCCAGGTCGCCCGGCTCGGTCGGCTCCGGATCGGCGCAGCTGACGTGCCCGACGCCGGAGGCGGCCAGGAAGCTGGCCACGCACGCTCCGGTCCGGCTCGCGCCGTGCACCCGGACGTAGGCGGCCCGCCGCCGCGCCAGCGTCCGCGCCCCGCCGTCCCCGTCCGCGTAGGCCAGCGAGGCGGTGGCCAGCTCGGGCGCCAGCCGGGCGCGCAGCTGCTCGGGGAGCGAGGCGTGCATCCGGGCCGGGAAGTCGTCGAGCACGCCCGCCGCGGCCAGTACCGCGAGCACACGGCCGGCCGCCTCGGCCGGCACGCCGTACCCGGCAGCGGCGGCGATCACGCCGTCGCGGTCGCGGCTCCCGTCGAGCAGGCTGAGCACGGCCGCGGTCTGGCCCAGCCCGCCCACCGCGACCGCGCGCCGCGGATCCACCCCGAACTGCAGCGTCTCCCGGTCCCGCCACACCGGCAGCAGCCCGGCCTTCAGCGCTGGCCTCATGGCCACATGCTGACATCACGGTGTGACATTTCGCGTTCCACGCGGGCGCGGCGCCTACCGCGGCGGGTTTTCGTCCTCCCCGTTGCTCGGCGTCTCATTGTTCAGGGGCACCCCGGACAGCATCAGCGCGGTGATCACCGCGGCCAGCGGCAGCACCGGGACGGCGCGCGGCGCGGTCGCCACCAGCAGCCCGCACAGCAAGGCCCCGGCCGCCAGCCCGATGAGCACGCCGATCCTGCGCGGCCCGTGCTGCATGCCCTGCCCCGGCTTGGCCAGCGAGCTGACCAGCCCGGTCAGGGTGCCGGTGAGGAACGTGGTGGACACGTTGGTGAGCCCCATCTCGTTGACCGACAACGACTGCATGCCCATCGCCGCCGCCAGCACCGCGAGCAGGACGAACTCCGCCCACCCGGCCGGCCTGCCGCCGGTGGCCTCCCAGCCGGCGGTGAACCCGGCCAGCAGGGCGAGCTCGGTGAACAGCGCCCAGCTCACGTGGGCGGGCAGCACGCTGTCCCGGTCGGCCTCCTCCGGCTTGCCGTGCATCTTGAAGCCGTGCGCGACCCAGGTGCCGCCGGCCACCCCGGTGATGTAGCCGGCGATCGAGACCGCGGTATGGGCGAACAGCGACACCGAGCGTTGCGCCGCGCCCAGGCCCCACAGCACGATGTTGCCGGTCATGACGCTGGTGAAGACGCCGCCCAGCCGGGTGAAGCTGGCCACGTCGTTCGCGCCGGACGCGAACGTGAGGGCGATCGCGATCAGCGTCAGGATCTGCTGTCTTGGCCTGGTGTCCACCTTAAGGTTCTACACGCACGGACCGCGTCCACGGCGGAGCGTCCGGAGCGCCGTCCCCGAGCAGGCCGACCACGACGCGCATGCCCTTCGGGGCCGCCACGGGCCACGGCGTGTACCCGTCGGTGAGCACGACCGTGACCGCGGGCCTGGGCCGCAGCGCGGCCGCCGCGCCGATGCCCGCGCCCATGTCCGTCCCGCCGCCGCCGATCAGCTCCACCTGGCGGGCCGAACTCACCCGCTGCGCGGGCGCCACCGCGGTGTCGCAGGCCAGCACGCGGACCTGCCGGGCCAGCCCGAGCGCCCGCAGCAGCCCTTCCACCTCGGCCAGCACCATCGCCAGCAGGTCCTCGGTCATGCTGCCGCTGGTGTCGCAGACCACGGCCACCTCGGGCACCGGTCGCCGCAAGGCCGGCAGCACGACCGGCCCGGCCACGGCGGACCGGCGCGACGGCCGCCGGTAGGAGTAGTCGACCGCCCCGGAGACCTCGGCGACGGCCCGGCGCAGCTCGGCGGCGAGCACGGCGCGCCAGTTGACCTTCGGGCTGAGGACCTCCTCGGCCCAGCGCAGCAGCCCGGCCGGCACGGTCCCCGGCTGCTTGCCGTGCGCGATCACGTCCTGCGCGACCTGCCGCCGTAGCAGGTCGGCCTGCCAGCGCGGCAGGCCGCCCTCACCCCTTCGACCCTGGCCCGGCCGGGGGATCCCGTCCGCGCCGGATCCGCAATCAAGCCATGGACCCGAACGGGCCTGGTTCTCCGCGGCCCTGCTGGCGTGACGGCGCATCCCGGCGAAGTACTGCTCGGCCAGCAGCCCGTCCTCGGCCCGCAGGTCGCGGGGGAGCACCGGACGGCCGGGCAGCTCGAGCCCGGCCGGCACCAGGTCGTCGTTGATTTCGGCGTCGGCGGCGCGGATCCAGTCGGCGGCCTCGTCCGGCCGCACACCCGTGCCCTGCGCCCGTTCGCCGTGGGTCCGCAGCAGGTGGCAGACGTGATGGATCAGGACGGATCCCAGCTGCGCCGGGGTCCAGTCCGCGGTCACCTCCGGGTCGGCGTGCATCCGCCAGCTCTCGTCCACCGACACGGTGCCGCTGCCCCGGTCCGCGATAACCTGCGCGCCGAACACCCCGGAGGCCAGGTAGGGGAACTTCGTCGCGGCCCACAGCCGCGCCGCCGCCAGGCCGTCGATGCCGGTCACGCCTGCAGCAGCCCGGCGTCCCGCAGCACCGGGGCGAACAGGTTGATCTCGGCGGGCAGCGCGGTGCCGTCCGGCCGGCACTTCGCCAGCACGCGCGCTGCGACGGCGGCCACATCCGGCGCGGTATCGGCGGCCAGGCCGAGAACCTGCCAGCCGGCCGTCCAGCGCGCCGGGGTCGGGTCCGCGGCCACCGCGGCCGCGATCGCGGCCAGCGCGGCGTAGGCCCGGTCACCCCGCTCCGGAAGGCGGAACGAGGCCGGGTCGGCCAGCACCTGCTCCGGGTCGGGCAGGTCCATCTCCACCAGCCAGGCGAGGAACTCCACGCCCGCCCCGTCGCCGATGGCCCCCCTGACCAGCGCGGACCTGCCCTCGTCGCCGATGCCGGCGGCGCCCGCGGCGGCCATCAGCCGGGCCGCCATCTCCCAGGTCCGCGGTGACGGCCAGCCGCGCCCCGCGGCCGCCGCGTTGGACGGCGGCGCGCAGGCCAGCCCGGGCCGGACGTGCAGGAAGGCCGCGACCAGGCCACGGGACAAGATCTCCTCCGCCTGCCACCCGTCCGGCAGCACCGGCACCACCGGCGCGGACCAGCCGCCCGCCAGCCCGTCCGCCACCGCACGCGGCTCGGTCTGCCAGGCCAGGTGGCAAAGCCGGTTGGCCAGTGGCGCGGACAGGTCCCAGCCGTCGGCGGCCTGCTCCGGCGGGTTGGCCGCGGCCACCACCGCCACCTCGTCGGGCAGCGTGAGATCGCCGACCGCCCGCTCCAGCACCACCCGGAGCAGGGCGGCCTGGACGGCGGGCGGGGCGGTGGACAGCTCGTCGAGGAACAGCACTCCGTGTCCGGCCTCGGCCAGCCGCCGGGCCCAGGCCGGCGGCGCGAACCGGACCTCGCCCCCGACCACGATGGGCAGCCCGGCGAAATCGGAGGGTTCCCTGATCGAGGCGATCACCGTCTCGCAGGGCAGCCCCATGGCCCTCGCCATCGCGCGGATCGCGGACGTCTTGCCGGTGCCCGGCGCACCCCACAGCAGCACCGGCACCCGGGCCGCGACCGCGACCCCGAGTGCCTCGACCGCCGGATTCTGCGCGCTCATATCTCCCAGTGTGGCGCATCGGCGGCACCGGACGGGTGGCTGACGGCGTGCGCGCTGAGCGAAACGGGTTCGGCGCCCGGTGCGCGCAGGGCCAGCACCTGGGCGGCCGGCCAGCCCGCGCGTTCGACCGCCACCACCAGGTGACGGCCGGTCAGCGCCAGCCCGCAGGCCCACACCCGGGCCAGCCACCAGGCGGGCAAGCTGACGCGCAGCCGCCGCTGCTCGCCCCGCCCGGCCGGCTCGACCGAACCCCACCCGGCCCCTCGGTGCAAAGACACCTCTACCTGGTCCGGGTCGATGCCGAGCCACTGCTCGGCCACCAACGCGACCCGGCCGTCCAGCGCGGCGGTCAGCACCGACCGGACGGTACGCCCGAGCTCGCCCGGCTCGTCCAGCCGGTCCGCGTACGCCGCGACCACCTGCCCGGCCAGCCGGATCTGGAACCCCGTCCCCAGCGCGAGCAACGACAGCATGTCCAGCCTGCGCTGGCTGGCCTCCCCGGCTTCCTGCTGGTGCTGCTGGTGCCTGATGGCGGCCCTGGCCATCGCGGCCCGCGGCGGGCTGGCCAGCCGCCGCCCTGCGGGCCCGGGCCCGCCCCAGCCCCAGCTGCCGCCGCGCGCGGCCTGCCCGGCCGCGTCGACGTCATCCCAGGTCACCGCCACCTCGTCGGCCGGGCCGCGGGGCCCGATGCTCAGCACGGTCAGGTCGGCGGTGTGCCGCTGCCATGCCTCGGCGATCTCGACGCAGCGGGCCTTGTCCCCGCCGAGCGCGGCTAGCACGAGCTCGGCCCCTGGGTCGGCGTGGCTCGCCAGCCGGAGCTCCCCGGCTTCCCAGCGGACGGAATGCCGGCCCTGGCCGCACGGCACCAGCGTCTCGCACGGCGGGAGGGACGTGAACCACGGCCCGTGCTCTGCTTGCCGACCCCGGGGGGCCGGCCCCCCGGACCCCCCAGGTCCTGTCACGACGGGTACCTCCAGCGGAGCGGCAGCGTGGCGCGGACCTCGGCCGACCGGCCGCCGGCCAGCACCTCGACCCAGTCCGCGGGCCGGGCCAGCGGCGGCACCAGCCGGAGCCTGATCGCGCGCTCCCGGTCGGCCTGGTGGCAGCGGTCTGGGCGGGCGGCGTGCCACCGGCCGGCGCTGTCCCTGAGCCAGAACGACAGCGGGAAGTTCAGGTCGATGTCGAGCGGCCCGGGCCGGGGCTCCGGGATCCGGCCCTGGACCAGCACGTACAGGGCCGAACCACCCTCGGTGTGGTGCAGGCCGAGCAGGGTCACCCGGATGCCGTCCAGCTCCGGCAGGCTGGCGGCCAGGGGCGCGTAGCCCTCGCGCATCTGAGTCGGCTCCGGCTTCCTGCGCTGGTAGTGCGCCAGCAGGCTCAGCCAGGGTTCGGGCAGGTCGAGCGTTGGCGGCGCGGCGATGCCGTGCCCGGTCAGGTCCAGGCTGGCGCACAGCGTGGCGAGCCGGGCGGGCACCGGGCTGAGCGGCGACAGCACGCCGGCCGCCTCGAGCGCCGCGATGATGACGCCGAACCCGCCCGCCACGACCTGCCGCGGACTGGTGGGCGGCGCGGCCAGCAGGCCGCGGCGCGGGAACTCGGGCGTCCCGGTGAGCAGCCGCTCGGCCAGCATCACCAGCAGGTGCTCGCCCGGGCTGAGCTTGGTGTCGCCGACGCTGACCCGCGCGGTATCGCCCCCGGGGGGCGAAACCCTGATCCCCCCGGTGACCCCCCGCACGGGAGGGCTGCCCGCCCCCCCGTCCCCCCGGGCGAGGTCGACCCGGACCGCCTGCCGGTACGGCGGGGCGACGTCGAGCCAGCGGATGGTCGCCGGCGGTGCCGGAGTCAGCCTGATCAGGTTCGGCCACGCCACGTCGCTGCCGGAGCTGAGGTCGAGCTGGTACCGGGCCCCCCGGTCGTCGGTCACCGTGAACTCATCGACCGGGATCAGGCCGGGATAATGCTGGCTCAGCTGGACCTCCATCGACGGGGAATGTACCTGCCACGCCGCGATGAACCGCGCGCCCGAGCCGGTCTGCGCGAACGACATGAGGCACAGCTCGCCGCTGACGGCCCCCGCGCGGAACGGGACCGTCAGCCCGACCGGGACGAACCGGTCGTCCCGCCCCTGGTCGGCGTCCTCCCCGGGCGTCCCTTCCCCCGGTGACCGGGCCGGGGCCTGCTTCGGGCGCAGGCCGGCCCGCCCCTGGGCGAGCCACTCGGCCGCCGTCACCCCCTGGACGGCGGGTTCGCGGTGCAGCCACCGCACGGTCTCGGCCAGCCTGAAGTCGGTCAGGATCTCCTCGGCGGTGACCGGATCGAGTGCGCCTACCACGGTCAGGGCGTGCGCCACTACCAATATCCTGCTCGCGCCGGGCGCCCGGAGTTCCGCGGCAGGCGCCAGCGATCCGCGCATCGAGGCCTCGGCCAGCAACCGCAGATAGGTTTCCGCGCCTTCGCGGTCCATGTCGTAAGTGTCCGCCATGGCCGGCCATCGCCGGTACGTCTGTGCCCGTTCGTCACCCAGACGCGGCTCCCCGCCGTTCCCCGGCGCCCTGTTTCACAGTACTGGGGCTCACGCGGACGTCGTGGCGGGCTGCGGGCTGGGCGCCTTCGCCGATGTCCAGCAGCGGACGATGTCGCGCATGGACAGCAGCCCGGCCACGTCGTGGTCTTCGACCACCACGAGATGCCGGAACCCGCCGTTGACCATGGCCGCGGCGGCTTCCTCCAGGGTCCACTCGGGCGAGGCGAAGGTGAGGTCTTCGGTGCGATGCTGCGCGGCCAGTTCGGCGTCCGGGTCCTCGCCCGCCGCCACCGAGTCGAGGATGTCACGTTCGGTCAGGATGCCGATGCCAGCGTGCTCCTGGTCGATCACGACGGCGGCGCCGATCCGGCGCGCCGACATCATGCGCGCCGCCTGCCGCAGCGTGTGCGCTGGCCCGATGGTAAGGACTAGGCGGGACATACCGTCTCGTACCTTCACGCGTAACACCCCCTGGTTCCGACGCTTGTGCATTTGTGACGTTCACCCAGCATCGGTTAATTCCCCCCGGAGGGCAACCCCGGATTACTCAACGGGGCTCACGGGTTGCTGCGCAACTGGGCCAGCACCTCGTCGTGCAGATGGCCGTTGGTGCATACCACGCTGCCGCCGCCCGGCGTCACCTCGCCCTCGAGCGAGGTGAACCTCCCGCCCGCCTCGGTCACGATGACCTGCAGCGCGGCCAGATCCCACAGGTTCACCTCGGGTTCGGCCGAGATGTCGCAGGCGCCCTCCGCGACCAGCATGTGCGACCAGAAGTCCCCAAACGCCCGCGTCCGCCACACCGACCTGGTCAGGCCGAGGAAGTTGTCCAGCAGCCCGCGCTCGGTCCAGCCGCCGAGGCTGGAGTAGGACAGCGAGGCGTCGCCCATCTTGGTCACCCCGGACACGCGCAGCGGAGACGCCTTGGTCAGGCTGCGCCCGGTCCACGCGCCGCCGCCCAGCGCGGCCCACCAGCGGCGGCTCAGGGCGGGCGCGGAGACTACCCCGACCACGACGTCCGGGCCGTCCATCAGCCCGATCAGCGTGGCCCAGACCGGCACGCCGCGTACGTAGTTCTTGGTCCCGTCGATCGGGTCGATGACCCAGCACCGCGGCCCCGAACCGCTCCGGCCGGTCTCCTCGCCCAGCACCGCGTCGCGCGGCCGGGACCGGCGCAGCACGTTACGCAGCGACTCCTCGGCCGCCTGGTCGGCGTCCGACACCGGCGTGAGGTCGGGCTTGGTGTCGACCCGCAGATCCAGCGCGCGGAACCGGCGCGTGGTGATGTCGTCGGCGTTATCTGCGAGGACATGCGCGAAGCGCAGGTCATCGTCATAGCGTGCCACTCCGGAACGGTACCGCCTGGGGTATCTCGCTGGCCAGGTCCGCCGCGCCCGCGTCATACCGGCCCCAGATGGACGAAAACCGTCAATTAGCGCCGTCAGCTAGCGGCGCGCCCGTATCTGCCAAATCTCCCGAAAACCAGGCGCAGATCCTCTAATGTCACGCCCACATGGATTTTCGTGATCCCTGGGCACCAGGGGACCGCCACGAGCGGTCCGGCATGCACGCCGAGACGGGCGGTTGACATGTCGGCCGGAGGACCCGCGCGCCATCGCGCCCCCAGGCACGGCGCCCATCCGCCCCAGCCCGAGCCCCCGCCCGTCGGTCCGCCGCGCCGAACTCGGCGGCTCAGTCGCCGCGCCCGCGTCGTGCTCGGCGGTTTGCTGGTGCTACCGCTGCTCGCGGGCGCGGGCGTCTACCTGACCCGCGGTGCCGTCCCGGCGCCCGCCTCCGCGACGGGTCAGCTCGCGGTCGCCCCGCCGGCATCCTTGCTGTGCGACCCGTCGGCCGCCGGATCCACCGGGTCCTGCGCCGCTCAGCCCTTCCACGCCGCCGTCGCCAGCGTGCCCGCTTCGCTGTCGCCGAGACCATCGGCCGCCCGGACCAGGCACCGCCACGCCATGCCGTCCGCGTCCGGGTCCGCGTCTGCGTCCGCGTCAGCCAGGCCCACAGCACCCTCATCCACGGCGGCCGCGACGAGCCCGGCGGGCACCTCCTCGGGCAGCGCGGCTGCTCAGGTCCTCGGGCTCATCAACCAGGCCCGTTCGGCCGCGGGCCTGACCGCGCTGACGATCACCGCGGGCCTGAATTCCAGCGCGTCAGCGCACAACTCGAGGATGGCCGGCGGCTGCGGGCTTTCCCACCAGTGCCCCGGTGAGCCCGATATCGGCGCCCGCGAGACCGCCGCCGGCGTCCACTGGACCGCGGCCGGGGAGAATATCGGCGAAGGCGGCCCGGTCGCGGACAGCAGCGCGGCCATCGCCCAGATGGCGGTCGGCCTCACCCAGTCCATGCTCAACGAGAAGCCGCCCGACGACGGTCACCGTCGGAACATTCTCAGCAGTTCCTTCACCCACATCGGCATCGCCGTCTTCCGTGACTCCTCCGGCACCGTCTGGCTCACCCAGGACTTCTCGAACTAACTGCGCGCTCGCCCCTCGGGTCACCCTTACGCAGGTGCCCCCGAGTTGCCGCCGCGCCTTGGCCGCCTCTGGTCCGTCACACCTGTCCCATCATCACTCACCCAACAAGCCGGGCGCGACAACAACCACGGCAATGCCACTTTGCCGTGGTCGGAACCACGGCAAAGTCACATCGCCGTGGTTGGAGCTAGCCCTAGAAGGCCGCGCGGGGGCCATGGGTTCTCGACTCGCCCAGCGACCGGCAGAACCATTGCGAATGGGATTCATCAGGCCTTGGGGGACTCGCAGGCCTCGCTTCGCAGCGGATGCAGCGCCAGTTGAACTGTGGCGCAGCGCCAGGCCTGGCTGTGGCGCGGCGCTGGGCGTGCCGCCGGACGCAGTGAAACCGGGGTTCCACTGCGTTAGAACACTGGATCTGGGGGTTTCATGGCGTTCCAACTGGCCGAGCGCACACGGATCGTGATGCTGATGGTACCGGTGTGACCTGAGTCCGGTTTTCGGAAGCGGGGCGCCCGTCCGTGGCGTCGAGCCTGGCCACGAGCCAAGCCCAGTCGCGAGTTCAACCCAGCCCCGGACCAGGCCCCGAGCGAGCCACGCACCGTCGGGCCAAACTAATCCGGGCTATTTCCCTCGCGGCTGCGCAGCAGGCGGCGCAGCGAATCCAGGCGCGCCTCGGCGTGATGCTCACGCGCCCACGCATCCAGCGCGCATCCGGGGGAGAGGTGATCGCAGCCGGGCGGGCACCCAACCGCGCCCTCGGCTAGATCCCCGAACGCCTCCGCCACCCGTTCCGCGCTCACGTGCCCGAGCCCGAACCCGCGCAAGCCCGGCGTGTCGATGAGCCACCCGTCGCCCAGCGGGATCGCCACCAGGGAAGATGACGTATGCCTGCCCTGACCGGTCACCGGGTTGACCCTGCCGACCGAACGGTCCGCCGCCGGCACCAGCGTGTTCATCAACGTGGACTTGCCGACGCCCGATGGCCCGATGAGCACGCTAATCCGGCCGGTCAGCACCGACCGCATCCGGGACAGGGTGCGGGGCGGCAGCGGGCGCCGCGTGGTCAGCATCGGCAGCCCGAGCGGCCGGTAGAACGCGCGCACGCGCCGCGGCGACGCCAGGTCCGCCTTGGTCAGCAGGAGCAGCGGGTCGAGCCCGGCGTCGTACGCGGCGACCAGGCAGCGGTCCACGAAGCGGAGATTGGGCGCCGGGTCGGCCAGCGAGCAGACGACCACCATCTGGTCGGCGTTGGCCACGATGATCCGTTCGGCCGGGTCGGTGTCGTCGGCGGACCGGCGCAGCGCGCTGGTCCGGGGCTCCACCCGGACGATCCGGGCCAGCGTGCCCTCGGCGCCCGAGGTGTCGCCCGCCAGCGCTACCCGGTCGCCGACCACCACGGACCCCTTGCCCAGCTCCCGTGCCTTCATCGCCACGACCAGCCCGTCGTCGGTCATGCACCCGTAGCGGCCGCGGTCCACGCTGGTCACGAAGCCCTGCACGGCCGTCTCGTGCGCCGGGCGCCGCCTGGTCCGCGGCCGGGAGCCCCGGCCGGGCCGGACCCGGATGTCGTCCTCGTCCAGCCGCGAGTAGCCGGCCCGCGAGCTCACGGCATCCTCACAAGGGGGGCCGAGGGGGTCTGGGGGGAAAGGTTTCCCCCCAGGAGCGGGGGGTTCCGGGGGGATCAGGGTTTCGTTCCCCCGGGGCGGCACTATCCCCCCGGATCAGCACTTCCCAGACGTCCGTGAAGTCCGGGAAGGTCTTGGCCACCGTGGCCGCGCCTGCCACCCGCAGGCCCGGCACGGCCAGGCCGAGGACGGCCGCCGCCATCACCATCCGGTGGTCGTCATAGGTGCCGAACGGTCCGCCGGCTGCCTCCGCAACCAGCGGGCGCGGCCTGATCTGCAGCCCGTCCGTCAGCTCGGTGATGTCGCCGCCGAGCGCGTTGATCTCCTTGGCCAGGGCGGCGAGCCGGTCCGTCTCGTGCGCACGGGTGTGCGCCAGCCCGGTGAAGACCGACGGGGACTCGGCCACCGCCGCCGCGGCGGTCAGCACCGGCGCGAGCTCGGCCACGTCCCGCAGGTCGGCGGTGACGCCGTGGATCCGCCCGGTCCCCGAGATCGTCAGCCCGTCCGGGCCCACCGAGTACCGGGCGCCCATCTGGCTCAGTACGTCCAGGATCTCCCCGGCCGCCTGCAGGCTGTCCCGCGGCCAGTCGGGGATGGTGATGGTACCCCCGGTGACCAGCGCCGCGGCCAGGAACGGGCCCGCGTTGGACAGGTCGGGCTCCACCGTGACCGAACCGAGGCTGAGCCGCCCCGGCCGCACCCGCCAGGCGTCAGGCCGGCCGCCAGCGCCGGAAACCAGCTCCTCCACCGAAGCCCCGGCCGCGCGGAGCATGCGCACGGTCATCGCGATGTGCGGCGCCGAGGGCACCGGCGGCCCCTCGTGCCTGACCTCGATGCCCTCGTCGAACCGGGGCGCCGCCAGCAGCAGGCCCGAGACCAGCTGCGATGACCCCGAAGCATCCAGCACCACGGTGCCGCCGCGGACCGCGCCGCGGCCGTGCACGGTGAACGGGACCGCGGCCCGGCCGCCGTCCTCGATCTGCGCGCCGAGCTGGCGCAGCGCCTCCAGGACCGGGCCGATCGGGCGCAGCCTGATCCGCTCGTCTCCGTCGAAGAAGACGACAGCCGAGGTCAGCGCGGCCAGCGCGGGCACGAACCGCATCACGGTGCCGGCGTTCCCCACGTCCACGCTCACCGCGGAGCCCGGAGCCGGCTGGCCGGGCGTGATAACCCAGTCCGTTCGGGATTGTTTGATCTCCGAGCCCAGCGCACGCAGGGCGCCGGCGGCCAGCGCGGTGTCCCTGGCCCGCAGCGGGTTGGCGATCACAGCCGGGCCGTGGCCGAGCGCGGCCAGCACCAGGGCCCGGTTGGTCACCGACTTGGAGGCCGGCAGCCGGACCCGCGCGCTGACCGGCCCGGCCGCGGCCGGGGAAGCCCAGGCCCGGTCCTGGTTGTTAACCACGTGCATACCGTCGAGCCTACTGAACCAGCCGGGGGGACGACCCCCCAAGACCCCCCCGCTCTTGGGGGGCCTGCCCAGCCCCCCAAACCCCCTGGGGTTTGGCCGGCCGGATTCTGGTTATGAATGCCAATCCAGGCTTAACGGGACCTGTCCAGGTAGCAACCAGTTTAGGAAGAGATTGCATGTGCGGTCGTTTTGTCTCGGCGCGTAAGCGTCTTGAGCTCCTCGAGGAGTTCGGCGTGGAGCGCGACCGGGTGGCTGCCTCACCCGACCCGGAGCCTGCTCCCGACTACAACGTGGCGCCCACCAAGAAGATTTTCGCCGTCCTCGAACGGCCGGCCCGCGAGGACGAGCCGCAGGCCCGTGAGCTGCGCGTGCTCCGCTGGGGCCTGGTGCCCTCCTGGGCCAAGGAGGCCTCGATCGGCAGCCGGATGATCAACGCCAGGGCCGAGACGGTGGCGGTCAAGCCGGCCTTCAGGCGCGCCTTCACCAAGCGCCGGTGCATCCTCCCGGCCGACGGCTACTACGAGTGGCAGGCCATTTCCGACGGGGGCAAGAAGCGCAAGCAGCCGTACTTTATCTACCGAACGGACGGGGGAGCCCTCGCCTTCGCCGGACTCTACGAGCTCTGGCGGGACGATTCGCTCCCCGACGATCACGAGCGCGCCTGGCTGTGGACGGCCGCGATTATCACGACCCAGGCAACCGACGATGTCGGCCAGATCCACGATCGCATGCCCATGGTGATCAATCCTGAGCACTGGGCAGACTGGCTCGACCCGGCCAATACCGAGCCCGGCCAGATTCACGCGGCGATGCTCCCCGCGATGGCGGGCGGCCTGACGTCGCATCCCGTATCCATGGCCGTCAATACCGTGCGGAACAACGGTCCGGAGCTCATCAAGCCGCTCGAGGGCGGCGATGGGCCAGGCGAGGCTTCCGTTGGCGGTGAGAGGCCGCCCGGCTAGTTGTTCTGAGTCCGCGGCCGCGCAACACATGGCTTGGTGCCAGAGCAAGCCTGCGCTGCCTACCGCACGCGGACGGGAGGCGAGGACACCAGTGGAGACTACTGTCGCCCGCAAGCGCCTGGAGGAGATGCGCGACGACCTGGACCGGACGATCGCCGTCCTGCAGGGCGAGCGCCCCGGGCCCGTGGCGGGCACGGGGTATCCGGCGGATTCGGGCGACGCGGGGTCCATTCTCTCCGAGGCCGACCGCACCGAGGCGATCCTCCTGTCCGCACGCGAACAGCGTGACGGGGTGCTCGCCGCGCTGTCCCGCATCGACGAGGCCAGCTACGGACAGTGCGTGGACTGCGGTCACGCAATACCCGAGGGCAGGCTCGACGCCCGCCCGGACGCCGCCCGCTGCGTCGGCTGCCAGTCCAAGTGGGCTAAACGCCACCGTTAGCCCCGGGGGGACGACCCCCCTAGACCCCCCCGCTCACGGGGGGCTACCCGCCCCCCGTACCCCCCGGCCCCCCAAACCCCCCTGGCCCCCCCTGGCGGGGCTTGCTGGCCGAGATAACCAGCTGCGCGCCGAGCGATTCGTCGGACCGGGCCGCGAGTTCTGCCCGCACGAGCTTGTGCAGATTGCCGGGGTCGCGTCGCAGCCAGTGCGTGACCAGCGACTCGGAGAACACGGTCCGCGACCGGATCCAGTTGACCCGGAGCCCGGCCCCGGTGAACAGCTCGCGGGCCTGGTCCGGGCCGTAGCACCTGGTGATCCTGCCGTCCGGCCAGGGGATCAGCACCACCTCGGCGTGCGGCAGGTCGACCAGGTGCGCCCAGTGGTGCTGGTCGGCCAGCACGGCCATGCCGAGCACCAGCGAGTCGACGCAGGCGATCACCCGGCCCGCCGGGCGCAGCACCCGGGCGATCTCGGCGATCATCGCCTCGGCGGCCAGGTATACAGACAGCGCCCGGTCGTCCGCGATGACCCCGTCCGCGCAGCCGTCGCCCAGGAACGTCAGCCGCGACGAGTCCGCGATAACCCGGATGATATTGCCCTGCTTGCCGGGGGGACGACCCCCCAAGACCCCCCCGCTCTTCTTTCCGGGGGGACCCATCCCCCCGGACCCCCCTTGGGAGGGGCTGCCCGCCCCCCCAAACCCCCCTGGGCCCCCCTCGCCGGGGGGCTCGATCACGCGCAGCACGGTGTGGCCGGCGTTGGCGGCCAGTTCGGCGCCCGGGCCGCGCGGGCCCGAGATGTCGACCAGCAGGTGCTGGCCGGTGGGCAGCCACTCGGTCAGCTGGGCGCGCGTCACCGCCTCGTGGAACTGCCAGTAGGCAGGGAGCTGACCGGTGTCCGGCGCGGTGATCGCGCTGGCCGCATGCTGCACGGGCCTAGACTCCTGACTCGGCACCCCTCCCGGACAGGCACCCGCCGGACAGACCCTGTCAGACCGGCGCTGCCACCGGGCGCCTAACTTGTTACCTTTCCCGTCCGGGCTGGCCTTAAGCTAGCCAGCAACCCTGTTGCGGAATGAGTGGATACCGCGTCGTGTTGAACGCGGCATGGCAGTCGCTTCACCACCTCGTGGCATGCTGACGGAAACTCTGGACCCGGGCGCGGTATCCTCCCGCACATACGGTCTGCATCCCAGCAGACTGGCCCCGTACTACCCAGAGGGGGTGGGTCCCGTTCCGGAGACTCTCGAAGAGCGCGGTGAGCGCTTCGAGCAGGAGGTGCTGCCCTTCCTGGATCAGCTGTACTCCGCGGCGCTTCGGATGACCCGCAACCCGGCGGATGCGGAAGACCTGGTGCAGGAG